>Ga0172374_1000295_pt1 | contig 39025 bp, 50 predicted proteins | sample LakKiv3m_FD_114536 | JGI IMG/M metagenome (GOLD analysis project Ga0172374, IMG submission 114536) | Freshwater microbial communities from Kabuno Bay, South-Kivu, Congo - kab_092012_10.3m | ecosystem: Environmental > Aquatic > Freshwater > Lake | place: Democratic Republic of the Congo... | reverse complement strand
TTGCCGTGAAGCCTTCGGCAGCATACGGTCGGCCAACCTGCGCGCCAGTGCTTTCGCGGCATATCCTCCCTCGCTTCGCTCAGTCCGGTATTCCACGGTCACTGGCACTCCGGCCGGCTCTCCCTAGCGGCGACAAGTCGCCTTCACGGCAAAAAAACGAGTGGGATGGGAGGATCACGAAATGGAAGCTCTGACGGTTTACACCACCGGCCCAGCGTGCGGAAAGTGCACCATGACGAAGAACATGCTCAAAGGAAAGGGCATCCCGTTCGTTGAGGTGAACATCACCGAGAACCCCGCAGCGTACGAGTACGTGACCGCCGAGCTGGGATACACCGTGGCCCCCGTCGTTGTCGTCGACGATGACGATCACTGGTGCGACCTCCGACCCGACCAGATCGAGCGCGTCGCCGCTCACTTCGCAGCCTGACCCCGCTACCCCGAATAGTACTAATCCCGTTACAGGAGGAATCATGACCGACCGCAACCTGACCCCGTATGACCGTGGCACCCGCTTGGAGCCGCAGCTCTGGCCGCTCGGGGACGACCCCGACAGCTACGGCCGCATGGACTTCGACGATGAGGAGTCGCGAACGATCCTGACGGCCTACGTCGAGCGCGAGGGCGACGGCTACGCAATGCACGTGCACGGGATGGCCGAACCGCTGAGCCTCGTCGTCGACGGCGGCGGGCGCGTGATCCCGGTCGACCGCGAGCTGTGCGAGGGAATCGAAATGCTGCTGAGCATGGCCCGGCGCGGACGCGAGGACTTCGAGCACCAGGCCGCCTACGGCGACTACACCGCCGAGGATCGCGCAGCCGCGGATCGCCTGTGGCTGCTGGCCGAGACGGTCGGAAAGTTGCTGGCAGGAGAGGCCCGAAAGGCTTGACCCTCACTAACCCTAATAGTACTATTAGGGTTACACGGAACTAGAGACGATACGGAACCAGGACACGACATGCGAAACCTCATCATCACCAAGCTGGCCGACCTTCACGCGGGCGACCGCATCCTGAGCTGGGATGGCCGGCCCTACCGCCCGGCGCGGGTCGTCGCGCAGCGTCTCGGCTACATCGGAGCGGGGAGCGTCCAGGGCGTACGTCTCGTGAACCCCCACCCGACCAGCGACGTCGAGCACGTGCTGTACCCGTCGCAGATGGATGGCCGGCGATTGGAGGTCGAGCGCCCTTAGCTATCCCCTTGTAACCCCATTCCCGCTAATAGTACTGTTCCCACTACCGGGACGAAACCGAAGGAGCACACCATGAGCTACATCACCCGCACCGGCAACCTCGCCGCAACGCCCACCCTCCGCGAGGGGGACAACGGGCCTTACACCTACGCCCGCGTCCTCGTCAGCGACCGCATCCGCCAGGAGGACGGCAACTACACCGACGGCCCCACCGTCGCCTACGACGTCGCCGTGAGCGGCAACCAGGCACAGAACCTCGTCGAGGCGGCCGAGGAGTCAGGGAACATCCGCGTCACGTTCTCCGGCCGCTACCGCGTCACCGAGTACAAGGGCGACCAGGGGAGCCGCTTGCAGCACGAGGTCCGAGCCGACGAAATCGCGGTGAGCCTGCGCGGGCAGAGCGTCCGCGTGGTCGGCAAGCCCTCGACCGCCGACCAGGGCGACGACACCCCGTTCTGATCCCGCACTCAGGGGTGCGCCTCCACCGGGGGGCGCACCCCTAACAGTACTATTGCCGTTACACATGAAAGGTGGCACCGTGACCGCTCGAATCCTCGCCCTCTGCAATCAGAAGGGCGGCGTCGGCAAGAGCACGACGACATTCCACCTGGCCCGCGCCGCGGTGCTGGCTGGCCGTCGCGTGCTCGCCGTCGACCTCGACCCGCAGGGAAACCTCACGACGTCGATCGCAGCCGAAACCGTCGAGGAAGATCAGCCCGGCCTAGCCGATGCGCTGAGCAAGCACGCCGACGAAACGCTGCGCGACGTCATCGTGCCGGGACTGTGGCCCGGCCTCGACCTCGTGCCGACGTCGGGCGTCGAGCTCGGCAGCGTGCGCGATGAACTCGTGATCGCCGGAGCAGGGCGAGAGAGCCGACTACGCGCCGCGCTGCGCGAGGTTGCCGACGACTATGACCTGATCCTCATCGACTGCGCGCCCAGCCTCGACCAACTCACCAGCAACGGCCTGACGGCCGCCGACGGGGTAGTGGTGGTGACGCACTCGAAGCTGTGGAGCGCCAACGGCCTGACGCAGCTCCTCGACACGATCGCGCTCGTGCGCGAGCACTACAACGCGCAGCTCGACGTCGCCGGCATCCTCATCAACCAGCACGAGGAGAACACCGTCAGCGGCCGCGCATGGCTCGACGACCTCACCGAGGCCGCTGAGGCGCGCGGGCTCCGCGTGCTGACCCCGCCGGTTCCCAAGCGCGTTGTGATCGCGGATGCCGTCGAAGCGTCGAAGGGCCTCGACGAGTGGGGGAGTGCCGAAGCAACCGCCCTCAGCGGCCTCTACAGCGACCACCTGACCACCCTCGAAGGAGTACGCGCATGAGCGCCCGACCCGAACGCAAACGCTCCACCCTCAGCGGACGGAACCCCATCGCACCGGCCCCAGAGGCCCGGCAGGAGCCCGTCGCAGCCGCTCCCGCGCCTGCCGCACCGGCAACGCCCGCAGAGAGCGTCACAGAGCAGCAGGCGGCCGCACCGAAGAAGCGCAGCAAGTACCCGCCCAAGGTGTCGTTCTACCAGGAGCAGGAGGACACCGACCGCATCCGCGGCGCGATCATGCACACCATCCCCTACGAGGGCGTGCGCAGCCTCTCGCAGTTCCTCAGCGGGGCCGCTATGAAGGAAGTCGAGCGGCTAGAGCGCCAGTACAACGACGGCAAGCCGTTCCCGCCCGTGGGGGCTCGAGAACTGCCCCAGGGCAGACCGATGGGGGAGTGACCATGACGCAGCTCAACCACGAAGCGCGAGAGACGCTGCGATCGGCGGGGATCACCCCCGGCCAGTGGGCGAAGCGCCACGGCTACGAGTCAGCAAAGGATTGGCGTGGCGACGAGTGCGGATGCACCGACGACCGCTGCATCGGCTACCACCACGACGCCACGGACGAGTGCGGGTGCCTGCCCGCCCTCATCGAGGAGCTGCGCCGGGATGAGCGCAAGCTGACGGCCGCACGCCCTGTGTGGGCCGCGCACGTGCGCGCGGTCGAGAGCGGCACAGCCGAAGATCGCGCCGCAGCCGACCAGCTCGCGGACGAGTGGGCTGCGGAGTACAACCCCGGCGCCGTCTGGCACTCCCTGACGCCTCGCGGGATCGTCTACCGCAACCAGTGGAACGACCGGACGTGGCTCATCTACGACGCAGACCGCGACTCGATCGAGGCGGCCGACGTCACCGACGAAACGGAGATCTCCGCATGACCGGCGTGACCGTGCAGCAGCTCGTCGACCAGGTGCTCGATGCCGCCCAGGCGGCGCACCCAGGCGTGGAGTTCGGCATCACCCTGTCGTTGGCGAACGCCCTGCTTTTGCAGAAGGACTCCGACAAGCTGTGGCGCAAGGATGCCGACGGGCGAGAGGGCTACTACAGCGGCCACGTCTACCGGGATTGCCTCGTTGACGAGATTCCGAGCGAGGAGCCGGCACCGATCGATTTCCTCGTCATCGTGTCGCCCGTGTACGGCACCAGCCCGGAAGCCGAGCGGGCGGTGACTTATTACGGCGACCTGCGCACGGGCGCGATCGCCACGACCCTGCCCGACGACGTGCAGACAGAGCCGCCGGCCGATTCGGCGTAGGCCTGCCTCAGCGTCGGTTGCTCGTCGACGGGCCGGTGTGCTTGATGTACTCCCACCAGGTGAACTCCACCGCGAGACGCATCGCATCCTCCGGGAAGTACCCGATGAGCTGCCGCTGCGCGGGATCGCGATCGAAAGTCACCGAGCGCAGCGGCGGCCGCGGACCTCGACGTAGCGAATGATCGCGATGCGCCGGTTCTTGTCGAACACGTACCAGACCCCCGGCTCGGGGGAACGCTGCAACTGCGACATGGGGGACCAGTGCTGCACCACGCGCTCGCCCTCCATTCACTCGAACACTTGTTCTAATGGTACGGGCGGCCCGTAAACGATCGATTTCGGGACGAGTGCCAACCCCGGCCCGTCGACGTCGACACGCCGTGCCGAAACTCCGTGCCAAAACCTCCCATGTTCCGAAACCTGATTCGACCGTTTTCGGCCCATAGCTGATAGAATCGAAGCACGCCACGAGAGGGGCAATCATGGTCCGTACGCTCATTGCCGCACCGCCGGCATCGACCACTGCCGAGGACCGCCTGGCGTTCGCGGATGCAGCTCTCGCGCTGGCCGGCCACGAGGTCATCGACCCGGCGCTGCGCACCATCGTCGAGCGGGCCGCTCGCCACGAGCTGACGGGGGATGAGGCGCGCGCTGCGATCCGCCGCCACGTGCAGGGCTGATGCCTCGCGGCACCACCTTTCGTACCTGGGATGACTACTTCATCCCAGGTACTTCTGTGTTGAGGAACAAGTTCACCGCACCCGGCAAGCCGTATGGGGAACCCGACCCCGACAAGCTCCGGCAGTTGGAAGAGGCATACGCGCACACGCGCCTTCAAGAGCTGTACGACGGCCCGATTCCTGGCCAGTTCGACTACGACCACATGAAGGCGATCCACGCTTACGTGTTCCAGGACGTCTACGAGTGGGCTGGTCAAGAACGGGTGGCGCCGGCCGGACAGTTCATGACGAAGGACGGACACGCCTACTACGGCGCCGGCCCTCACCTGACGGCGGGCGCCGAGGCCGAGTACGCCAAGCTCGCCAGCAAGGACTATCTGCGCGGACTGCCGAAAGCGAAGTTCGTCGACGAGCTCGCGGAGAGCTGGGGGGAGCTGAATGTCGTGCACAGCTTCCGTGAGGGCAATACGCGGACGCAGTTCGTGTTCTTCTCCCAGCTCGCAGAGCAGGCCGGCTATCGGATCGACGCCGCGCAATTTGCTCCCGGCTCGCCGCTGCGCGACGAGTTCGTGCAGGCACGGTTTCACTCCCAGGACACCGGCCGAAACGATCAGCTCGCCGCGGTGCTGGGGAAGGCGATCACCCCTTTAGACCGTGACGCTTCGGCGTCCCGGATGAGCGACAACGGCGTAGCCGACGCCCTCCGCGCAAGCTTCCCCATGAGTGCGAGAGGGGCCGTGCGACCGGCACCCACGCCGGGCGCGAACGTCGCAAAACGTTCGACGACGCAGCACCCCGAAAGAGGCAGAACCGACACAGGACGGAGCGGACGTGACTGACCCGATGACTACTCGATTCGACATTGAGCAGCGGTGGCCGGAGTTGTTCGACGGCCTGACCGAGACGCAGCGCTGGTCCGTCGCGCAGTCCCTCGCGGCCGCCTGGCATGAGGGCTGGGAGCCGAACCGCGCCGACGTCGCCAACCTCACCGAGTATGCGGGTGGCCGGATCGACCACGCCGAGTACATCCGTCGATCGGATGCGTCGTCGAAGGGCACGCGGGGGAGTGCGCGATGAACGTTGTCGGCTACGCCCGTGTGTCGAAGCGGGAGCAGAACCCCGCCGCCCAGGAGGCCGAGCTGCGCGCGGCCGGCGCTTCTCGAGTATTCGTCGACCACGGCGAATCCAGCCGCATCACGGACCGCCCGCAGTGGCTTGCCTGCCTCGATTACCTCCGCGAGGGCGACACCCTTCTGGTGCGCCGCCTCGACCGCCTCGGCGGCACGGAGCGAATCATCATCGAGACGCTGCACGACCTCGACCGTCGAGGGGTGAACATCAAGAGCCTCACGGAGCCGATGATCGACACCACAACCCCGATGGGCCGCGCCCTGTTCGGCATGGTCGCCGTGTTCGCGCAGCTCCGCGTCGACACGATCCGGGAGAACACCATGCGGGGCCTCGCTCACGCGAAGTCGCAGGGTCGAGTCGGTGGGCGGCCGGCGAAGATGACGCCGGAGAAGATCGCACAGGCCAAACGGATGCGCGCCGAGAACGCGAGTCTTGATCACATCGCCGGGGTTCTCAGCGTTGGTAAATCGACGGTCGCCCGCGCGCTTGCTCGCCTAGAGGATGATTCCGAGCAAGTAACGGCAGGCGCTTCGAGCGGCCGACGGTGACCACCCGAAACCTCGACGAGCTCCGAGAGCTGATCGACCACCTTCTGACGCAATGGGCACTGCACTCCGACGTGGGAACCTACCGGCAGCCGGCGGCCCGACGAGGCAAATCTTTCACCAGTCCCGACATCACGCGCGCTGCGATCGTCGACGGCTTCGGCCGCCACGTTCACAAGACGGCGGCCGCTGTCGTCACGCTCATTGATGCCGGCCATGTGACTGCTGCTGCGCCCCTGGTTCGGCAAATGTACGAGACCGCTCTGACCGCTGTATGGCTCATTCAAAGCAGCGAGGATCACGGCGTGAAGGCCCTTCTCTCTGAGCACACGCGGAATCGTCGCGCGTTGCAAGGCGACATTCGCCAGGCGCGATCCGCGGTTTTCCGGGAAGGTGCGGAGGACCTACCCGACACCGATCCGACGCCGTTCATCGGGTCGCTCGACAGCGTTCGCAGCTTCAAAGGGATCTGCCTCGATCTAGAACCCGGCGGCGTCGACGCCTACGTGTACTACCGACTGTTGTCGACGTACAGCCACGCCTCGCTCGGCGTAGTTGACCTGTATTTCGCCCCCAGCCCTGAGGGCACCTACCTTCCACATCGCCGGCCTGATCCGCGGAAGCCGATCAGCGCGGACATGATGCTGTACTTCGCTGCGATTTCGATGGTGTGGGTAGCGCGCGCTTACACCTACATCAGCCATGACAAAGAGCACCGCAGCATCCTTCGTGACGCCGCCAGGTATCTTGACGTCAATCCGGAAGTAGGTCTGAGCGACAACTACCGCAAGCGTCACTCGACACGTCGCGAACCCCGCAGCGACTAGTCGCGCAGCAGCTCGGAGGGGTGCACATCGAGCGCGATCGCGATCGCATTCAGCTCGTCGACCGTCAGTCCGGTAGGTGCCGTGGTGTGCAGCCTCCGATCAAGCTTTCGAGACGTGATCCCGGTAACCTCAGCCAGCCATTCCGGTGACCTCTCACGAGCGTCCAGGACCGCCCGGATGCGTCGTGCGACGCGCACGGCCAGGACTCGATTCGCGCGAGGTTGCATTGCGTTCTCCTTGTTGTGTGTCCGATGAAAGTAGGAAGTTCGGCGGTACGCCGAGCTGCCGGCTTTCTCGGAACACTTGCCGCCTTGCACGGAGCGGAGAGGCGGTCAAGGGGAGCCCGCAGGGCTCTCCCGAAGGGACGCGCAGCGCCCTTGACGGGCTCGTAGCGGAGTGCAACCCCGCAACGCGGGGAACACAAAGGCCCCACCCCGCAAAGCGGAACGTGGGGCCTCAGTGGTGCCGAGGATCAACCCTCGTGAGACGTCTCTGATTGCGGCTCGGAAGTCGCTGAGGGCGTCGTGCTCGTCGACGGCTTGCGCGTCGATCGACGCCGAGTCCGCGCCTTCTTGTCGGGCTCAGCGAACCCGATCTTGCGCAACTCATCCGCCGACCATCCGGCGCTAAGCGCAGCGTTCCAAGCGCGCACGTCGTCGCGTTCCGCAGCGCTGACGCGATCCGCGATACGCGCCTGCAGCTCGGCAAGCTCGCGCGCCGTCTCCTCGCGCACATCGGTCACGGACTGACGTGCCTCCGCGACCGCCTGTACAGCCGATAGGCGATCCTCTTGCAGACGACGAGCGCGCTCGATTGCTTCTTCCGGTGTCAGTTGAGTAGCCATGACCTCATGCTACGGACAGCCGTGGTTTAGGTCGATGCCGATAGACACGTCTAAAGCACGCCGCGGCGAGGCCGCGACCACTCCGTCTGTCGACGTGAGCGATCCTGATATGAGCCCCAGACGGAGCAAGCTAAACACTTAGCAGGGCTAAGTGGGCTTGACCCCTCGACAGTCGTCGACGGGTGCGGCACACTGGACGTGTGGTCCCCGCACGGGGCGGGGTCGCTGCGCTGGGCCGAAGGAAGGGGATCGCATGTCAGATGAGACGGGAACCGAGCCCCAGACCGAGCGGCGTCGGCGCGCGAACGCCCCCGGAGGACGTCAGCACAAGCACGAAGTGAAGGTGACGGCCGAGGAGGAGGGCCGGCTGCTGCGCCTCGCGCTCGCTCAGCGGGTGACGATCCCGCGGCTGCTGGTCGAGACGACGCTCGCATCCGAGACGGGGGAGACGGTCACCGAGCGTCGCAACGCGATCGGGAAGCTGTTCGAGCTACACCGGCTGTTGGCCGCCGTGTCGAACAACGTCAACCAGATTGCGAAGGCCACCAACGCGACCGGTCAGCGGCAGGCAGAGACGGACGCCACGCTCGCCGCGGTGCGACGTGTCGCGGAACGCATCGACGCGGCCGTGGACGAGCTGAGCCTGTCATGATGCCGAACGTCACGCGCGGCGATCGGATGGCCGGCCTGGTGTCCTACCTGGTCGGTGGCGGTCGCCACAACGAGCACACCGAGCCGCACCTGGTGGCCGGCGATCATGCGCTGATGGCGTGGTACGACGATGCCGAGTTGAGCGGGGAGAACGCGAAGGCGATCGCGCGGCACCTGGACCGGCCGCGCACCGCTATGGGCGTTGACGTGAAGGGCGGGCACGTGTGGCACGCCTCACTGTCGCTGCGCGCCGAGGAGGGCATCCGCACCGATCAGGAGTGGGCCGCGATCGCGCAAGACTTTGTGTCCGCGATGGGGTTCGACGACAACGACGGAACCAAGGCACCGTGCCGTTGGGTCGCGATCCGCCACGGCCTTTCGCAGGCCGGGAACGACCACGTGCACATCGCCGTGAACCTCGTCCGCGAGGACGGCACGAAAGCATCGACACACCTGGACTACCAGCGCGCGCAGAACGCCGCACGCGCCCTCGAAGTGAAGTACGGCCTGGAGCAGTTGGAGTCGACGAAGGGCGAGCGCGCGACGCGCGGCTACAGCCCCGCTGAGCAGGCCCGCGTCGAGGAACGATCGGCGCTCATGGCGCAGCGCAAGTACGAACAGCACGCGGCGCGCATCGGGGGAGAGCAGCCCGAATGGCACCGTCTCGACCCGAAGGAACGTCAGGCACGCATCACGGCTGAGGTGCGACTGAACGCACCCCGCAACGACCTCGCGCGCAGCGTCCGAGCAGCGGCCGGCGCGAGCGAGAACGAAGCCGAGTTCGTGCGCCGGCTACGCCGCTCCGGCGTCCTGGTGCGTCCGCGGTTTGCCGAAGGCACCACGGACGTCATCACCGGGTACTCGGTCGCGAACCGCCCTGCCAACGGTGAGCGGCCGATCTGGTACGGCGGCGGCCAGATGGGCCGCGACCTCACCCTGCCGAGGCTCCGCGAAGGATGGCCCGACACCGCCGCGGGAGCGACCGATGCGGCCGCCGAGTGGCAGGCAGCGAAGCGCGGCCGCCGGCCCGTTGCGCCTGGTCGCGAGATGCGCGAACCAGACCCCGAGCTGTGGCATCGGCACACCGAGGAGGTCGCGCAGCTCCGCGAGCAACTGCGCGCCGTCCCGCTCGACGACCGCGACACCTGGTCGACCGTCGCACGGCAGACGGCGGGTGCGTTCGCGGCATGGTCGAACGCCGTCGAGGAGACGCCGGGCGACCTGGCCGAGGCATCCGACGCACTCGCGAAGTCGGCGCAGACCTACCGTCGACCGGTGAAGCCGCAGCGCGCCGGCCGGGTTGCCATGTCGGGCGCGACGATGCTCCTCGCCAGCGTCGCGCGAGGCGGCCAGGGGACGGCGGCGCAGCTCGCACTCCTGCGCCAGCTCATGAACCTCTCCCAGGCCGTCTACGACGCCGCCAAAGCGGCGGGAGAGGCGCGCCAGGCTGCGCCCGTCGCCACCGCCGTGCGTGAGCGCGTGATGAACGTCCGCCGCCAGCTCGAAGCGACGCCCGCGGCCGCGTCGACGTCGACCGCGACGGCCACCGTGCCGAAGGTTGACCGGTCCGCGATCGTCGACGCGTCCGTGCAGGAAGCGCTCGACAAGATGCAGCGCGCGGAGGAGAACCGCAGCAAGACCACCGGCTCGCCGGTCCCCTCACAGTTGGACCCCGCGCGGCCGCGCACCACGACGAAGCCGGGCGCAGATCGCGGCCCGGAGCGATGAGGAAGGACCCTGTTCATGGCCGATGAAAGCGACGGCATCGAGGAGGCATTCGACGGGCAGCTCCGCATCGCCGTCACCGCGGCGGGGCGGATCGGTGAAGCTCTCGCACGTGCCCGCGAGGACGCAGCTCGACGAGCGCAGGCGCAGAGCGAGCAGGAAGCCCGCGAGCTGTCGTCACGGTTCGAGGCAGAGAAGCGCGCAGCTCGCGTCGAGCTGGGAAGCGTCTACCGTTCCGACTGGTGGGACCGAGCCACACCGGAGCAGATCGGCGGCGCGCTCACCACGGCGCGCGCGTGGGGATCGGAAGACCCCGAAGCCGTGCGCGCGGAGGGCCGCATCCGCGACGAGCTCCGCACCCGTTACGGCGTCGACGTGAACAACACCGGCGCCGATCCGGCGGCCGTCCAGGCAGCCGTCGAGGCCGAGCAGCTGCGCCGGCAGTCGGACACCGAGCGGCAGCGCAGCGCCACCGAGCAGGCCGAGGCGGTCGCACTCTCCCGGCAGGCCGACGAGGCAGACCGCGCGGCCGAAGCGGCCCGTACGAGTGCCGACGTCGCCCCCGACGAGGGCGAGCGGGAGCAGGCCCAGGTGCAGGCCGAGCGCGAGCAGAAACGCGCCGACGCGACCCGCGAGAAGGCCGAGCCGGTGTACGACTCCGCAGAGCGCCGAGAGCGCGACGCCGACAAGCTCGAACAGCGCGGCGTCGGCAAGGAGGCCGTCAGCGCCAAGATGGCGGCCGACGTCAGCCAGAGCAAGCCCGCCACCGCCGCGGTGAAGGCCCAGCAGACACAGAGCGCGAAGGCGCGGCCGAACCGGTCGCGATCGCCCAAGGTGCAGCGCACCGAGATTGGTGGCTCATCCCAATCGGGGGTGTAGGAGTTGGGGTCTGAAGCCGCCGGCCGACGAACCTGCTCAAATGCTGCCCACCCAGTTTGAATGTCGGTCATCACGGCAGTCACGGTGATCCCCGCGGCCTGGAAGAACGCGTTGGCGCGTTCCCAGAACGCGGAGGCGGTCTCTTTGCGTTCGTCGTCGAGGATTTCCGAATACGCCAACCGGGAATGATCATCGACAGCGTGATGCAAGAACGCGTAACCGCGGCCCTTCTTCTTGTTGTTCTGGTTCCCGGCTTGCCGACCCAGCATCCGGTGCCCGCCCCCGTCAGGGATGCGGCCCTGCTTCTTGATATCCACGTGCACGAGCTGACCCGGCTCAGCGAGCTCGTAACGGACGAGTTTCGCCCTCCGAACCCGGACACCGGTCGACTGATCGATGTGAGCGAGTAGCGGCATCCGGAAGCGTGTGAGGACCCGTCCGACCGTTGACCGGTTCAGGCGCAGGTGGAACGCGATCCGATGCGGTCCCCACCGACGATTGACCCGTAATCCGATGATCCGCCGCTCGACGCGCTGCGCAAGGCGTTAAGGTGATGTCCGCGGGCGCGAACTGCGATCAGTCAATGACGTCCCGGCCCGATACCGGTCGGCCCACCGTTTCGCCGTCGCGGGTGAGCATTGAAACCGTTCCGCAGCCCGAAGCACGGGCCAGCCCCGTTCAACGATCAAGACCGCGAGACGACGACGCCCCTCCGGCGTCAAGGGAGCGTTAGCGTGAGTCACGAAGACCTCCGTGTTTGGACAGTGAGTGTGGTAATCCACATCCTGCACGGAGGTCTTCACCTACATCACACGTTCACAGCCTCCCAGGGAAGAACAGCCAGCATCCGCTACCCCGCGCCGCGCGCGACGGGCAGGATGAACCCATGGCCTACGAGTACGCGCCGGGCAAGCGCACGATGTTCAAGATCAAGCACGCGCGCACGGCGGATGTCGTGGCCTGGGCATATCGTGTGCACAAATCGGGCGAGGGACTGGGGTCGCTGCTGGTCGGCCTGTAGGCCGACGACGGCACCCTGCTACCGGTCGGGGCGGTGTCGGCGTTCAGCAACGTGCGCCGCCTGGAGTTGATCGACGAGCTCGCGCCCCTCGTCGAGCGCGACGATTCGGGCGATGTCGTGACCGGCGCCGGCGAGAAGTCGCGCTTCACCGGGGCGGGGAAGGACACGTCGTTCGTGAAACTGCGACCCGAGCGCGTGCTCGAGGTGCGCTACGACCAGCTCGAGGGCTGGCGCTTCCGTCACACCGCGCAGTTCGAGCGCTGGCGCCCCGACCGCGACCCGCTCTCGTGCACCTGCGACCAGCTCGACACGGTATCGGCCTACGACCTCGGCTCGGTTCTGGACTGACCACCTCCGAGTTCGCGAGTGCTCCCCTCGCGAACTTCACGCGAGGGCGCGACACGCCGATCAGGATGCTGTGACCAGCGCGTCGAGCATGCGAACCGTCTCGGCGGAGTCGCGGTGCAGGTGCGCGCGCCACCCGAACGCCCGCGCCGCCCGGCAGTTGCCGTCGAGATCGTCGATGAGCATGGCGCCGCCGCCGGGCGGCAGCTGCTCGTCGGCCAGCGCGAAGATGCGCGGGTCGGGCTTGGCGAGCCCCACCTCGTGCGAGCGCACGACGGCGTCGAACGCGCCCGCGTGCGGGCCCAGCATCCGCACGCGGTGCGGCTCCCACTCGCGCACGCTGTTGGTCAGCATCCCCACGGCCACCCCCCGCTCACGCAGGCGGCCGAGTGCGCCGAGGAGGTCGCCGTCGAGCGGGCGATCCAGGTACCAGTACCGGTCCCACTCCGCCAGCCGTATCGCGGGTTGCACGGGAAGCGCCGCCTCGACCATCAGCCCCCATTCGGCCTGGCCGATCGCGCCGAGCTCGAGCGGCAGCATCCCCTCGCTGCCCAGGCGTGCCGCCACCTGGGCGATCGCGATGCGCAGCTCCTCCCACTCCACGCCGGCGACCCGTGCGAACCGCTCGGTGGCGTCGGTCATCGGCGGCGTGAGCACCCCGCCGAAATCGCACCACACCACGTCGACGCCGGCCCCGGCCGACCCCGCGCCGCCACTCACGTCCGCTCCACCACCGCCCACAACCCCCGAGCCACAGCCCACACCGCCGGCCTCAGCCACCGACCCGCGACCCGTCCGGCGCGAAGTCGTGCACGGCGGCCGCGGGCACCTCTACGCGCACGGCATCGCCCGCCCGCAGCCATTCCTCGCCCTCGTGCTGCACGAGCGTGAACGGCACGCCCTCGGCATCGCGACAGATGATCTCCTGACCCGACCCGGTGTACTCGCACACGTCGACCACGCCGGCCACCTCGAGCGAGCCGGGAGCGGCGAGCGCGCCGCCGCGCAGCAGCCGGGCATCGTGCGGCCGCCAGCCGCGCGTTCCGCCGTCGGGCGTCGCGAAGAGGTTCATCGCGGGCGCACCGACGAACCCCGCGACGAACCGGGATGCCGGGCGCCGGTACACCTGGTCGGGAGTGCCCGCCTGCACGATGCGACCGGCGTTCATCACCACCAGCTCCGTGGCCATCGACAGCGCCTCCTGCTGGTCATGGGTCACGAGCACCAGCGTCGTGCCGAGGTCGCGGTGCAGCCGCAGGATCTCGGCGCGCGCGCTCGCCCGAAGCGCGACGTCGAGCGCCGAGAGCGGTTCGTCCAGCAGCAGCAGCGACGGGTTGCGGATCACCGCGCGGGCCAGCGCCACGCGCTGCCGCTGCCCGCCGCTGAGCTGGTCGGGCCGCCGTCGCAGCAGACCCTGGAGTCCGAACAAGTCGGCCATGCGCGCAACCTCGGCGTCGATGAATCGCGGGTCGGGGCCGCTTCGCCGGTCATGGCGCCGGGCCAGCCGCAGTCCGAACGAGATGTTGCGCTCGACCGACATCCGCGGAAACAGCGCATAGTCCTGGAACACCATCGCGAGGTCGCGCGTGCCGAGCGGATGCGTCGACAGATCGCTCCCGTCTGCGATGAGGCGCCCCTCATCGGCCCGTTCGAGACCGGCGAGCAGACGAAGCAGCGTGGACTTGCCGCATCCCGACGGTCCCACGATCGCAGTGAGCGAGCCCGCCGGAATGCGCAGGTCGACCCCGTCGAGGGCGACGGTCGTGCCGAACCGGCGAGTCACCGATTGGAGCGAGATCGCGGCGCCGCGCGTGGCGCGCGGTGAGGGGGCGAGGGCGGTCATGTGCGCAGTCCTGACTGGAGGAAGGCGTCGGTAACCCGACGCGAGGCGAGCAGATAAACGAGCACGATCGGCAGGCTCGTGAGGGTGGCCGCGGCCATGAGCGCGCCGTAGTCGGTGCCGCCCTCGGTCTGGAACTGGGCGAGCCCGATCTGCACCGTGGCGTTCTCGGCGCGCGGCGCGATGAGCAGCGGCCACAGGTACTCGTTCCACGTGGTGATGAACACGAGGATGCCCACAGCCGCGATCGCCGGCCGCAGCGCCGGCAGCACCACGTGCCACAGCACCTCGCCCGAGCGCGCGCCTTCGAGCCGGGCGGCCTCGACGTGCGAACGCGGCACCTCGGCGACGTGCTGCACGAGCAGCAGCACGGCCAGGGCCGCGGCTCCCAGCTGCGGCACGATGAGACCGACCGGCGAGTTCAGCCAGCCCAGACGGGTCGCGAGCAGGAACTGCGGAATCACGATCGCCTGTGGAGGGATGACGAGTGCCACGGTGGCCGCGACCAGGATGGCCGGCCGCAGCCTCGGCGAGAGTTCGACCAGCGCGAACGCGGCCAATACCGCCACGACGATCTGGCCGAGGGCGACCCCGGCCGACATCACGAACGTGTTGGCGATGAGCGGCAGCACCGGCCAGCCCGACAGCACCGCGGCGTAGTTCTCGAGGGTGACCGGCGAGGGGATGGGGTTCGCCGAGAACACGTCGGCCGGGCCCTTGAACGAGGTGATCAGCGCCCACAGCACGGGGAACGTCGTCAGCAGACAGCACACGACGAGCACCGCGTGCCACGCGACGCGACCGAACAGCGCGGGGCGGTGATCAGGTCGCACGGGAGACCCTCCGCACGAGACCCCAGGCCAGGGCCACGACGATGAATCCGGCCAGGAGCACGACCGCCGCGGCGGATGCTTCCCCGATCTCGAAGAACGTGAACCCGAGCGTGTAGATGCGGTAGAACACGTTGTCGGTGGCTCCGTCGGGGCCGCCCTGGGTCAGCACCGAGATGTTCGTGAACGTCCACTGCCCCGCGAGCACCAGGCTGAGCAGTGCCAGCACCACGGTGGGTCGCGCGACGTGCGGCAGCACGATCGAGCGGGCGACGTCCAGCGCCGTCGCCCCCTCGACTCGTGCCGCCTCGACCACCCGTCGATCGATCGAAGCGAGCGTCGCGCCGTACAGCAGCATGTTGAAAGCCACGACCTTGGCCGCCGTGATGACGACGATCACGACGAGTGCCGTCGCCGGGTCGCCGAGCCAGTTGCCCGGCGGCATGCCGAGAGCCCCGAGCATCTCGTTGACAAGCCCCTGCAGGGGGTTGAGGAGGAATCGCCATGCGACTGCGACGGCCACAGGTGCGAGAATGACGGGCAGGAACAGGATGGCGCGGTAGATCTCGGCCGCTCGCCCGGGACGCGACCAGAGCAGTGTCGCCAGGGCCAGCGGCACGACGGTCGAGAACGGCAGCAGCACGAGGGCGTAGAGGACGGTCTGCACCAGCGACTGGGCGAATTCGGGGTGACGCCACAGCGCGGCATAGTTGTCGAGGCCGACGACGCCCACGGGAGGGGTGGTGAGGTTCCAGTCGAGGAACGACAGCACCACGGTGAACACGGCGGGGCCGTACACCCACACCCCCAGCAGGATCAGAAGGGGTGCGAGGTACGGCCATGCGCGCAGGCGGGCTGTCACTGGCCGGTCTGTTCCCGGATGCGCTCGGCGACCTGCTCGAGCGTCGACTGCGGGTCGGCGCCGCGCAGTACGATCGGCTCGACGGCGTCATCCTGGAGCGTCACGACGGCCTGGTTGGCGTTCTCGCCGGGGAAGGCGAGGTAGGGCGCGACGTCGGCGAGCTGCTCGAGCGAGGGTACGAGCAGGTCGTTGTTCTCGAAGTACTCCTGCAGGAAGGCGGGGTCTTCGGCGAGGTCGGCGCGCATCGGCAGATACCCGATCTGCTCGGTGATGATCGAGTATCCTTCGGCACTGGTGAGAAACTTCACGAACTCCCATGAGGCGCGCTGCACGGCGGGGTCGGTACTCAGCACGATCAGACCCGCCCCGGAGTTCGTCGGCCGCGCCTCGGAAGCGCCGAAGCTGGGAAAGCCGCCCGACCGCAGTTCGAATGCGCCCTCTGCAGCCTGCGCGAGGTTGCCCGCGACAGCGGTGCTTGACACGAACATGCCGAGCTGGCCCGAGGAGAAGTTTGCGAGCGCATCCTCCACGCCGACCGCGGGCATGAGGCCGTCCTGCACCAGCGCCTGCACGGCGCCGAGTGCCTCGACGGCCTCGGGCGAATCCACCGCCACGTCGCCCGACTTCGACACGACCGAGCCACCAGCGCTGTTGATCACCGACTGCGTGAGGTAGTCGGACTTGCTCGCGTCCGCGATGGCGAAGTACGCACCGTTGGTGCCGTTCGCGACGATGGCCTCGGCGGCCGCGCGCACCTCGTCGATGGTCGTCGGCGGCCGTTCGGGGTCGAGGCCGGCGGCGCGGAAGAGGTCAGCATTGTAGAACAGTGCGGGCACCGACACGGTGAACGGCAGCGCGGCGGTTTCGCCGTCGTTCTCACCCGTTTGCACGAGCGCTTCGTTGATGCCTTCGACGTGACCATCCCATTCGTCGCCGGCGAGTTGCTCAAGCGATTGCACCGGCAGCGTCTCGAACGCTTCGGCCATCTTGCTGTAGCCCAGTTGCACGACGTCGGGAGCACTGCCAGCCGCCACATCGGTGCGGGCTTTGGTAAGCACGTCGGCGGTGGGCACCGACTGCGGCTCGACCGTGATCTCGGGGTGCTCGTCGGCGAACGCGTCGAGCAGCGCCTGCATCCCCTCCCCCATGGTGCCCTGCGCGCCGTAGGAGTACGAGCTGAACGTGATCGTGACGGGTTCGGAGGAGGAGGGTTCGGTGGATGTCGCCGGTGCGGCGCATGCGGAGAGCGCACCGAGGGCGACGAGGGCTGTGGCGACGGGCAGGAGGCGGGAACGGTTCATGCCAAGACCTTTCGGGAGGACGAGACGGGGTGGGCGATGCCCGGTCGCACAGTGGCGACCGGGCCGTCGAACACCATGGCCGCGCGATCGCGGTGCCACCGGTGCTCGGCGGGGTCGGGTGAGGAGAAGTGGGTGAGCACGAGGTCGGCGACGCCGGCGTCACGTGCGGCGCGCGCGGCGTCGAGCGAGCTGAGGTGGCCGTGGCCGCTGCGGTCGGTCTCGCGCAGGGTGCTCTCGGCGAGCAGGGTCCCGGCGCCGTTCGCGAGCTCGGCGATCGCGTCGGTCACGCCGGTGTCACCCGTGTAGACCAGGCTCTCGCCGTCGGCTTCGAGGCGGATGCCGCAGTCGGGGGCGACGTGCTGCATCAGCGCGGTCGAGGCGTCGAGGTCGCCGATGCGGAAGCTCTCGCCGGGCTCGTACTCGTGACAGGCGAAGCCGAGGTCGAACGCGCGGTCGAGCAGGGGATGCGTCGTGACGGGATAGATCTCGGCGAGCTGCCGCAGCCGGGCCGCAGCGCCCCGCGGCACGTACAGCGGCACCGGCGGGATGCCCTCGTCGAGGCGCAGCGGACCGTGCTCGTCGTCGCGACGCAGACGCTCGGCGAGCACGGTCTTGCCGATCGCGAGGAGGTCGAAGAGGTGATCGGTGTGCTCGTGAGAGATGAAGACGGCGGTGAGCGGGGAGGTGCGCTCGGCCGAGAGCCGGGCCGCGACACCTGGCCCGGCGTCGAGGAGGACGAGCGTGTCGCCGTGCTGGACGAGATAGCCCGAGCTGGCGAGGCCTGCGGCGGGCATCCCCGCAAGGCAGCCGAGTGGTGTGAGTCGCATGCCGCCATTCTCCGTCGCGCGAACCCTGTCGATCAACGGGCGGTCACCCATCGATCGACAGGCTGGACGGATCGGTGAAAACCAGCACTATCGGTCACCGCGCTGCTGCTCGGCAAGCGCACGCACGACCTCCATCACGGTGTTCACCAGAGGTTCATCGGTGCGCCACGCCGCGAGGATCGGCACCCGGGGCTCGGGGTCGAGGCGCAGCAGGTGCATGCCCTGCGCGCGGCTCTGCTCGCCGCGCGGCAGCGAGCTGAAGCCGATCGTGTCGGTGGTCTCGAGCTCGAGCAGGTACCCGGTCACATCGGTCGCGCTCGGCGTGCGGCGCACCCTCGCCCCGACCGGGTCGGCGGCGGCGATCAGCGCCTCTTCGATGCCGCTCATGCCGCCGATGTGGGCCGTCGTGTACCGATGCCGAGGAAGCTCCGCCAGGTGCAGCGCGCCGGCCCCCGCGAGCGGGTGGCCCGGGCGGACGACCGCCACGACGGGCACGTCCAGCAGGTATTCCGTGTGCAGCAGCGGCGCCTCCACCGGCCCGTACACGAACCCGAGGTCCAGGTCGCCGTCGACGAGTTCGCGCACCTGCTGATCGGACGGCAGCTCGCGCGGCGTGACGCGCACCCCGGGCAGCAGGACCGAGAGTCGTTCGAGCAGCGGCAGCAGCAGCATCCTGCTCGCCGGATAGTTGGTCGCCAGGCGCAACGCCCCCTCGCGACCCGATCCGGCCGCGCGCACGAGGTCGGCGGTGCGATCGCGCGCCTGCAGCAGCCGCCGCGCCTCGGCGAGCAGCACGCGGCCCGCCGGGGTGAGCCCCACCGACCGCGACGACCGGTGCAGCAGCATCGCTCCGAGCTGCGCCTCGAGGCGCTGGATCTGTTCGCTCACCGATGTCTGCGAGAGGAAGACGCGCCGCGCCGCTCGGCCGAAGTGCAGTTCTTCGGCGACCGCGCAGAAGATCTCGAGCTGTCGGAACTCCATGCACGCAGTCAACGCCCGCAATGTGAACGACAGGCGAATGGGAGATCACGCGAGCGGTCGCAGCACGCGGCTCCGCACGCCGACGATCCGGCGCGGTGCGCTCTTTCGAGGGCGGCCCGGCGCGGCGGCCCAGGCGTCAGGCGTCGGGGGTGTGAACCGCCCTGGGTTTCGTTCCGTTCCTTTATCGAGAGGATGGGAACATGCCCGCGAAGTATCCGGAAGCGTTCAAGGACCGTGCGGTCCGCATGGTGTTGGACAGGCTCGAGTCCGATGAGGACGGCCTGACCAGCTATCAGGTGATCAAACTCACTGCCCCGAAGTTGAATGTCTCGGTCGAAGCGCTGCGCCGCTGGGTCGAACAAGCCCGTGTCGACACAGGCGCGAAGCCGGGTGTCACGAGTGATGCGCACTCGGAGATCCGCCGGCTCAAGCGTGAGAACGCGGAGCTGCGACGTGCGAACGAGATCCTCAAGTCCGCGTCGGCGTTTTTCGCCGCGGAGCTCGACCGGCCCACGCCGAGATGATCGCGTATATCGACATGTATCGCGACCAGTTCGGGGTCGAGCTCATCTGTCGCACCCTGGGGGCGACAGAGGGTGGGTTCCTCACGTCTCGCGGGTATCGGGCCGCGAAGACCCGCCCCGCCAGCGACCGCCACCTCCGCGACGCCGCACTGATCCCTGTGATCGAGCGGATCCATGCGGAGAATTACGGCGTTTACGGGGCCCGGAAGATTTGGCATGCGATGCGTCGGGAGGGCTGGGTCATCGGACGCGATCAGGTCGCTCGCCTCATGCGCAAGACTGGTCTTGCCGGCGTGATTCGTGGGCGCGCACCACGCACCACGATCCCCTCACGAGTGCCGGATGATCGCCCGGATCTCGTCGAGCGGCGTTTCGTCGCAGACAGGCCGAACCGGCTCTGGGTCGCCGATATCACCTACGTCCGCACCACGGCAGGATTCTGTTACACCGCGTTCGTCACCGACGTATTCTCGAGGAGGATCGTCGGCTGGGCGACCCGGTCGACGATGCGCACAGAAGATCTTCCATTGGAAGCGCTCGAGCACGCCCTTGTGTCTGCGAAAGACCAGGCCATCGATGGGCTGGTCCACCACTCGGACCGCGGGAGCCAATACGTTTCCATCCGCTACTCCGAGCGGCTCGCTGAAGCCCGGATCACTGGCTCGGTCGGCACAGTCGGCGACAGCTATGACAACGCCCTCGCCGAGGCCGTGAACGGGCTCTACAAGGCCGAACTCATCCACGCCCGCCCAGCCTGGCCCTCCGTGACCGAGGTCGAGTTCCAGACGATGAACTGGGTCGACTGGTGGAACAACAAGCGTCTCCACGAAGCTCTCGACTACGCCACCCCAACCGAGATCGAAGCCGCCTACTATCAATCACACAACGCCGAACCGGCGCTCACATAGACAACGGAACTGAACCCAGGGCGGTTCACCTACACCCCCGATTGGGATGAGCCAGATTGGTCGCTGAGCGACAGCCTGAGCGCACGAGAGAGGGACCGACCCACTGGGCCGGTCCCTCTCTCGTTGTCGCGCTCAGACGCCCGTAGGAGGTTCCTCGCGCAGGTCAGGGTACAAACCCTCCGGCGGGGCCGTGTACGGCAGCTCTGCGCCCTTCTCGTTGACGTTCTCGCGGTTCTTCCCCTCGCCGGCAGCGGCGAACGGCCCGGACGGGTCGAGCAGCACGCTCATGTGGTGCTCGGCGTGGTCGCGATACCAAACGCTCATGCCCGTTGTCGGGTCCAGGCGAAGGTGCTCCCAGGCCCGCCACAGCGCGTCAAGACGGATCGTCGCCTCCGGGTAGTTCCACCAGTCGGCCGCCCACACGGTGCGCTGGCCGTCGACGCGGCGACGGTAGTTCTTCACCAGGTACTCGCGCACGAACTCGTCGACCGAGCCGTAGTACAGCGTCGGCTCCTCGTCGGCCGGCTCCTCGTCGAGCGCATCCATCGCCGCGGTGACAGCGCGACGGGCGGCCGTGGCCGCCTGCGCTTGCAGCTCCTCGATCACCGAGGGGTCCAGGGCCTCGTCGACTTCGGCCTGCACAGCGTCTTTCACCGCGCCCGTGATGGCCTTCTGCACCACGGCGCGAATCGCCGGGGCGGCGAGAGCGTTCGCGACGTCGGCAATGTCGACGCCGAACAGTCGGCCGGGCTCCCGTTCGGGCAGCTCCGCGCCGGGCTCGTCGCGCTCGTCCAGCTCGAACGGCTGCGCCTCGATGCCGGGCTCCTCGTCGCCCCAGTCGTCGCTCATCAGGCCGCGCCCTTCTCGCTGTTCGCGATCGCTACCTCACGCACCGACTCCTGCGCCTCGATGATCGTCCGAGACGCCTGCGGGTCGTGAGCTGCGATCGACGCCTTCACCTTCTCCGCATGCGGGCCGGTCATCCACGGCTGCGTGCGGATGAGCGTCGGCCGGTTCCCGGAGGAGAGCACCACGGCGCGGCCCTTCGGCATTGCGGCGAGGTCGGCCACGTCCAGGATGCGCTCACGGTGAAGCTGCTGATTCACGCTGCGGCCACCGCGGCCGGAGGACACCGACGACGCCTGACGGTCGTAGTCACCGATCAGCTTCGACAGGCTTTCGAGGAACGCATCTTCGGAGACGCCGCCGCCGTAGACCTTGACGTTCGAGGCGCTCCACAGCTTGCGCATCCCCGACTCGCCCCACACGTCGACGCCCTGCGACCACGACTGCAGGATGGTCATCAGCACGATTCCGCGCGAACCGTAGTGGCTGTAGAGGTTCGGCAGCTCACGCCACCGGCACACGTTCGCGGCCTCGTCGAGCACACCGAGCAGGGGCACCGACAGGCGGCCACCGGCAGAGCCGGCGGCCAGCTCCTCCGCGGCTTCCACCACGGCGACCGTGAGCGCCGTGACGAGCGGGCCGGCGGTCCCGCGACCCTCCTTGGAGAGCGAGTACAGGGTGCCACCGTCGCGGACGAACGCGGCCGGGTCGAACTGCGGGCGCAGATCGGGGTTGCCCTGCGGGTTCACCCACGCGGCCACCTGGCGGTTGGTGAGGCACGACGCCATCTGCTGCGCCGTGCCGTAGATGCCGCCGCGCTGCTTCTCCGGGGCGGTGATGACACCGCGCACCTGGTCGGCCGTGAGGTCGTAGCCGTGACGCCGGAGAATGTCGATCGGCTCCTCCTCCGTCGGGCGGGTGAGCCAGGTGTAGACGTCGGTGATCGGGCGCACGTCGAGCGCGGCCGCGAGCAGGAGCCCCGCGAGGAGATCTTGCCCCGCGGGGTCGAAGTAGGCATCGGTCTTGGCTCCCGGATCGCGTGAGCCCGAGGCGAAGTGATCGGCCAGCTTGGCCGCGCGAACCTCGTCGGTGACGTAGCTGAGCGGGTTCCACCACCACGTAGGGTTCTCGAGCGCGATCCCCTGCGGATCGAACACCCAGACCGGGCCGGCCTCCGCGCGCACGTCGCGGGTCGCGTCGACGACGTCGCGCTTGTTCGAGGTCACGAGAACGCCCCCAGGAGCGTCCAGGATGGCCGGGACGGCCCGAGAGGTCGTCTTACCCGTGCGAGGCCCCCAGATGTCGATGTGCATGTCCTCCCACGTGCCGTAGAGCGGCATCTGACCGAGGGTCTTACCGATCGGCACGCCGAGGGAGCCGGTGACGCCGAGCCGGGTTGCCTGCGCCTGCGCGTTGCGCTTGCTCAGGCCCTCGACGTCCTTCCCCCGGCCCATGTAGCTGCTGGCCCGGTCGACGCGGGTACGGCCCTTCCGGTAGCGCACGACGCCGACGATCGCCAGCACCACGAGGGCGAGGACGATCGCCAGGAGCACCGCGACGATCCAGGTCGCGGATGCCGGCCACGGCACCCGACCGAGGATCACGCCGAGGATGAACTCGAACGGGTCGCTCGGCAGCTCGACGCCGGTTCCGTCGAGCTGGTGCCCGAGGCGCACCGCGACGTTCAGAACGACGATCGCGGCCACGACGCCACCGATGCCCACCAGGAGCATCAGCGTCTCCGCGCCGAAGCCGCCGGGGTCGCGGCGGCGGTTGTTCGGAGTGCTCATGACACCCTCTCCTCGTGCTCCTCGACCAGCTCCTCCACCGCACGCAGCGCGCGGCGGCCGGTGCGGGACTGTTCGTACCAGCGCTGATTGGTGTCGCGGATCGAGCGCTCAGCCTCCGTCAGCCGAACCTCGACCGGGATACCCGGCCGAGTGCCGACCTTCACGAGGAACTTCCCACGCCCCGGAGGGTCGACCTCGCGACCCGACGCCGCATCCCACGCGGGCGGGTCCTGCCAGCCCGTCAGTAGCTCTTGCTCGGCCTCCGAGAACGGGATGACCGTCGTCAGTTCCGGCATTTCGGTGTACGGCAGACCGGCGCACATGACCATGCCGGCGCGCTCTACGAAGCCCTTCGCCTTCAAGCGGTCCTCCTCCGGGAGGGCGCTCAGGTCGGCCATCGTGTGCGAAATCATGGCCGTGCCGACGCCCACCTGACGGTTCAGGCGGGTGAGGAAGTCGACGCGATCGACGATGCCGTTCCCTGCGCGCAGCGCGCGCCACAGCTCGTCCATGATGACGAAGTAGTGCCGGCGCGGTTCCAGCTCGGCATCCGCGAGAACGTTCGCGATGTTCACCGTGGCGAAGCCGTTCGACCAGCAGGCGAGCAGGGTCGCCGCGCGCAGATCGCCCTCAGCCTCACCGATGGCCGAAATGTCGTAGACCACCGGGCGGTCGAGCCGCATCGGGTTCGTGGTGTGCTTGGAGAACATTTCGCCCAAGCGGCCACCGCGGGAGAGGCTGATAAGCGACGCTTCCAGCCCGCGCGTGATCCGCTGGTACTCCGCGAAGTCGCCGCGGTCGACGGCCACCTGGCGCAGCTCCTCCGGCCCTTCCTGCACCACGCGGAGCAGATCGCCCAGAACGGGGATGCCCTCGAAGTGCCGGTCGAGGTAGCGCAGCGCCTGGTCGACGATCGATTCCTCGACGTCGCTCGGTGCGGACTTGCGGAGGATCGTCAGCAGGGATGACACCATGGCCAGACGGCGGCCGTGAGCGTCCTCCAAGACCTCGCCGGCCTCCTTCTCGAATCCGGCGTTGACGAGCCGCTGAGCGGCCTCCTTCGCCTCGCCGGGGTCGAGGACGTTCAGATACCCGCGGCCGCGACCGAGGGTGATGACCTGACCGCCGAGCGCGCGAATGACTTCCACGTAGTCAGGGCGCAGATCGCCCAACACGAGAGGCTGCACGCCGTAGCCGGCGAGCCCGATCGCCATGCGGGCGACGGCCGTCGACTTCCCGAGGCCGGGCTTGCCGAGCACGAACAGCGACGGGTTGCTGATGAGCTTCGCGCGCTGGAACCACGAAATCGGGTCGCAGCACAGCGTCGCTCCGGTGTGAATGTGGCGGCCCAGCGGGACGCCCACCATCGGAGTGCCGGCACCGATCGAGTACGGCCACAGGCCGCACACCTGAACGGTCGTGCCGCGCCACTCAGCGGGCGGCTGGATGAAGTTCGACATGCCGCCGCCGGGGCCGCTCCACCCGCGAGAGGTGAGCGCCCCGGCCGACGTCGACGAGCCCGCATCGGTGTTCTTCCGACCTGCGCGGACGAACAGCAGCGCACCGACGATCACGAGCACGACGAGCCCGCCGAGGACGGAGAGGGCAATCTGATCCGGGGTCATCACACACGCTCCCTCAGCGCCGCTGGGACGGCAACGTGCTTGGTGAGCACGAGGCCCAGCGGCAGCGCGGCGGCGAAAGCGCTGTCCTGTGATCCGTAGACGGGACGCAGCCGCAGACGTGCCGTCGCGCCGAGGTTGTCGACCGCGGCGCGGGCGTCGGCCTCCTTGGCCGGGTCGAGCACTGTCGCGGTGACGAGGATGCCGAAGTTCACCAGGCCCGCGCCCGATGCCTCCTCCGATTCGGTCGCCTGAGCCGAACGCAGCGCGAGCGAGTCACGCGCCGCCGGCTTCCGCGTCGACGTGGCCTTGAACTCCGCAGCTCGCACGTCCGACTGCACGAGCGTTGCCGCCCGCGCCGGGTCGATCGGCTTGTAGAGCAGCGTTACGCGCTTGCGAGCAATGTCGCGGTGCGGGGCCAGCAGCCGGGCGAGCACGCCCGACTGCACGAGCCCGCGGGGAGCCTGAGTCATCGCCCAGGTGACCGACTTGGCCGAGTCGTGCCGGTAGCTGTCCCATCCGGCCTGCGCAGCCGTCGGGCCGACGTCGCTCCACCGCAGATCGGGCACTTCCCCGTCCGCGTGCGCGTCGTCGATGAGGGTCGCGGCGGCCGGGTCGTAGGCGACTCGGATCGTCTCGCACAGCTCTTGCGCCGACAGGGGGTGCGCAGCGCCGGCACCCGTCGCCTGCAAGCTCGCGGTCAGACCGGGGAGGCGAGCGGCGAGCTCGCGCGCCATTTCGTCAGGCTTGCGCGGCTTGGCACCCTTCCGGGGTGCAGCCGCGAACGTCAGCGTGACGTACGCCTTCACCGTCGACGAGCCGGCGGGGTAGCTCAGCACGACCTCGCCCAGCATCGCCTTGGCGAAGTCCGGGCCGTCGGGGTCGGTGTTCGTCTCGACCTCACGGCGCAGCCGGCGACCCGAGTCGGGAGCCGTCTCGATCGTGACCGCGGCGGCCTCCATGTTCGGCTCATCACCGAGGTTGCGCAGCCAGTGGCCCCAGTCGGCCACCCACAGGTCGACTTGCTCCTGGTCGACGAGCGCCGCGCCGTCAGGCTCGGTGCCGATGACGATCGAGTACGTCTTAGCGTGCGGTGAGTAGATCATCGCGAACGGCCGCGCGTAGGAGTCCTCGTGCTCGGAGAGGCGAGTCTGCGCCCCGAGGCCCGGAAGCTGGTTCGTGCCCCAGTCGGAACGCCCCAGCGGGCCGGAGCGGTAGATGTTCGCGCGTCGACGCTTGGTCGACGTCCAGGCGACCCGGTTCGCGGTGCGCGAGAGCACGCTGCGCCCGTCGCCGTCGCGAATAGTCAGCAGCAGGATCAGACCGCCGAACACCGCGGCGGTGATGAACGCATTGAGGATGTTCGTCGTCATCAGCACGACGATCACGATCAGCAGGGCCACGAACATCAGGCCCGTGCCGACCGTGCCGAGCCCGAGGAGGCCGGGCGAGGTCGGCTGACGCCAGTTCCCGTAGGTGCGCACGCCCCTACGGCTTGTCTCTACGGTCGCCATCAGCTCCCGCTCCCTTCACCTGTCGCTTGGTCACCAATGTTGCGAGCGGCACCCGTGGCCGCCTGTCCTGCCTGCTTGGCAGCGCCGAGGGCGACACCCGCGGCCATACCGATCGGGCCGCCAGCGGCACCGGCCGCGGCTCCCGCGGCAGCTCCACCACCGGCAGCAGCTCCACCGGCAGCAGCGCCGCCCGCGGCCGCGCCTCCACCCGCAGATGCCGCAGTAGCGCCCGTGCCACCAGCGGCCGCACCGGAGGACGCCGCTGCGCCCGTCGTGCCGCCACCGCCGCCACCCGCAGCGCTAGAGGCCTGCGCGGCTTGCGGGGCAGACTGCCCGCCGCCGTTCGCTCCCGACGGCCCAGTGGAGCCCGTAGACCCCGGCGAGCCGGTCGAGCCCGAACCGCCCGACGAACCGCCGCCGGAACCGGTCGCCAGGCGACCCATCGAGGCCGCACCCGTGGGGAGGGCAGCGAGGGCCGCGACGCCGAGAGCGCCGCCGGCACCCGCCGACATGGCCCCCACGAGCGGCGTCACGAACCGCATCAGGGCGGGCATCGCGAACAGCGCGAGCACCATCAGGATCAGGCCCGTAAGAACGGCGATGAAGCCCGTCCCGTCGTCCTGGAACACGTTCGTTCCCGCGAGCTGGAACGCCGCGGCATAGACGATCGCGGCCGCGGGCTTGTAGAGGATGAACGCCACGAGCCACCCGACGTTCTTCTTGAACCAGCCCTTACCCATTTCGGTGTTGGTGGCCGCCGCGGACAGCGGGAGGATGCCCGTCAGGATGACGAGCATGCCGCCGCGCGCGATCATCAGCACGATTTGGAAGGCCGTCGCGAGGATCGCGATCAGCCCCAGGATGATGATGAGCAGAGCGCCGAGCCCGCCCGTCGCCGGGTTCGTCGTCAGCGCGAGCAGAGTCGCGATGTTGTTGCCGAAGCACGCCGTATCGGTGCCGACGTCGCAGTTCAGCGCCCCGTTGAGAATCCACACGGAGAACGAGTCGAACGCCGACACGAGCAGCCCGACGATCGTCACGCCGGCACCCGCGACGACGATCAGAGTCAGCAGACTCTTGACCGTCTCCTTGCCCGGTTCCGCGCGCTGTTCCCACGCCATCCGAACGCCGCCGATGATGACGGACACGACCGCGGCCGCGCCCATGTACCACCACAGTGACGACTGCAGGAACAGCACCGTGCCGCCCGCGCCCTGTGGGCCGTTCGGGAGAAGCCCCGTCACCAGCGCCGTCGCGCCGCTGATAAGGAAGATCGCGCCGAGCACGATCCCGAGTCGGCCGGCGGCCTGGAATCCCTCGCCGTTGCGCATCCGCGTAGCGATGAGAGCGCCGAGGAGGATGATCGAGATAGCCGCGAACACGATCGCAATCCAGGTCACCCAGCCGAGCACCTGAATGATGCCGTCCGAGTTCGGAGCGGTCGTACCCGCGGCGATCGAGGAACCGCCTCCGGTGCCGGTCAGGTTCGGCGTGCCGACGTTGACCCACAAGGTGCCGAGGGATGCGACCGCCTTCCCGAAGGCTTCAAGGACGGCGTTCGCCATGTTCTCGATGGCGTCGCCCACGGCGTTGTTGACGGCATCGCCTACACAGGCGAGTGGGTCGGTGATACCGCAAGCCATGTCATGCCCCCCAGGGGATGTATCCCGACGTGTCGGGGATCGTCGCGAAATCGAACGGGTTGGCGACGTTGGCGTTGATCTTCCAGTCGCCGTCCTCCCAGATCAGCTCGTACACCGTTGACGCCGTGATGGTCGTACCCTCCGACGAGCCGCGCACAGCCAGGTCGACGCGGGCCGTCTCTCCGTCGTAGGAGAGCACGCGGAAGCCGACTAGTTGCAGCCGAACGCCCGACGAGTCTGTGTTGCCGCCGACCTCCGTCAGAAGCGCCTCCCGGTACGCTCCCTCGCTCAGCGCGTAGTCGATCCACGGCTGAACAAGGGCACTGTCGGCCGGGACAGCAAGTGCCGTCGCGGCCGCGAAGAGAGCACCCTGCGGTGAGTGCTGGAAGCACATCGGGTAGCCCTCCGGGCCAGTGTCGGCCGACCCGAACTCCGGGGAGGTCGGGTATGCCACCGTGCGAACGAACGCCCACTCGGCGGCAGGAGCCGTGGTGACGTTGCCAGACAGCTCGACACCTTCCAGGCCACAAACGCTCGCGCCGCCCGCGACCCCGGAAGGCTCCGGGGAAGGGGCGGCGCTGCTTGTGGCACTGGACGACGGGTCGGGAGCCGGCGGCGCAGCGTCGTCGTCTCGGTTCAGGTTGAGAACCGTCAGAACGATGCCCGCCACGATGAGCGCGACCACCACGACCGCCCCGACGATGAAGCCGGGGCGCGTGAACGGGTTCTGCTGCGTGTCGTCGTCCTCAGCCATGACGGCTCCTCTCAGGACCCGGCGAGGATGCCGACGAGAGCGGCACCACCACCGATCACGATCGCTCCGGCCATCGGCCAAAGGATCTTCGGCAGAGCATCGTGACCCTCACCGCGGCGGAAGCTGACGGCGATGAGGATACCGCCGACGATGATCGCGCCGCCGACGACGACGTAGCCGATCCACTTCAGCCAGGACAGGATGATGGTCACGCCTTCGGTGCCCGGAGGCTGTACGGGGTCCGGGTCAGGAATGACGCCGGCGAGGTTCACGGCGGTGTCGGCCGCCGCGTGGAACACGTCGATAACGGACATGCTGTTGCCTTTCAGTTCAGGGTGCCGGCGGCACCGAGGATTGCGGTCAGCTCGTCGACGAGACGCTGAGCTTCACGCGGAGAAGATGCGAGAGCCGGAGGCTCCCCCACACGCCATGCATCGACCCACGGCACCGACCAGGTGCGCGGGACTCCCCCGCTGACGACCTGCATCAGGTCGCGCAACGAGCGAGGCAGTCGACCCGGCGCGTCAGCCATGACGACCAGGCCCAAGACTTCAACAGACGGGACGAGCCCCGCGGCCCACTGCCGCATCGCGGCCTGCGCTGCGCGCAACCCGCGGGCGTCCGACCGTGCGACGAGGACCGTCCGTGCGGGCGTCGTCGAGGCGGTACGCGGCCACGAGTGGCCCGCCGCCTGCGAGCCCGGCATCAGCGCCGCCAGCGTCGACTCTCCCGCGCCGCCGTGTGCGCCTACCCACCACAGCGCAGCCGTGGTGTTGCGGTCATAGATCGGCAGCTGGTCGACGCGATCCGGCGCGGGGATTCCTCGCTGCGGAGCCACCGGCCCGAACGTGTCGGGCACGGCCGCGATCGGGGCCGCCTCGGCAGGCGGCGGCGTCGTCGGCCGAGAAAGCCACGGGTTGAGCGGGTCGCTCATGTTGCCCCCCTAGGTACAGTGAGATTCACCCTAATAAGGGAATCCTACGCCCAAGCGCCCAAACAAGGAAGGGTGAACCCGAATGAACCCGAATCTATACAAACATGCCCTAACCGGTACACTAGGACCGTGGAGCCAACAGGAGGTCTCACCGTGAGCAGCGACAGCGGTGCGTGTGACGCGCTCGATCGCCTATTCGAGCAGAGCCCTCCGACCCTCGGCCCCACCGAAGTAGCAGAACGACTCGGAGTCTCTAACAAGAGCGTGTACACGTGGCTCCGCGAGGGACTGATCCCCGGCTACAAGGTCGGCTCGACGTGGTTCATCATCCGCGACGAGCTGAAAGACACCTTGCGCCGGGGTGCGAATGTCCCTCGCGACACCGGCCCGGTCGTCGTCATCAACTCAGAACGGCACGAAGGGGACTGACATGCGGAAGATCGGGACGGCGCTACTCATAGTCGTCACCGCGGCGGCCCTGACCGCCTGCACCGGCCAGAACAACGCGCCAGCGCCGACCCCCAGCGCCAGTAGCACCGGCCCGATCTATCCCGACCTCGACCAGTTCACCCCCGCTCCCGAAGGCCTCATCGACGAGGACAGCGGAGAGACGCACGGCCCGCGGCCCGTGCCCACGTGGGATGACGAATCGCGCGAGAGCGCCACGGCGGCCGCGGTCGCCGTGATGACCGCCTACGCGCGCCCCGATCTTCCGTTCGAGCAGTGGTGGGCCGGCTTGCAGCCCCTCCTCGACAACAAGGCCACCCAGGACTACGCCTACATGGACCCGGCGCGCATCGTCGCGACGAGCGTCACCGGCCCCGCCGTCATCACCGACGACACGAGCGCATACGTCGCGTTCGTCGACGTCCCCACCAACGCCGGCACCTACGGCGTCGTGCTCAGCCGTGCCGACGCCGACTCCCCGTGGCTCGCGGGGCGCTTCATCCTCCCCGAAGGGGTGAACTGATGGCAGCGCCCAAGGGCAGCGCCGCCTACGCGATCGCGGCGGTGCCGCTCCTCATCGTCGGCTCCCTGTTCGGGCTCCTTCTCATTGGCGAGGACAAGTGCGGCCCGAGCGCCGGCAACGGCGGATCGAGCGTCTCGATCGACCCCGCATCCGTCCCCGAGACGGAGATTGCCGGCTACGGCCACGAGCAGCTTGTGAACGCCGCATATGTCATGCAGGCGGGCAAAGACCTCGGCCTGAACGCCCGCGATCAGACCATCGGCGTCATGACCGCGATGGGTGAATCCAGCCTGCGAAACATCGACTACGGCGACTGGGAAACCGGCGGGGTCACCAACCCCGACGGCACCCGCACGACCTCGATCGGTCTGTTCCAGCAGCAGGACGGATGGGGCACCCGCGAGGAGCGCCTGGACCCGTACATCTCGTCGACGAAGTTCTTCAACGCGATGACCACCAAGGTTCCCGACCGCGAGTCGCTGGAACCGACGATCGTCGCCCACCGCACTCAGGTGAACGCCGACCCGTACCACTACACGAAGTTCTGGGACGGCGCGGTGCAGATCGTCGAGGGCCTGAGCGGTGTCCGCACCGGCCTCGACTCCGGTGACGGCAGCGCCAGCGGCGGCACATGCGCGGGCCTGCTTCCCGGCGAAGTCAGCGCCGAAGGCTGGGCCTCCCCCGGCGCCGGCCCGGTCACCAGCCCCTACGGCATCCGCATTCACCCGGTCTACGGCACGCAGCGACTCCACGCCGGCACCGACCTTGCCGGCGGCGGCTGCGACGGCCCCATCTGGGCCGCACAGGACGGCGTAGTGACGTTCCGCGGCTTCGACGACTCCGGCAACGGCACAATCTCGATCGACCACGGCGGCGGGGTCACCACCCGCTACCTCCACATGTACGACTCCGGGATGCTCGTGCAGACCGGCGACAAGGTGAAGGCCGGCCAGCAGATCGCTCGCGTCGGTAGCAGCGGTGAATCCACCGGATGCCACCTGCACTTTGAAGCGCGAGTCAACGGCGAGAACGTTGATCCCGCGCCCTTCATGGCAGAAGTCGGCATCCAGCTCGGACAGTAGATCAGGAGACGACCATGAGCAGCATCGAAGTACCCACGTTCCCCAAGATCGAGGCGCGCACGTTCGCGAACGGATCGGGAGAGGTCACGATCAACGGCACGTCGCACCCGATCGAGACAACCACTCTCGAGAATGCTCGCGCCGCGATCCTCGCTCGCGTAGCCGACACGGCCACGAAGATGCAGCGCCCTGTGCGGGTCACCACCAGCGGCCCCGACGGGCAGTGGCCGCTGATCGTCCACCCCGACGGCAGCGTAGAGCCCGACGAGAGCCTGCCCGCCCGGCCAGCACCGATCGAGGACGCCGCGGCAGCCATCGAGTCGACGCCCGCGCCGATCGACGAAGGACCCGCACCCACGCCGACGCCGGAGGTTCCGACGTTCGCTTTCGCGCCGGAGGTTCCGGCCGGAGCGCCGGCCCTCACGCCCGACGGGAACGCATGGGTGCGCCAGGCTCCCACCCCGGCCACCGAATACCCGAGTCATCGCGAGGCCCGACAGTCGTTCCTCACGCATGAGCAGATGGAGGAACCGGCAACCCAGGGATGGCGCGGAGCGCTCACCCGTGCCGGCATCCGCATGAGCCCCGGCGAGTCCGAGCGCGCCGAGCGCTCGGACGTCCTCGCCGTCTCGCAGCACTGGCCCGGCCCTCGCACCATCGCCATCGTGAACGGCAAGGGAGGTGCCGGCAAGACCCCGACCACCGTCCTCCTCGCGGCCGTGTTCGCCCGCCACGGCGGCGCGGGCGTCCTCACGTGGGACAACAACCAGACCCGCGGAACGCTCGGCTGGCGCACCGAGCAGGGACCGCACGAGGCGACCCTGCTTGACCTCCTCCCCCAGGTCGATCGGCTCCTCAGCACCGCCGCGCAGTCGGCGGACCTGGCGCACTACGTGCACCACCAGACCCGCGACCGGTTCGACGTGCTGCGCAGCAAGCCGATGGCCCTCGCGCACGAGCAGCGCGTCGAGCCGAGCGACGTCGACGCGATCCACGCCGTCGCCGCGAAGTACTACCGGCTGATCTTCATCGACTCCGGCAACGACGAGTCCGACCCCATGTGGCTGCGCATGATCGACCACGCCGACCAGCTCGTGGTCGCCACGACCACCCGCGACGACCACGCCGAAGCCGGCGCGCTCCTCCTTGAAGCCCTCGCAGATCGCGACGCCGGATCGGCCGAGCTGGCGCGCGACGCCGTGGTGATCGTCAACCAGGCCGACCCGAAGTCCACCGCCGCCGACCTGGCGCGCGTGGCCGACGGCTACCGGTCCCTCGCTCGCGAGGCCGTCACGGTCCCCCACGATCCGGCGATGGTCGACGGAGTGCTGCGCTTCGGTTCCCTGCGCCCCCAGACGCAGCGTGCGTGGCTCGCAGCGGGCGCGGCGGTCGCCCGCGGGCTATGAACGCCACACAGCCGCTCACAGGGCTGCATCGCGTCCCTGAGTGGCCCCGTCTCGCCGCCACCGTCACACACGACGGCACAGGCACCCTCACGATCAACGGCATCAGCCGCGCGTGCGCGGCCGAATCCGTCGCGGCGCTGCGCACCGGCGTGATCGCCCGCGCCGTGGCGATCGGCACGCAGCTACGACGCCCGATCCGCCTCGACGTGACCGAGGACGGCCGCACCCACGCCCTCGCCGTGCGCCCCGAGGGCTACGTGCAGCTCATCGGCGCCGACGGCACCATTCCCGCCCCCGACGGCCTCAGCATCGACGAGGGACGCTGCCGCGTCTGCCGCCGGCTACAACCGGTGACCTCCGCGACGTGCGTCCAGTGCGGCGTCGACGGACCGCTGCGCGTCGAGGTCGCTCCCCCGGCCGAACCGAACACCGTCGCACCCCTCGCGGCCGCGCCGATCACCCGGCCGAACCGCGTTGAGCTGGACGAGCTCGACGAGCTGCACGACGTCGAGCACACACGCATCAGCCGCCGCGCAACGGCCCCCGCAGCGCCTGCCGCGCCCGTCCTGCACCTGACGTTTAACACTCAGCGCAGCGTCGACGCCGGCCCGCACGTCGTCATCGGCCGCAACCCCGAGCCCGTCGACGGACGCGAAGCGCTCACCGTCGTCACGCCTGGACGGATGCTCTCGCGCACCCACGCGACGATCGACGTCGACGACGCCGGGCGCATCGTCGTGACCGACCTCGATTCCGCGAACGGCATCGAACTGCAGTCGGCCCCGCCGCACTGGCTCACCCCCGGCGAACCGACCGTCATTCCCGACGGCGCGACGATCCTTCTGGGCGACGTCTACTGCACCGTCGCACGGTCGCAGTGACCTACGTCCGCCGTCGGCGCGTCGCCGCAATGTTTATGCATAATCCCGGCATGATGCCCCTATGAGCGACTACGGCCGACGCGCGCGACGTCCCAACGACGCGCCGACGGTCCTGCTACAGGGCCGTGTATCCCCCACCGCACGCGACGACGTGCGCGAAGCAGCCGAGGCATCCGGCGTCACCATGTCGTACTACCTCGACGCGCTCATTACGAAGCTCGTCAGCGAGAACGGCGGAATGCCGCTCGTTGACCCTCCCGCGCGGGACCGCGCGAACCAGCTCGATATCCCCGGGGAGGCCGCGACCAGAGCCGCATAACGAGCAAGCCCCCGCCTCTACGAGACGGGGGCCAGAGCTAAGTGCCTGATCTTCTGAGTTTGGCGACCGGTAGATCAAGGCAATCCCAAGAACCGGCAGACAGGGCCGGGGCCTTGTCATGTCCTAGATCTAGGAAGTTGGTGCCATCATAGCGCGCCTGGATGCAAAGCGATATCGCAATCGCGACGGCGAGTCGTGGGCGCTCACCGTTGCGGTGAGCCCGCGCCCTCGCGTGCGCGTGGCTGTCGTCGACGCCTACGGGACGCTCGCGAACGAGTACCGCGATCGCACGATCGGCGCCGTCGCTCCTGAGCGCCCCTGGGCCGTCTACCTCGCCGGCCCCGATCAGCGGTTCCGCCTCCTCGCATTCGACCTCGACGCCCACGGCGACCCCGCAGCCGCAGCTCGCGACGCCGACGTGCTCTCCGGCCTCCTCTCCGACGTCGGCCTGTCGCACGTCCTCTGCGAGTCCGGGCCGACCGGCGGCCGCCACCTATGGGTCGGCCTGGCCGAGTCCGTCGACGCCGAAACCGTCGCGACCCTCGCCCGTCTCGCACGGCACCTGTGCCCCACCCTCGACCTCTCCCCGCTCACCAACCCCGTGACGGGCTGTGTGCGGCCCCCAGGAGCGCCCCACCGTGCCGGCGGGCACTCCACCGTCCTCCGGGGCGACCTCGATGCGCTGAGCGCGCCCACGGCCACCGCCGCACAGGTGCGCGCGCTCGTGAGCCTCCTCGCCGGCCTCGTCGACGACACCGAGCCCGCTCGCACCATCGACCCGCACGCGCCCCTCCCGCTGGACGCCCACGGGCGTCTGCACCTGGTCGGCCCGCGCCGCCAGCTCCCCGCCGTCAGCGCCGCAGCGCTGCACGAGACGCCCGCCGACGCCTCAGCGACGCTCTGGCGCGTCCTGATCGGCGCAGCGGCCGCCAGGTGGCGGCACGCCGATGTCGCCGCCCTCGTCGACACCGAGCCCGGCCTAGAGCACGTCCGCAGCCGCGTCACCACCCGCGGCCGCGTGAACCGCCCCCGCGGCGAACAGCGCCGCGTCCTCGCACGCCAGTGGGACAAGGCCGTGCGCTACGTCGCGGCCAGTGACCGCCAGATCGGGGACGATCCCACGTTCGACCGTCGCGCGGACGCGATCGCCGCGCACGTGCGCGACGTCCAGCAACGCGCCGACGCCGCAGCCGGCCGCTGGGCCCGCGGAGGCGGCCCCGCCGATCGCCGCATCCTCGACGTGTTGTGCGTTCTCGCCCTGCACGCCCTCAGCGGCTCTCTGGAAGCCGATACCCGCCGCCTGGCCCTACTGGCCGGCGTAGGCCGAGAGACGGCCAGGACGGCGCTGCTGCGCCTCTCCGAGGACGGATGGATCACACAGACCGCGGCCGCGGACGGACCCCGCGCCGCTCACTGGACGATCGACCCTCAGAGCGCTCTCCACAGCAACTCGGATCATGCCCGGTCACAAGCGGACCCGCGCCCCCCTGGGGCCGGGGCCGCTGAGAGAACCGCGCTCCTCGCAACGCTCCGAGCACGAACAACGGATGCCGCACACGACCTGTTCACCGCTACCCGCCCCGCGCTCGGGCACCTGGCCGGGAACCTCTACGCGCGAATCGACACCACAGCTCGCCCCCTCGACGAACTCTCCCCCGCGATCGGCGCCGATGCTCTGCGCACCCGTCGACTGCTGGACCGTCTCACCTACGCCGGCATCGTCGAGCGCGCCCGTGACGGCTGGCACCGTGTCGACGCGCTCCCCCTCGACGTGGCCGCCGAGCGAGCCGGAGTCGCCGGGCGACTCGATGCCCGCGCTACCCGCTACCGCGTCGAGCGCGAGGCGTGGGCATGGTGGAAGGCCGAGGAGGCGTGGATGCACGCACCCCGTCGACCCGACGCGAAACGTCGACCGAGCCGGGGGCAGCTCTCCCTCGTCCCCGACGACGGCACCCACGCCTACGGGCCACACCCACGCCGACCCGATGGCCGGCTGGACTATGCCGCAGCTCGTCGCATCATCGTCGAGGAGCGCGAGGGAACGGCCGTGCGGCCGTATGACCGCAGCGCCGACGGAGATCTCCGCTCGAGAACCCTCGTCGACGCCGCCGACGTCGAAGCCGTCGACGCGGAATGGATCGATCCGGGCTACTGCGCACACGGGATGACGATCGGCGTCAGGTGCCGGTACTGCGACGGCCCCGCCACCAAGCCGATCGAGACACCGCGACGTCGAGTCGCCTAGCGACGATCCGCTGCGCGGAGGCGAGCCCACGGGCTCGCTGGTCGAGCCGGCGATGCCGGCGCTGTCAGGGCCTTCGGCCCGTTCTTTTGCCGTGAAGCCTTCGGCAGCATACGGTCGGCCAACCTCCATGCAAGCGGCTGCGCCGCCGGCTCCTCCGAGACTTTCGGCACGCGGTCGCTGCGCTCCCTCACATCGCGCCGAAACTCTCTCCCCCACCGCCCTCCGGGTTGCACTCCGGCCGCCCTCCCTAGCGGCGGTAAACCGCCTTCACGGCAAAAAACGTGGGGGTGAGACAGACGCAAATAGTACTAATCCCGTTAGGTGGAGGTTCCGAACATGGCACGCACAGTCAAGAACACCAAGAGCCCCGAGGAGCGTCGCGCCGAGGCCGAGGCCCTGCAAGCGACGATCGCGGAACAGGTCGAGGCGCTGCGCGAGTCCGAGACGTGGGCGCGGTTCCTGACGTTCGCGCAGTCGTTCCACCGCTACAGCCTGGGAAACCTGCTGCTGATCTTCGCCCAGTGCCCCGAGGCGTCCCACGTCGCCGGTTACCGGACGTGGCAGAAGCTCAACCGCCAGGTGCGCAAGGGTGAGCGCGGAATCCGCATCTTCGGCGGCCGCGACGTGCGCGAGACGGTCGAGAACGAGCAGACCGGCGAGGAGGAGGAACAGCGCCGAGTGCGATTCTTCCCGGTGTCCGTGTTCGACATGGGACAGACCGACCTCATCGACGAGGAAGCAGGCGACCCGGCCGACATTGCGCGCCAGCTCACCGGAGACGACCCCGCGGGCATCTTCGACGCCGTGGCCGACTACCTCACCGGCAAGGGCTGGACCGTCGAGCGCGAGCAGATCGCCGGAGGCGCGAACGGATACACCACCACCGACGGCACGCAGCGCGTCGTGATCGACGCGGACCTCTCCCCCGCTCAGGCAGCTAAGACCGCCCTTCACGAGGCCGCGCACGTCATCCTGCACGCCGAGGAAGATCACGCCGAGTACGTCGAGCACCGCGGGATCAAGGAAACCGAGGCCCGAGAGCGTCGCCTACATCGTCGCCGGGATTCTCGGACTCGACACCAGCGCCTACAGCGTCGGCTACGTCGCCGGGTGGAGCAAGTGCGAGGCCGAGACGATCAAGGCCACCGCGGCGAACGTGCTGCGCACCGCGCACGCCCTGGCCGATGCGATCACCGAGCCCGCGCCCGAGCCCGTCGCCGCGTAACCCAAATAGTACTAATCCCGTTAGGAGAAGGTCATGCACGGAGAGTCGACCCTGTTCGATATGGCCGAGTTCGAGCGCGAGGCCGTGGCCGCGACGCCCTGGGAAGGCGTGCCGCTGCGGTACGTCACCGAGTACCACCACCCCGACGACCTCGCGGCCGCCTTCGAGCGCTGGACCGGCGAACACGGGAACTTTGGATGCCTGATGCGCTCGCACATGTGGCACCGCGCGTACTTCGGTCGGCAGGACGTCGCCGCCAGCGACGAGGCCCACGAGCTGCACATGCTCAACGCCGACACCCGGTGCGACCTCGCAGAGCACGACCACAGCGCCGACCCGCTCCCCGGCGGGCTGATGTACCAGGCGAATTGCCCGCCCTGCCGCTGGCACGTCATCACCGAGCACGAGAACGAGGCCGTAGAAGCCTGGCACGACCACGCGATGCCCGGATGGCGAGCCCTGCCGATCCTGCCGACCAAGCTCAGCACCGCCGACGAGAAGAAGGCCCGCGCCGCTGCGGCCAAGTGGTGCGCAGAGAACTACCCCGCCGAATGGCAGCGCCCCGGCGCACCCGTCATCACTCGACGCGGCCCCTACGGCGGCCGCCACGTCGGCGGCCGCTCCCCCTTCGGCGGCTACGACCTCGCCGCCCCCAACAACTGACCCGAATAGTACTAATCCCGTTAGGAGAACCACATGCACACCCTGACCCCAAGCGACGTCGCCGCGCTGCTGGACGACCTCGCGCAGCTCCTCCCGTTCCCGACGATGATCTACACCGACATGGGCGCGGATAGCTGGACTCCTCAGCTCTACTTCGGCCCGGTCGACCCATCGTCAGACCTCCCCGAGCACCGCGCCGGGATCGACGCCGACACCGTGCGCCCCGTGTGGTGGATCGACCTCGACGGCGGAACCCGAACGATCCTCCTCGACGAAGTGACCCCCGACGACGTGTGCAACGTCGCCGCCCGGATCGCAGCCACCCAGCAATGCGAGTGACCCTATTAGTACTGTTCCCGTCGCCGTCGCGTGTGGCGGGAACAGTACTGTTCCCCGACCAGGTGCCCCAGCTCACGACCACGGCGGCCGACACCGGACGGAGCCGGCGCCGGCTAACGGACGGCCGGACGGAGCCGGCCGACTGCCAGGGCCTATCGGCCCGTTCTTTTGCCGTGAAGCCTTCGGCAGCATACGGTCGGCCAACCTGCGCGCCAGTGCTTTCGCGGCATATCCTCCCTCGCTTCGCTCAGTCCGGTATTCCACGGTCACTGGCACTCCGGCCGGCTCTCC
>Ga0172374_1000293_pt1 | contig 39077 bp, 33 predicted proteins | sample LakKiv3m_FD_114536 | JGI IMG/M metagenome (GOLD analysis project Ga0172374, IMG submission 114536) | Freshwater microbial communities from Kabuno Bay, South-Kivu, Congo - kab_092012_10.3m | ecosystem: Environmental > Aquatic > Freshwater > Lake | place: Democratic Republic of the Congo... | reverse complement strand
GATGCATTCGATGGAGCCGACCGCCGAGGAACGCGCAGCGATCGCCGCTGGCGCGGGCGAACATGGCCCGGTGGAGGAGGCGATCGCCAATACCACGGCGGCGCTGTCGGGCCTGTCAGCCTGTGCGGGACTCGTGCTGGTCGCCAAGCGCGAGCCGGTGCTGCGCCAGGTCGGCTTCGTCGCACTGCCCGATGACAAGGCGATCGCGGTGTTGGTCGGCGCGGACGGATCGGTGGAGAATCGCGTCGTCGATTTGCCGCGCGGCATGACGCCGTCGGCACTCAACGAAGCGGCCAATTACCTCTCCGTGACGATGGCGGGTCAGACGCTGAGCGCGGCGCGCGCGCGGATCGCACAGGAAATCCGCCGCGAACGGGCCGCGCTCGATTCGGCGGCGCATACCTTGATCGAACGGGGCCTGGCGGTGTGGTCGGCGGATGGCGACGATCGCCCGGTGCTGATCGTGCGCGGTCAGGCGCGACTGGTCGATGCGACCGCGACCGAGGATCTGGAGCGCGTGCGGCAATTGCTCGACGAGCTGGAGGGCAAGGAGGAAATCGCCCGGCTGCTCGACAGTGCCAAGGACGGCGACGCGACCCGCATCTTCATCGGGTCGGAGAACAAGCTGTTCGCGCTTTCGGGATCGTCTGTGATCGCCAAGCCGGTGCGCGCGCTGGACGGTCGGGTGGTCGGCGTGGTGGGGGTGATCGGCCCGACGCGGTTGAACTATGCCCGTGTCGTGCCCATGGTAGATTTCACCGCGGCGACGCTGGCGCGTCTGCTGATATGATTGGCTTGAAGAACAGGGTTTTATGACCGACGAGACGAAGAACGGCGCAGGCGAAGCGCCGCTGGACACCGACCTGCGCGAGGAAACCGCGGCCGAAGCCCCCGAAGTGGCGGAAGCCGACCGTGTCGCCGAACTTGAGGCGAAACTGGCCGAAGCCGATGCGGCTTTGCTCTATTCCAAGGCCGAGACGCAGAATGTCCGCCGCCGTGCGGAAAAGGAGGCGCAGGACGCACGCGCCTATGCCGCGACCGGCTTCGCGCGCGACATATTGTCGGTGGCCGACAATCTCAGCCGTGCCTTATCGGCGATCCCGCAGGAAATGCGCGACGACGACAAGATGAAGGGGCTGGTCACCGGTCTGGAGGCGACGGGTCGCGAGATCGAGAGCGTATTCGCGCGGCATAACATCAAGAAGATCGAGACCGCGGGCGAGGCGCTCGACCCCAACTGGCATCAGGCGATGTTCGAAGTGCCGACCAAGGATGCCGCGCCGGGTACGATCGTTCAGGAAATCCAGGCCGGGTATCGGATCGGCGACCGTCTGCTGCGGCCGGCGCTGGTGGGCGTCGCGAAGGCGGCGGACGCGTAAAACACCTAGGATCGGTGTTCGCGAGACACGAGGTCGAAACATTTGTCGTGCTCCTGCGGAAGCAGGAGCATTGGCAGGATAGGGGATCGCTAGCGGCCAACGCTCCTGCTTTCGCAGGAGCACGGTGGAGGGCATGCCGAAGGAGGCTGGGATTGTGTTGGCGATCACAAAGCGGCTTGCGATGCGATCGTAAACGCTTGCTGGCCTCTCGCCCGCCAACCCCCTATCTCTGCTTCCATGCCAGCCCGCATGGATTCCCTGCCCAACCGCCGCGCGATCATCGATCGACGGGTGCTTGCCGACGAACTCGCGAGCCTTGAGCCCGAACCCGGCCAGCCGCTGCGTCAGGCGGCGACCAAGCTGCTGCGCGCGGCGATGGACAAGGGGCGCGCCGAGATCGAGCGGCGGTTCATGGAGCATCCGACCCGCGGTCTGGAAATGGCCGCGTCGGGTGCGTTCCTGACCGACCAGATCCTGCGGCTGTTGTGGGATTTCACCGTTCAGCGGCTCTATCCGAACAACAATCCGACCAGTGCCGAGCGCATGACGCTGATCGCCGTTGGCGGATATGGGCGCGGCGAGATGGCGCCCTATTCGGACATCGATATCGGCTTCCTGACGCCGTGGAAACAGACCAGCTGGTCCGAACAGGTCATCGAATCGATGCTCTATGCCTTGTGGGACATGGGGCTGAAGGTTGGGCATTCGTCGCGTTCGCTCGACGATATGGTGCGTCAGGCGAAATCGGACGGCACGATCCGCACGGCTTTGGTCGAGGCGCGCTTCGTCTGGGGCGATATGGGGCTGTATGACGAGGCGGCGGCGCGCTTTCGCGCCGAGGTTCAGGCCGATGGCGCGCGCGCGTTCATCGCCGACAAGCTCGCCGAACGCGATGCGCGACACCGGCGGATGGGCGACAGCCGCTATGTCGTCGAACCCAATGTGAAGGAGGGGAAGGGCGGCCTGCGCGATCTCCACACGCTGTTCTGGATCGGTAAATATGCCTACGGCGTCCGCCGCGCCGCCGAGCTGGTCGACAAGGGGGTGTTGTCGGGCCACGAATATCGCCAGTTCAACCGCGCCGAGAATTTTCTGTGGGCGGTACGGTGTCACCTGCACCTGATTGCAGGACGCGCCGAGGAGCGGCTGACGTTCGATTTCCAGCGCAAGATCGCCGACCGGATGCGCTATTCGGACCGGCCGGGGAAATCCGCGGTCGAACGCTTCATGCAATTCTATTTCTTGCAGGCGAAGCGAGTCGGCGACCTGACCGGCGTGTTCCTTGCGCATCTCGACGAGAAATTCGCGGCACGAGGCCGTCGGTTCGGGCTGCCGATGCTGCGGCGCGCGCCGCGCAAGCTGAAAGGGTTCGTGCTTGATCGCGGACGGCTGGCGCTGCCGAATGACGAGTTTTTCCAGCGCGATCCGGTGCGGCTGATCGAGCTGTTTCAGCTGGCCGACTTGCACGCCCTGGAGATTCACCCGCTGGCGATGCGCGCCGCCGCGCGCGATGCCAAGCTGATCGACGAGTGGCGCGACGACGCCCGCGCCAACGCGCTGTTCCTGGACGTGCTGACCTCCCCGCGTGACCCCGAAACCGTGTTGCGCTGGATGAACGAGGCAGGGGTGTTCGGGCGGTTCGTGCCCGATTTCGGCCGCGTCGTCGCGCAGATGCAGTTCGACATGTATCATCACTATACCGTCGATGAGCACAGCATTCGCGCCATCGGGCTGCTCAGTCAGATCGAGCGCGGCGTGCTGAAGGAGGATCATCCCCTGTCCTCCACCATCGTCCAGCAGATCGCGTCGCGTCGGGTGCTCTATGTCGCGGTGCTGCTCCACGACATCGCCAAGGGACGCGGCGGCGACCATTCGGTGCTGGGCGCGGGCGTCGCCGAACGGTTGTGCCCGCGCTTTGGTCTGACCCCTGCCGAGACCGAGACGGTGGCGTGGCTGGTGCGCTGGCACCTGCTGATGTCGGCGACCGCGTTCAAGCGCGACCTGTCGGATTTCAAGACCATTCTCGATTTCGCCAACCATGTGCAGTCGGTCCAGCGCCTCCGCCTGCTGCTGGTGCTGACCGTCGTCGATATCCGCGCGGTGGGGCCGGGGGTGTGGAACGGGTGGAAACGGCAGCTGCTGTCCACCCTGTTCGATTCGGCGGAGGAAGTGCTGCGGCTGGGCCACAAGCAAAAGGGCCGTAGCGAGCGCATCGCGGCGAAGCAGGATGCGCTCGCCGAGACGCTGGGCTGGGATGCGGACACGCGCGCGACGTTCGTGCGGCGGCTGGCCGAGCCTTATTGGATCGCCGAGCCGGTCGACGTGCAGGAGGCCAATGCCCGCCAGATGATCGCGGCGGGCGACGAACAATTGTCGATCCGCGCCCAGGTCTATCCCGATCAGGATGCGACGCTGGTCACCGTCTATGCCGCCGACCATCCGGGGCTGTTCTACCGCATCGCGGGCGCGATCCACGCGGCCGGCGGCAACATCATCGACGCGCGCATCCACACCACGCGCGACGGGCGCGCGCTCGACAATTTCCTGGTGCAGGACCCGTTCGGCCAGCCGTTCGACGACCCCGCGCGGCTGGCGCGATTGCAGGACGCGATTACCGAAGCGCTGTCGAACCGCGCCAAGATGACCGAGAAGCTGCGCCGCAAGCCGCTAGCACGCACGCGCGCCGATGCCTTCGCGATCGAACCCGCCGCGCTGATCGACAACAAGGCGTCGAACCGGTTCACCGTGATCGAGGTCAATGCGCGCGATCGCCCGGCTTTGCTCTACGACCTCGCCAATGCGCTGTTCCAGTCGAAGGTGACGATCCATTCGGCGCATGTCGCGACCTATGGCGAGCGCGCGGTGGATACCTTTTACGTTACCGACCTGCTGGGCGAGAAGATCGACAATGCCGGGCGGCTGAAGGGCATCGAACGGCGGCTGGTCGAGGCGGCGGGCGAGGGGGAAGCGGCGCAGGCGGCTTAGCGATCGAGCGAACGCCGCCGGAGGAACTAACCGTCCGTCGCCCGGAGCCGTCCCGCGACGATGCGCGACACGAACAATGTGTCAGTCGTGGCGGGGCGGCAAAGCGAACAGTTCGACGAATCGCCGCGCCAGATCGCGGTCGCCGGTCAGGGACAACGAACCTTCGCGTTCGGCATCCTCGAACGGGCGCTTGCCATAAACGAGGGTGACGAAGGTGGTCGGATCGGTCGCAAAACTCGCATCAACCGCATCCGCAGTTCCGCGTTCGATATGCAGTTCATCCGCATCGAGCCGACCGACGAACGCATCGGTGGGAAAGCAGAACCCGATCGTCATCGCCAGCGGCGGCCGGTTCGTTGCGATCATCGTCCTGAGCGAGAGCATCGCGGACACCGGCGACAGCGGCAGCGTCGGATCGTGCAGCGGCGACCGCGTCGCCCAGCGGCCCATCGTCTGGAAAATCGGTTCGGCCTCGTAGCCCCACGGAGTCAGCCCATAAACCGGCGCATTTGCGGGCGGCGGCAAACGGCTTCTTGCGACGATCTTCGACCGCTCGAGACTTTCGAGCCGTTGAGTCAGCACATTGGCGCTGATTCCCGCCAGATTGGCTTTCAACTCGCCGAACCGGCGCGGTCCCAGCATCAATTCGCGCATGATGAGCAACGACCAGCGTTCACCGAAGAATTCCAGCGCCAATGCCGTGCCGCACGCATCGTCATACCACCGCTTCGGAGGCGTGTCGTCCAGCTTGCCGTTGGTGCCAGTCACTTTTTCTAACTTCATGGTTGTTTTTAATAACCAGTGGGCGCATCAACGTCAACGAAGCGATTCGCGTCTTTGTCGGGAAGTGCGCCTGATGTCTGCGCGTTCGCCTGACGATTTCGTCCGACCGGGAGAGAGAGGATGCCGATCGACGCCGCCGCCCCCGTCCGAATTACCGCATTCGACTGGGTGCCCGATTTCGCCAAAGGCCAGGTTCGCGACCTGCGCGTGCGCTGGGCGCTGGAAGAGGTCGGCCAGCCCTATGCCGTCACCTATCTGGCCCAGGGCAGCCAGAAAGCGCCGCCGCACCGCGCGCGCCAGCCCTTCGGACAAGTGCCGACTTATGAAGAGGGCGATCTGACATTGTTCGAATCGGGCGCGATCGTGCTGCACATCGCCGAAAGCCACGGGAAATTGCTTCCCGCCGACCGCGCCGAACGGTCACGCGCGATCGAATGGGCGTTCGCCGCGCTCAACACCGTCGAGCCGCCGATAATGGACCATGCGATCGCGACGCTGTTTGAGGCCGACAAGCCCTGGTCGAAGCCGCGACTGCCTTCGGTGGAAAAGCGCATCGACGAGCGACTGGGCGAGCTATCCGCGCGGCTGGGCGAGTCCGACTGGCTCGACGGCGACTTTTCGGCCGGAGATTTGTTGATGGTGTCGGTGCTGCGCATCGTGAAAGATACGGGCTTGCTCGACGCCTATCCCAATCTCAAAACCTATGTCGCGCGGGGCGAGGCGCGGCCCGCTTTCGGGCGCGCGCTCGCTGACCAGATGGCGGGGTTCACTGCGCCGACACCGCCCCAGTTCGTGGAATGGGAAAAGGCCATGAAGGCCAAAGAAGGAGAGCTGCAATGACCTATGTCGACGGATTCCTGGTCGCGGTGCCGACCGCCAACAAGGAACAATATCGCGAACATGCCGAAGGCGCGGTGCCGATGTTCAAGGGTTACGGCGCGACTCGCATGGTCGAAGGCTGGGGCGACGACGTGCCGCGCGGCGAGGTCAACGACCTGTACGGCGCGGTCCAGGCCAAGGACGACGAAACGGTGCTGTTCAGCTGGATCGAATATCCCGACAAGGCGACCCGCGACGCGGCCTATCGACAAATGGAAGCCGATATGGCGACGAAGGACATGCCCGAGATGCCCTTCGACGGCAAACGCATGATCTGGTCGGGATTCGAAATGCTGCACGAGGAAGGTTCGGGCGGGAAGCCCGGCTATGTCGATGGCGTCGTGCTGCCGGTGCCCAGCGACAAGAAGGAAGCGTATCGCGATTTCTGCAAGACGGTCGATGCTGCGTTCCGCGAACATGGCGCGACGCGGATCGTCGATGGCTGGGGCGACGATCTGATGGTCGGCAAGCAGACCGATTTCCACCGCGCCACCCACCGCAAGGACGACGAAACGGTGGTGTTTTCCTGGATCGAATGGCCCGACAAACCGACGCGCGACGCGGCGTGGGAACAGCTGATGAAGGACGAGCGGATGGCGAACCACGACCGCCCCTTCGACGGCAAGCGGATGATGTTCGGCGGGTTCGTGCCGGTGGTGGATGCTTGAGCAGGCGATAAACTAAACCGTTCGTGTCGAGCGAAGTCGAGACACATTGCCGAGCATAGCCGAGGCCTTCTCGCTTCGCTCGAAAAAGCCCCTCGACTTCGCTCGGGACGAACGGTGGTTGGGAAAGGACGACCGAAATGACCAACAAACACGGCGAATGGGTATGGTTCGAATTGCTCACCCCCGATCCCGACGCGGCGCAGAGTTTTTACGAAAACGTCGTCGGCTGGACCGCGAAGTCGAGCGGGATGCCGGGCATGGATTACCGGCTGCTCAGTGCCGGTGACGGCGAGGTCGCGGGGCTGATGAAGCAACCCGACGGCATGGGCGATGGCCCGACCTGGCTCGGCTATATCGGCGTCGACGATGTCGATGACAGCGTGGCGAAGATCGAGGGTGCGGGCGGCACCACGCACATGCCCGCGACCACCATGCCCGGCGTCGGGCGGATGGCGATGGTCGCCGACCCGCAAGGCGTCCCCTTCTACGTCATGCGCGGCGAGAGCGACGAGGCAAGCACCGCATTCAAGCAGTCGGGCGAAGGATCGGTCGGCCACGCCGTGTGGTGCGAATTATCCGCACCCAACCCCGACAAGGCGCTCGATTTCTATCGCGGCGCATTCGGCTGGGGCCAGGAAGGCGGGATGCCGATGGGCGAGCTGGGCGATTACCGCTTCCTGCAAGCAGGCGATGTCGGCTTCGGCGCGCTGATGGGCGTGGTGCCGGGCGGCGCACCCGGCTGGCAATTCTATTTCCACGTCCCCGATATCGACGCGGCGGCCGAACGGATCGGCTCGGGCGGCGGGACGATCGTTCAGGAACCGATGGAAATCCCCGGCGGCGACTATGCACTCGTCGCGCGCGACCCTCAGGGCGCAGGCTTCGGCCTGGTCGGCCCCCGCAAATAGGGAGAGATACGATGACTGAGATGGTGACCTGCCTGTGGTTCGATCACGGCCAAGCGCGCGAAGCGGCCGAATTCTATGCCGCGACCTTCCCCGACAGCCATGTCGGCGACAGCCACGCGTCAGCCGCCGACAATCCCAGCATGAAGGAAGGCGGCGAACTGACCGTCGATTTCACCGTGCTCGGCCGCAAGTTCGTCGGGCTGAACGGCGGAGACATGTTCAAGCCCACCGAGGCGGTCAGCTTCATGATCCTGACCGAGGATCAGGCGGAAACCGACCGATACTGGAACGCGATCGTGGGTAATGGCGGCGCGGAGAGCCAGTGCGGCTGGTGCAAGGACCGCTGGGGCTTTTCGTGGCAGATCACGCCGCGCGTGCTCTTGGAGGCGACCACCGATCCCGATCGCGATGCCGCAAGGCGGGCGATGGAGGCGATGATGACGATGCGCAAGATCGACATCGCGGCGATCGAGGCGGCGCGGCGGGGCGTGCCCGCATGACCGCCGATCATGAACTGGTCGTCGAACGGCTGATGAATGTGCCGGTCGCGGCACTGTGGACGGCCTATACCGACCATCTGAACGAATGGTTCTGCCCGCCGCCGTGGCGCGCCGAGGTTCAGGAAATGGACCTGCGCGCAGGCGGCCGATCGGCGGTGACCATGTACGGTCCCGACGGAGAAGTGATGCCGAACGAAGGCGTCTATCTGGAGGTGATCCCCGAGCGCCGGATCGTGTTTACCGACGCGTTCACGCACGGCTGGAACCCGGCGGGGCCGTTCATGGTAGGATCGTTCGAGTTCGAACCGCGCGGCGACCAGACGCTCTATCGCGGACGCGCGCGCCACTGGACCGCAGAGGCCAAGGCACAGCACGAGGCGATGGGCTTCGCCGAAGGCTGGGGCAAGGTCGCCGAACAATGGGAGGCGGTCGCGCGGCGGATTGCCGGGCGGTGACCCTCGAACTCTTCGGTCATCCCTTTTCCTCTTATTGCTGGAAGGCGGCAATCGCGCTTGACGAAGTCGGAGCGGACTGGATCTGGAGGCTGGTCGAACCGGGCAGCGAATGGACGGCGGTTTGGGAAGAATTGTGGCCGATCAAGCGCTTTCCGATGCTCCGCGACGGCGAGCGCGTCGTGGCGGAGGCGAGCGCGATCATCGAATATCTGCATGTCCACCACCGCGGACCGGGCGATCCGCTGATCCCCGACGATGATGATGCGGCGGTGACGGTGCGCATGCTCGATCGGTTCTTCGACCATTATGTGTCGGACCCGCAGGCGCGCTTCGTGTTCAACGCGATCAGGCCTGCGGACAAACGCGATCCGCTGGCGGAAAGCGAAGGCGGCGCGATGCTCGATCGCAGCTATGCCTGGCTCGACCAGCATATGGCGGGAAGGGCATGGGCGGCGGGAGAGCGGTTCTCGATGGCCGATTGCGCCGCGGGGCCTGCACTCTTCTATGCCGACTGGACCTATCCCCTGGGCGGCGGATTTCCGAACCTATCCGCCTATCGCGCGCGGCTGCTCGCGCGGCCAAGTGTTGCGAAAGCGGTCGATGGCGGGCGGCCCTATCGGAAGTTTTTCCCGCTAGGGGCACCGGATCGCGACTAACCTCCCCCACGCGGGAAGGGATTTCACGCAAAGGCGGGCGATTTTCGCAGTTGTTGGTACGCCTCGATCACGCGCTGCAACGCCGCTTCATGGCTTCGGTCGCCGCCGTTGCGGTCGGGATGGAATTTGCGCACCAGATCGCTGTAGCGCTGGCGAAGCGCCTTGCGGTCGGCGTCCATCCCCAGCCCCAATACGCCGAGCGCCGAGCGATCCTTGCCCGACAGCGGCCTGCCGTCCGTGCGAGGCCGTTCCGCCTTCATCCGGTCGCGGAACCGCGCGCCGATCGCGTCGAGCGGATCGTTGAAATCGGACCATTTGGGTGGGCGGTCAGCACCGTTCGAGGCGAAGGCGCGGGTTTCCCGCTCCCACCCGGCAAAGGGTCGCTGCGCGGCGTGGATCTCTTCCGCGCTCATGCCCGTGAAAAAATTGTAGCCCGAATTGAACGCCCGCACATGGTCCAGGCACAGGAAGCGGAATTGCGACGGACCATCGCCGGCATGGCCGCCGCGCTCCCCGAGCGGCGCGCGAAATTCGCCGGGTTCCGCGCAGCCGGGATGCGCGCAGGCGCGTCCGTTCGCCTCCACGCGGCCGTGAAAGCGGGTCCGGGGTCGATCCTTGTCGGGCTTGTGGTCGGGCACGCGACTCCTCGGCAAAAACGGCCTATATAGGGGCGATGCACACCGAAACCACCGGCCCCGTCGCCACCGAAATCGCCGCGCGGCTAACCGCCGCGCTTGCCCCCGCCCATCTCGACGTCATCAACGACAGCGCCCAGCATCGCGGGCATATGGGCGACGACGGATCGGGCGAATCGCATTTCACCGTCCACATCGTCAGCGACGCCTTTACCGGCCAGTCGCGCGTCGCCCGCCAGCGCCTCGTCAACAAGGCGCTGGGCGACCTGATGGTCGAGCGAGTCCATGCGATGAGCATCAAGGCGCGCGCACCGGGAGAAGCCGCATGACCGATGGACCGATGCCCGACGATATGATCCTCCAGACGATCGAGCCGACCACCCACGATCTGGGCGGGTTCAAGGTTCACCGAACGCTCCCCAGTCGCCCGCGCACGATGGTCGGGCCGTTCATCTTCTTCGACCAGATGGGCCCTGCGCATCTGCCCGTCGGCGACGGCATCGACGTGCGTCCGCACCCGCACATCAATCTGTCGACCGTCACCTATCTGTTCGACGGCGCAATCGATCACCGTGATTCGCTGGGGACGTTCGCGACGATCGAGCCGGGCGCGGTGAACCTGATGACCGCGGGGCGCGGCATCGTCCATTCGGAACGCTCGCCCGGCGGCGAACGCCAGTGCGGCCCGACCTTGTCGGGCATCCAGACCTGGCTCGCGCTGCCCGAGCGGCATGAGGAAACCGACCCCGATTTCGAGCATGTCGAGGCTGGGGCGCTACCGGTCGTCCAGTGCAAAGAGGCCACCGCGCGCGTCATCATGGGCAGTCTGTGGGGCTCGACCGCGCCGACGACCACGCACGCCGAGACGATCTATGCCGACATATTGCTGGAACCCGGCGGATCGGCGCCGATCGATGATTCGACCGACGAACGCTGCGTCTATCTGGCGATGGGCGAGGCCGCACTGGAAGGCATGACACTGGAGCCGCAGAAGCTCTACGTCCTCAAACCCGGCATCGCGGCGACGCTGCGGTCAACGAACGGGGGCCGCGTGATGCTGGCAGGCGGCGAAGCCTTTGCGACGCCGCGCCACGTCTGGTGGAATTTCGTCAGCTCCTCGCGCGAGCGGATCAACGAAGCGAAACGGGCGTGGACGGCGGGCGAGTTTCCCCGCGTGCCGGGGGATGACAAGGAATGGATTCCGATCCCGGAAGTGCCGAAAACCGTCAGCTATCCGTAAGGGTTCGCAGGCAGTTCGCAGGGCGCCCTCGTTGATCGCCCCGGAAGAACGGCATCCGGCATCGTCACAGGCTGCGCCGGGGAACCCTCCGAAGCGGCCCACCGACCGTTTGCGCGGCTGGAAAGGGTCAGTTTCCCATCGCCTGTACGATCCGCGCGCGGGTTTCGTCGTCCGCGACCATGCCCAGTTTCGACCGTCGCCACAGCACGTCGTCGGCGGTCCGTGCCCATTCGCGGGTTTGCATCCAGCGCAATTCGACCTCGGTCAGCCCATAGCCCAGCTCCGCGCCCATCCCCGCGACGTTCGACACGCGGTCGAGCATCTCGAACAATTGCGTGCCATAGGCATGCGCCATCCGTTCCGCGCGGATCGCCCCCAGAAAGGGATAGCGCGCCCGGACCCGCGCAAGCAGCGGTTCGAACCCCGCTGCGTCGCCGCCGGGCAACGGGCGGTCGCGCGTGTCTTCGCCGATGTCGATGCCCAGCACTTCGCCCAGCCGTCGCATCGCATCCTCTCCCAGCGCCCGGGCGGTCGTGATCTTGCCGCCATAGACGGTGAGCAGCGGCGGGCCGTCATCATCGACGACCAAATCATAATCGCGCGTTACCGCGCGCACCTCGTCGGCGCCGTCATCGACCAGCGCACGCACCCCGGACCAGGCGTGGCGGACGTCCTGGCGAGCGATCTGCGCGAAAAAGGCGCGGTTCGACGCGGCGATCAGATAGGCGATTTCGTCTTCGTCGATGACCGCCTGTTCGGGGGTATCGACGGGAACGTCGGTGGTGCCGATCGCGGTGTAGCGATCGAGCCACGGCACCGCGAAGACGATGCGCCGGTCGGGTTGCTGGAGGATATAGGCGTGGTCGCCGTCATAGAGCCGATCGACGACGATATGGCTGCCCTTCACCAGTCGGAGGCCAGGACCGGGTTCGGCATCGAGCGCGGCGGCGACCTGCGGCACCCAGGGACCGGCGGCGTTGACCAGCGCGCGTGCTTCGACGCTGCGCCCGTCGGACAAGGTCGCGCGCCAGCCCTTGCGCGTGCGGATGGCGGAGGCGAGCGCGGTGCGGGTGGCGATTTCGCCCCCCATCGCAGCCGCATCGACCGCCATGGCAAGCGTGAGCCGTGCATCGTCCACCCATGCGTCGGAATAGACGAAGCCGCTTTTTTCGCCCCGGAGCGGTGCGCGGTAGAGTGTGTCGCCTTCGCGAAGCCCACGCGATTTCGGCAGCGACGACCGCCCGCCGAGCAGATCGTAGAGCAACAGCCCGGCACGGATCATCCACCACGGGCGCACCGCATTGTCGTGTGGCAGCACGAACCGCATCGGGCGGATCAGGTGCGGCGCGGCGCGCATCAGTCGCTCGCGCTCGTGCAGCGCTTCGTGCACCAGCCGGAAATCATAGCTTTCGAGGTAGCGCAGCCCGCCATGGATGAGCTTGGTCGAGGCGGACGAGGTATGGCTGGCAAGATCGTCCTTTTCGACCAGCAGCACCGACAGCCCGTTCAACGCCGCCTCGCGCGCGATCGCGCATCCATTGATCCCGCCGCCGATGATCAGGAGGTCGTACACCGCCGTCACTTACCCGCTTGCTTCGAGCGAAGTCGAGAAGAATTGCTAGGTCCCAGGCGTTTCTCGACTTTGCTCGAAACGAACGGTGGTGGCGGGGGACAAGTCTGCCTACATTCGCCACTGATATGGCGAAGAAACCAAAACCACCGGGCCTTCCAACCCGTCAGCAGATCCTCGATTTCATCGCGTCCAGCGACACACCCGCAGGCAAGCGCGAGATTGCGCGAGCCTTTGGGCTAAGCGCTCAGGACAAGATCGCGCTCAAGGCCTTGCTCAAGGACATGGCCGATGAGGGGCTGATCGACAGCGCGCCCGGTCGCGCGTTCCACAAGATGGGCGGGCTGCCCAAGGTCACGGTGCTGCGGATCGTCGACGCCGACGACAGCGGCACGATCTGGGCGATCCCCGAACGCTGGGACGCCGAAGGGGTGCCCGAGCCGCGGCTGCGGGTGCGCGAGCGGTCGAAGAAATCGGCGCTCGGCGTCGGCGACCGCATTCTCGCTCGTACCGAAGAAGCCGGGAATGGCTGGGTCGCGCATCCGATGAAGAAGCTGGCGCGCGGCGAGGAATTGATGCTGGGCGTGCTGCACGAGGAAGGCGGCAAGTTCTGGCTGCAGGGGATCGAGAAGAAGGAGCGCCGCGATTTTCCCGTGTCCGACACCGGCGGCGCGTCGGTCGGCGATCTGGTGCTGGCGGAAAAGGCAGGTCGCCCGCCGCGGATGACCGCGCGGGTGACGCAGCGGCTGGGCGATCCGTTCGAGGCGCGCAGTTTCTCGCTGATCGCGATCCACAAGCATTCGATCCCCAACGTGTTTACGGATGAACTGATCGAGGAAGCCGGGCGGGTCGCGAAGTTGCCGCTCAAAACTCCTCCCCCATCGGGGGAGGTGGCAGTTGCGTCAGCGACTGACGGAGGGGGTTTTCCGGGGGGAAGCTCACCGACCGACCAGCCCCCTCCGTCAGCGTTGCGCGCTGCCACCTCCCCCGGTGGGGGAGGAATGGGTGGACGCGAAGACCTGCGCCACCTCCCCATCGTCGCGATCGATCCGGCGGATGCGCGCGATCATGACGATGCGGTGTGGGCCGCGCCCGACGACGATCCGTCGAACCCCGGCGGGTGGCGCGCGATCGTTGCGATTGCCGATGTGTCCTTCTACGTTAGGCCCGGATCGCTGCTGGACAAGGAAGCGCGGCGGCGGGGGAACTCGGTGTATTTCCCCGATCGGGTCGTGCCGATGCTGCCCGAAATCCTGTCGGCGGACGTGTGTTCGCTGAAACAGGGCGAGGATCGCGCGGCGATGGCGTGCCATTTCCGGGTGTCGAAGGATGGGAAGCTCAGCGACTGGCGTTTCACCCGCGCGGTGATCCGGGTGGCGGCGAACATCGCCTATGAGGATGCGCAGGCGGCGATCGATGCGCGCAATTCCAAATCGTACCCCCGCGAAGGCGGGGGGGCAGGGTCGTCGAGCGAGCCGTCAGTGACTCTGAATCCCCGCCTTCGCGGGGATACGGTGCCGAATGAATTGGTCGAAACTGCGCTCGTGCCCCTGTGGCAATGCTGGGCAGCGCTCTCCAAGGCCCGCGACGCGCGTGAACCGCTCGACCTCGACTTGCCCGAACGCCGCATCGTACTCGACGAAAAGGGCCGCATCCTGTCGGTCGCGCCGCGCGAGAGGCTCGACGCGCACCGGCTGATCGAGGATTACATGATCGCCGCGAACGTCTGCGCGGCAAAGGCGCTTGAGGCAAAGAAGGCCCCCGTCATGTACCGCATCCACGAACCGCCGAGCCGCGAGAAGCTGGTCGCGCTGAAGGATTATCTGGAGACGTTCGACGTGCCCTTCGCGCTGGGTCAGGTGGTGCGTCCGGCGACGTTCAACCATGTCCTGAAACGCATTGGTGACAGCGATTTCCGTCCGCAGGTGATGGAACAGGTGCTGCGGAGCCAGACCCAAGCCTATTACGGTCCCGCCAATCACGGGCATTTCGGGCTGGCGCTGGGGAGCTACGCACATTTCACCTCGCCCATTCGCCGCTATGCCGATCTGATCGTCCACCGTTCGCTGGTCAGCGCGTATCGCCTTGGCGACGGCGGGCTGTCGGCGGACGATGCGGCGAACATGGAGCGGGTCGGGGAAGTGATCTCGACGCTAGAACGCCGGGCGATGGAGGCGGAGCGCGAAACGGTGGATCGCTATGTCGCGGCCTATCTGTCGGAGCATGTCGGGCAGGTGATGGAGGCGCGGATCACTGGGGTCGCCAATTTCGGCTTCTTCGCGACGGTGGACGGCGTGGGCGGCGACGGGCTTGTTCCTGCACGCGATCTGGGCAGCGAATATTTCCGCTATGACGAGAAATCTCAGGCGCTGGTCGGCGATGAAAGCGGCGACCGGTTCGTCAGCGGGCAGCATCTGCAACTGCGGCTGGTCGAGGCCAACCCGGTGTCAGGCGCGCTGCGCTTCGAACTGCCCGACGGCAAGGGATCGGCTGGCGGAGGCGCGCGCGACGAGCGGCGACGCGGCGGGCCGAAGCGGGTCATCAAGCATCGCGGGCGGCCCGCGAACATCAAGCATCAGGGCAAGCGACGGAAATGAAACCCGCCAATATTCCCGAGGCGATCACCGCGGCGGCGTCGACCGCCAAATATCGGGTGCAGGCGCATTTCATGGCGCATCACGCGATCACCCCGAACGACGCGATCGAATATCTCCCGCCCGGCCCGCGCGAGCGCAAGGAATTCGATCGGTTGCGGCGTACGGAGATTATTCGCCAGTCGATGCCCGCTTATTACTGGCTCGACATGACTCGCCTCGATGCCGAGGAACGGCGGCAGGAACGGCGCAAAGGCCCGATCGCGATCGTCGCGGCGATCGTGCTCGCGGCGTTCGTGATGACATTCTACGAGGGGTGAGCGGCGCATCGTCATTGCGAGCGTAGCGAAGCAATCCAGTCCGGCGCTGGATTGTTTCGCTACGCTCGCGATGACGGTTCTGGTTAGCGCACCAGCGCCAGCACGATCCCGGCGGCCGCACCCGCGCCCAGCAGGCGGAACACGCTCCATTTGAAGCGCAGCGCCAGCACCAGTGCTGCGACCGCCAGCCCGAGCGCGATCGGGTCGAGACTCGCCCAGTCGGGCCACGACATCGATACCGGCCCCGCCTCGATCCGCCCGACTTCCGAAAACAGGACGTGGAGCGCGAACCACAGGGTCAGATTGGCGATGACGCCGACCACCGCGGCGGTCACCGCCGCCAGCGCGCCTTGCAGGCGGCGGGCATGCTCCAGCCGCTCGATCCAAGGCGCGAGCGCGAAGATCCAGAGGAAGCACGGCGCGAAGGTGACCCAGGTGGTGAGGCCAGCGCCGATGATGCCCGCCACCATCGGATCGAACGGGGCGGGGTCGCGGTACGCGCCCAGAAAGCCGACGAATTGCGTGACCAGGATCAGCGGGCCGGGGGTGGATTCGGCCAGGCCGAGGCCATCGGCCATCTCGCCTGCGTTCAGCCAGCCATAGGTGGTGACCGCTTCCTGCGCCATATAGGCGAGCACCGCATAGGCCCCGCCGAAGGTGACGACCGCCAGCGTCGAGAAGAATTCGGCGATGTCCATCAGCATATGGTCGGGGCCGAGCAGCGCGAGCACCAGCACGATCGGCGCGGCCCAGATCGCGCCCCAGACGAGCAGGGCGCGCAGGCTGGCGAAGGTGGGGCGGGGACCGGTGGTGGCGTACGTGTCGGCGGGGGCGTGCGCGGCTTTGCCCAGCCAGGCGGGCCGGGCGGTCGCGGCAAACCATCCGGCAAGCGCAGCGGCGAGGATCACCAGCGGAAACGGCGCGGCGAACACGAACAGCGCGAGGAAGGCGGCGAAGGCGAGCATTCGTTTGAAATCGCTGTCCAGCGCGCGTCCGCCGATGCGTATCAGCGCCTGAACCACGATCGCCAGCACCGCCGCCTTGATCCCGACGAACAGCGCGGCGAACCAGGACAGGTTGGCCGCCAGCGCATAGAGGATCGACAGCGCCAGGATGACCAAAGCGCCGGGAATGACGAACAACGTCCCCGCGACGACACCGCTACGCCACCCGCCGATCCGCCAGCCGATATAGGTGGCGAGCTGCTGCGCTTCGGGGCCGGGCAGGAAATGGCAGAAATTGAGCGCGCGCAGGAACGCGCCTTCGTCGATCCAGCGGCGCTTATCGACCAGTTCCTGATGCATCAGCGCGATCTGGCCCGCAGGCCCGCCGAAGCTCAAAAGCCCGATACGTCCGAACACCGCGAATTGTTCGGCACGGCTGGGCTGGGCGAGGGGACGGTTGTCGGTTGGGGGAGTCAGGGCCTGGTCCATGCATAGCCTCTTCGCGCCGGACGGATCGGACGACCGGTTTGGGAAAGGCAACGCTTGGGCGCGAAAAGCGCCTGACCGGGAGGTTGCGGAATCCCGATTGCCTACAAGGGTAATACGGACGGGGTCGCTTGGGAAGGGGCTTTGGCGTGTCGGCGTGGATGGCGGTCCGGCGCCTAGACCGGCATGCCCCGAAGCAGTTTCGGCAGATTCCCCGATTCGCCACGCGCTTCGGCCATGAACCGGTCCTTCAAGGGCGGAATCGCATCGACTGCCGAAATGCCGAACCGCCGGACGGCGCTTGCGGTCTTGCCGGGCAGGCCGAACAGCCGCGTCAAAAGGTCGGTCGAACTTGCCACCATGAACGTGTCGAGTCCGCGCCAGCGTTCGTATCGCTTCAGCAGCTGGGCGTCGCCCAGATCCATGCCCAAGCGCTTGCCCTCGACCAGCACCTCGACCAGCGCAGCGACATCGCGATAGCCCAGATTGACGCCTTGTCCCGCAATCGGGTGGATACCGTGCGCCGCATCGCCGACCAGCGCCAGCCGCTCGGCCGTAATCTTGGCCGCATGGTGGAATCCCAGCGGATAGCTCGACCGCTGCGTCACCGGGCCAAGCGTGCCCAGAAACCCGCCCATCCGCTTTTCCGCCTCGGCCAGCCAGCCGCGATCGCCCAGCTTGAGCAGGCCGGGCGCGTCCTTGGCATCGACCGTCCACACGATCGCCGACCGGTGGCCGTTCGCATCGTCCAGCAACGGCAGGATCGCGAACGGTCCGGCCGGGTAGAAAATCTCGAACGCGGCGTTGTCGTGGGGGTGTTCGTGGTTCAGCGTCGCGATCATCGCGACATGGTCGTATTGCCAGCGCGCGACGTTGATTCCGGCCGCTTCGCGGCTCGGCGAGCGGCGTCCCTCGGCAGCGATCAGCAGCGGCGCGCGAATCGTCTCGCCCGAAGACAGCGTCACCGACACCCCGCCGACCCCGCGCTCGGTCTTCACCGGCAGCGTCTGCATCCGAAGATCAACGCGCGGCGCCGCACTCGCCGCTTCGAACAATGCCGTCCGCAGCCGCCGGTTCTCGTACATCACCCCCAGTGCGCCGTCATCGGCATCGGGTTCGAAATCGAGCGCACCGGGTGCCAAGCCATCGCTCACCCGGATCGCCTTGATCGGGCAGCCATGTCCGGCGAGCCGCTCGCCCACGCCGATTGCGTCGAACATCCGGTGGCTGGCGCTGGCGACGGCGGAGGCGCGACCGTCGAACCCCGCGCCCTGCACCACTGCCGGGTCGGCCGGATCGACGATGATCGACGACAGGCCATGCGCATCGAGCGCCACGCCCAGCGCGCTCCCGACCAGCCCGCCGCCTAGGATGATGACATCTGCGCGTTCCATGGGGGAAGGGCTTAGAGGGCGAGGCGCGGTTGGGCAATGCGTTGAGCCGCATCGTCGTGCTCCTGCGGAAGCAGGAGCGTTGGCCACAGACGATCCGCGCATTTTCCAACGCTCCTGCTTCCGCAGGAGCACAGCGGAACCCTCCACCCACCGCAACCCGCCTTGACGCCAGCGTCGTCCCAAGCCAAGATTCCCCTTATGTTTCGGGCTGGGGCGCCCGATTTTGGCAACCCGCACGAAACGAAGCAAAAGGGGGCGGACGATGGCGAGCCGGGCGAGCCCGAGTCTGTGGCGCGATACGATGAAGGCAGGCGCGATCCGGTCGACCGCGCTGGCGGGCGCGGTGGCGCTGTTCGTCGTCACGATCGCCACGGCGATCGCGATGCTCAGCTATCGCAGCGGCGATCCGTCGTTCAACACGGCTGCGGCGGGACCGACCCGCAACTGGCTGGGCGCGCCCGGTGCCTATCTGTCGGACCTGTTGTTCGCGCTGTTCGGGCTGGCGGCGATCTTCTTGCTGCCGCTGGGGCTGAAGATCGCGCTCAGGCTATGGCGCGACATTCCGGTGGGCAGTTGGGGGCGGATGCTGCGTCAGGTGCTGATCGGCATCGCCCTGATGGGCGCGGCGCTGGCGTTCGTGGCACCGGGCGCGGTGCTCAAGCTGCCGGCGGGCTGGGGCGGCATGGCGGGCCTTGCGATATCGGGTGCGCTCGATCTCGCGATCGGGCTGATCGGTGACGATGTGGCGGAGGTCTGGACCGCGCGCGGCGTCGGATTGCTGCTCGGACTGGCGGGGATCGTCGTCTGGGCGCGCGGCATGGCGATCGACTGGCGCGACGCCCGCATTGCGCTCCCCCGGCTGCCGAAGCTGGAGCGCGCGCCCGCCGCCGACGCCCCGCCCTTCGATGTCGAAGACGATTTCGACGACGCGCCGCGCGCGGCGCCTGCCCCGCGCAAGATCGCCGAACCCTCGACCAAGCCCGCGCCGGTCATCGCCGACCGTGCGCTGGCGCCCGCCACCGCCAAGCCCAAGGCGCCGACCCAGACCAGCCTCGACCTGCGCGACAATTACAAATTACCGCCGCTCGACCTGCTCAAACCCGCGCCCGCCAATTCGGCAAACCCGATCGACAAGGCGGCGCTGGAGCGCAACGCCCGGCTGCTCGAATCCGTGCTCGACGATTTCAACGTAAAGGGTTCGATCGTCGAGGTTCGCCCCGGCCCCGTCGTCACCATGTACGAGTTGGAACCCGCGCCGGGGATCAAGGCCAGCCGCGTCATCGCGTTATCCGACGATATCGCCCGCAACATGTCGGCGATCTCGGCGCGCGTCGCGACCATCCAGGGCCGCAACGTCATTGGCATCGAACTGCCCAATGCCCGGCGCGAGCCGGTGAGCTTGCACGAACTGATCGGCAGCCAGAGCTTCGCCGATCAGAACGCCCAGCTTCCCATCGTGCTGGGCAAGAACATCGCGGGCGACCCCGTCATCGCCGATCTCGCCCCCATGCCGCACCTGCTGGTCGCGGGCACCACCGGCTCGGGCAAGTCGGTGGGCCTCAATTCGATGATCGTTTCGCTGCTCTACCGGCTGACGCCCGACCAGTGCCGGATGATCATGATCGATCCCAAGATGCTGGAACTGTCCATCTATCGCGGCATCCCGCATCTGCTAGCCGACGTCGTCACCGATCCGCCCAAGGCGGTGCGCGCGCTCAAATGGGCGGTCGAGCAGATGGAGGACCGCTACCGGATGATGGCGTCGGTCAATGTCCGCTCGTTGGGCGGGTTCAACGACAAGGTGCGCGCGGCCAAGGCCAAGGGCCAGAAACTCGGCCGCAAGGTTCAGGTCGGCTATGACGAAAATGGCCGCCCGATCCACGAGGAAGAGACGCTCGACCTGGAGCCGCTGCCCCAGATCGTGGTGGTGGTCGACGAACTCGCCGACCTGATGATGACCGCGGGCAAGGAAGTCGAGTTCCTTATCCAGCGCCTCGCGCAAAAGGCGCGCGCGGCGGGCATCCACCTGATCATGGCGACGCAGCGCCCGTCGGTCGATGTCATCACCGGCGTCATCAAGGCGAATTTGCCGACCCGCATCAGCTTCCACGTCACCTCGAAGATCGACAGCCGAACCATCCTGGGCGAACAGGGTGCCGAACAACTGCTCGGCAAGGGCGACATGCTCTACATGCCGCAGGGCAAGATGATCAGCCGCGTCCACGGCCCGTTCGTGAGCGACGAGGAGGTGCAAGCGGTCGCGGACCATTGGCGCGCGCAGGGCGAACCCGATTATATCGACGCCGTCACGACCGAACCCGAGGAAGGCGCAGGCTTCTCACTGGACGGCGCGCCATCGGGCGAGGACAGCCCCGAAGACCAGCAGTTCCGGCAGGCGATCCAATATGTGGCGTCGTCGCAGAAAGCCTCGACCTCCTGGCTCCAGCGCCAGATGCGCATCGGCTACAACTCCGCCGCCCGCCTGATCGAGCGCATGGAGCGCGAGGGTCTGGTGTCGGCACCCGATCATGTCGGCCGCCGCGAAGTGCTCATGGACGAGGATGGGCGGCCGGGATGAGGCCGGGCCGACGGACGGCGAGGCAAGAGGCCCGTGCGATCGGCGGGCGGAGACGGGCGTCGTCGGCGATGGCAGGCCACAGGATCGCCGTGTAAGGCGACGGCATGATCCGTATCGTCGACCTGAGACTGCCGCTCCATCATGCGGAGGAAGCGCTGGCCGCTGCCATATGCCGCAGGCTGCGCGTGTCGCCGCGCGACGTGATCCGTTATTCGGTGGCGCGCCGGGGGCATGATGCCCGCGACAAGGGCGATATCGCGCTGGTCTATTCGGTCGATGTCGCGCTGAAGAACGAAACGGCGGTGCTCGCGCGATTCAGGCGGGACCGCGACGTCCAACCGACCCCGGATACGCGCTATCGTCCGCCGACAAACCCGTCGGTCGGGGGCAGCCGGCCGGTGGTGATCGGCGCCGGGCCGTGCGGGTTGTTCGCCGCGCTGATCCTGGCCCAGATGGGGCTGCGTCCGATCATCCTCGAGCGGGGCAAGGTGGTGCGCGAGCGGACCAAGGATACGTGGGGGCTATGGCGGCGCGCCATCCTCGATCCCGAATCAAATACCCAGTTCGGCGAAGGCGGGGCGGGCACTTTCTCCGATGGCAAGCTCTACAGCCGCATCAAGGACCCCCGGCACCTCAACCGCAAGGTCCTGACCGAATTCGTGAAGGCGGGCGCGCCGAGCGAAATCCTGACCGAGGCGCATCCCCATATCGGTACGTTTCGTCTGGTGACGATGGTGGAATCGATGCGCGCCACGATCGAGCGGCTTGGCGGCGAATACCGGTTTTCGTCACGCGTTGACGGTCTGGACATCGCCACCGATTCGAGCGGGCATCGTCGCCTATGCGGCCTGCACCTGAACGGTGGCGGCTATCTGGCCGCAGAGCGCGTGGTGCTGGCGATCGGCCACAGCGCGCGCGACAGTTTCGAGATGCTGCGCGCGGCGGGCGTCCATGCAGAGGCAAAACCCTTTTCGATCGGCGTCCGCATCGAACATCCGCAATCCTGGATCGACCAGTCGCGGTTCGGTGCCAATGCCGGCAATCCGATCCTGGGTGCCGCCGAATATCATATCTCGCACCATTGCTCGAACGGACGCACAGTATACAGTTTCTGCATGTGTCCGGGCGGCACCGTGGTCGCCGCCACGTCGGAACCGGGGCGCGTCGCCACCAATGGCATGAGCCAGTATTCGCGGAACGAACGCAACGCCAATTCCGGGCTGGTCGTGGCGATCGATCCGGCGCGCGACTATCCCGGCGATCCGCTGGCGGGCATCGCGTTGCAACGGCATTGGGAAGCGCGCGCCTATGTCGCGGGCGGCTCGAACTACCGGGCACCGGCGCAGCGGCTGGGGGATTTTCTGGCCGGGCGGCCTTCGACTGCGCTCGGTTCGGTCGTGCCTTCCTATCGGCCGGGGGTCCAGCCGACCGACCTGGCCGACTGCCTGCCCGACTTCGCCGTCGCCGCGATGCGCGAAGCGCTGCCGGTGTTCGGCAGGCAGATACCGGGCTATGACCATCCCGATGTGGTGATGACCGGCGTGGAAACGCGCACATCCTCGCCGGTCAGGTTTACCCGGCGGGACGATTTTCAAAGCGTGAACACCAGCGGCCTGTTTCCGGCGGGCGAAGGCGCTGGCTATGCCGGGGGGATCCTGTCGGCCGCGGTGGACGGCATCAAGGCGGCGGAGGCCGTCGCCGCGAGCATGGGGGCGGCATGACGCTGATCCTGTTCAACAAGCCCTATGACGTGCTCAGCCAGTTCACCGACCGCGGCTCGCCGACACCGCGCGAGACTCTGTCGGATTATGTCGATGTGCCGGGCGTTTATCCCGCAGGCAGGCTGGACCGCGACAGCGAGGGGTTGTTGCTGCTGACCGATGACGGGCGGTTGCAGGCCCGCATCGCCGATCCCCGCTTCAAACTGCCCAAGACCTATCTGGTGCAGGTCGAGGGAGAGGCTGACGCAGCGGCGCTCGACCGGTTGCGGGCCGGCGTCGAATTGACCGACGGGCGGACCCGTCCCGCGACCGTCATGCGGATCGCCGATCCGGGTCTGTGGCCGCGCAATCCGCCGATCCGCGTGCGAAAGACCGTCGCGGATTGCTGGCTGGAAGTGACGATCCGGGAGGGACGCAACCGCCAGGTCCGCCGCATGACGGCTGCAATCGGCCACCCGACCTTGCGCCTGGTGCGATGGCGAGTAGGCGATTGGACGCTCGATGGTCTTGCGCCGGGGCGCTGGCGTCACGGGTGACGGGCGTCAGGCCTCCAGCTCGATGTCCCAATAAAGCCAGTCGTGCCAGGTTTCGTGCAGATGGTTGGGCGGAAAGGAGCGGCCATGTTCCTGCAACTGCCAGCTGGTCGGGCGAATGGGCGCGATGTGGAGCGGCATATGCGCTTGTTTCGGGGTGCGCCCGCCTTTGCGCAGGTTGCACGGCGCGCAGGCGGTCGCGACATTTTCCCAGGTGGTGCGGCCACCTTGCGCGCGGGGGATGACATGGTCGAAGGTGAGGTCGCGCGGGGAGCCGCAATATTGGCAGACGAACTTGTCGCGCAGAAACAGGTTGAAACGGGTGAAGGCGGGATAGGCGGAAGGACGGACGAATTGTTTGAGCGCGATTACCGAAGGCAGCTTCAGCGTCGCGCTGGGACTTCGCACCTCGCGCTCGTAATGCGAAACGATATCCACGCGATCGAGCCACACCGCCTTGATCGCGGTCTGCCACGGCCAGACCGACAGCGGATAATAGCTCAAGGGCGTGTAATCGGCGTTGAGGACAAGCGCCGGGCATCCGTCCGGGTGCCGGATCAGATCGGGATGGTACATGGAAGACTTCCCCCTTTCCCGCAGTCGTCGATGCGCTCAATGGCGCAATCGGGTGACGGGCATATGACAGCACGAGCCATGACTCGCGGTCAAGAGTCGTAAATGAACGGAAGCGTCGTTACGCGATTTGCGCCGAGTCCGACCGGGCGGCTGCACGCAGGGCATGGGTTGTCGGCGCTGATGGCGCATGATTTCGCCCGCGCGCGCGGCGGGCGGTTCCTGTTGCGGATCGAGGATATCGACCGCGGGCGATGCCGGGCGGAGCATGTCCAGGCGATCCTCGACGATTTGCGCTGGCTGGGGATCGCATGGGACGGGCCGGTCGTGTTCCAGTCGGCGCGGATGGCGCTTTATGCCGACGCGCTCGACCGGTTGAAGGCGATGGGCGTCGTCTATCCGTGTTTCTGCACCCGCGCCGACATTGCGCGCGAGATCGCGGCCAGCCAGTCGGCGCCGCATGGGCCGGACGGGCCGCTCTATCCGGGTACGTGCCGGGGCTTGTCGGAGGAGGAGCGCGCGGAGCGGCTGGCGCGCGAGGATCACGCTTGGCGCATCGACATGGCCCGTGCGGCGGCGCTCGCCGGGTCGCTCGACTGGCATGACGCGGCGGCGGGCCGCGTCGGCGCCGATCCGCTGTCGCTGGGCGACGTCGTGCTGGCGAGGAAGGATGCCGGGACCAGCTATCATCTGGCGGTGACGGTCGATGACGGCGCGCAAGGCGTGACCGACGTGGTGCGGGGGATGGACCTGTTCCACGCGACGCATGTCCACCGGTTGCTGCAGGCGCTGCTGGGGTTGCCGACGCCGCGCTATCGCCATCACCCCTTGCTGGTCGGGGAGGATGGCAAGCGGCTCGCCAAGCGGGATGGGGCGCCGACACTGGCGGCGATGCGCGAGGCTGGGGAGGATGGGCTGGCGGTTGCCGAGGGACTGAGGAGTGGAACAGCCTAACCTTTCCCCGTTCGTTTCGAGCGAAGTCGAGAAACGTGACCCGCGCCCTTCGGTCACGTTTCTCGAATTCGCTCGAAACGAACGGAGAATGGCGGTTCGGGCTTAGATCGCTGCGAACGGGAACGCGTTTCGCAAGCGGTTGGCACGCACCCCGCGACGGCCTATATTCCCCCCATGTCCACCATCCTTCCCTTGCTCATCATCGCGGGCATGATCGCGACCGCGGTTGCGCTCGTGCGCGGTGTCGTCACCTTTCTCCGCACGACCGAGGCGGAATTGAAGGGGGAGGCGCCGATGACCTCCGCGGTCAAATCGAACAAGATGATGCAGCAGCGCGTGATCTTTCAGGGGGTGACGATCCTGATCGTCTGTCTGGCGCTGCTGGTGCTCGGCGGCGGGTTCTAGGCCCATCGTCAAGCTCAACAAAATCTACACCCGCACCGGCGACGACGGGACCAGCGGGCTGGTCGACGGGTCGCGCCGGGCGAAGTCGGACGCGATCTTCGCGGCGATCGGCGATGTGGACGAGGCCAATTCGGCAATCGGCATGGCGCGCGCCGCACTGGGCGGGCTGCACGACGATGTGCTGATGCGGGTCCAGAACGACCTGTTCGATCTGGGCGCCGACATCGCCACCCCCGGCGACGATTTCGCGCCGTCCGACATGACGCTCCGTATCGTGGCCAGCCAGGTCGAATGGCTGGAAGCTACGATCGACCGCGTCAATGCCGGTCTCGACCCGCTCAAAAGCTTTATTCTTCCGGCCGGAACGCCGGGTGCTGCGGCGCTGCATCTGGCGCGCGCCATCGTGCGGCGGGCCGAACGCGCGATGGTCGCCGCGAATGCACGGACGCCGCTCAACCCCCGCGCGCTAACCTATATCAACCGCCTGTCGGACCTGGTTTTTATTCTTTGCCGGGACGTGAACAAAAGCGGGGGTGGCGACGTTCTTTGGGTGCCGGGCGCGTCGCGCTAGGTCGGCGCGCTTTTCTGCGCCGCATGCTTCACCGGGGCGACTGATCCGCAAAGCCGCTCGTGTCCATCGCAAGGGAGAGGGCGATGACCGGCCAAGTCCAATCCGCCGCCCGGTCGCAGACGCTTGGCCTGGCCGAACGCTTCGTCACCGTGCGCGGGCTGAGCGAGGCGCTCGCCGAGCCGCTGTCGGACGCCGACGCGACCGTTCAGTCGATGGCCGACGCATCGCCCGCCAAATGGCATCTGGCGCACACCACATGGTTTTTCGAAACCTTTATCCTGCGCGACCATCTGCCCGGATACCGGCTGCACGACGAACGCTATCCGTTTCTGTTCAACAGCTATTACGAAGCCGAAGGCAAACGCCAAGCGCGGGCGCGGCGGGGGATGATTACCCGTCCCAGCCTGGACGAAGTGCTCGGCTATCGCGCGGCGGTGAACGACGCGCTGCTCGGCGCGTTCGACGACTTGCCCGATGTCGCGCGAGAATTGATCGCGCTTGGTTGTCATCACGAGGAGCAGCATCAGGAATTGCTGCTCACCGACATCCTGCACCTGTTCTCCGAAAATCCGTGCGAGCCGGCGATCTGGCCGGGCGAGCGCAAGCAACCGGTGCCGATGCCCGGTCCCATAAGCTGGATCGCGGGTGCCGAGGGGCTGGTCGAAATCGGTCATGACGGTCGCGATTTCGCATTCGATTGCGAAGGTCCGCGCCACCGCGCGTTGCTCCACCCCCATGCGATCGCCGACCGCACGGTGACCAATGGCGAATGGGCGGCGTTCATTGCCGATGGCGGCTACCGCGACGCGCGCCACTGGCTGTCGGACGGCTGGGCCTGGGTCCAGGCCGAGGACGTCGACGCGCCGCTTTACTGGGCGCGGGGCGACGACGGCGGCTGGACGCGGTTCGGACTGGACGGACGGCGTGCGATCGACCCCGCTGCACCCGTGACCCATGTCAGCCTGTTCGAGGCGGACGCCTATGCAAGCTGGGCAGGCGCGCGACTGCCCACCGAGTTCGAATGGGAAGCCGCCGCCAGCGCCAGCGATGCGCGTCTCGGCAATTTTCTAGATTCGGCAGGCCCGGTCGAACCGCGACCTTCCACAGCTGGCCCGGCATGGTTCGGCGACGTCTGGGAATGGACCGGCAGCGCGTACCGCCCCTATCCGCGCTTTGCGCCGTGCGAAGGCGCGGTCGGCGAATATAACGGCAAGTTCATGAGCGGGCAGTTTGTGCTGAAGGGCGGATCGTGCGCCACCCCGCGCGGCCATGTCCGGGCGAGCTACCGGAACTTCTTCTATCCGCACCAGCGCTGGCAATTCACCGGCGTTCGGCTGGCCAAGGATCTGTGACGATGCTGAAGCAGGAGGCCGAGGACGGCCATCATTCGCTGGTCGATCCCGAATTTCGCCGCGATGTGATCGAGGGGCTGGCGCGCTGCCCGCGCGCCATCCAGGCGCGCTGGTTTTACGACCGCCGCGGGTCGGAATTGTTCGAGGCGATCACCGACCTGCCGGAATATTATCCGACGCGGACCGAGGCGGCGCTGTTGAAATCGGCGGGGCCGGAACTGGCCGAGGCGATCGGGCCGGGGCGCGCGGTGGTCGAGTTCGGATCGGGTTCGTCGGCGAAGACCCCGCTGCTCTTGTCGGCGATTGCGCCCGCTGCCTATGTGCCGATCGATATTTCGGGCGATTTCCTGCGTGCATCGGCGCGCGATCTGGCGGAGCGGTTTCCGGCAATCGACGTTTATCCGCTCGAGGCGAATTTCATGTCGCCGGTAAAGCTTCCGGGCGATGTGGAGACTATGCCCAAATTGGGGTTTTTCCCCGGCTCCACGATCGGCAACCTGACCCGCTACGCCGCGGTCGATCTGCTGCGGGCGATGCGCGGATCGCTCGGCGAAGGCGCGCAATTGCTGATCGGGATCGACCGGGTGAAGTCGCCCGACATTCTGGTGCCCGCCTATGACGATGCGCAAGGGGTTACCGCGGCGTTCAACCTCAACCTTCTGGAACGGATCAACCGCGAGCTGGACGGCGACATTCCGATCGACGGTTTCATCCATGAAGCGCGCTGGAACGAGGCTGCCTCGCGGATCGAAATGCACCTGATCGCGACGCGCGACATGGCGTTCAGCGTGGACGGGCGCAATTTCCAGATCCGCAAGGGCGAAGGCATCCATACCGAAAACAGCCATAAATACGGCCCCCGCGATGCGCGGATGCTGATGGACGCGGGCGGCTGGACCGTGATCGGCGAATGGAGCGCGCCGGACGACGCCTTCGCATTGCTGCTTTGCGAAGCGCAGCCGAGGTCGCCCGCGCCTTAGGGTCCTGACCCTAGACCATAACCCGAACCTATGGCGGCCTAGCCGATTGCGGCTTGTCGCAAAGCCGGCTGGCCGCCTAGCTTCGCCGACAAACGCATCGATAGGGAATTCATTACATGGCTCGACCGCCGCTGTCCGCTGCTCGCGTTGCGGGCGATCTCGTCTTCACCTCGGGCCAGCTTGCACGCGGCGAAGACGGCGCGATCGTGGCGGGCGGGATCGAGGCCCAGTCGGCATGCGCGCTCGCCAACCTCGTGCGGGTGCTTGCCGAAAATGGCTGCGAGCCAGCAGATGTCGTCAAGGTGACGGCCTGGTTGACCGATCCGAGCCATGGCGCGGCATTCAACGCCGCCTATGTCCGCGTTTTCGCCGAACCCTATCCGGCGCGCTCGACGGTGGTGTCGGCGCTGCTGGCCCCCGATGCGCTGGTCGAGATCGAGGCGATCGCGCGCCGCCGGTGATCGCAAAGCCCGTTGGACCGGCGGCTGGCTCGGGCTACAGCGGCGGAATGCGGTTTCGCCAGATCGAAATATTCCACGCCGTCTATACCCATGGGTCGATCAGCGCGGCTGCGCGTGCGCTGGGCATTTCCCAGCCATCGGTGTCGAAGACGCTGCACCATGCAGAGGACGGTCTGGGATTTCCGCTGTTTCAGCTTGCCCGCGGGCGGTTGGTGCCCACCGACGAGGCACATGCGCTGATCCGCGAGGCCGGCGACGTGTTCGACCGCATCGCGTCGCTGCAACAAACGGCGCGCAACCTGTCGCATTCAGGGGGCGGGCATTTGCGCGTCGGCATCGTCCCCAGCCTGGCGCTGGACGTGCTGCCCCAGGCGATGGCGCGCTTTCGTCGCGAATGGCCGCGCGTCACGTTCGAGGTGCACACCCATCATCATGACGACTTGGTGCGGTCGCTGATCGAACGCGAAACCGATCTGGCCATCGCCTATACCCCGCCGCCGCATCCGCGATTGACCCGTACGGTGCTGGCGCATGGCGAGATGGGCGTGTTGTTCCCGGATGGAGCGTTCGGCACGGTCGGTGACCGTCTGCCGCTCGCGTTGCTTGCCGATCGCGACGTGATCGGCGTGGCCGCGACGGGACCAATCGGCGACGTGCTGACGCGCGCGGCACGCGAACGGGGGATCGCGTACCGCGAGACGGTGTCGGTGCAGACATTCTTCATCGCCGCGCGACTCGCCCAGCTCGAACGGGGGGTGACGGTGGTGGACGAATTCACGGCGCGAGCCTGGCGATCGCCCGGGTTCTGCTGGCTCCCGACCGACCCGCCGCTGGGCTTTACCGTATCATGGGCGACGCTGGAGGATCGCCAACCATCGAAGATCGCCCGGCAATTCCTCCGCACGCTGGAGGTGACGCTCGACGAGAGCAGGACACAGCTTCCATAGCCTAAATCTATGGATCGCGCAAAGATTGCATAGTTTGTTCGCGGACCGTGAGCGATAAGTTTCGTCCCAAGCCCGACAATTGAAATGTCGCAGCCATCATGGCGGGCGGGGGAGACATATTCATATCATGCGCGCCGCTCGCCGCCTTGCCGGATTCCGTCGATGGCCATAGGTCTCGATGTGATCGTCATCGGGGCGGGCGTCGTCGGCATGGCGACCGCGCTGACCCTGTCCGATCGCGGACACCGCGTGACGGTCGTCGACGAGGCGACCGGTCCGGGGCTGGGCACGTCCTTCGCGAACGGTGCCCAGCTCAGCTATGCCTATACCGATGCGCTGGCCAGCCCGGCGACCCTGACCCAGATGCCGCGGCTCATGCTGGCGCTGGACCCGGCATTTCGTTTCCACCCCAGTCTCGATCCCGATTTCCTGCGCTGGGGGCTGGCGTTTCTCCGCAACGGCACCGGCACCCGGTTCCGGGCGAATACGCTGAAGGGTCTGGCGCTGGCGTTCGAATCGCGTACTGCGCTGCACCGGCTGGCCGAGCGCCACGGAATCGAATTCGCGCACGCGATGCCGGGCAAGATCCATCTCTATCGTTCGGCGTCGGCCTTTGCCGCCGCCCAATCGATGCTCCGGCTCAAAGTGTCGCACGGCGCCGAACAGGTGCTGCTCGACCGGGCCGGTGCGATCGCAGTCGAACCGATGCTGGAACCGGTGGGTGCGACCATCGTCGGCGCATTGCACAGCCCGACCGAGGAAGTCGGCGATCCGCATCGGTTCTGCACCGGCGCGCGCGCGGCGCTGGCCGCGCGCGGCGACAGCCGTTCGATATTCGGCGCGGCGGTCGACCGGATCGCGGTGGGCAAGGACGGACCCGCGCTGCATCTGGCCGGGGGAGCGTCGCTGAATGCCGATCGCGTCGTGCTGTGCGCGGGCGGCGCTTCGGTCGATCTGGCGCGGCGGATCGGGGTGCGTCTGCCGATCGTGCCGATGAAAGGATATTCGATTACCGCGCCGCCGGGGTCCGCCGCGCCGAGCGTCAGCGTGACCGACGTCGCCAATCGCGTGGTGTTCGCGCGGCTGGGCAATCATATGCGGATCGCGGGCCTGGCCGATTTCGGACAGCGCGATACCGCCGTTGAGCCGCGCCGCATCGCCGCGCTGATCGAAAGCGCGCGGGCCGCGTTGCCCGACGCCGCCGACTATGGCGCCATCGGCCAGCGCTGGGCCGGATTGCGGCCGATGACCCCGGATTCGCTGCCGATCACCCGCACCATCGCGCCGGGCGTGATCGCCAATACCGGCCATGGCGCGCTTGGCTGGACCTATGCCGCGGGATCCGCCGAGCGGGTCGCCGACATCATCGAGGGGAGGGACTGACGGTGCATCAGACGCCGCAGCCGCACATCCGATCAACCCAGGGAAGGGGGCTCACATCATGAAGACAGCCATTCGCATCGCCAGCCTGATGGGCGGTATTTCGCTCATCGCCAGTGCAACCGCTGCTGCCCAGCAAGTCGGTTCGCCCGCGCCGCTGCCCGACGCGCCGCAGACCACGACCGATATTCAGCAAGAGGCGGATAACGAAGTCGTCGTCATCGGATCGCAGATCCGCGGCGCGGACATAGCGGGCGCATTGCCGGTTACCGTCCTGAACGAACAGGATATCGACGCGATCGCGGCAACCAGCGGCGACGAACTGTTCCGCGCGATCCCGCAGGCGGGCGATGTGGCGTTCAACGAAACGCGCGACGCCGGCGGGATCAACGATGCGCGCGGCGACGTGGCATCGATCAATTTGCGGGCGCTGGGCACCGGCAATACGCTGGTCCTGCTCAACGGCCGCCGGATGGTGCTGCATCCCGGAACCCAGTCGGAAAATCTGGTTCCGGTGCAAAGCGTCAACACCAACGCCATTCCCGTGCTGGGCGTTCGGCGCGTCGAAACCCTGCTTGACGGTGCCGCCGCGATCTATGGCTCCGATGCCGTCGCGGGCGTCATCAATACGGTGCTGAAGGATAATCTGGACGGGTTCCGCGTCACCGGCGAAGTGGGCTTCACCGACCAGTCGGACCAGCATGAATATCAGGCCGCGTTCGAAGGAGGTCGTACCTTCAACGGCGGCGCGACCAACATCTCGGTGTTCGGTTCGTTCAACTATCGCGACCCGCTATTTGCGCGCGATCGCCGCAATTCGCGATCGAGCGACCTGCGCCCGCTGGTCGTCGGCACGCCATTCGAAGGCAATCCGAATTTCGACAATACTTCCGTCGACGGCATGTGGGGAGAATTTCTGCGGCTTAACCCCGACTTCACCCGATCGAGTGCGATCGCTCGGGTCAATGGCGTGGCGCTGACGACCAGCGGCGCATTCCATATCCAGCCTGACACCAACGAAGGTTGCATCGCACCGGGACCGGCGGCCAATACCTGCTGGGACAATTCCACGCTTTCGACGCTATCCACCGACAACAACCTGAAATACGACACCAATACCGAACGAACCATTTTGGGGCGCAATCAGCGGTTCAACCTGTTCACCTTCGTCAACCACGAATTCGCCAGCGGCCTGCGTTTCTTTGCCGAAGCCGGATGGTATCACGCCGATTTCCAGTCGATCCGCGAGCAGGAAACGGCATTGGCCAACCAGCGGCTGATCGTGCCGGCGAACGCGTTCTGGAACCCGTTCGGACCGATTGGCAGCCCGAACCGCATTCCCGGCCTGACCGGGGTGCCGAGCGACGGGGTCGCGCTGGAGCTACAGGATTATCGTCCGGTCGATGCCGGACCTCTGGTGGTGAACGTCGTCAACGACACCTATCGCTTCGTCGGAGGATTGCGCGGAAAATTGTGGGGGTTCGACTGGGAAAGTGCCGGGCTATATTCCAAGGCGCGCACCGTCGATACGATGCGGACGATCAGCCTGACCCGATTTCAGGAGGCGCTGTCGCGGACGGATTCGACGGCCTATAATCCTTTCGATGGCGGCGATCCGTTCGATCCCGGCCGACGCGATTCGACTCCCAATCCGCAAAGCGTGATCGACAGCTTCATGGTCGATATCTCCCGCGCGAACGAGACCGAATTGGCGATGGCTGACCTGAAAATCAGCACCAACGACCTGTTCCGCCTGCCCGGCGGTCGCGTCGGCATGGCGGCGGGCATCGAGTTCCGCCGCGAGACTTTTTTCGATGATCGCGACGCCCGGCTGGACGGGACGATCGTATTCACTGCCCTCGACGGCACGTCGAACGGCAGCGACACGATGGGCGCCAGTCCCACCCCCGACAGCCGTGGCGCACGTAATGTGTTTTCGGGCTTTCTGGAATTCGCAGTACCGCTGGTATCGCCTGCGATGGATGTGCCGCTGATTCACGCGCTCGACCTTCAACTGGCCGGTCGCGCCGAAAGCTATGAAGGCTTTGGCAGCGTCGCCAAGCCCAAGGTCGCCTTGTCCTGGTATCCGGTCCAGCAACTTCAGTTTCGTGGTTCCTGGTCGCAGGGCTTTCGCGCTCCCAACCTGCCCCAATTGTTCGAAAATGGCATCGAGCGGGCCAATTCTCGCACCGACTGGATTCGCTGCGAAGCGGATTTGCGGGCCGGTCGTATCACGAGCATCAACAGTTGCGCGCGGGGCCAAAGCGTCGTCAGCAATCGGTCGGGCAGCCGCGAGTTGACGCCAGAGACGTCCGACAACCTGTCGGTGGGCGCAACCAGCCAGTTCAATCTCGGTGCGCGGGGCGGGCGACTGACCCTTACGGCCGACTATTGGGAAATCCGTCAAAGAGACGTGATCGGGATTCTCGGTGATTCCAATGCAATCCTGCTCGACTATCTGTTGCGGCTTCAGGGCGGATCCAACCCGCTGGTGGAGCGTGCGCCGCCCTCGCCCGAAGACATTGCCGATTTCGACGGCACCGGAATCGATCCGGTCGGGCGGATCGTGCAGGTTCGCGATGCCTATGTGAATCTGGCGCCGCGCACGGTGCGCGGTTTCGATATCGGCGCCTATTATTCGGTTCGCGATACGCCGATCGGCAACATCAGCGTGCGCGCCAACGCCGCCCGGCTGCTCGAATTCTTCCAGACGCCGGGACCCGTTCAGCAGCAGTTGCTCGACGCGCAGGCGGCGGGCGACATCCCCTCGACAATCAACATTCCGGGGGCGGAGGACATCATCGAACTCAACGGACGCCCGAAATGGCGTGGCACCGCAAGCCTTACCTGGCGATCCGGCCCGTGGGGTGCGGGCTGGTTCGGATCCTATGTCGGGCCGGTGACCGATACGTCGGCCACGCTGGCCGATGGGACGCGCTTCCGGGTCGCATCGCACACCACGCAGAGCATCTACGTCCAATATACGGTCGATGACGGCAGCTTCATGGACGGCACTCGATTTCGTCTGGGCGCACGCAACGTGTTCAATCAACTGCCCCCGCTCGCCGACCAGACCTATGGCTATTTCGGCGAACTCTATAACAATCGCGGTCGGCAGGTTTATGCGTCGATCAACAAGCGGTTCTGACGATGGGGGTTTCCGCCGATAAGCGCGGAGCCGTGTTTCCGGGATCCCGTTGGTCGGGGATTCCGGGGCGCGGGCCGGAGCCGGGTTTCTCCCTTTTCCCGGCTCCGGTTACGCCGATCGCGACGGTTGACCGGGGAAGCGACCTGTCATGACCGAGGATAGCGCGAAATCCGCCATCGACGCGCCGGATATCCACCGGCGGGGCGCGCTGGGCTGGTGGTTCGGTATCGCCTTGTGGAAACGCATCCTGGGTGCGCTTTTGCTGGGGGCGGCGGTCGGCCTCGTCTGGGGCGAAGGGGCGACCGCGATCGGCTGGATCGGCGAATTGTTCATCCGGCTGATCCGAATGCTGGTCGTGCCGCTGGTGTTCCTGACGATCGCATCGGGCGTCGCGGCGCTCGCGGATCCCAAGCGACTGGGGAGCATCGGCGTCAAGACGTTGGCGATGTATGTGTTCACCACCGCGCTCGCGGTGACCACCGGATTGGTCGTCGCGACGTTGCTGGCACCAGGGCTGGGCGCCAGCTTTGCCGATGCGGTGCCGCGTGCGGTCGCGCCGCCGCAGGACAGCGCGCGGATGTTCATGGAAATCGTCCCCGACAATCCGATTGCGGCGATGGCGAACGGCGCAACGCTGTCGGTGATCTTCTTCGCGGTGCTGGTCGGCGCGGGCGTGATCGCAGCGGGCAAGGAAGCGGAGCCGGTGCGGCGCCTGTTGGCGGGCGGTTCGTCGGTGATGCTCAAGATCGTCGGCTTCGTCATGGAAACCGCGCCCTTCGGGGTGTTCGCGCTGATCGCGGTGGTGATGGGGACCAGCGGCCCGGCGAGTTTTCTCGCCGTGCTGAAGCTCGGGCTGTGCGTGGTCGTCGGGTCGGCGATCGTCACGTTGCTGATCCATGGGCTGATCGTCGTGCGGCTGATGGCGTGGTTGCCGCCTCTGCCGTTTTTCCGCGGGATTGCGGACGCGATCATGGTCGGATTTTCGACCTCCTCGTCCTCGGCGACGCTGCCGGTCGCGATCCGGGTGGCGGAACGCAATCTGGGGGTATCGCCGCCGGTCGCCTCTACCGTATTGCCGCTGGGGGCGACGATCGGGATGGACGGGGCGGCGATGTATGTCGCGATGCTGACCCTGTTCGCCGCCCAGGCGTTCGGGGTAGACCTGACGCTGGCCGATTATCTGGTGGTCGCGGCAACCACGACGATCGTCGCGATGGGCGTCGCCCCGGTGCCGTCGGGGTCGCTGTTCGTACTGGCTGCGGTGCTGGCCGCCATCGGCATTACTCCCGAACAGACCGCGATCGTCGTCGGTTTCATCCTGCCGTTCGACCGTATTCTCGACATGATCCGCACCATTCCCAACGTCACGTCCGACCTGTCGATCGCCACCGCGGTCGCGCGCTGGGAAGGCGAAATGGACGTGCAGGCCTATTTGGCAAAGGACGACGAATGACCGTTTCCCTGTTTCCCCGTCTCGTCCTGGTCCTGGCGGCGTTCGGGCTGGCACTGCCCGCGCCCGCGATCGCGCAGAGCCGCCACCTGCTCGAATATCCCTCGGTTCATTCGCCGGTCGTCGGCACGCGCGGGATGGTGGTCAGCCAGAACGCCATCGCCAGCGAAGTCGGGGCGCAGATCCTGCGCGACGGGGGCAATGCGGTGGATGCGGCGGTGGCGATCGGCTTTGCGCTGGCCGTCACGCTGCCGCGTGCGGGCAATATCGGCGGCGACGGGTTCATGACCGTCTATGATGCCAAGGCCGGGCAGGTGCGCGTCATCGATTTCCGTTCGGTCGCGCCAAAAGCGGCGACGCCTGCGATGTTCGTCGACGAACGGGGCAAGGAACGCGGTATCGCCAGCTATGGCTATCTCGCGCCTGCGGTGCCGGGCACGGTCGCCGGGTTCGACCATGCCCATCGCAAATGGGGCCGGCTGCCCTGGGCGAGCGTCGTCGCTCCCGCGCTGGCGCTGGCGCGAGACGGGGTGCGGCTGAGCGCGGACGAGGCGTTCGTGTTCGGGTGGGGCAAGCAAAGGCTGGCCAACAGCATATCGGGCCGCGCGACCTTCTACAGGGCCGACGGATCGCTTTACGCCAAGGACGATGTGCTGCGTCAGCCCGATCTCGCCTGGTCGCTGGGCGAAATCGCCAAATGGGGTGCGCGTGCCTTCTACACCGGCGAGATCGCGCGCCGGATCGATGCCGACATGCGGGCCAATGGCGGCATCGTTACTCGCGCCGACCTGGCTGCCTATCGCGCGATCGAACGCGATCCGCTGGTCGGCACCTATCGCGGCCATACCGTCTATACCGCGCCCCCGGCCAGCGCGGGCGGGGCGACGCTTCTCAACATGCTCAATATCCTCGAACGGTTCGACCTGAAGGCGATGGGCGCGGGGTCGTCGGCGTCGCTGCACATCATGGCAGAGGCGATGAAGCTCGGTTATATCGACCGCTACCGCGTGCTGGGCGATCCGGCTTTCGTGACCGCGCCGGTGCGCGGCTTCGTGTCGAAAAGCTATGGTGCTGAACGCGCCAGGCTGATCGACCCGGCCAGGGCGACGCCGATCGGCAACCTCGCCCCTGGCGATCCGCTTGCCCATGAAAGCCCGTCCACCACCCATTATTCGGTCGCCGACGGGGAAGGCAACGTGGTTTCCACCACCTATACGCTGGGGTCGGACTTCGGATCGGGCGTGATGATCGCGGGAACCGGTATCCTGCTCAACAACCAGATGAACAATTTCAGCCACGAACAGGCGTGGGAAGCGACCCGCACCGGCGCGCCGCCGCCGCTCAATGCGCTGGCACCGGGCAAGCGGATGCTATCGACCCAGATGCCGACCCTCGTCTTCAAGGACGGCAAGCCATGGCTGGTGACGGGCACGCCGGGGGGCAGCACGATCATCACATCGGTCCTTCAGCTCATCGTCAATGTGATCGACCATGGATTGAACGTGGCGGAAGCGACGCACCAGCCGCGCATCTATCAGGGGGCGACCGCGGCGCTGCGGGTCGAACCCAATTTCAACGCCGACACGGTTGCGGCGCTGACGGCAAAGGGCCATCGCATCACGTCGGACGAGACGATGGGGAGCGCACAGTCGATCATGATTACCGATGGAATGTTTCTGGGCGCGGCCGATCCGCGCCGTCCGGGTGCCAGGGCGGTCGAGCCATGAGGGGGCCGTGGTCGATCGCCGGGGCGGCGGTGCTGGCCGCCGCGCTTGCGTCCTGCGCCCCGGTGATGGCGCCCCAGGTCGCCGCACCCGCGCCGGTCGCGGGCAACGCGCAATCCGTTGGGGGTCAGACCGTTCGGGGTGGGGCCGTTGGGGGTCAGGCATTCGTCGCGGCGGCGCATCCGCTGGCGACCGAGGCCGGGCTGAACGTCTTGCGCGCCGGCGGCAGCGCGGTCGACGCCGCAGTCGCGATCCAGGCGATGCTCAGCCTGGTCGAGCCGCAGAGTTCTGGACTTGGCGGCGGCGCCTTCATGGTCCGCTATGATGCCGGAACGCGTGCGGTCACGGTGTACGACGGTCGCGAAACCGCACCGGCCGGGGCGACGTCCGACATATTCATGGGCAGCGACGGCAAGCCGCTGCCGTTTCGCACCGCGCTGATGAGCGGTCGCGCGACCGGCGTGCCTGGCGTGGTCAGGATGCTGGGGCTGGCGCACGATCGCCACGGTCGGCTGCCATGGCGCGACCTGTTCGGCGATGTGGTGCGGACTGCCGAGGACGGCTTCGTCGTCAGCGCGCGGCTGGAACGCTTCGTCCATGGCAGCGGGCCGCAGGCGAGCGCGCCCGACGTCGTCGCTTATTTCAGCAACGCTGCGGGCGAGCGGATTCGCGCGGGCGACCGGTTGCGTAACCCCGCTTATGCCGCGTTCGTGCGGCGGCTGGCGAATGGCGGGCCTGAGGTCATGTATGCGGGCGAAACCCCCCGGCGCATCGTCGCGCGGGTGCGTCAGGGCGAGTTGGCGAGCAGCATGACCGAAGCGGATTTCGCCGCCTATCGTCCGGTCGTGCGCCAGGCGCTGTGCAACCCCTATCGTGTCTATATCCTGTGCGCCCCGCCGCCGCCGTCGAGCGGGGTGGCGCTGTTGCAATTGATGGCGATGGTCGAGCGTACCGATATCGCCGGGCGGGGTCCCGGAGACCCGGTAGCCTGGGTCAAATATGCCGAGGCGAGCAGGCTGATGTACGCCGATCGCGACGCCTATGTCGGTGACGTCCCCGACGTGCCGGTCGCAGGGCTGCTCGATCCCGCCTATGTCGCGTCGCGCGCCGCGCTGATCGGCGACCGCGCCGGGCCCGCGCCAAAGGCGGGTACTCCGCCGGGCGCCCGGCGCGCGGGCATCGACGCCACGCGTGAGGTTGCGGGCACGTCGCATTTCATCGTGATCGACGGCGACGGCAATGCGGTGTCGGTAACGACCACGGTGGAGAGCTTTTTCGGCAGCGGTCGGATGGTCGACGGATTCTTCCTCAACAACCAGATGACCGATTTCTCGTTCATCCCGTCCGGGCCGAACGCGATCGCGCCGGGCAAGCGCCCGCGATCGTCGATGGTGCCGACCGTCATCCTGGCCCGCGACCGGTCGCTGGTCGGCGCGATCGGGTCGCCGGGGGGCAATGCGATCCTGGGCTATGTGTCCAAGGCATTGATCGGGGCGCTCGACTGGAACCTGTCGATGGCCGACGCGATCGCGCTGCCCAACCTGATCGCGCGCGGCGAAGGGTTTTCGGGTGAAGCGGACAAGTTCGCACCCGGTCTGCTGGCGGATATGGCCAGGCGGGGAGTCGCGGTGCGGCCCGGATCGGGCGAGGATTCGGGGCTGCACGGCGTGCTGATCCGGGATGGTCGTTTCGACGGCGGTGCCGATCCGCGCCGCGACGGGACCGCACGCGCAATCTCGATCGAACGAAAGGACTGAACGATGCATGCACTGCCCGGTCTGGTCGCTGCCCTTGCCGTCTTCGCGGCAGTTCCGGCGGCGGCGCAACAGGTGACGGTCGAACCCGTCCGGTTCCTGAGCCGCGACGGCCGGACCCAGGTGGTGGGATATCTGTTCAAACGATCG
>Ga0172374_1000292_pt1 | contig 39119 bp, 53 predicted proteins | sample LakKiv3m_FD_114536 | JGI IMG/M metagenome (GOLD analysis project Ga0172374, IMG submission 114536) | Freshwater microbial communities from Kabuno Bay, South-Kivu, Congo - kab_092012_10.3m | ecosystem: Environmental > Aquatic > Freshwater > Lake | place: Democratic Republic of the Congo... | reverse complement strand
GACGCCCAGGGTGACTTTGCCCGGACATCCGGATCATGGGCAAACCAGACGCGGATGCTGGCGAACCAGTGGGACAGCTTCAAGGCCAGCTTCGGTCAGGGACTGATCAACATGTTCACGCCGATCCTGCGTGGAATTAACGCGGTTATGGCGGGTCTTGTTAATATGGGCAACGCTTTTGCAGAAATAACCGCTGAGCTTTTCGGTTCTCAATCGGTATCCACTATATCTCTTGATGCAGAAAACGCGTCCAACAGCATGTCTGATTTAGCAGAGCGGACAAATGCGGCCGGAAAAGCAGCCAAGGGATCACTGGCCAGTTTCGACCAGTTGAATATTCTATCATCGAGCCGCTCGAATGGATCATCTGGTGCAGCTCAAAATACGACGTCCGCATTAACTTCAACAAAAAAAGCCGCTGATAATGCAAATGTTCTAAGGGACAAATTCGAGGAAATAACAGTACCGATTTCGAATATTCTTGATAGCCTTAAAACCTACGCATCCAGCATCTGGAATAACGGTATAAGCAGTGCTATATCAAGCCTGGGCGGCGCCTTTACTAATGTTTTTGGGATTGTGGATAGTCTACAAAAGGGGCTAGATGGCTTAACAACGTGGGCGGAGGACAACGAGTTTTATCTCGGTTTTTCCGCTGAAAATGCGGGCGTAAAGTTTGCTGCGTGGGGAAAAACAATTGAAACAGTTACCGGATTGGTCGACAGTATTTTCAAAGGTGACTTCTTCGGAGCATTGGATCGTGCGAAGCAGATGCTTACCAATTGGACAGACCCTGCTGTGCAGAAAATGAACGGATTTCAAATGGCGTTGTATTTGCTTCAGAATCCGATTACAGGGGTATATGTTTTAGCCGCTGAGATTTTCCGAAGGTTTTCTGTCGCTCTTCCTAATCTGGGAAAGCAAGTAATGCAACTTGGAGCGGACAGTTGGAACGGTATGATGTCACTGGGGAGCGGGATATACAATTTCTTTGCTTCAATAGGTAACGGAATAATCAATCTGATGAGAAGCGCTGCGGAGGGAATAGCTAAACTCTTCAACTTCTCGCTGCCAGACTGGTACTACGATATCACGGGTAAATCCAAGCCGAAGACGTACGCATACGGTGGACAATCATACACAAGGCCGCTATCAACTATCCCACAAATGGCGGCTGGTGCTGTTGTTGATCAACCGACACTGGCAATGGTCGGTGAGGCAGGCAAAGAAGCGGTCATGCCGCTTGAAAGAAACACCGGATGGATAGACCAACTGGCATCAAAAATCTCTGCTGCTGGCGGGACCGGCAGCGGGGATATTTATCTTACGGAAAACATTTACCTTGATAGCGGCGAGTTAGTTGATACGATCACAAGAAAAATCAACAGAAATAGCCGGCAAGCGAACCGACCTGCGGTGGAAACGGGTTAAAGGAGGCGCAAATGAAATATAAAATCAATGGCGTTGAAATGCCTGCTGCCACCGTCTTCGAACCGGATGCGGATGATCTTGACGGTGAGAATTCTGCACGCGGAGAAGATGGCGTCATGAACCGCGACCGAATAAGAGCGGGTGTGTCAAATATTAAAGTTGAACATGAAATGCTGACACGCGGAGAGCTTGATCAAATTATAACTGCGGCGACTCCGGTGAGTTTTTCGGTTGAGTACCTGGACAGCAGTGGCCGAGTAACAAAAAGCGCATACGCGAGTAAATTCAAGAAGAAACTGGTCTTTTATGAGGATGATTCTACTGACGGGAGTTGGTGGAATCTGTCTTTTACTATCGTGCAGAATTGAGGTAACTGACAATGCAAAATCCAAGTTCAGCTTTTTTCAACGCCGCAGCGGCAAAAGCCCGCGAACCATATGCAAAGGCGACTCTGCAAACGGCTGATTTGTCGACATATGAACTTGGACCAGAAGATATCGCGAGCGGGTCCCTGGGAGTAAAAGCATCCTGCATGAAAGACAGCTTTGAACTTGGCGCTGTCATAGCAGCAGACTGTTCTATCGCCTTGAACAATCAACAGGGACAGTGGGATGGCATAGATCTTGATGGCGCCACTCTGTGGCCATATAGCGGCTTCAAACTGCCAGACAATACTATTGAATATGTTCTGCTTGGAACGTTCATCATTGATGATCCTGGGCGTCCATATTCGACTGTGCAGCTCGGGGCTTCGGACCGGTTAATTCTACTTGACGAACCTTTCGCAGACGTCTCAATAACTTTTCCGGCGACCAATCTCCAAATTCTGCAGGCCATTGCCCTGCATTGCAATGTTCCTTTAGCATCGTCCATCTCTGGGATCGATAACGCATCATATTCGGTTTCAGCGCGGCCAGCGGACGATCTATCCTGCCGTGATGTTGTTGGCATGATTGCTATGATGGCGGCAGGGTTCGCCAGAATGTCCAGGATCGGCGAGATGGCGATAATTTCCGTCTCGGACATGACGGCTCAAGCCGCTTTTGAAATGCCCGCCGGAAGCCGATTTAACTTTAAGCAGACCTCGGATCTTATCACGATCACGGGACTTGAATATGACGACGGCGAAAACGGCGCAATTCAACTCGGATCTGGAACATACGTCCTCAATCTTGATAACAATCCATTCATTCAGGCAAACTCCTCTTCGGTCATCCAGGGGATTTTCAACAGAGTAAATGGTTTTGTTTATACCGCCTTTGAAGCGAACTATCCGGGCAATCCTGCTCTGGATCCAGGAGATAAGATCCGGCATCTCGCACAGGACGGTAGGGATATAACAAGCTTTATTACGACCCACCGGTTTAAGCATGCTGGGCGTTCATTCATGGAGGCCGAAGGCAAGAGTGCGGTCGAGAACCGGTACAAGTCGCAGAATGCTAAACGACTATCTTCACTGACATCAAAGATTCGGGAACAGTCTAGCCAATTAACTACCTATCAGCAGGTGAGTGCGCAATTTGCCGACTTGATCTCACAAGCTGGGGGCTTTTATCGGACGAATGTTCCTCAGGAAGACGGGTCAATTATCGCGTACATCCATGACAACGCGTTGCTCAATGAATCAACCTATATCTGGAGGATTGCAGGGAGCGTGTTCGCATGGTCTAGCGATGGTGGAGAAACATGGAACGGCGGATTATCAGCTGACGGAAACATGCTATTGCGGACTCTTTCTGTCATGGGCATCAACGCCGAATGGGTAACCATCGGCCCTGGTACGACTTTTGAATCCGGCTACGATCCGTCAACCAAAGAGACGCCAGCAGGAGCGCAAGCGAAAGCGGACGCCGCCTATGCAGCCGCGCAATCTTTCGTAAACGGTGTGGCGTCTGACCTGCAAAATCAGATTGATGGATCTATCACGACATGGTTTTATGCCTATGTCCCGAGTTTAGTAAATGCACCGGCAAATGCCTGGACAACGACAGAGCTGAAAAATCAGCACTTGGGTGACCTGTTTTACGATACGGCAACTGGCTATTCATATCGCTTTCAGCTGGTTACAGGCACGTATTCATGGGCAAAAATCACCGATACTGACGTGACAAAGGCTTTATCCGATGCAGCAGCTGCGCAGGACACCGCAGACAGCAAGCGCCGGGTATTTACCGCTACGCCTACGACACCCTATGACGTGGGTGACTTGTGGGCTGGAGGACCTGCAGGAGATCTGAAAAGGTGTTCAACCGCTCGTGCGTCCGGGGCTTATGTCGCCGGTGACTGGACGTTGGCCAGTAAATACACCGATGATACGACTGCAAACGCGGCTCAGGACGACGCTACACAAGCGTTATCAGACGCTGCTACCGCGATCGCAAATGCAGCCACTGCGCAAGGCACAGCAGACGGCAAGGTGACGACTTTTGTCCAGGCTACAGCCCCCACAGCGGAAGGCGTAGGCGATCTGTGGATCGACAGCGACGACGGCAATAAGCTATATCGCTGGTCCGGCACGGCATGGGTGTCGATCAAAGATGCCGGTATAGCACAGGCCATATCCGATGCCGCCGACGCACAGGCAACAGCTGACGGGAAAATTGTCACCTTCTATCAGGCTGCCCAGCCAACGGCCTCAGCGGTCGGTGATCTTTGGGTTGATACGGACGATAATAACAAGCTATACCGGTGGTCTGGCAGCGCTTGGCAGACAGCAAGGGACGCTACGATTGCTATTGCTCAAGCTGCTGCGAGTGCCGCCCAATCAACAGCAGACACCGCTTCATCGAACGCCACCAGCGCCCTTTCACAGCTGACCGACATTTCCGCGGACAATAAAATAACCGCGGTAGAAAAGCAGTTGTTGAAAAAAGAATGGGACGCGATCGTAGCCGAGAAGACCGTGAATGATACGCAAGCGGACCTTTTTACGATCACAACCGAAAAGACAACCTACGGCACGAAGTACACGGTGCTGAATACTTACATCAACACGACCTACCCGCTGTTTACCAGTCTGACCACTACAACTACGATTGATGATGGTGCTACGCTGCGGCTGAAGTTCAAGGAATACTATGATGCCCGTACTGCTTTGCTGAATGCGATTGCGGCGAAGGCAAAGACGCTGGCAGATGCGGCACAGACAACGGCGAATACGACGAAGCTATCCTTGTACGATCTGAAGAACCTTGTGACGAACGGCGATTTTTCAGATGGTACGACAGGATGGACCGCTTCTGGTGCTACCCTATCAGCAACTGCAAAAACACTATTGATAACTGGTGCTGGAAACAGTTCATATCCACAAGCTTTTCAACATGTTATTGGCGCTGCCATATCTGGCCATTTGGTATATGGCAAAGCTCGTGTAAGGGTGACTAATTCGGTCTGCCTAAGCATAACATTGCAGGTTTATAAATATGGCGGAACTTCAATATCAATAACAGTAAATAATCCTACAATAAATACATGGTATGACATTGATTTGAGTAAAATATTTATCCAAACACAAGATGGCAATCTACGCGTTCTTATCTATCATCGTTATGCAGATGTCGCGACCGCCAATGGGAAAGTTGCGGAAGTCCAGTATGTGACAGCTATGGATCTCACCGCTCTCGGCATCGATACCATGACTGCAACCGAAATTGATGAAATGCTTTCCACTTTACCGAATAGCTGGTTCAATAAGTACTCATTGTCAACATCCACGATTCGATTGCTGGAAGAATTCAAGGCCAGAGGCGGCATTAACATTATCCAGAATGGCGACTTTGAAGATACGACGGGTTGGACGGCAGGATATAGCACAATATCTGCATCATCAAATACCATGACTGATACCGGAAACGGTACTAACGCATATGCCGGAATTGCTCAATACACGGATGCTCCAGTTAATACCCTGCATGATTATTTCTTGAAGGCTAAAGTTCGGGTTACAAATTCAGCTTGTACGATGCTCACCATCTACTATGACGGTACAACGGCTGGCGCCAATAAGTTAGTAAAAACGTATACATCACCCACAAGCAATACATGGTATGACTTGTCAGTAATAGACACCCTGCCATCTGATGCAACAGGAAATTTCAAGTTCATGATCTACCAGAACTATGCTGATGCGGCAACCGCCAACGGCAAGATCATGGAAGTCCAGTACGCTCTTGCAATAGACCTTTCAAATCTATCATCGAAGCCGACTGCGGCGCAGATGGACATTATCCTTGATATCCTATTCCCAGATATAGCATGGTTCAACGGCACAATGCCATCGCAAGACGCACTGACATCCGTATTCGGCGCGTTGGGTGATGCCGAGGAACTGCGGGCGCTGGCAAGGGCTGGGCAGACGATCATCGAAGGCGGATATCTGCGTACAAGCCTGATCGAAGCAAAGTCTATCCTCGCTGACATGATCGACACCGACACCCTATGGGTAAAAACAATCAGAGCTGACAGCGATGTTAAAAACTACATCGACTTTGATCCTGCGTACCTGTGGAAAGGCCAGACACTGTCGGCTATGCGGCACTGGACTGACGATGCTGCGGCCACTCCTGCGGATGTCATGCATCTACAGCTGTTCGGCGACGCTAGTGCCACAAATGCCGAAACACGTACATACCTGAATGCGACATCCGTGAATAAGGCCGGTATGCTTCTCGACTATTCACGGATACTCGAAGTTGGCGCAAATATCCCGTTTGCGGCAGGTGACGGACAGTCCGCTTTTGCGCGGTTCACGAGTGACGCGGATTTGAACGCAGGTATAGCCGAAATTATTGCCAATAACTCTGACGGATCGGATTATATTAATGTAACGACTAAATTCAACGAATTTTCTGTTCTTGACGAATCAGGAGACTTGCTGAAGCTGACGAGATCAAATGGACTTACATTAAGCGTACCGATTATAGCTCCAGATGCGGCAATATCGTTAAATACTGCAAATGCAAACGGTATATATGCGGATGCGTACTTCAATTTCCACGCAAAGTCTGGAACCGCCGCAGATAGTATCTGGCACATCGATAATTATTTGGGAACTGTCCGTTTTCAGGTTCCGATTGGATCAAACGGCGGGGATATCCGTGTGGATGGTTATTCCATCTGGCATGCTGGAAACTTGACTCCTAGTAATTATTTGCCTTTAGCTGGTGGAACAATGTCTGGAAACATCAATATGGGTAGCAACGACATTGTTGGCAGTACGACAGACTGTGAGATTACGGCTCGTCGTATAGGGCTTGGAGTAGCTGCGAATAGCACTTATACGCTGGACTGTGGGACATCAAACTCGATCAGATGCGGCGCGGTCTATGCCAATCAGCCATACCGCAACGGGGCATCTATAGGCAAGGATATCGGTTCAATGCGGGTCTATGATTCCTTAGGCAGCAGATATGTGACGATGTCATTTGTCGGTGGGATTTTGGTGGTTGCGGATTTCAGCTAAATAGAAAGGAATGATGACATGACCAGACAAACAAAAATTATCCTTTGGATTATTGCACTAACCGCGTATGACTACTTCTGTACCTTTATCGGTGTGACTTGCAATTTCGTAACCGAAATTAATCCGCTGGCTTCTGCGCTTTTTAACTGGTCATGGGTTGGCGGATGGGCGGTAATCATCGCGTCTCAGACGCTTTTCATAGGGTTGATTGCCGCGAACATCCACAAATATGCATGGCTATATCGTGCGTGCATATTCTTATCAGGGTTCAAGTCGGCTGTGGCAATCATGCATCTTTACTGGATAATCGCCATATTCCGACAATAAAAAAAGGAGGTAACTACTATGCCGGATAAATTCATTGTCAGCCAGGTCGTCCTGCAAAAGGCTGTCGACTACCTGATCACAAGGCCTTACCAGGAAGTCGCCGTGATCATCGCCAATATCCAGCGGGATATAAAGCCACTGGAAGAGACCGAAAAACCCGCAGCGAACCCCGAATAACCTCCCGCTTCCCGCCCGGCCTGACCGGGCTTTTTCATACCCGAAATACGACGGAAAGGAGAAGAAGCATGACAGATACTTGGCTTTTTCTGGTAGCCATCGGAGTACCATCGGCCGCTGTCGGATTCGGAATGTGGATGATAAAGCGGCAGATCGCAAAGTCAGACGCCGTTCGCGAAGCTCGTGAGAACGCGAGAGAAGAGCACCAGCTGCTGATGCTGCGATCATCTTGTGTATCGCTGAAACTGGGTATAGCCACAGCTGAGGCGGTCAGAGATGGGCACTGCAACGGCAATGTTTCGAAAGCACTGCAAGCCGCCGACGCAATCAAAAGTGAACAGGAGCTATTTTTGCAAAAGCAAGGCGTCATAAGCCTGCTATAGAAATGGAGGACACTTTCATGGAAATCGATTGGACACAGATCATCATCACATTGATCCAGCTGCTGCTGGTACCCGCGATCCTGTGGGGGATCAAAGCCGGAGTCACGTTTCTGCAGACCAGGGCACTGGCCGTGCAGAACACGGAGACCAGGGAGCGTCTGCAGTATTATCTCAACATGGCCGCCGCTGCGATCGAGACCGCCGTGATCGAGACGCAACAGACATTCGTCGACAGCATCAAGGGCACAGAGGGCTGGGACAAGGCTACGATGTCTGCAGCGTTTGCGCGGTCCATGGAGCGGGCTAAGGCTATCATGGGTACTGCCGTATACGATGGATTGACCGAAGCGGTCGGTGACGTGAACGAATGGATTACTGCACAAATTGAGGCCTCTGTGAGGGGCACCAAGGTGACCGTACTCACGCCGCTGCCCTGTGGCCAGGATGTGCAGATTGATGGAGGTGCAGCACAATGAGCGTTCAGATATACTCGCTGGCCACGCAGCGTGCGCTGCAGGTTGGCACCAATTTCACAGTCGCGGAATTCCGCTGCCCCGATGGCAGCGACAAGGTTCTGATCGATGATACCCTGGTCTTGCAGCTGCAGCAGATCCGGGACTTCTTCGGCCGGCCGGTCCTGATCGGCTCCGGGTATCGTACAGAGTCGTACAATACCAGGATCAATGGCGCGGATGGGTCCTGGCATACCAGGGGTCGCGCAGCTGATATCGATGTCGGGTCGGTCAAAGATCAGATCGATCCGCGGCTGGTCTGCATGTTCGCCGAGACGCTGGCGCCGCGTCCTGGCGGCCTGGGGCTGTACGTCTATGCTGACGGCACCAGCTGGGTCCATATCGACACCGGTACTGCTGGCAAGTATTGGACCTCGACGGTCAAAGGTGCTGCCTACAAGTACGTCGACAGCTTCCTGCCGGTCCTGCGCAAGCAGTCGCTGATTTATACCAATCGGTATGAGGCGACGATCTGCCAGACCATGCTGGCCAAGCTGGGACTGTATAAGGCTAAGGTCGACGGCAAGTATGGCAAGGCATCCGCCGCAGCCGTAGCCAAGTTCCAGGCAGCTCACAAGCTGACGGTGGACGGGATCTGCGGTCCGAAGACCTGGGCGGCGCTGTTCCGGACGGTGAAGACCTGGTAAGAACAGTACCCGGCACGCGAGCGACAGCAGCGGACCAAGCCAGGTCTTTAACTGGGATGAAATAAGCCCACGATCGCCGGGGACGCCCGGCAAAGCGAAGCCCCGACTGGAGAGATCCGGCCGGGGCTTTTGGTTATCTACGGCTTTATTGGAATTTGTCGCCTGCATAGTTCGAGAAAATTTTGATCTATATGATAAAAACTATCAACATGCGGTTTTATACGATCAATAAACTGTCCTTCTACTGCTACAACCACAGACAGTTTACCAATGTTCTTCAGAATGGAATAGATGCTAATATAATCGGAGTCCGCGCTTAAGAAAAAGGCTACATCATAAGCGTTGTAATATGCCTTAGATAACGCATGTGCAGCCATATTGATGTCAGTGCCTTTCTCGACCTTATAATACGAAGTTTTATCTGCGAGGTCTTTTACTCTACCATCCATTGGTCTAGATAAATAGGAGCCCTCAATAACGTCAAAAAAGGGCATGTTTTTCAAGCTCACAGCCCACTCATATGTTTGCTTAAGTGATGGACTTCGCATTAAAAAATCATCAGGCTTGGGTACAAATAAAAAGGTTTTTACTAGTTCAACGCAGGGCATCAGTTTGGCTACCTGTTGAGGTAATACTGAATAGTCAAGCTTTGGTCCAAAAAGGCCTTGTCGTCGATATAGATCATTTACGGCGATTTCAAAATTCATGTGATCTATGAAAACCATTCCGCGCAGCATGAAGTCCTCCATAAATCTAAAGGGATAACACGCCACAAGGGTCATGTTATCCCATTCACATCTGTGCAAACCAATATGGCTTGCACCCTTACTATACCACACCCGGTACGTATTTCAAGAGAAAAATGCAAGAAATATAGAGAAATTTTTCCCAACTTGCACGTAGTATTGCTTAACAATACGTGCAACAACTTAGAGCATATTACTGTATTGTGGCGTGCAAGTGCGCGTTGCCAATCTTGCACTATTTCCCGTTCATCCACCAACCATCTCGCTTGATCTCCGGAAGATACCCGTACCACAACGGAACCTCACGGCCGGCTATCCGGCACAGGTACCGCAGGCCGTTCCCTCCGCACGCGATGTCAGCCGCCTGGCGTACATCCAGTACCTTGTCAATGGGGAAGACCCGGCCATCTGGCCAGGTGATCCGGACCGGCGTCATTTCGCCGTCAGGGCTGAAGTCCACTAATACTTTTACAATTATCCGCTTCATGGCTACATTATAGAACGATTGTTCGGATTGTCAATCAGGCAGGTCACGCAGCCAGTCGGCCAGCTCCGTCTTGGTGTTGCAGCTGGTTGTGAAGTACCCGCCCAGGTAGACGTCGATCATCCTGGTTACAGGGTCGCGTTCGATCCGCAGCACGCCGTCATCATACCGGCCGCTGCTGGTTATGGCCTTCAGGATTGTCTTGATCATTTTCTCAGTCATGGTATGCCTCCAATTTGCAATAGAATTTGCAACGCCCATAAAAACAACTGCAAACAATAAAGAATATTAATTCCAGACTGGTTATTGTTTGCTGTTAATGGCGCATGAAATGCAGATAAATGCAATAATATTAATTATACGTTTGCTTGACATGCAAGGGGTCGTAGGTTCGAGTCCTATACTACCCACCAAAGATTTGCCTAGAGACTGTAAGGTTTCTAGGCTTTTTCATTTTGAAACGGCATCCGCGTTTGGGGCGGGATTTGCAGTAAATTTGCAGTAGGCAAAAATCTTTGCAGCAGCGTCAGCGCGGTCCTGATCTGATACATGCGTGTATATCTTCAGCAGGGTTTCGATCTTGCTGTGTCCGGTGATCGTCTGCAGCACCTTGGGGTTAATTCCGGCCTGAGCAGCGCGGGTGCAGTAGGTGTGCCTTAGGTCGTGTATTTTATGGCCATTTAGGTCGACCAGGTGCCGAAGTAGGTTTCGCCCGCTGAGAACATGGCCGTTCGTCGTAACGAAAACATACCCGGTAGCGGTAGCCTGTCGGCGGCGGCGAAGCATCGCAAGGACATCCTCAGTCAGCGGTATCATGCGATCAGAAGCGTCCGTCTTGGTGCCACGGACATGAATGACCAGATCTGTCCAGTCATCCCATGTCAGATTAAGGCACTCGGCCCGGCGCACGCCAGTCCGCAGGATGAAAAGCAACGCATCCTTATACACCTGCCGCCTAACGTCATGCTTGTCGATTCGGCCGTTTGCAAGTGTACGTGGTAGTGAGAGACAGTATGCCACCAGGTCACGCTCCTCGTCGATCGTAAGCGGTACAGACGGCGTGCTGTCGTCGTCCGGCAGCGTCGTAGCCTTAGCCGGGTTGCTTCGTAGCTTCTTCAAGTCTACAGCCTTGTCCAGGCACATGACCAGCGGTGTGCGAGTCAGTTCAACCGTTCGTCTGGTAAGATCGAGATCACTCAGGCGGTTCCACTCGGCTTGAATATTTTCTGTTTTCAGGTCAGCCAACTGCGTTTTTAGGATAGCCGCAGACAATCTGGCTTTAGCATACTTATACGATGCCAGCGTGTCTTCTGTAACCGTCCGGCGCTTGTATGTTTCCACCCATACGTCCCACCAACTGCCAAGCGACTGGATGGACAGCTCGACATAATCGCCAGTATCAAGGTCACGCAGCTGGCTAGTAAGCCACTGTTTCGCCTTGCGCTGCGTGGTGAACGTCATACTCGGCCTGGCTGGTTTGCTGCCCGGCGGCGCTTTATATTGCGCTGTCCATGTTTCGTTGGCGTTCTGATATATTGTACCTTCGCCGTTTGCTCTGCTACGCGGTTTACCTCTTTTCGGCATACGCTCGCCTCCATTCGTGGTATAATGGGCAACGTAAAGCCGCCCTGCAAAGGGTTGGTTGCATCAAGGGATCCGGTATCTGCTGCCTGGCGGTGACCGGGTCCTTTTTTTATGCGGCGAAGTGTGTATGTTTAACTTGCCATTTTTTCAGCTTAATACTTAACCAAAAACCGTAGATGCCGATCGTAATAAGAGTCAGTAGCAGCCACTTGATCCAGTTCCCAAAAAGCTGAACCGCGGTACCATCGAAAATCAACCGCCGGCCGTTGATAACGGTGTGTCTCGCTTCCCAGCGGTAGATCATGCAATACGCCCAGGGGAAGCATAGACCGAGTGTAATCATCGTGACAAGTGATCCGAGTATTCTCCAGCCGATAAGCTGCAGAAGACCACCGTCAAAGTACGAATCCGTTCGATCAGGTGTGTACACCGCCTGATTAGCCTGAAGAACCTCTTGATTTTCCATGTTGTCCTCCTCGAAAACTAATATTGCGTGGCCGGTTGGCCTACTCGCTTTAGTTCGTGCCGTAAGGCGGGCAGTACAGATGTAACTTCCTTTTCCATCTGACTTTCGGTCTTTGTGTCGTCATCTAGATGGCCTAATATAATGTGGCATAGTTCGTGTTGAAGTGCTTTCAGCATAGCATCGAATGATAACGTTTCTTCGACAAGAATCAAGTACCCTTCCCCCTGTTTTTTTACCGTGGCTTTACAATAACCAAACAGATCAGCTTTTTCGACTCTTATGTTTTTATCTTGAAGAAGCGCTACAATGCCATCAACTGTTTTTATCCTCTCCATCAACTAACTCCATCAGCTGTCTCATTTTCTTCGCCTTAGCCGAATCGGCTTTGGCAATTTTGTCAAATAACCATTGATGGTCATCGCCTAATTTATTATGTTCAACCTTTTGCTCGCTTTGAACAAAGTCGTCTTTTCCATTCAAATAATCGAGAGATACACCAAATACTTCAGCCATATATTTTAAGGGTGTGATTGTCGGTTCTTGGAATCCTGTTTCCCACTTTGATATAGTCGGCCGATCGGTTGACAAGCCGTATTTATTCTGGAGTATTTCCGCAAGATGCTCCTGCGTCAAATTCATCTTTTGGCGGCACTCTTTGATTCGCCTGCCTATAGCCGTTTCCTTCGCGGTCATATTAACACCCCCACGATCCATATGATACTCCTTTTGTGCCGATAAAACAACAAATTTCTCGAAATATATGCGAAATATGTGTTGACATCGACAAAAGCGGGTGTTATCATAACCGTGTCGAAATCAACACACAAGCTGTTGTGTGATTAGATCAGACCTACACCATAGAAAGGGGGTATATATTAATGTCGAATACTCGAAAAAAGATCCATCAACCTTTCTTCAGGATTCCAGCACTTCAGATATTGGCTGAAATCAGCGATTCTGAGATGGCAAAACGCCTTGGCTGCGCCGTTCGTACTTATCAGGACAAGGTTTCAGGATGGCTGGATTTCAAACCGCTGGAGGCACAAGCTGTTTCTGACATTCTGGGAGAATCACAGGATTACATTTTTTTTACCCGCGATGTTCCGAAATCAACACCATAACCTGGTTTATTAAAAATCATCCCCACACACCAACGCGACCGCCTGATAGCAGAATCGGAGCCAGGCAACTGACGGAACATAGCGAGTACCGGGAGCAGCGGAGAGAAACCGCTGCAGAACAGATCCCGGGCCGTGAAGGATGAGAGGAGGTGAGAAGAATGCTTGGAAGCATTAAAACGTGTGATCTGCTTGAGGAAGTGATCAAGCGCGAAGGTGTTGACGAAATAATTGTCAAGCCCTATGCCGAATATAAAGTAGCTGTCGATGGCAAGATTATAGAAGGTACAGGGCCCGCAATTATTCTAGTAGTGACGGATTAGCATATTTGCTTTGTTGGATATCGATCTTTGATAAAAGCAGCAAAATACGATCCAAGAGACGCCGCCGACATCAGATTTCGATAAACATTCTCAGGAACTCCGGAATACCGATATATTCCGCCTGAGTGAAATTGAACTTCCAAAGTACCATTTTCATAACCAACAGAGCTTAGATTACTTGAACGAACTGGTTTTCTTATCATACCTATCACCCCCTTCCCGCGATAACAGCTGAACAAAATTATATCATATCGCGAATGCCTGGAATTCATGAAAAAGTGAGGTGAGAAGAAAATGTCAAATATTGGAGAAATAGTTGTACCGCTCAGAGCTGAAATCATCGAGGCAGAATCAATCGATCGTATCGCCAATGCTTTAGAAAGAATCGCCGGTTCGCTTAGGGAAATGACAGAACCAATAGAGACGGAGATTCACGACTTGCATGATTGCGGGGATTTAATACGTCAAACGCGAAAAGAGAAAAAGCTTTGCTTGAAAGATATCGCCGCTGAAACCGGGATTTCAAGATCAACGCTTAGCCGTCTTGAGCGTGGAGAGAACTTCCCGCCGGTTGATAAGTTAGACGCTTTTCTTAAGGCCCTGGGTATATCGATCACGATCGGAAGACAGTAAAAAAGACCGCCCTGGTGGAACAGGACGGCCAACCCTAAAAGAGGTGAACTTACATGCCAAGTATATCACAATTAAGACCATTTGAACAATGGCCGGAAATCATGACACCGACTGAAGTTATCACGTATACCGGGCTGCCGGAGCGCGATGTCTGGACCATGTTCAACATGAAGGATTTTCCGCTGATGGTACCCGGTAAGCGACGCGGAAAGCATGTCGGCAAATTCGCCCTCAGGCAGTGGCTAAACAAGGGGGCAAAAATTGAATGAGAATCGATGATTACCCCCGCATGATCGAACACAACGGCTTCCGCCGCCGGTCCCGAATATCACGCATTCGCGGCTTCATCCGCCGTCATCGCGTATTCATCATCGGCCTGATCCTGATGGCGCTGGTCGCTGCTGCTTACTGGCACACGCTGACAAGCTTCGCGCCTCAGGCGGCCGCGATCAGGGCCAAACAATCAGAAATGGACAGCCGGTGCGCAGCCATCGAGTCGCAGCTGATCCAGGTATCCGAAGCGGTCGAAGCCATGCCGGTGGTCATCCAGGAAACGTTGATCCCACCGCTGGCCGATCCGACGCCGACAACGGCAGAGACAACTATCAGAATGCGATCTTTGGGTGAGTTCAAGGTCTATGCGTACTACCGCGGCCCGAACGGCCAACTCACAGCCACGGGCACCACCTGCAGCGAGGGCCGGACTGTTGCCGCTGACTTCGGCGTCCTGCCGGCCGGCACGCGGATCTATATCGAAGATGTCGGGGAGCGAACGGTTGAAGACTGCGGCGTATCTGGTCAGACGCTGGATCTGTTCATGGCAGACAAGGCAGCTTGCATCCAGTGGGGCAAGCAATACCGGGAAGTGTGGGTGATTGAGGAATGAGTCGTATTGATGGAGATCCATATGACAACGGTACACCGAAGTACTACTCCGCTACAGATATCTACGACTCTTTACGTGATATGGCAAGGGGCGAAGAAATAGGCATCTTGTCAGAAATGTTTTCAGACATCAGCTGGGACGGACAGGATTATTACTACACCGATAACGGCAGCAAGCTCGTCGAACGGTGGGAAGAGATGACCGACTTCGGAAATAGCATGTGGCTCATGGACGTGGCGGTCTGGCAACTATCCGAAGAAGATGCCAATGAATGGATATACCAGATACTTTGCAACGACGATCTTTCAAAGCGAATCGGATTCAAGAAGATTTTTATCGAGACTGCTCTGGGCGGTATGCCAAGGCAGAGCAAGGAATTCATGGAGGCATTTGGCGATGCGCTTGGTGAGCTGGATCGAAATGATTTTTACGCGAATTCAAGAGCGCTTGCTGTATTAATTCCGTCAGTCGCTTGGGATGTCATCAGATACCGATACGGCAATCTCTGTTCAGCTGTTTACTCGAAATTGAAGGGGCTGCGGCTGGAAGAAGAACGAAGGCTTATTGTTGAGAGTCGCGCCATGCTGACCGGTTACGATGATTTTATGTTCGGCCTCCGTTCAAACCAAGCGCTTTTTACGGAACAGGAAAGGTTATATCGCAACAAAGTGGCTTTGTTACAGGAAAAATATGAGGTTGCAAAGCGTTACCTGCTTTCAGAAGCGCAAAAACAGGGAATTGTACTCCGACTGCCTGATTCACCGTTGCTGATAGCCGATGGAAACCAAATTCAGGAGGTGCAGCCATGACACGAGAAGAAGTAATCAAGCAGCTCAGGCGCGAGCTGGATGACACCAGGATAAGCGCTAAGTTGGCCAGAAAGCGTCATGACCAGTTGTCAGAAAAATACGAAGCCGGCAAGTCTGACGCGCTTCTGTCGGCGATCTACTGGGTAGAGCAGGTGGAGGTGCAGCCATGACCGAGTGCTGTTATCACAACGGTCTGAACTGGATCAAGTTGGAAGATAGTTCCGCGATCGATAAAGCTCCCGTGTTTGTCGGTGACCGGATGATTATGCCCGGAGACGTTGTTTCAAGGCTAGGAGAGAAAAATAGATCCGCATTCATACCAGACGGCCCAGTTCGGTTTATCGGCAAGTTCGAAAATGCGCTTCTGTTCCAATTCGTGGTCGATGGCGATAAGTATCCCTGGTATGTCGCGCTTCACTACATCGATCCGGGCTGCCTGCTGAACGTCAATCCGTTCAAGGGCTGCGGGTCCGATATCCGAATTGTGAAGTTGGAGGTGCAGTCATGATCAACCGGCAAATCACGCTCGCGGAGATCGCTCCCGTCAACCCCTATTATGTTGCTTACTGCGCGCACAAAGGTATCCGGATCGGCGAACATTTCGACACGATGGATTTCATGCTGTGGATCCACGCCAAGCACACACAATTCCGTGCGTTGACTGGATGGGCGGAGATACCAGGCAACAAACAGTACCAGGCCGCGTTTATGCGCTGGCTGGATAGGTAGGTGCCGCATGATTGAATTTATTCTCGGCTCCATCGTCGGAACATTGGCTGGTGTCTTCGTGATGGCGCTGGTCCAGATCAACCACCGGCCAGCTGGGCCGATATGGCACCGCACAGCCGACCGGCCTCCGACCGCAGAGGATGGTGACCGGTGGGGGCGGATCTGGGCTTACAACATCGTATCAAAATCGACCGGTAGCATCGCCTGGATAGCTGCAGTCAATTATCCGGACACTTATACCATGTGGACCCGGACGCCGGGAGAACCGCCAGAATGATCGGCACACTGGAATACACCCGCTGCAGCGACGCCTATACCGGCAAAACATGCCCTAATGCCCGACGAGGCGGCTGGTGCAATGACCACATACTTACTCAGCCGGAGTGCTACCACTGTCTGCACTGGCGCCAGGTCGACTACAGTTGCACGATTCACGGCCAGCTACCGACAGGCTGCGGCTGCTGCGGGCTGTACATCCATTCGCCGCTGACCTGGTGCTTCACCGGCTGGTCACATGTGCGTGACTGGGGCATCGACTGCGGCGCGATCGACACGATCGGCTGCGAAGAGTGCCAGCGGCAACACCTAAAAACTGATGGAGGTGACTGATGCCTAAACTATCCGACCAAATGGTCATTCCTGGCCTTGAGCAATTTACTATCACGCAAGCGCAATACATGGATCGTCTGATCAGTCTGGTCCAGCGTTGCGCATCGATTCCGCCGGAGATCTATCGGCGCGAACTGGACCGGCTGCAGAAGATGAGGCCGGCGATGGAGGTAAGTCAATGCCAAGATTCTCAATCTGTCCGGATTGCGGTGCCATTGCAGAATGGCCGGACAATACCTTTTCTGCCCGGCGCCGGTGCATGAAGTGCGGCGCCATAAAAAAACAGCCCATGGCGCCAGACCGCCAGACTGCGGAGATGATATCCAAAAACATAGGAGGTCCCCATGGAAAAGATCGTGTTTAAGAAGATTCCGAAGGTTATGCGTGAAAAGAAGTCGCAGCAGATCCGCGTCACAACCGAGGTTTACGACCAGCTGGTCAGGATCTGCGAGGAGACTGGCCTGACGCTTTGCAAGGTGACAAGCAAGATTTTCAAGGCTGCTCTGCCGTATGTCGAGCTGCAGGAATCGCCATTTATCGGGAACGAAGATGATCAGGAGGAAGACGAAGAATGAGCATCAAAATCAACAAACTGGAAATCGAGAACGTGAAGCGGGTCAAAGCCGTCAAGATCGAACCCACGGCTAACGGCCTGACCATTGTCGGCGGGAAGAACCGCCAGGGCAAGACAAGCATCCTGGATGCTATTGCCTGGGCACTGGGCGGAGATAAGTACAGGCCCAGCGACCCGCAGCGGGATGGATCTGTGCTTCCACCGAGCCTGCACATCGTCATGAGCAACGGCCTGGTGATCGAGCGCAAGGGCAAAAACTCTGACCTGAAGGTTATCGATCCGAACGGCCAGAAGGCCGGCCAGCGGCTGCTGGACAGCTTTGTCGAGCAGCTGGCGCTGGATCTGCCCAAGTTCATCCAGTCCAGCGGCAAAGAAAAAGCCATGACCCTGCTGCGGATCATCGGTGTCGGAGACAAGCTTTTTGCACTGGAACGCCAGGAGTCCGAACTGTACAACAAGCGCACAGCTATCGGCCAGATCGCGGACCAGAAGAAGAAATTCGCTGCAGAACAGCCTTATTATCCGGACGCACCAAAAGCACCGATATCGGCGTCGGAACTGATCAAACAGCAGCAGGACATACTGGCCAGAAATGGCGAGAACGAGCGCAAGCGCCGGAATGTTTCTTTCATCGAAAGCAAGCATTCGACATGCCTGAGCCAGATCGCCAACACGCAGCGCGAGATTGAGATCCTGAAAAACCGGCTGAATGCTCAGACCATCGAACTGAACGAGATCCTGGCTGATCTGGAAACGGCAAAGAAATCTGCGCTTGACCTGCATGACGAGTCTACCCTCGAGCTGGAAGACAATATTCGTCAGGTCGAGGAAATTAACGCCAAGGTCCGTAAAAATCTGGATAAGGACAAAGCAGAGGAAGACGCGAATGCGTATGCCGACCAGTATACCGAGCTTACTGCCCAGATCAATGCTGTTCGTCAGTCCAAAATCGATCTGTTGCAGGGCGCCAATCTTCCGCTGCCTGGTTTGTCTGTTGTAGATGGCGAACTCTCATATAACGGCTTCAAGTGGGACAACATGTCCGGAGCGGACCAGCTGATCGTATCAACTGCCATTGTCCGCAAGCTGAATCCGGAATGCGGTTTCGTCCTGATGGACAAGCTGGAGCAGATGGACATTGATGAGCTGCACAAATTCGGCGCCTGGCTTGAAGCCGAGGGCTTGCAGGCGATTGCAACCAGGGTTAGCACTGGCGACGAGTGCTCCATCATCATCGAAGACGGCTATGTCGCCGGCGCAGAGCAGCCGGCTGAGCCGGAATCAAAACCAACATGGAAGGCAGGTAGCTTTTGATGATCCAGATTATTGCCGGAAAAATCAAGTCAGCCCAGAAAGTAGTCATTTATGGGCCTGAAGGTATCGGAAAATCCACCTTCGCCGCATCTTTCCCGGAAGCGCTTTTCATAGACACCGAAGGCAGTACGACGCATATGAATGTGGCAAGGACTCAGACGCCTACCAGCTGGGCGATGCTGTTCGAGCTGATCAAGGATATCAAGGTAGCGCCAAGCCTGTGCCGTACGGTAGTGCTGGATACTGCTGACTGGGCCGAGATCCTTTGCACGAACTTCCTCTGCGCTCGGGCCCAGGTGAAGGGCATTGAAGATTTCGGCTATGGAAAGGGATACACCTATCTGGAAGAGGAGTTTGGAAAGCTGCTGAACCTTCTGACTGAACTGATCGGCGTGGGGATCAATGTGGTCATCACGGCACATGCCCAGATGCGGAAATTCGAGCAGCCGGACGAGATGGGTGCATATGACCGATTCGAGCTGAAGCTCGAGAAAAAGACAGCGGCCCTGGTTAAGGAATGGGCGGATATGGTCCTGTTTGCCAACTATAAGACCTATGTGGTCAACGTGGACAACCAGGGCGCGGCCAAGGGCAAGAACAAGGCCCAGGGAGGCAGCCGGGTCATGTATACCACTCATCATCCGTGCTGGGATGCCAAGAACCGGCATAATCTTCCGCCGGAACTGCCATTCGAGTTTTCCAGTATCGCACATCTGATCGGAACTGAGCCGGGCGCACCTGTTCAGACTACTGCTCCGGCGGTTGTGAAGACAGACCCGGCGCCAGAGCCGCCCAGAATCGTCCAGGAGCCCGCGCCTGAGCCGGTAGCCCAGCAGCCCGCCCAGAAGCCAGCGGAGCAGCCTCAGCCGGACATGGCTGCAACAAGCTACTCCGGAATCCCGAAGGCATTGATCGACCTGATGCAGGCTAACCACGTCGCCGCGGAAGAGATTCAGGCGGTGGTTGCGGATCGCGGGTACTACCCGAAAGGCACTCCGATCAAGAACTACGACCCGGATTTCATCGCCGGCGTCCTGGTTGGGGCCTGGGTGCAGGTGTATGAAATGATTCAGAAGCGGCGCAATGATGGCGGCATGCCATTTGACGCATAAGAAAGGAAGGACATGAACAATGGCAACCAATAACGATCAGGGCAGAGAACTCGGGTGGAACGACTCAATCGAACGCGATGGCAGTGATTTTATCCTCCTGCCGGAAGGTGACTATGATTTCCTGGTGAGCACTTTCGAGCGCGGCCGGCATCCGGGCAGCGAAAAACTGCCGCCGTGCAATAAAGCTGTGCTGCATATCGAGATTCAGGCACCGCAAGGCACTGTTGAAATGAAGCATAACCTTTTCCTTCACACATCGACGGAAGGAATTCTGTCCGCCTTCTTCGCCTCTATCGGTCAGAAAAAGAAGGGCGAGAAGATTCAAATGGATTGGAACCGTGTCATTGGCGCCACTGGCCGATGCAAAATCGGGGTTCGCCCATGGACTGGGAATGATGGCGAGGAAAGACAGTCGAACGAGATCAAAAAGTTTTATCCTCGTGAGCAGCCGGCGGCGCAGCCGTTCCAGGCGGGGAGGTTCTGACAATGGACCTGAGACCATATCAGCAGCAGGCGAAAGACGCTATCCTGGCTGAGTGGGACAAGGGCATCAAGAAGACATTACTGGTCTTGCCGACGGGAACCGGCAAGACCATTGTCTTCTCTAAGGTGATTGAAGACCGGGTGCGCCAGGGTGAAAGAGTGCTTGTCCTGGCGCATCGGTCCGAGCTCTTGGACCAAGCCGCCGATAAGCTGGCAAAATCAACAGGCCTGCTGACAGCAACAGAAAAAGCAGAATCATCTTGCATCGGCAGTTGGTTCAGGGTCGTGGTAGGTTCCGTCCAGACATTGATGCGCGAAAAACGCTTGAACCAGTTCGATCCTTCATATTTCGGCAGCATTATCGTGGACGAAGCACATCACTGCATTTCTGACAGCTACCAGCGCGTACTGCAGTATTTCGACCAGGCGAATATCCTTGGTGTCACGGCTACGCCGGACCGCGGCGACATGCGCAACTTGGGCAGCTATTTCGAGTCGCTGGCCTATGAATATTCTCTGCCCAAAGCGATCAAGGAAGGGTATCTGTCGCCGATCAAGGCTATCACCATTCCCCTGAAGCTGGACCTGACTGGCGTTGGCCAGCAGGCCGGAGACTTTAAAGCGGCTGACCTGGGATCTGCCCTTGATCCATATCTGTACCAGATCGCCGATGAAATGGTCAAATATTGCATGGACAGGAAAACAGTCGTATTCCTGCCGCTGATTGCTACCAGTCAGAAATTCCGTGATATTTTGCTGTCGAAAGGCTTCGCCGCTGCGGAAGTGAACGGCGACAGCGGAGATCGGGCCCAGGTCCTGGCAGGCTTTGACGCCGGCCGATATAACGTCCTGTGCAACTCCATGCTATTGACTGAGGGCTGGGACTGCCCTTCGGTGGACTGCATCGTCGTACTTCGGCCGACAAAGATTCGCAGCCTGTACAGCCAAATGGTAGGGCGCGGCACCCGGCTTTTTCCCGGCAAGGACCACCTGCTACTGCTGGATTTCTTATGGCATACCGAACGGCATGAACTGTGCCATCCTGCGCATCTGATCTGCGAGTCGGAAGAAGTAGCCCAGAAGATGACCGAGAACATCGAGGCGGCCGGATGCCCGGTCGATATTGAAGCTGCTGAAAAGCAGGCTACAGAGGATGTTGTATCTGCCCGGGAGGAAGCCCTGGCCAAGAAGCTGCAGGAAATGAAAAATCGGAAGCGCAAGCTGGTTGATCCGCTGCAGTTTGAAATGTCTATCCAGGCGGAAGACCTGGCTGGATACACGCCCGTTTTCGGTTGGGAAATGGGCCCTCCGTCAGAGAAACAGCGGCAGACACTGGAGAAAATGGGCATCCTGCCTGATGAGATTGATTGTGCTGGCAAAGCGGCCAAGATACTGGACCGGCTGGATGCCCGCCGCGAAGAAGGGCTTACCACACCCAAGCAGATCCGGTTCCTGGAAGGCCGCGGCTTCCAGCATGTGGGAACATGGCAGTTTGATCACGCCAGGAAGCTGATAGACCGCATTGCAGCCAATGACTGGCATGTCCCGCACGACATCAACCCGGTAGAGTACAAAGGAGCGTAAGCATGGAAAAGCAGAATTTACTCGAGCTGTTGCCATATATTGATCCGTCCATGCTGGATTACTCTGATTGGACGGCTGTAGGAATGGCTCTGAAGCATGAGGGTTACACCGCGGCCGACTGGGACAACTGGAGCAGACGCGACGCCGGCCGGTATCATCCGGGAGAGTGCTTCAAGAAATGGGGCTCATTCCAGGGGACCGGCACGCCGGTCACCGGCGGCACGATCGTTCAGATGGCGCGTGACAATGGCTGGGAGTCTGATCATGAAGACAGCCACGAACTTGACTGGGACGCCGTCATAGGCGCCAAGGATGACCATGTCGTGATAGACAAGAACTGGATTGAGGGCCGTGAAATTGTTGAGCCGAAGGTCTGGAATCCTGTCTCCGATCTGGTCAGATACCTGGAAATCCTGTTCGAGGCGTCTGAGAATGTCGGGTATGTGACCGAATCGTGGGAGAAGGACGGCAAGCATTTGCCATCAAAGGGCAACTGGGACCGCACGGCCGGAGAACTTATCGAGCGGCTGAACAAGTGTAATGGTGACATCGGGTCCGTAATCGGCGACTGTAATGCGGCGGCGGGAGCGTGGATCCGCTTCAATCCGCTGGATGGTAAAGGCTGTAAAAACGAGAATGTGACCGAGTTCCGTTATGCACTGGTCGAGTCGGACGCGATGGACATTGAGCACCAGAACGCAATTATCCGAGAACTGGAGCTGCCAGTAGCCTGCCTGGTGCATTCTGGAAAAAAGTCGCTGCATGCCATAGTCCGAGTAGATGCTGCCAATTATGACGAGTATCGGAAGCGGGTGGACTACCTTTATAATGTCTGCCAGAAAAACGGCCTGCAGATCGACCAACAGAACAGGAACCCATCCAGGCTGTCCAGGATGCCCGGCATCATTCGCAACGGACAAAAGCAATTCCTGGTTGATACTAATATCGGCAAGACTTCCTGGGCCGAATGGCATGAATGGATCGAGGGCGTGAATGACGACCTGCCAGAGCCGGAAAATCTGACATCAGTCTGGAACAACATGCCTGAACTGTCGCCGCCGCTGATCAATAATGTCTTGCGTCAAGGCCATAAAATGCTGCTGGCCGGTCCGTCGAAGGCAGGCAAGTCATACGCCCTGATCGAGCTCTGCAGCGCTATCGCCGAAGGCAAGCGGTGGCTGAACTGGACCTGCGCCAAGGGCCGAGTAATGTATGTGAACCTCGAGCTGGACCGGGCCAGCTGCCTACATCGGTTCCGGGATGTCTACCAGGCATTGGGCTGGTCGCCGGATAATCTCGGCAATATCGACATCTGGAACCTGCGTGGCAAGTCTGTGCCAATGGACAAGCTGGCGCCTAAGCTGATCCGGCGGGCCGCGAAGAAGAACTATATCGCAATTGTCATCGATCCTATCTATAAGGTCATCACCGGCGACGAAAACAGCGCGGACCAGATGGCACACTTCTGCAATCAGTTCGACCGGGTATGTACTGACCTGGGCGCGGCCGTGATCTACTGCCATCACCATTCAAAAGGCTACCAGGGCGGAAAAAAGTCAATGGATCGCGCTTCAGGATCGGGTGTCTTTGCCCGGGATCCGGACGTGCTCATTGACCTGACGGAGTTGGAACTGACTGAGGCGATCTTCAAGCAGGAAGAAAACAAAGCGGTTTGCGCTGCCTGCGTCCGGATCCTGGAGAAGTACCTTCCGACCTTCCTGGAAGACCGAGTAGGCCAGGATGACCTGTGCAGCTCATCCGTGATGAACAAGCACTGCCAGAGCGCCCTGAACAAGGTGCAGTTGAAGGAATTGGACGCGGATATCTCCGCAGCCAAGGATCAGGTCAGGAGCCGCACAGCATGGCGTATCGAGGGCACGCTGCGTGAGTTCCCGAAGTTCGCGCCGGTCAATCTGTGGTTTGACTACCCAGTCCATCATGTGGACACTGTCGGCAGCCTTTCTGACATCGATCCGGAAAGCGAGCGGCCGCCTTGGCAGAAGGCAATTGAAAAGCGGAAGGATCCGGAAGTAAAGGCGAACGACCGACGAATTGCGCTAGAGAATGCCTTTGAAGCATGTTCGATTGATGGCGATGTCACGACAGATGCACTGGCGGAATACATGGGTATTTCTGTCCGATCGGTATGGCGCCGCATCAAAGATCATGAAGGATTCGAGGCAGAAAAACAAAATGATGGTTTGCCTTCAATCGTCAGGAGGAAAGTCAAATGCTCGGAACCCGCGACAGAAACATGAAAATCACTGTTGCGGGTAGAAGCACGAACCCGCGACACAGACCCGCGACAGAAACAGAAAATAAGTTTTTGACGCGCCTATGCGTGACGCGAGTCAAAAATACCCGCGACAAATACATGAAATACGTTTTTGACGCGGGTGGTCTGTCGCGCGTCAGGAACCCGCGACAAAAACACTATATAAATATACATATTTTGTCTGTCGCGGGTTCCCCCGTCTCGGATGGGTACACCACATGGGGGCGACAAGATAGCGCCCCCCATGCGGAGTGTCCCGTCATCCCAGAGACTAAAGTCAAAAATGAAAAGAGGTGAAGGTATCATAATGACAACATCGTTTTTCATGCCGATGAAGCCGCCCACTATCACGGATCAGAAAAAGCGGATGGGAGTTTCAAAGGAAGGCAAGCCATTTACCTACAAGCAGCAGGAGCTTTTGGAAGCAAGTTCAATGCTGACGGCACACCTGGCCAAGCACGTGCCTGGCTGCCCGTACAGTGGCGCCGTGAGGCTCATGGTCAAGTGGTGCTTCCCGATTACTGGCAAGCATCACAACGGCGAATATAAGACCAGCAAGCCGGATACGGACAACCTGCAGAAGACGCTGAAGGATTGCATGACCAGATTGGCGTACTGGAAGGACGACGCCCAGGTAGCCAGTGAGATCATAGAAAAGTTTTGGGCTGAGGTACCAGGGATTTACATCCTGGTCGAGGAATTGGAGGAACAGGAGGAACACACATGAAGCCAATTTTATTCAGTACGCCGATGGTTCAGGCTATTCTGGACGGGCGGAAGAACATGACGCGGCGAGTCGTGAAGCCACAGCCGCGCCCTGAAAATTCATATTTTGGTGGAGAAGTAATATCTTCAACCGACAAAAACCTGATTGGTTGTGTTGGTTTTTGTAGAAGCGCCCTGGCCATTTCAGATCATGACTATGCAAGGCCCAAATACCAGCCCGGCGACGTTCTGTGGGTGCGCGAAACGTGGGCGAAACCGGAAGATGTTGCCAATTACCATTTCGACCCAGAATTAAAACCGGGCGAACATTTAATGAAAGCAGACATGACCAATCCGACAGATATCACAATCAAGTGGCGTCCATCCATTTTCATGCCCAAAACCGCTGCCCGGATCTGGCTGCGCGTGAACGATGTGCGCGTCGAGCGGGTGCAGGATATCACGGAAGAAGATGCCGAGAACGAAGGTATATCGGCCGTGCATCATTTAAAGGGCGGATATCATTCGGCACGTGAGAATTTTTCGAATCTTTGGGATTCATTGAACGCCAAACGCGGGTACGGGTGGGATACGAACCCCTGGGTATGGGTCATCAGCTTCGAGCGGTGCGAGAAACCGGGGGATGAGCAATGAACGATTTAGCTGATCTACGGGAAACCGCCCAGGAGCAATTGACAGCCGATTATGCTGCATACTTCGGCCGGGGAAACGCCCAAGACATCATCGCACTGATCGATGAATACGAGGCCAGGCAGAAGGAAGTGGCAGCGGAAGACATTCAAGATGTGATTGCGGTCTTGGAGGAATTCGCCTTCCAGAAATTTGACGACGGCTACGAACCATGTCAAATCAGCAGCGGTCAGGTGATTGATATCGTTCTGCCAGCCATTCGAGCCTTTCTCCGTCCGACAGCGGAGGAATGTACGCATCCACACTTAAAAACGTGCGGTGATTGCGATAGACGCAATTGCCCGTTGTCACCGATGGTAGACCGTCCGACAGCGGAGGGAGTGGCAGAGATAGATCAGGCGATAGCACTTTTCGATTACGAACCCGGCTTTGCTATAGGAATGAGCAAGGACACAAAACCGCTGTTTGACCTTGTCATCAAGGCCTTGAAGCGCATGAAAGCAGGTGATCATCCATGAAACGCGCCCCGTATAGGCCAGACGAACTGAAGTTCATTCGTGATAATTTCGAGATCATGACTGATGCGAAGATGGCCAGGATCTTGCACCGGACGCCGGCGGTCATCTGTGTGCAGCGCAGCAAGCTAGCCCTGGTGCGTCGGGTAAGAAACCATAAGCGCACGCTGCCGGAAGAGATCGAGCCGCCTCGGCCGGTCGATTGGCCGATGCCAGTGGTCCATCCTGGTTTCGTCATTACGGGGGTTGTGATTACAGAAAAAAGTCTCTTGGCATATGTGGATGACCTGAAGCGGACAAACGGAACATACAACAAGCCGAAGGGGGATAAGACATGACGGAAGTACGTTACAACATCAAGGAAGCCCTGAAGCACTACCGGTACCTGGATGCCTTCATCCGCAATGCGGTGGATGCGATGGACTGGTACCTGGAAGACTATAAGGTCAGCAGCCAGATCCGCGCGATCACCGAGAGCCGGCTGGACACGATGACCTTCAAGGCACACATGGACAGGGCTCTGAGCACCTACAAGCTGTTGTGTGAGCAAGACGGCAATCCCAGGCCATACAACATCATCATGCGTAAGTTCGTGGATCCTGAAGGCGGGGCAGACGGGCACGGAAAGCCCTTCACCAATGAGCAGCTGGCCGACTTGTTTGACTGCAGCGAGGACACGATCAAGCGTGATCTGTCCGAAACATATGCCAAGCTGCGAATCTTGTTTTTCGGTATAAACGGCGTTTGACCGGAAAAAGGTGCAGAATTTTGCGGAAATCGTGCACTTGTGCCCCGTGCTATAATTAAAATAAAGCGATTATCGAAAGGACCTCCACGCCGGGGGTCCTTTAATAATTTCCAGCAGTTTGATATAATTAGGCGCTGGAGGTGATCGACATGTCAGGATCTGGTTACGCGCATACTATTTCCATCGAATTGGCAAGAATTCTCAGAGGAAATAATGTTGATTTTTTTGGCTTACTAGAAGCGGATTTTATTGAAAAAGAGCCTGCTGTGAGCATTTGCTTTTGTGCTGCCTTTATATTGTCAAGATCGAATGGTGAGCAATTCAAAATAGCCAAGAATATTTGTACCAAGATTGTCGGATTGTCCGGATTTAGCATAGCAGATATTGAGAACGAGCAAGGGACTGAAGAATCTACGAAAAGGAACTTTCTTTCGGTCATTGAGGATTTAAAAAAGCTTTAATTTCGAATGCTTTTGCGGTCATAAAGCACTTCGCGAGAAGTGCTTTTATATTTTCCGAAAGACGGGAAGGTGGTGACATGGATGCCAGACAGGAAGCGCGACGGCTGTATCAGGAAGAGCACCTGTCGCCTACCGAGATCGCTCAGCGGCTAGATATCAGCCCGGGTACTGTTCGATCGTGGAAAGCCCGCGACAACTGGGGCGCTGCAACGCAACGCCGCAACGCTGCAACAGGGAAAGCGCAACCGTGTCGGCAGGCGGCGGTACCGGACATCCCACTGACTGAAGCGCAGAAGCTGTTCTGCGAGATCTTCGTCCGGAACCGCAATGCGACAATGGCATACCGGCAGAGTCATCCGGATGCGAAGTATACGACTTGCATGACTCAAGGCTGCGAGTCGCTGAAGCGGCCGAATATCCGCGCCTATATCGACCAACTGCGTGACTTAAAAGCGGAGGCTGTTCGACTGGCGCCGGTCGACCTGGTAGAGAAGTACATGCGAATCGCATTCGCTGACATGTCTGACTTCGTCACCTGGGGTTTTGATGGTAACGACAACAGGCTCGCAGCAATGCCCTCGGAGCTTGTAGACGGCTCGCTGGTCTGCGAGGTGTCCAGATCTGATAAAGGCTTTAAGATCAAGCTGGAAGACCGGCAGAAGGCGCTGGACTGGCTTGCTGGCTGGTTCAACATGAATCCGATGGATAAGCACCGGATCGATTACGAGAACCGGAAGCTGGCGATCGAGGAAAAGAAGCTGAACGGCAATCCTGAAGGCCTGACTGCAGCAGCGGCTCAGATCCAGGCGATAGCCGACCTGATCAACGTACCGGCGCCGAGCCGGGATATAAACGCATTCATGCCAGGAGGTGCCTCTGATGATTCCTTACGCACCGCTGACGATAAATCAGACTAATTACATCCGTCGGTCCCTGGTAAGCTGGTTCTCGGTAGCAGAAGGATCGAAGCGCGCTGGCAAGAACATCATCAACCTGATCGCCTGGGCCGCCATTCTCGAAGCTCATCCTGACCGGCTGCACCTGGCTGGCGGTGTAAGCATCAACTCCGCGAAGATGAACATCATCGACAGCAATGGTTTTGGCTTACGTTGGATCTTCGCTGGGCGCTGCCGTGAAGGCGAATACGAAAACCGGGACGCACTTTTCCTACAGACGCAAACAGGCGAGAAAATAGTCATCATCGCTGGTGGCGCCAAGGTCAATGATGTGCCTCGGATCAAGGGCTTTTCGCTTGGGTCTGTGTATCTGTCCGAAGCAAACGAGTGCTGCCAGGCTTTTGTACAGGAGTGCTTTGACCGAACGCTGGCCAGCTCGCGGCGCAGAATATTGCATGACCTGAACCCGAAACCGCCGCGGCATTGGTACTATTCTGACATCTTGGATTTTCATGAAGACCGGCAGAAGCAGAATCCGGAGCACGGTTATAATTACGGACATTTCACGATTGCCGACAACCTGTCCGTCTCGGACAAGGATCTTAGGCAGCTGCTGGCTACCTACGACCGGGACAGTCAATGGTTCAAGCGGGATATCAAGGGCGAACGCACAGCGGCATCCGGCCGGATCTACACCGGGTACCGGTACAATGACATTGCCGTAACCCGCGACTGGATCCGCTACGAAGACCGGGAGCGCGGCCGGCTGCGCCGGTATATCGCTTTCTCGGTCGGCGTCGATGTTGGCGGCACGGATGCCACAGTGGCCACACTGACCGGCTTCACTGCCGGCTACCGGGAAGTTGTGACGATTGACGGCTACTACCACAAGCAGGGCATAGAGAGCGGCAAAGACCACGCCGAGTATGCCGAGGACATAGTCAAGTTCCTGAAGCCCTGGACGATCATTTATCCGCAACTGGCTACCACGACGATATTCGCTGAGTCGGCTGATAAGCTTTTTCGGCAGGCGCTGGTCAAGGCATTGGCCAAGCACGGGCTACGGAGCATGCAGGTTACGCCCAGCTACAAGAAGGACGGAATCCTGGACCGGATCGACCTGGAGCGGATCCTGATTAACCAAGGTCGCAAGAAGATCGCCCAGCATCTGCTGCCGTGGTTCGAGGCTTATGAAAATGCGGTTTGGGATGCTGACGAGTATGCAGACAAGGAGTGGGTCCGGGTGGATGATGGGAGTTATCCAGTCGACTGCCTGGACTCTGACGAGTATAGCACGCAGCCATTCAAGAAATACCTGATAGGAGCATGAGGATGGGCCTGATGGATAAGATTAAAACGGCCATGCGGACATGGCTGGAAATTGAGCCTGGGACCGACACCGGAGCTATCCACATTGAGCAGAAGCTGTCATTTGACGCCCATGTTCTGCGAAACCGCATCTGGTACCGGGGCGATCCGGCTGAGATTGAGCAGTTCTTCAAGGCGGCGGAACCGGACAGCAATATGTTTTGGGCCGCTGTGCCGTCGCTGCCGATCCGGAAGATTCACCTTGATGTGCCAGGACAGATCATCGACCGCATGGCCGGTATCATTGTCAGTGACTTTACCGGTTTTGAGATCAACGACAGTCAAGCCGAAAAGGATTGGGAAGAGATCGCCGAGGATAACGACTGGTCTCGACTGGCGAATGAGTCGCTGGTCGAAGCCCTTGTCACCGGCGACGGTGCTTTCAAGATCAGTCTGGATCCGGATGTATCGAAGCTGCCGATCATCGAGTTCTATGGCGCTGATCGTGTGTCTTTCGTCCGCAAGCGCGGCAGGCTGCAAGAGATCGTTTTTCATACGCTCTATACGCATCGTACGCAGCGTTACAGACTAGACGAACACTATGCTGATGGAAAAATCACATCCAAGATGTTTGCGATAACACCCGGTGGCACGGATCGCGAAGTCCTTCTCGGCGCTGTTCCGGAAACCGAAAATATCCAGCCGGAAGTCACTTTCACGGGTGAAATGCTGGCTGTGCCGCTGATTATTTTCAAGTCTCCGCAATGGGCTGGTCGCGGCGCTTCGCTGATCGCATCCAAGACGCCGGCCTTCGACGCCCTGGACGAGGTTGTATCCGAATGGTGGGACGCCTACCGCAAGGGCCGTGTCAAACAGTTCCTGCCCGAAGACATGTTCGAGCGGGACACTGAAACGGGCAAGATCAAGCGGCCGAGTCCGTTTGATGATATGTTCGTGGCTGTAAAAACGATCATGACTGAGGAAGGTAAACCGGCCATGTCCACTTTCTCGCCCGGAATTCTGGCTGCAGAGCACGCTGCCGGCTACGCCCAGGCGCTGGACATGGCGCTGATGGGCATCATGTCGCCGTCAACCCTGGGCATCGATCTGAAGAAGACCGACAACGCCGAAGCACAGCGGGAGAAAGAGAAGACCACCCTCTGGACCCGGCAGAAGATCATTGACGCTTTGAACGAAGCCTGGCCAAAGCTGGTCCAGGCAGCCTGTACGGCTCTCGATAACCTGGCGAGCAGAACGCCGCGGGAGATCGAGGTTACCGTCAATTTTGGCGAGTACAGCAGCCCGTCATTCGATGAGCAGCTGCAGTCCATCGGTACCGCCTCGCAGTGGAATCTGCTTTCCATCGAGTCCCAGGTTGAAGAGCTTTGGGGCGACACCAAGGACGACGAATGGAAAGCGACCGAGGTCCAGCGGATCAAGGAACTGCGCGGCATCATGACCATGAACGAGCCAGCGGTCGGTGAAGTACCGAACCCGGCCAAGCCGATGACCACCGCCGAGTCTGATCCTGCAGTAGCTGCAGCGATCCCGGAGAAGGTCAACCTGAACGGCGCACAGATGTCCAGCCTGCTGTCAATAGTCAAGTCGGTGAAAGCCGGCGACCTGTCCAGAGCGGCGGCCATCAACCTGATCAGCAGTTCGTTGCCGCTATCGGCAGAACAGGCTGGTGCAATCATCGAAGAGAGCACGGGAGGTAAAACCAAATGAACCAGGACAGAAACCAGATGAGCCAGCTGCAGACGCTGCCGTTTCCTGAAAAGCAGTTCCCTGTAGCGCCAAAAACGGAGCCCCAAAATGACCAGCCGACGATCACGGTAAGCCTTGGCGCAAAGATCTACAAGGTCGGACCGAAGACCCTCGACAGCATGATAGCGACCGCCAAGGAAAAGTATCGCAAGCTCAAGCAGTGCGCTATAGTCGCGGTCGGCAAGGGCAATGTCTGGACCATGGAGCAGACGATCTTCACAGACCGCGCTTCCCTGGATCGGGCTGTGCACGCGCTGCAGGCCAGAGGGACGCAGGTGCGGTCGGTAAAGGTGTGATTCAATGGAGCCTTATGATATCGCGGCCATTTACAGCCAGATGGAGCTGGACCTGATAGCCAGCCAACGGAGAACCCTGGCGCTGCATATGGCCTGGGAGCGCGAAGAAGGCTTCGAGTGGGAGCAGTGGCAGACCAGGAAGCTGGAAGCAATCCAGCAATACCAGAAGGCCAATGCGGCCATCATTGCGGAGCATTCCAAGTCCGTCAAGGCCGAAACTGAGCAGCTGCTGACCGCTGAATTTGCGAAAACGGCTGAACGGGTAAACGGTATCTTCACACGAGCGTCCGAGTTCGGTCTGTTCGTGAACATCCCCGGGCTGGACGACCGTAATTTCTTCGGGGTCAACCAGGATAAGCTGAATGCCCTGATCAACGCCATTGAGAAGGATTTCGCGAATGCGGAATACAGTGCGCTGCGGCTGATGGATGACCAGTACCGAAAAATCATCTACCGGTCGCAGACCTATTTCGCGACTGGATCCGTTACGTTGCCGCAGGCAGTCGATCTGGCCAGTAATGACTTTCTGTCGCAGGGCATCCGCTGTATCGAGTACAAGAACGGTAACCTGGTCAATATCTCCAGCTATTCGGAGATGGCGCTGCGAACCCAGCAGGCCCGGACCGGCGCCATAGCCCAGGGTGCTGTCATGGACGACTGGGGGCAGCACCTGATCATCATGTCTGCTCTTGGATCCACCTGTGAGCTGTGCAGCCCGTGGCAAGGCCGGGTGCTGATCGACGATGTCTACGCCAAAGGCACAGCGGCAGAGGGTAATTACCCGCTGCTGTCGACGGCGATCGCCGCCGGACTCGGTCATCCGAACTGCCGACACCTGCCCGGGTCACCGTATTTCGAGGGCATCAACTCGCTGCCGGAGCTGCCGGACGAGGAACAGGTCAAAAAAAACTATGAATCCGAGGTCGGACAGCGAGAGATCGAGCGACAGATCCGCAAGAACAAGCGCCTTGAGACTGGATCCGTGGATCCGGCCAATCAAGCCAAGTATGGAGCCAAAGTGAAGGATTTACAAGCCAAAATGCGGGATCACATCCGAGAGAGCCCGCAACTGCGCCGGCAGCCGGCACGGGAAAAGATCGGAGCGTAACACCTATCCTCGAAAGCATGACAAGGGCTTTCGCTGCCATAGGAACCGGGCGCCGTTCACCTCCTGCGGCGTCCCTTTTCATTTCTGCGGCCGCATGAGGCAGCGGGGATGTGCCGACGGGCTATAAACGGAAATCTGCCGACGGGCGTTAAACGGGAGAATTGAAATGCTGAAACGAATCAATTTGCAACTGTTGGCCGAACCCGCCCCCACTGCCGCGAATTCGGGCAGTGGTGGTACTCCACCGGCCGCGGCTGCGCCAGCAACACCACCGGCGGCATCCGCGACGCCCCCCGCCAGCGTCACCTTCACAGCTGACCAGCTTACCGAGATCGACCGCATCACAACGGAACGGACGACCAGGGCGAGCCAGGCAGCGCTTAAATCCTATTTCCAGCAACAGGGAATGACCGAGGAGCAGGCAGCATCAGCGATCGCCGCCTACAAATCGGAACAAGCCAAAAAGATGACACCTGAAGCCCAGGCTGCGGTTGATGCCGCCCAGCAGCAGGCCCAACAGGCCATGGCTGCAGCCAATGCGATTCTGATCAAAGCTGATGCCACGATCCAGGCCGCGGGACTTCAGATCCGAACTGACAGGCTTGATACTGTGTTATCCATGGCCGACTTCAAGGCGGTCAAGGTGGCCGATGGCAAGGTAGACTCGGCCGCGGTTAAAACAGCAGTTGAGGCTGTTCTGACCAAGTTCCCTGAATGGAAAACGACAACCGACCCGAATCAGCAACAGCAGACGCCCGGCTTCAAAATCGGAGCCGGAGACAACCAGGCAGGAGCCACTGACGCCGCTATGCGCCGCGCATTCGGCCTGCCTATCGAAAGGAAATGAGGTAAATCGAAATGGCCAACACTATCGCCCTTGCCAAGAAGTATAGCGCCCTGCTTGATGAAGTCTACAAGCTGGCCGCTCTGACCGCGGACCTTGAGTCCGATTCCAGCCTGGCCCGTGAAGGTGCCAACGCAAGCGAGATCATCGTTCCGAAGATGGTCCTGCAGGGCCTCGCGGATTATGCCCGCAACACTGGGTATGTCTCTGGTGATCAGACCCTCACCTGGGAAACGCTTGCTTTCAACTACGATCGCGGCCGCATGTTCGTGATCGACTCGATGGACAATGAAGAGACCATCGGTGTCGCTTTTGGCCGTCTGGCCGGCGAATTCATGCGAGTCAAGGTCGTCCCTGAACTGGACGCCTTCCGGTTTGCGAAGTACGCTTCGCTCGCCGGAACGACACCTGCAGGCGCTACGCTGTCTGATGGTGCGGGTGTCGTCGCTGCACTGCGCGTTGCTGCGTCCGCGATGGACGAGTCCGAAGTCCCTTACGAGGGGCGTATCCTGTACATCACCCCGACTTTGGTCGGACTGGTCGAGGATATGGCGACAACGGCCAGCCGTGAAGTGCTCGCTCGTTTCTCCAAGGTCGTCCGCGTCCCACAGACCCGGTTCTACACCGTGATTAACCTGCTGGATGGCACGACAAGCGGTGAGGAAGACGGCGGCTACGAGAAAGACAGCTCGACCGGCAAGGATATCAACTTCCTGTGTGTTCATCCGTCGGCTGTGCTGCAGTTCACGAAACACGCGGTCCCGAAGATCATCTCCCCGGAACAGAATCAGACCGCTGATGCCTGGAAGTTCGCATACCGTGCGTACGGTCTGGCGGACGTCTTCGACAACAAGACCAAAGGTATCTACCTGCACAAGAAAGCCTGAGGTGATGTCGTATGACTGATCCTAGGCTTTTAGACTGCGGCAGTGCAGCTGAGATCGAGGCCAACATGGTTCGTCTGTTGGCCTTAATTGATGCCAAGCAGGTCTTGATCGACGCCAAACTGGCTGCGGCAATGGTCAGCTTCGGCACTGCGGTCAATGCTGTCGCTGCTTCCGGTACGCTGACCATTGCCACGAATCCGACTGCAGCCGATACGATGACGATCGGCACGAAGGTTTACACATTCGTGGAGACCCCGGCCGAAGACGGAGACATTGCGATCGGCTTGGACGCTGCCGCAACGCAGGCCAACATCAAGGCTGCTATCAACGGCATTGGTGAAGGCCAGGTCTGCACAGCGCACCCGGATGTCACCTGTGGGGATTTTGCCGCTAATGCCGCAACGATCACCGCGAGAGTCAAGGGGACTGCCGGTAACGGCATTGCTACTACCGAGGTACTCACCGCGGAAGGAAATATCTTCGGTGCCGCGACGCTCGAGGGCGGTGTTGACGGGACTGTAGCCGCAAAGGGAACGATCTTGGTTGACGTCGACAAGATCTATGTGGCCACCGATGCCAATACCATTGCTGACGCCAACTGGAAATACGCCAGCCTCAGCTGATAGGAGGACCGTATGGCATACGCAGATTCGACCTATTACAAAGGCACATACGCCGGGACTGCTGTGCCAGATGCTTCGCTGTCAGTCGCGCTGGAACGTGCCAGTGAGCTGATCGATACGGCGACATTCGGCCGCATCCAGGATGTGGGCTTATCCAGCCTGACGACCTTCCAGCAAGGCAACGTTCAAAAGGCCTGTTGTGTGCTGGCCGATGATGTCTACTCTGGCGGGTACCTGCAGCCGGGCGTTGTCCTGGCTGCAGGCTTCAGCCTGGGTGATCTGACCGTCCAAAAAACGCCGGAAATGAACCTGATCGATGGCGTACCGGTCAGCTGCCGGGCGCTGAACCTGCTTCGGCAGGCCGGGCTGATGAAGGCGGCGATTGACGTATGAAGTTCGCACCGATACCGGTCGCAGCTTTGACTACGCCGGTTACTGTCGTTGTCAAGACCGGACAGTCTGTCTATGGCGGAACAACCGATCTGACTGTAACGGGCCTTTGTCGCTTCGAGGAAAAGGTTACGCACCGCATGGATGCGGAAAAAAGGTTGATCACATTGGCCGGCTGCATCTACATGTCCGGCGACATCGCGCCTTTGCTCCCGGCGATCGAGGGCGGCGACGTGACGATCGGCGGTAGGACCTGGCAGATCGATCAGGCTGAACGGCCAAAAAACCCGGACGGCACAGTTCATCATACCAAGTTGACACTGAGGTGATGTCGATGGGTGCACGATTTGTTCCGAACCCGGTCGGTATTGCCTCGGTCAAAGCCAAGGTTTTACTGGCGGCTGAGCAAACCGCTTTCGCTGTCCGGACTGATGTGGAGACTGCCGCTGTGGTACCAAAAGAAGTCGGTACCCTGGAAGGGACCAGCTTCATTGATCGCAGCCAGAAGCCGAAGGGACGCTTTAGCCTGGTCTACGTCATGCCGTATGCCCGGCGGCTGTACTGGCATCCGGAGTACAACTTCCGGACTGACAAGAACGCCAACGCGCGCGGAGAATGGCTTGAGCCGTGGATAAACGGGGAAAAGCGGAATTTTGCCCGGGAAACATTCAAGAAGCTGATGCGGAAGCAGATGGGAAGGTGATTTGATGCTGACAGTCAAAGCTGTTCGCGACTGGCTGGCTACGCTGTTCCCGTCTGACACCGTCCTGGCCGGCTTTCTGGACGCGAACCTGAATCAATGCCTTGCAGTCTATCAGCGCGATACTGGCGTCTGGAATCAGGCCATAGGCGGCAACAGCACCTATCAGCGGTTCTATGGCAAGGTCCTGGTCCACTGGGGCACCGCTTCGGATGTTTGCGAAGCAAAAGCGGATACAGTTTTCAACACGATCCTGGCCAACCGCAGCCAATATGCCGGGATCACGATGGATCGGCCGCCGGTGCTGATTGGCCGGGACAACAGAGGAATATTTGAAGCGGTCGTGATATTCACGATCATATATGAAACGGAGTGATAATCTCATGCCGAAATGTGTCTGGGAATCCCTTTTCAAGATCTCGACCACCGGCCGGACCGCTCCCAGTTTTTCGACCATTGCCAATCTGGAATCGTTTGAAATGGCGATTGATGGCAAGGTTGTTGACTGGTATGCGATGGACGGCGCAGGCTTCGCCCGCAACCTGGTGACTGCAAAAAAGATCACCTTCAAGTGCGCAGCGAAAACCACAGCCGACGATGCCGGCAATGAATACATCCAATCGAAGATGCTGGCTGTTGGCAGCGCCGCGCAGTCTGCATTTGAACTGACTTTCCCGTCCGGGGCCTCCCTGACCGGGGACTGCAACATCAACATGACCAAAGCCCTCGGCGCGTCCGATGATGTCGATCCGATGGAGTTCGAAGTCCTGGTTGATGGCGAGCCGACGTTTGTCTCGGCCGGCACGCTGCCGCTGCTGACCTTCGAGTGTTCTGATGGAGCTACCGCCAACACGACCAAGATCGCAGCTGTCAGCCCTGTCCTGACAGGCGGTAACTACTACATGTACAAGCTGAACGCTGATCTGCCTGCCCTGGGCGAAGACCTTACCAGCGATCACTGGGCGGCATACACGCTGGGCAATGACATCCCCGCTGTCAATGGCTGGACCGTCACCCTAGTGGAATGCTCCACTGGCGATATCGTCGTCAAGGGTGGCACTGCTCCGGCAGTGGTCGTCTGATCTTGACCGTCAACTGATAGGCCCCGGTCGTAACTGGCCGGGGCTATTTTTTCAAAAATGGAGGAAAATCGATGAAGCTTTATACACTTGATGGTGCGCTGCTTTCCGAGACACCGGAGATCCGGATCGGTGACAAGATCTACAAGGTTGACAACCGCAAGAGCGCGGTCACTCGAGCCGCTGAGGAAGTAGAAAAAGACCAGGCGCACGGTGACGAGATTCTGATCCGCATTCACCTGGGCGAAAAAGCCGCTGAAGAGATCAAGGCGCTTGATCTGCCAATGCCGGCTGTCAAGGCGCTGCTGATCACCTTGCGTGCGGCTATTGAGGGGATCACCTACGAGGCTGCAGAAAAAGCCTACTTTCGACTGCCCGAATAAGCAGCCTGAAAAACCGAAATGGTATGACATCGAGGAAGATTGGCCGCTGATTGTGGCCAGCTTCGCGGAACAATATAGCATCCGGCTGGAGTGTGAAGACATTGCCTGGCCTGAATATTGCAAACTATTTAGCGGCCTGTCGGCGGAAACACCGATAGGCCGTATTATTGCGATCCGGTCCGAACAGGACCAGAACGTGATACAGCACTGGAACGCTGACCAGAAACGAATCCGGCGCGACTGGATGAACCGGAAGCAGTCCGGCGAGGATGGAATGAAGCAAGTAGAACGGCTGGAAAAGATACTGGCCGCGGCATTCGGTGGAGGAAAAGGAGGAAAGAAAAAGCATGTCTGATAATGTTGGCACCGTATACATGGATGTTGCGGTCAATCAACCGAATTTCAGCAAGCTGGGCAAGTCCTGGGCGCCTTCCTTTTCGTCTATGGGCGGATCCCTGGGTAAAATGATCGGCGGTGCTGCCATTGCAGCAGCCGTCATCAGCTTTTCAAAAGCATCTATCGAAATGGGATCCAACCTTGCCGAAGTCCAAAACGTCGTTGATGTAACTTTCGGATCGATGGCAGCCAGCGTTTCTGACTGGGCGAAAACGGCAAGCGCCGCATATGGCCTGAACGAACTGCAGGGGAAAAAATACTCCGGCACCATGGGCGCCATGCTGAAATCAACCGGTTTCGGCACGAAAGCCGCTGCAGAAATGTCGACCACGCTGGCAGGTCTGGCCGGCGACTTTGCCAGCTTCTACAATCTGGATGCTGAGGACGCCTTCACGAAGATCCGCAGCGGTATTTCCGGGGAAACCGAGCCGCTGAAGCAGCTGGGCATCAACTTGAATGTGGCCAACCTGGAAGCCTTTGCCATGTCGAAAGGCATCACTAAGGCTTATAGCGCCATGTCGCAGATGGAACAGGCGCAGTTGCGGTATAACTACCTGCTGGCTGTGTCTACCGACGCCCAGGGTGACTTTGCCCGGACATCCGGATCATGGGCAAACCAGACGCGGATGCTGGCGAACCAGTGGGACAGCTTCAAGGCCAGCTTCGGTCAGGGACTGATCAACATGTTCACGCCG
>Ga0172374_1000288_pt1 | contig 39344 bp, 32 predicted proteins | sample LakKiv3m_FD_114536 | JGI IMG/M metagenome (GOLD analysis project Ga0172374, IMG submission 114536) | Freshwater microbial communities from Kabuno Bay, South-Kivu, Congo - kab_092012_10.3m | ecosystem: Environmental > Aquatic > Freshwater > Lake | place: Democratic Republic of the Congo... | reverse complement strand
TCGGATCCTCAGAAATGGAGAAAGGAGGATCATATGACAGATCTTAGTGCATTAAAAATGGTGTATTTTTTAGGAATCGGTGGGATAGGAATGAGTGCACTTGCAAGGTATTTCGTCGGGAAGGGGGCAACAGTATCAGGTTACGACCGAACACCAACTGCGCTGACCGACCAGATGATCAGTGAAGGGATGAAGATTCATTTTAAAGATGATATAAAACTTGTGCCCAAAAAGATCGATCTGGTGATTTATACCCCTGCTATTCCTGAAGAAAATGAGCAATACCGGTATTTCATCAGGAACAAGATTCCTATGAAAAAAAGGGCTGAAGTGCTGGGTATGATTACTTCCAGTTTCAAAAGTATTGCAATAGCCGGAACTCATGGGAAGACTACCACTTCGACTATGATCGCTCATTTTCTTCGCTCTGCAAAGATGAATCATCTTGCGTTCTTAGGGGGCATCTCAAAAAATTATGGCACTAATTTTCTGACTTATCAATCTGCACAGTCAAAGGAATGGCGGCAAAGTCCGGGTGGAGGTACTGTTCACTTCCATGAGCCGGTATATTGTGTTGTTGAGGCCGATGAATATGACAGATCTTTCCTGCAACTCAATCCTGATATCGCCGTCATAACCTCTGCCGATCCCGATCATCTGGATATTTACCAGAATTATGAATTTCTGAAAAATAGTTTTGCAGATTTTACATCAAAGATCAGAGAACAGGGTTCACTTGTGATGAAGCTTAACACACCTGTGAAACCTGTCCGGAATCATTTCTTTTACGATTATTCCTATGCATTAAACCAGGAGGCAACTTTTTTTGCAAAAAATATCCGGCTTAAAGACGGATTGATTCATTTTGATTTCAGTACACCGACTGAAATCATTAGCAATATGATCCTTGGAGTCCCCGGAATGTTTAACCTCGAAAATGCTATTGCGGCATTGGCGGTCGGATACTTACTCGGGATCAGTAAGACTCTGCTCACGAAGTCGTTGAGGAGCTACCTCGGGGTCAGGCGCAGGTTTGATTTACAGATCTGCAGAAAAGATTTTATATACATCGATGATTATGCCCATCACCCCGAAGAGATAAAGGCATGTTTAAATGCGGTCAGGGAATTATTTCCCGGTAAAAAAATGACAGTAATCTTTCAGCCACATCTGTTTTCACGCACAAAGGATCTGGTTGATGAATTTGCACGCAGTCTCGAGTTGGCCGACAATCTATTGCTTCTCGATATTTACCCTGCCCGTGAAAAACCCATTGCAGGTGTAAGCTCTCAGTTACTTCTTAAAAAGATAAATAAAAAAACGAAAAAGATCATTAAGAAAAAAGACATTATCAGTGAACTCACTGATCACAAGCCGGAGGTTTTAGTGACACTTGGCGCCGGAGATATCGATCAGCTTGTTGATCCTATTTTCAAGACGTTTACAACACAGCGATGAAGAAGTTGATAAAGATATTGAAAACCGTGTTGTGGTTACTGCTGATTTCGGGAGTAGTTATTCTTCTTGGTTTTATTAATGCTGAGCAATCTGACCGGCCGGTAACAAAAATTTGCATTAACATCGGATATGGGGGGGCTGATGTATTGATGACAGTAGCTGATGTTGATTCCCTTTTCCGGAAAAACAAGTTTGATCTGAAAGGAATGGCTCTCGGATCGGTCAATACAAAGTCAATAGCAAATCTGCTCCGTAGGCAGGCTTATGTCAGCGATGTCAACGTTTATGAAACGAATGAAGGTTATCTGAACATTGATATTTTACAGCGTGAGCCTGTGCTGAGAATCGTCAATCAGGACCAGGAAGGATTTTACATTGACAGGGGAGGTAATCCGTTACCGCTTAATCCTGATTACCCTGCTCATGTTCTTGTAGCAAATGGATTTATCAAAGATTCATTTATAAAGAACCCAAAACTCCACATATCAATGTCCACTATTGGTGCCGGTACTGACTCTTTACTTACCGGACTGTATAAACTGTCGGTTTTTTTAACGGATGAACCCTATTTCAGGACAGTATTCGATCAGGTTTATGTGAATGAACGACATGAACTGGAGCTGATACCACGGAAAGGGAACCATGTAGTATTGCTTGGCGACACACAAGAACTGAAAGAAAAGATGAATAAGCTTTTTATCTTTTATACCCAGGGACTTAATAAAATCGGTTGGAATAATTATCAGGTGATAAATATTAAATATAAGAATCAAGTGGTTTGTTCAAAACTATAGACAAAATATGAAGAACTCAGGAATCATTGTCGGTCTCGATATCGGCACAACAAAAATTGCGGTCATTGTAGGCCGGAAAAATGAGCATGGTAAAATCGAAATCCTTGGTTATGGCAAAGTACCTTCGATAGGCGTCAAACGGGGAGTTGTCGCGAACATAGAGAATACAGTCCAATCTATCAAGGAGGCTGTTACCGAGGCATCTGCCAGGTCGGGCGTTGACATTAAATATATAAATGTCGGCATTGCCGGTCAGCACATTAAAAGTCTTCAGCATCGCGGCAGCATGATCCGGGATGATAAGGAGATCGAGATCAGCCAGGAGGATGTGGATAAGTTATGCAACAGCATGTATAACCTTAACATGAATCCCGGGGAGGAGATCCTTGATGTAATTCCGCAGGAATTCAGTATCGACGGAGAGCATGGTATCCGTCATCCCAAGGGTATGAACGGCAGTTCACTTAATGCCAATTTCCACATTATCATAGGTCAGACTGCGGCAGCAAAAAATATTTACAAGTGTGTCAGGAAGGCGGGACTTGAAGTGGTGGAACTCATTCTGGAGCCGATCGCGTCTGCCGAGGCAGTACTGAGCGATGAAGAGAAGGAGGCAGGAGTTGTGCTGGTTGATATTGGAGGTGGAACCTCCGACATTGCCATATTCCATGAAGGGATAATCCGTCATACGGCAGTTATTCCGTTAGGCGGCGATATTATTACAGAAGATGTAAAGGAGGGATGTTCAATAATAAAGAAACATGCCGAAGAGTTGAAAATGAAATTCGGGTCGGCTCTTGCACGTGAAAACCGTGATGAAGAGATCGTTGCCATCCCGGGTCTAAGGGGCAGGACACCCAAAGAGATAAGTCTTAAAAACCTGGCTTCGATTATCCAGGCCCGAATGGAAGAGATCATCGAGCATGTTTACTATGAAATAAAAAATTCAGGGTATGAGAAAAAACTTATCGGTGGCATTGTACTGACCGGAGGAGGCGCTCTTCTGAAGCATGTTGCACAACTTTCAGAATTCATGACGGGGCTGGACACACGTATCGGATATCCTAACGAGCATCTTGCAAGTGATGTGCCTCCAGAGATGGCCAGTCCCATGTATGCAACCGGTATTGGCCTTGTTATCGAGGGTGTTGGCCGGTATGAAAAAGAACGTGCAAAAATAAAGGTTGAAGAACTGGTAGAAGTCGATGCACCTGTGATGACGGAAACAAAAACAAGAAAGGTCAAAGAAAAGAAATTAAAAGACCCGGCACGACAGGGAAAACGGTTCCCGGATATTTTCCTTGACAAGATCAAAGCCATCTTTGAAGAGGATGATGTCGAATAGCTCACTATTAACAATAACTCTGTTGATAAAAAAACAATGCATCAATATTTTTGGAATTCTTTCTCTATAATTTTAAACGAATTAAAAAACCTATAATCATGCCCGATTTGCTAAAGTTTGATTTACCCAAGAACCAATCCTCTATTATTAAGGTCATTGGTGTGGGTGGCGGAGGCAGTAATGCTGTAAACCATATGTACAGGCAGGGAATCACGGGGGTTGATTTCATAATCTGTAATACAGATGCCCAGGCAATGGAATCAAGTCCTGTTCCCACCAGGATTCAGCTTGGGGCGAACCTTACAAGCGGTCTGGGGGCCGGCGCCGTACCTTCAGTTGGCCGTAATGCAGCGCTTGAGAACACTGAGGATATCCGGTTGGTACTTGAAAAAGGCACAAAGATGCTTTTTGTCACCGCTGGTCTCGGAGGTGGAACAGGAACGGGCGCCGCTCCGGTCATTGCCCAGATCTCCAGGGAACTGGAGATCCTTACGGTAGGGATCGTGACGATACCATTTGCGTTTGAGGGCAGAAAACGACGTCAGTATGCGGAAGAGGGGATCAGGCAGCTCAAGCAGCATGTGGATGCATTACTTATCATCAGTAATGATAAGCTACGGGAGCTTTGCGGCGATTTACCCCTTTCAGAAGCTTTTAATCGTGCAGATAATGTACTGACTACTGCGGCAAAGGGTATTGCCGAGATCATTACGGTTGCGGGGTACATAAATGTCGATTTTGAGGATGTCAAGACTGTCATGAAAGACAGTGGTGTTGCCATTATGGGAACCGGTGTCGCCAGTGGTCAGGCCCGTGCACAACAAGCAGTTGAAGAAGCCCTGAGTTCTCCCCTTCTCGATAATAATGATATTGAAGGTGCGCAGAACCTGCTGTTATACATCTCTTCCGGAAAGGCAGAGATCACGATGGATGAAGTTACGGAGATCACCGACTATATCCAGAGCCGGACAAAATCGTCTGCAGAGGTAATATGGGGAAATGGATTTGATGAGTCGCTTGATGACAAGATAAGTGTTACAATTATTGCTACCGGATTTGACAAAGAACACCAGGAAAAAGATCCGAACAGACCAAAGAATGTCACCATCCATCCTCTTTACGGTGAGACAACCGTACCAAAGGTTGAAAAACGGGTTGTTGAAGTGCATCCGGATCCTATATTCCCGGAGTTACTGGAAGAACCTGAAGAGATCAGGATCACTGCTTCCGTACCGGAGACTGTTGCTCCTGAGCCCGACCTGGCAGAGCCTGTGGAATCACCATTACGTACATTCGAGTTCATAGTCGAGAGAATTGAACCGGAGGTCAAACCTGAACCAATGGAAACTCTTGTGCATGATTTCCAACCTGTTGATTCGGAAGAGAGAGTTGAGTCATCGATGAGTTCTGATCCGGAACCATCAGCACCGACTGAAACGCCCATCCATACTGATTTTCCTGATGCAAATAAAAAAGGGAATGAGCGTGTTATGAAGCTCAGAGCCATGAGCGAGAAGCTGAAAACTCACCTGCCAATAGAAACGAACCTGCAGGAGTTGGAAAATATTCCTGCCTACAAACGGAGAAATGTTGAACTTAATGATGTTCCACTATCTTCCGAATCACATGTTCCGCGTTACAGTCTGAGTGAAAATCCTGACAAGTCGTTAGAGATCAAGAATGATAACTCGTTTTTGCACAAGAATGTTGACTAATTACCGGGAGGCCGTTTAAGTAATTTTTTTCTGACCAATACCTCTGTCAGCCGGAAAGGCAGCAGAGATGCAAGTTTTAGCTTTAACATATTGTTGATCCTGTATACGGCTGAAGGTTTACTGATCAAGGAAAGGTGATAGATGAATGATGCTGCTTTCTCCGGCGAGATGGTCTTTCCTATTTCCCCGGATGCAATCGAAGCAAATCTCCTGAATGGTTCAATTATATGCTGGCTGCCAGCTACGGACTGCCGGCTGCCTACTGCAGATTTCAAATTCCTTACAGTTTCCAGCAATTGGGTTCTGACAGCCCCCGGTCGTATCAGGATAACATCAATACCACTGAATTTCAGCTCCTGCCTGAGAATTTTTGCATAACCCTCTAATGCTTTTTTTGTAATCGGATATGGCATGAAGGGTATGGTAAGGTTAAGGCTTTCACTGCTGATATGAATAATCCGTCCTCCGGGCTTTTTCAGGAGAGGCAGGAAAACCTGGTTTACACGGTATCCCCCGAACAGGTTTACTTCAAAGACATCTCTGAACTGCTCAACAGGTGCTTCGCTCAGTGGAAAATAACTGTCAATACCCGCACTATGAATGATCAAATCAAGTACGATTTTCTCATGACTGATCGCAGTAAATGCCAATCGGACCGACTCATCTGAGGTCACATCCATAGTCATTAACAGGATATTATTCCGGGCCGATAGTTTTTGAATCTCTGCATGACCAACATCAGTTGCAATAACCTGCCAACCTTTTGAAAGGTATAGCTCCGTCAGTGCGAGTCCCAGGCCTCTTGCAGCTCCCGTTATCAGTACAATTTTTTCAGTTCCGGCCATTTTTCATGTAATTCCGTTCTTTTCTCCGCTGAATAACAGATGCAAGCATACAAACCGGTTTCCACAGTGGTTGCCAATTCCCCAAAGCCCCCGGTACATCTGTAAACGACCGTTCTCCCCTGAGCACTTTACCAAAAGCCATCCATATCCGTTCCCTGTCCCGCACCCAGTGATGAATTCGTTTCGGCATCATATTAAATAAAGAGCATATCCTTTTTGCTTCTAAAATTTCCGGCATTATCTCCGAATTTATCCTGTCTGAATATGAAGCAAGGCCAGCGAATTTCCCATTCATTCCGGAAACAATTACTTCCGCCGCTGTCTTTCCGCTTTTCACTGCCCAATATATCCCTTCACCGGTAAGGGCATCGGTGAGACCAGCGGCATCGCCTGTGATAAGCACCCTGCCGGTGTGGAAAGTTGCTTTTCGCGTTCTGACCGGTAACGGATATGAACGGTTTGAGATAGTTTCAACAACAGGTATTCCTGTTGAATTAATGAAATCATTATAATACTCCAGCATTTTTTTTGCCATTCTTGCAGGACCTCCAATGCCTATTGAAAAATGATCTTTCTTCGGGAATGCCCAGGCATATCCTCCCGGAAAAGTTCCCCAATCGAGAAAAACCGTGTCTGAACATTGTCGAAGAGCCACGTCTGTGGATTTTACTTCGGCTTCCCATGCAATTCCAAATTCAATATCCCTGTTCAGGTTAAAAGATCTTGAAACAAGACTTGAAGCGCCATCGGCTCCTATCAGGAACAACGACCGGTATTCTCCTTTGCTGGTTTTTACCTTAACTCCATTGGCATCCTGAACAACCTCCGTTACCTTTTCCGCGGTGAGCGCCTTTGCCCCGACACTCATTGCCTTGTTCAGCAAAAAAGTATCGAGTTCCTCTCTCATAGTGCAATACATAAGAGGATGTTCGCTTGTGCGGGAATAGATATCGGATAAATCCGATGAAAAACGGAATGAATGGATAGTTGTATGAATAACCGGAGAAATGTCAAAAGGGAGAATAGAAAGGATTTTGTGTGTAAGTCCTGCACCGCAGGTTTTATAACGGGGAAATAAAGCCTTATCAAGGATCAGAGTACTGATCCCAGACCTCTGAAGATAAAATGCAGCAACTGAACCCGAAGGACCAGCACCGGAGATGATAACATCGGCATCGGGATTCATTGTTATAACAGAGATATGACTTCCCTGAGTAGTTTGTCCTTGTTTACCGGAACTACTCCAACTTCTTCACATACCAGGCCTCCTGCAAGGTTCGAGATAAAAGCGATTTCATAAGGCGACCGTTTCAGGGCAAGGCAAAGGGAAGCTACGCTGATCACGGTATCCCCCGCTCCTGAAACATCTGCCACTGATCTGACATGAGCCGGGATAAAAATATTTTTCTGATCATCTTTACCATCCGTGCTGATCAAAATTCCATGTTCAGATAGAGTTGTAAGCACAAACCTGGCCTGGAGCCTCTCTCTTAATAATCTGACCGCCTTGAATATGCCTTCCTGGTTTTCAATACTGAGATTGGCATTTATACCATCTTTCAGCTCTTTGAAGTTGGGTTTAAAAAGTGTAATACCGGTATAAGCATTAAAATTTTTTAGTTTGGGATCGGCAGATACGGGAATGCCTTTAGCTTTTGACCTGCTGATAACATCTTTAATAAGACGCGGGGTAATCACACCTTTGTCATAATCCTGAAAGATGATGCAATCAATTCTTTTTTTATCGAGGATCTGGTCGAATACCCTGATCAGGGTCATATAGTCATTACCGGCAAGTTCATTGTCGGCTTCTTCATCCATCCGCAGCATCTGGTAACTGTTACCGAAGATGCGGAATTTTGTGGTGGTTATTCTACGCGGACTTCTGACAATGCCGAAGGCATCGATCTTTTCTTTCTTTAACAGTTCGAGAAAAGTCACTCCTTTGTCGTCAGTTCCAATGACAGAGCAGAGGATCGGATTAGCCCCCATGGCCAGTATATTCCTGGCAACATTTGCTGCTCCTCCCATGCGGTTTTCACGTTTTCTCAGGGCTACTACCGGGATGGGTGCTTCCGGTGAGATCCGTTCAACCTTTCCCCAGAGATAGGAATCCACCATCACGTCGCCAATGATCATGACATTAAGACCGTTGAAATCATTGAATAATTTCTTATAGTTTCCTTTTTTCTGCATGGTCCTTATGTTAAGTCATAACACATGTGCCGTGATTCAGGATTCAGTAAAGGTGTAATCGGCAATGGTTTTAATGGTTTTATTACGTTCATCCACCGAGATCCTTCCATCCATAAGCCGTATTATACGGTGGGCATGCAGGGCGATATCCTCCTCATGAGTAACAATGATGACAGTGTTGCCCATTTTGTGGATCTCTTCGAGTAATCCGAGGATTTCGATTGAAGTCTTGGAATCGAGATTTCCCGTAGGTTCGTCGGCCAGGATGATGGCAGGATGATTCACCAGTGCCCGGGCAATGGCAACCCGCTGACGCTGACCGCCTGACAGCTCATTGGGTTTATGCTCCATCCTGTCGGAAAGCTTTACTTCCTCCATAACCTCGATTCCGCGTTCTTGTCGCTTAGCTTTCCCCATTCCTGCATATATTAAGGGCAGCATTACATTCTCCAGAGCTGTTGATCTTGGTAAAAGATTAAAAGTCTGGAATACAAAACCTATCTGGCGGTTACGTATCTCCGCAAGGGCGTTATCATCCATCTTGCTGACATCTTCCCCGTTCAGGAAATATGATCCGCTGGTCGGGGTATCCAGACAGCCAAAAATGTTCATCAGCGTTGACTTTCCTGAACCTGAGGGTCCCATTACAGCTACAAATTCATTTTTACGGATGACGAGTGAAACCGAACGGAGAGCCTCGACGATAACACTACCAATTTTATAGTTTTTTACAATTTTATCGAGACGGATGACTTCATTTTCCATAATTAAAGACTTAGAATATAATCTTCTTTACTTAATTCCTCTTTAAAAAAAACAATTCCCATATAGAAAAGGTCGATCGTAACTTTAACGAGCGGATGGCGTTTTATCTCCTTCCATGCCGACTCCATATCAGCAGACCAGTGAATATCGTCGAAAATAAAAATGGTGCCGGGATGTATATGTTGCAGGCATTCATTAAAATAGCCAAGTGTCGGAACCTTTTTATGGTTCCCGTCGAAAAATACCATATCGGGAGCAGGCATATTTTGTAAGACATCTGGCAGTTTTTCCTCAAAAGTTCCTGCAACCACTGTGATGTTCCTGGTTCCGGCTTTTGTAAAATTCTCCTGTGCCACATGAACGGTATCGAGACATCCTTCAATGGTGATGATAGTACATCTCGGAGCAGCAGATGCCATATATAATGCACTGATTCCAAAAGCGGTACCAAGCTCCAGAATGTTTGCCGGATTTATGTCTTTCGTCAATCTGAAAAGAAACCTGCCTTTCTTTGCAGATATTGACGATTTCCGGGCGATATCTTTTACACGGACAAACCTCTGGTCGCATGGCACATCTGAAGCCCTGGCTCCCATGTCCCTGCGTTTGATGAACCGTGAGTGACCGATCATATCTTTTCTCACGCGTTCAACATGGCTATATTGCGGGTAAGCGATACCGTTATGGATCACTTCATTGTAAAATCTGTATGCAAAAGGAGAATGGAGTTTGTATTTCGATTGTGCAGAAAATGAATGTTTAACATACCCGACGATTGAATGCAAGTGAGAGATCATACCATTCCAGAATGAAACACAAAATTAACGAATTCCTCAGAAATAACCCGGTTTAACCCAATTTAGTACTTTTGCACGACAAAAACCAGAGGATGGGACAACAAAAACTGTCGAAGGTTACAGATTATTTTTCACTTGTAAAGATCAATCATACGATCTTCTCCCTTCCTTTTGCAATGATCGGATTTTCGCTTGCCGTAAAGGATAGAAGCGAGAATTTAAGTTTTCGTCTTTTACTTTTGATTATTTTATGTGTTTTATTTGCACGGAATGCAGCGATGGGATTCAACCGTTATGTTGACCGTGAATTCGATAAAAAAAATCCCCGTACCGCTTTGCGTGAACTCCCGATGGAAATCATCAGACCTAAATCGGCTTTGCTTTTTGTTATAATAAACACCGCCCTCTTTGTCCTGACAACATCATTTCTGAATCTTGTTTGCCTGTTACTCTCCCCTATTGCCCTGATAATTGTGCTGGGGTATAGCCTGACAAAACGTTTTACCCATTTTTCACACCTGTTCCTGGGTTTGGGACTGGCACTGGCACCGGTTGGTGCATATCTTGCAGTCACAGCCAGGTTTGACCTGCTTCCGGTTTTATATTCACTGATCGTTGTTTTCTGGGTTGCCGGATTTGATATTCTTTATGCTCTCCAGGATATTGATTTCGATAAATCAGAAAATCTGAAATCACTTCCGGTGATCCTCGGCAAAAAAAATGCATTAGTGTTATCAGCAATTTTTCACATTATCACAATTCTGATAGTGGCATTGGCAGGCTTTTTAGGAGACTTCGGCGTTCTTTACTGGATTGGTTCGGGAATTTTTACCCTGCTTCTTACATATGAACATCTGATTGTAAAACCCGGCGATATTTCCAGGGTAAATCTGGCTTTCGGTACTCTCAACGGAGTGGCATCGGTCATTTACGCCTGTTTCGTCATTGCAGATATCTTTCTGTTGAATTGATAATCCACACCGGATATCCATGATTTTATAGAAAATATTTTTTTTATTGGAATATTAAATTATATTTGCCTTTCTATCATACTGTTAAACCGCTCTGTTTTTACTAGTCTCATTTACTTTTACACAGCCATTGTCATACCGGATTTGTTAAAAATTGTTTTAAAACAAGATATAAACTAAACATCGGATCCTATGAAAAAAACAATTTTACTCTTAACTGTTTTGGTAATTCCTGCAATTCTCTCTGCACAGATGGAAGGCGGGGCATTCAATCTGACCGGGGGTGGATATTCAACATCGATTGTCACCGATTATCAATGTCTGGGGATCAACCCTGCCAATCTTGGTTGGACGAGAAATGACAACAGATGGAATATTGGCTTCATCGAATCTGCCGGAGCTATCTATTCTGAACCACTTGACAAGTCGGGTATCTTTCATGATCTTTTCAATGAGAGTATTAATCTTACTTACACTGAAAAACAACAGGCTGCAAAAGAATTCACCGATAAAAGACTTATGGCATCCGCTGATGTCACCTGGTTCGGGCTTTCATTCCAGCATGAGAAAATCGGCGGTTTTGCTTTTTCAATCCGTGAACACGGGATGTGGAATTCCATACTGAATGACAAGGGAGCTTCATTTTTATTTCTGGGATATAATGACCCATATTTTGATTCCATTCCCCGTCCTGTTGAAAAAGGGGATACTGTTGGATACAGCACAAATCCGCAGCTGGCATCTGCAGTCTACAAGGGATCTGAGGCCACTTTTCTCTGGTACCGTGATTTTAATCTTGGGTTCGGCCGGATCATAATCGACAAGCCTGATTTCAAATGGTACGCCGGTATTGATTTCAGGTACATAATTGCATATGCAGGAGCTATGTATCATCTTTCAGATGACGGAGCTCTTGATGGTTTTTCGGCTCTGAGTCCGTTATTCGAAGTCAAGTACAATACTCCGACTCCTTCTGCCATTAGTGGAAAAGGGATGAAAAAGGTAGGTACAGGCTGGGGTATTGATGTTGCCGTGTCATTTCTGATAAAGGATAAAGCACGGATAGGTCTTTCACTTTGCGATATAGGTCAGATAAACTACAAGGGGAATGTTTATTACGGGAGGGATGTCCCTGTCTGGAGGATTGAATCCGGCGGGATAGATAATTATAACATTTTTGCGCAGGGTCAGTTAATCGTTGCCGATAATCCTCCCGGTGATTCCTCAATGTGGGTTGGATTAGCCTCCAAAAGATATTCCCTTCCGATGAATTTCAGGGGTGGTGCAAGTTACAGGATCATTTCAAATGTTGAGGTGGGACTTGATTTTTATGTTCCGATCAACAAGGTAGTTCCGGGTCACTATGACAGGCTTATCTTTGGATTAGGTTGTCATTATTTGCCGGCACCGTGGGTTGATCTTTCCTTAGGAGTGGTTTCCGGAGGTCAGTTTGGTACCAATATGCCGTTCGGGGTTACGTTTAAACCATTGAACAAGACCACCACATGGGAGGTCGGTATTGCCACAAGAGATCTGATAACTTTGTTCAATTCGAAAAATCCAACGATCTCAGGGGCATTCGGTTTTCTCAGATTCAGTTTCGGATCAAAGAAGACATCTTAACTTTAACACTCTCACACCCACACCCACACCCACACCCACACTCACTTCCCCCAATTGTCACGATCGAGTGACCGGTAATTGATGGCTTCGGCCAGATGTTCAACACCTATATCGGGTGCCCGGTCGAGGTCGGCAATTGTACGTGAGACTTTAAGTATCCTGTCGAAGGCGCGGGCTGAGAGGCCAAGTTTTTCCATTGCATTTTTCAGAAGCAAATGCCCACCATCAGTGAGACGACAAATTTTTCTGAGCATCCTTGCTGACATCTGGGCATTACAGTGGATGCCCTGGTTCCCTTCGAATCTTTTTTCCTGGATCTGCCGTGCTTTGATAACTCTTGCTCTGATACTCTCGCTTCGTTCTGTCGGTCTCAGTTCACTTAATTCACGATACGGAACAGGGATCACCTCCACATGGATATCGATCCTGTCGAAGAGAGGGCCTGATATATGGTTGATATATTTCTGGACCGTTCCGGGCCTGCACTGGCAATCGAGCTGGGGATGGTTATAATAACCGCACGGACACGGATTCATGGAAGCGACAAGCATAAAACTTGCAGGATATTCAACAGTGAATCTTGCTCTTGAGATACTCACAATCCTGTCTTCCAATGGTTGCCTGAGCACCTCAAGCACAGGTCTTTTGAATTCCGGTAATTCATCCAGGAACAGCACCCCGTTATGTGCCAGTGAGATCTCACCCGGCTGAGGAATCGATCCTCCTCCGACAAGGGCGATATCGGAGATTGTATGATGGGGAGCCCTGAAAGGACGTACGGTCACCAGTGAACGATTGACTCCCATTTTGCCGGCAACCGAATGTATTTTAGTAGTCTCAAGAGCTTCATGCAGATTTAAAGGGGGCAGGATTGAGGGCAGCCGTTTCGCTAACATTGTCTTCCCTGCACCCGGCGGTCCGATCAAAATAACGTTGTGTCCCCCCGCTGCCGCTATCTCCAACGCCCTTTTGATGTTCTCCTGTCCCCTTACCTCTGCAAAGTCGTATTCATATTCACCAAGGTGACGGTCAAACTCTTCATTTGTATTTACAATGGTAGGTTTCAATTCAAGTTCACCATTCAAAAAACCGATCACCTCTTTTATATTTTGTACTCCAAAAATTTCCAGATCGCTGACAATGGCTGCTTCGCGTGCATTCTGGATCGGGAGGATAAATCCCTTAAATTTCTTCTTCCGGGCTTCAATTGCAATTGGTAATGCACCCTTGATCGGGAGCAGACTTCCGTCGAGTGAAAGTTCTCCCATGATGATGAACGAATCCAGCTTATCGGTTTTAATAACTTCACTCCCGGCAAGGATACCGAGGGCAATCGTCAGATCATAAGCGGAGCCCTCCTTCCTGATATCGGCCGGAGCCATATTTATCACAATTTTCTTTCCCGGGATCCTGTAACCGTTGTTACGCAAGGCTGCCTCGATCCTCTGGTGACTCTCCTTTACGGCATTATCGGGTAATCCAACCATAAAAAACTGGATTCCCTGGTCGATGCATACTTCAACAGTTACAGTAATTGCGTGAATACCGAAGACTGCACATCCGAATGTTTTAACGAGCATTTTTGCATGGGGTTATACAGCTTAATCGGAATTATGGTGGAAAGGTGATACCAAGAAGTGTGGGAAGTTATAAACAATATGGCCTACTTCTCGGGTTTGTATCTTGAAAGGGTTAGAATTTTTTGTGCGTCTGTTTCTTCCATGAGTTGTTTCAGGGTGACTGCAGGCTCATTGACCATATATTTTTTAATAATCTGCCAGCCAATCCATTCACCCAGTTTTGGCGGCGATTCCCTGGAAAATTCAGCCGTAAACGGACCGTCTGCCATAAAGATCCGGATGGTTTGTCCTTCGGATGAATATAACATCCGGTTTTCGATTATAGCCGCCCATACATGTTCCTCATTTTTTTTAATCCATGCATCCTGAGCTTCTGTGTATCCGATTTTAAACCGGTCGCCGGTACCCGGAATCATAGCATCTACAAAGTACAACCGCTTTCCGGCGCTGATCATTTCGTCAAGTAGCGTGTTGCCCGACATGGCTCTGATCCCGCTTACTTTGGCCAGCACCTGCATGCAATCAGGAACAATGTTGTCAGGAGTCATCCTTTCAAGCCGGTATGACGGGACTCCATCCGTAATATATATTTTATAATCTTTCCCAAGGTAATTGTCGAGGCCAATCAGTAATACACTATCGGCAAACTGAACGGGATATTCATAATCACCTCCGGAGATATACGAGTAAATTCGTGGAATTCCTGCATCCGGATAATAATATTTATAATGACGGAAAGCTTCCGTCAGTTCTTTTTCGAGTATATGGATATCTTTCAAACGGGAATTTACTTCGTGTGAAAAATCTATATTTCGAGGATTTATGAGATAGGATTTCATTTCGGTCAGCTTACCGGGTTCACTTAAATCGGTATCAAGGAAGAACCGGAACTCCGGTTTGAGTTTTTCCAGTTCATTGTGCAGGTTTGCAACGTTGATCTTAAATAACTCCCTGTCATACCTGTGAATTTTTATCTCCTGCAAAGGAATAGAAGATACATCGATCCTGAGTCTGTTGTCTCCTGTACTGCAACCGGTTATGGTCAGGATCACTAATCCTGAAAAGAAAATGATATTATTCCGGATCAAAAATATGCAAACGGATGCAGGATGCAGGATGCAGGATTTATTATTCCCTTTCCTGAAAACCTGATCCCTGAGCTGTGAATCTGAAACCTTAAGGTTAATCATCAAAAATTTGTTTTCAACATGGCACCACTGATCTGCTTTTCGTAAACCAATCCACACTTTCATCTATCCTCTGATCAACGAATTTTTATTAACGTTACGCGTGGTTGATTATTTTTGGATAAAATTATAGATTTAAGGAGATGTTTCGGAGATGAAATGGTTATTTTTGTTAAAATCACTAAAAGTAACACCCCGATATGATGCAAATGATAAAAAGAACAACTTTAACGGTATCCGTTATGAACGTGATATTTATGGTTATCCCGGTAATACTGACAGCACAGGACAAGCTTCCGGTAAAACTCGGTTTGAAAGTTGCGCCGAATATGTGCTGGATGAATACCAGCACCAAGGGATATTCTTACGACGGTGTGAATGCCGGGATAACCGTTGGTTTTGTCTCCGACATCTATTTCGCCGAAAGGTATGCCTTTTCGACGGGATTTAATTTTGATTATTACAGTGGAAAGTTGAAATACGCTGATTCTCTTCCAGTAACCGGTGGTAAAATAAATGGAGTAATGACACGGAAGTACAGTTTATTCTACCTGGAAATCCCCGTAACGGTCAAGATGCAAACAAAGGAATTTGGCCGTTTTTCCTTTTACGGACAAATTGGATTTGGAACAGGTTTCCGCCTCACCGCTACGGCCAGTGATGAATTTATCGGCGATGACGGGAAAACAACAACTGAAAAAAATGATATCCGGGATGAAACCACTTTAATCAGGGAGTCGGTTATTATCGGAGTGGGAACCGAATACCATATTGACCAGGACACACGTTTGTTTTTTGGTATTTCCTATAGTAATTCATTGAATAATGTATTGACTGGGTATAACAGCAAAACCGGTCTGAATCAGAGAGCATGGCTTAATTTTACCGAGTTGAGTATCGGGGTTCTTTTTTAAACAAACATGAAAATAGCGTTGGCACAACTGAATCACCGGATCGGGGATTTTGAATTCAATACTGCCCTGATCAGGGAAAATATTGCCAGAGCCAAAGCCGGAATGGCGGATGTTGTTGTTTTTGCCGAATTGGCTGTTAGCGGATATCCCCCGAGGGATTTCCTTGAATTCAATGATTTTATTGACCGCTGCCAAAGAGCTGTTGTTGAGATATCACGCGACTGTTATGGGATCGCAGCTATTTTCGGTTGTCCGACAAGAAATCCTGCTGTAAAAGGGAAACCGTTGCATAACACTGCCTTTTTCCTGTCGGAAGGTAAAATCATCGGCAGGGCGAACAAGAGTCTCCTGCCAAACTATGATGTATTTGATGAATACCGGTATTTCGAACCCAACAGGTTACCATATTCAATAATTCAATACAAGGGAAAACGGTTTGCCATTACAATCTGTGAAGATCTCTGGAACATCTCCGACGATCCTCTTTATATCAGGAATCCTATGGAGGAACTTATCCGGATGAAGCCTGATCTGATCATAAATATTGCCGCATCACCCTTTAATTATGATCAGCACCGGAGCAGGACAGAAGTTCTGAAACGTAATGCGTTGACCTATAAGCTTCCGTTGTTTTATGTGAATCATGTAGGGGGCCAGACGGAACTTCTTTTCGATGGAGGGTCGATGATCATTGATGCAAATGGAGAGGTTGTTGAACAGCTAAAGTATTTCGAGGAGGATTTCCTGGTTTACGATCTGGAGAATCCCTCCGCCAACACACTCACCCTGGTGGAAGGTAGCCAGGGAGAGGGGTCAATAAGACTTATCCATGATGCCCTTGTTATGGGAATCCGTGACTATTTCCATAAAATGGGATTCTCCAAAGCCATACTTGGCTTGTCCGGTGGTATTGATTCAGCCGTTACCCTTGTACTGGCGGTAGAAGCTCTTGGCAAAGAGAATGTGAGGGCGATATTGCTGCCATCGAAATTTTCCTCGGAACATAGTATTACTGATGCCAAAGAACTGACAGAAAAGCTCGGGATTGAACATGAGATTATTCCGATTGAAGACAGTTTTCAGTCTTTACGGCACACGCTTGAGTCCCAATTCCGTGATCTTCCATCCGATATTACTGAAGAAAACATGCAGGCAAGGATCAGGGCGGTAATTCTGATGGCATTATCCAACAAATTTGGTTATATCCTGCTGAATACCTCCAATAAAAGTGAAGCGGCGGTAGGATATGGAACACTTTACGGAGATATGGCCGGCGGATTAGCTGTTCTGGGTGATGTTTACAAAACCCAGGTTTATGAACTGGCCGGCTATATTAACCGGAAACAGATAATAATTCCTGAAAATTCTATCAGGAAACCCCCGTCGGCGGAGCTCAGACCCGACCAGAAAGATGCGGATTCCCTTCCGGAATACGGGATACTGGATAAAATTCTTTACCGTTATATCGAGCTGCGTCGGGGTCCGAACGATCTGATCAGTGAAGGTTTTGAAGAGGCAACTGTAAAGCGCGTGTTGAAACTTGTAAATACGAGCGAGTACAAGCGTTATCAGACTCCCCCGATCCTTCGTATTTCGCCAAAAGCATTCGGCATGGGACGCCGGATGCCAATAGTGGCAAAGTATCTTTCTTAAGGGAGAGTCAGGTAATCACTCTTTCAAGCCATCACCGATTCTACCGAATTTATTTCGGGAATAGCTTTTTTTACGGCTGCTTCGATACCATTCTTCAGGGTCATCTGGCTATGGGGACAATTACCACACATGCCTAACAAACGGATGTTGACGATGTTGTCGTCAGTCATATCGATAAATTCCACGTCACCCCCATCGGCCTGGAGATAAGGACGGATCTGTTCGATTACGTTTTTTACTTTCTGCTCGAGTTCTGTGTTCTGTGTCATAGGTCAACGTTACTTCGTGTATATTATTCCCGGGTTAAAACCCGGAGTTGTTCATATTTAAGCAGGCGAGGTCTTTAAACTTTTCCTGGCTTCATTGTTTATTGCTATCTGTCGTGAAATGGTTATCGCAAGGTCATGAAAGGCTTCTCCGGCAGGCGAGGGATCACCTGCTACTACAGGAGTACCGATATCACCTGAGGTGGTGATTGTTTTATCGATCGGTATCTGACCCAGTAATGGTACATTCATTTCATCAGCAAATTTTTTTCCTCCTCCTTCCCCGAAAATGCTGTATTTTTTATCGGGTAAATCGGGGGGAACAAAATACGACATATTTTCTACTAATCCAAGTATTGGTATCCTGATCTGGTCGTTCCTGAACATATCGGCGGCTTTTCTCACATCGGCAATAGCAACCTGCTGTGGTGTGGTCACAATAATAGCCCCGGTAAGCGGGAAATTCTGGATAAGGGTGAGAGGAATATCACCGGTACCGGGAGGAAGGTCGATAACCATATAATCAAGCGCTCCCCAGTCGGCATCGGTAAAAAGCTGTTTGAGGGCCATTGAGGCCATAGGACCTCTCCAGATGATAGCTTTCGACTGATCGACAAAAAATCCTATTGAAAGCAGCTTTATACCATATTTTTCAAACGGGTAAACAAAGGTTTTTCCATCTTTATCAAATCCTCTGGGACGTTCATCCAGGAGCCCGAACATCATCGGTACGGAAGGACCATAAATGTCGGCATCGATCAGGCCGACCTTTGCTCCCGAATCAGCAAGTGCAATAGCCAGGTTTACTGCAACTGTCGATTTCCCGACACCCCCTTTACCCGATCCGACTGCAATGATATTTTTTACATTCTTCAGCATTTCCTCACTCTCTTTCCGTACCGAGGTGACTCTTGAAATTACTTCAATCTCAATTTCTGCTTTACTATCCACATAAGTGTGTATTGCATCTGCGCAGTCTTTCTTTATCCTGTCCTTCAAGGGACAGGCAGGTGTTGTCAAAACAAGGCGGAATTTTATCTTTTTACCGTCCACTCTGATCTCTTCGATCATTTTCAATGTCACCAGATCTTTTTTCAGATCAGGGTCATTCACATGGCTTAAGGCGGATAATATTTGGTCTGTGGTATATGTCATTGGTTATTGGATTTTACAATTCTTTGGCAGGATCCCAAAACAGTTCTTCAAAACGCAGAATTTTATCTTTTCGTATTTTAATCCCTTCACTTTCCAACAATTGTTTCATTACATTTGGCCCTCCAAAATGGCGTTTCCCGGTAAGAAGTCCGTTCCGGTTGACTACACGGTGAGCCGGTATATTGGTTACACGGGTATGTGAAGCATTCATAGCCCATCCTACCATTCTTGCCGATCCTTTGGTTCCCAGATATCCTGCAATTGCTCCATACGAAGTAACCCTCCCGAAGGGGATCAACTGAACAATTTCATAAACTGAATCGAAAAATGACTCCTGCTTCTTCATAAACGACGGGAATATTATATTTCTTCCTTCAGTTCCAGCAGAAATCCTTTAATCCTGTTGAGGGAATCTATTATCTCCACGCTTCGTATAACATCCTCCTTGTTATTTTTTAACTTTTCCTTTGCTCCCTGCAGGGTATATCCTCTCTCCTTGACCAGATGGAAAATTATTCTGAGGTTATCCACATCCTGTCTGGTAAACAAACGGTTCCCCTTTTTATTTTTCTGAGGCTTCAGAATATCGAATTCTTTTTCCCAGAACCGGATGAGTGAAGTATTAACTTCAAAGAGTTCAGCAACTTCGCCGATAGTATAATAGACTTTCTCGATTTTATGATCTTTATTCAGCATCAGGATCAAGGGTTTTCAATCCATCGATTGTGACGGACGCTGTGAAAGATCGAGCATCATCTGGAACTGAACTGGAGACAAATCATTGAAAAAGAAATAGATAGGATTGACAGCAATGCCATTTTTACGGACTTCATAATGAAGATGGGGAGAAGTGGATTTCCCGGTGTTTCCTACATAACCGATGATCTGTCCGCGTAAAATCTTCTGACCCGGCTTTACAAAAATCCTTGACATATGTGCATATGCAGTAGAGTAGTTATATCCGTGATCGATTACCACCTCATTACCATACCCGCCAAAGCCCCTTCCTGCCTTAGTCACTGTTCCATTTCCCGTGGCATAGATTTCAGTACCAACCGGGGCTGAAAAATCAATGCCTTCATGAAATTTCCTGACTTTGTAAAAGGGATCTACACGGGTTCCAAAATAGGAACCGATACGACGAAGATCCTTATTATTGATTGGTTGAATAGCCGGCACACTTACAAGCATCTTCTCCTTGTTCTTGGCCATGTTGAACACCTCATCGTATGATTTTGACTGAACATATAATTGTCCCATGATCTTATCCATTTTCTTCTCGGTTTCGATCATGATATCGGAATTGGAGAAACCTTTCAGTTTTTCATAGCGGTCAATACCGCCGATTCCGGCTTCCCTGACGGAGGCGGGGATAGGCTCGGCTTCGAAGATTACACGGTAAATATTATCATCCCTGTCCTGCAGGTCTTTTATTATCCTTGTCACTTTTTCCAGCTGATCATCAAATACGTGATACTGCAGTTTCATCTGGTCAAGTTCCCTTTTCAGGGCTTTTTGCTTTGGAGAATCCACAAAGTTGTAGGCAAGAATAAGGACGACGGCCGCGAAAACAATTCCGGTTGATAAATGAGAGAAAAAGTACAGGGTTCTTTTTCTTAAGGTTGTCTGAACCCGGTCGAAGGTTAAGGATTTTTTATTGAATTTATACTTTACCTTGCTCATTTGCAGGTCAATAAGGAAATTTTTTAAAGCGGAGGGATTACTGGAGCAAAATTAAGTAAATAATTAACTTTGCAGGCGCCGTCCGGTTTAAAAAATGTTAACATTTGTTAAAGATTTGTTAATCTGATATTTAAATGAAATATCAAATTATTCACACATGAATTCAAACGTCATCAGAAATACCTTTCTGGAGTTTTTCAAATCCAAAGGTCATCTTATTGTTCCCTCTTCCCCCATGGTCATTAAAAATGACCCAACTCTGATGTTCACAAATGCGGGTATGAACCAGTTTAAGGATATTTTCCTTGGAAATAAACCTGCAAGGTCAAACCGGGTAGCGGATACTCAAAAATGTCTGAGAGTATCCGGTAAACATAATGACCTTGAGGAGGTAGGGATAGATACCTATCATCATACTATGTTTGAGATGTTAGGTAACTGGTCATTTGGTGATTATTTTAAAAAGGATGCAATCACATGGGGATGGGAATTGCTGACAAATGTATTAGGAATTAATAAGGACAGGTTGTATGTCACTGTTTTTGAAGGCGACGAAAAAGAAGGATTGAAACAGGATTTTGAAGCATATGAATTATGGAAAAAACTGATCCCGGAAAACCACATCCTGTTTGGCTCCAAAAAAGATAATTTCTGGGAGATGGGTGACACTGGTCCCTGCGGACCTTGCTCTGAAATCCATGTGGATATCAGGGATGAAGCCGGCCGTAAAAATATCCCTGGGAGTAAGCTGGTCAACAAAGGGAATCCGCATGTAATCGAGATTTGGAACCTGGTGTTTATTGAATTCAACAGAAGAAATGACGGTAAACTTGTTCCATTACCTTCCAAACATGTAGATACGGGAATGGGGTTTGAACGTCTCTGTATGGTACTTCAGGATCAGCGATCGAATTACGATACAGATGTATTCCAGCCATTGATCCAGGCAATTTCTTCGAAGGCAGGCATCCCTTACGGATCTGATGAAAAGCCGGATATAGCAATGCGTGTAGTGGCCGATCATATGAGGGCAATTGCCTTTTCGATTGCCGACGGACAACTTCCCTCAAATGTAAAAGCCGGTTATGTGATCAGACGTATTCTTCGCCGTGCATTACGTTACGGGTATACTTTTCTCGGGTTCAGGGAGCCATTTATTCATGATATGATACCTGTCCTGGTACAGCAGATGGGAACCGTATTTCCGGAGTTAAAGTCGCAGGAAACAATCATCATGCATGTGATCAGGGAGGAAGAATCAGCGTTTTTACGTACTCTGGAGACAGGAATTCAGAAGTTTAATATCTATATTGATAACAAAAAAATCAACAATTATCTTCATGCGCCTAAAATCCTTGATCCGGCATCCTGTTCCCTGCATCCTGTCACCAATACAATAGAAGGTTCCTTTGCTTTTGAACTATACGATACATACGGATTCCCTGTCGATTTAACGTTGCTGATGGCGAGGGAACAAGGGTGGACAGTCGACATGGAAGGATTCAGTAAGGGACTTGAGGAACAGAAAAGTCGTTCACGCCAGGCTGCATCAGTCGAAGCATCCGACTGGAAGATATTGCAAGATGACTCCGGTCTGTCAGAATTCATTGGTTATGACACATTCTCTGTCGAGACAGAAATCACCAAATACCGGAAGATCGCTGCCAAGGGAGAGACGGCGTTTCATATAGTCCTTGCACAAACCCCTTTCTATGCCGAATCAGGCGGCCAGGTTGGCGACCGGGGCTGGCTCATTGCAGGAAAAGAGAAAATTGAAGTAGTTGATACCATCAGGGAGAATGAACTGATAATTCACATTTGCAGGAAAATTTTCAACAAACCTAATCAACCTGTAATTGCCCGGATTGATGTGGAACGGCGCAGGCTTACGGCTAATAATCATACGGCCACACATTTAATGCATGCCGCTCTCCGGCAAATCCTTGGAAAACATGTAGAGCAAAAAGGCAGTCTGGTCGATGAGAACCGGTTACGGTTTGACTTCACCCACTATTCTAAGCTGACACCTGAAGAGATCCACAAGATTGAAAGAATGGTAAACGCCAGGATCAGGGAGAACATTGTCCTTCAGGAAGAAAGGTTTTTACCGATCAGTAAGGCAAAGGAGATGGGCGCCATGGCGCTCTTTGGTGAAAAATATGGTGATTTCGTAAGGGTGATAGTATTCGATAAAGACTATTCCGTTGAACTTTGCGGTGGAACCCATGTAATGGCGACAGGTCAGATCGGACAGATTAAGATTATTTCAGAAGGAGCGATAGCTGCAGGGATCAGGCGTATCGAAGCGATCACGGGTGAGAAGGCAGAGGAATACTGGTATGAGAAGCAGCAACTTTTCAATGACATGGAAGAAATTCTTAAAAACCCTAAGGATCTTCTCAGGAGTGTAAAAAACCTTATCGGAGACAACCAGTCGTTAAAAAAACAAGTCTCTGAGTCAGGTAAGGTAAAAGTTCAGAATCTTAAAGAAGAACTTAAAAATAAGGTTGAGTTTCATAATGGCATAAACTTTCTGGCTGTTAAGGTTGACCTGGATAGTGAGCAGGTAAAGAATCTCGGTTGGGAGCTGAACAAAATGATCCCTGACCTGTTCCTAGTGCTGGGTAATGAATGTGACGGAAAGGCAGGACTTACGGTAATACTTTCGGAAAAACTGGTAAATGAATCCAAGATGAATGCAGGTAAGATAATCCGGGAACTTGCCAGGGAGATCAAAGGCGGTGGCGGCGGGCAACCTCATATTGCAACAGCCGGCGGGAAAGATCCCAAGGGTATTGCGGCAGCATTGGAGAAGGCTAAGGAGTTTATACCCGGATAATAAAAAAGCCGGCAGTATATGAAAGAGATGTGACTATGAAAGTGAAGCTAAATAAAAGGGTGTAATAATTATCCAATATCGGTACCATTGACTACAGAAGAAATTGTCACGGATATCAGGGAATACTGCAAGATGCATGCTGATCCGGTATTGGTTCAAAAATATTCGAGATATTTCAGGGGAGGATATACCAGCTGGGGTTTACCACACGATCTTTATGAAGCAAAAGTCGCCGAGATCCTTGGACTTCCCGGGATGAACCTTGAGAGGATCCTCAAACTTGCCGACTCCCTTATAAGATCGCCCAGGTATGAAGAGGTCAGCATGGCAATCCTGATGACACTAAAACTGAAAAAAGAGTGGACACAGAAAACATTTGATGCCGTTGAGGATTGGTTTTCAATTGGAATAACCAACTGGGCACATACCGACTACATCTGCGGGGAGGTGATATCTGTTTTTTTCGGGAGAGGCTTCATTACGATTGATTCATTAAACAAGTGGCGGTTTGCGGAGAATAAATTCCAGAGAAGGGCTGCCGTGGTTGGATTGATAAAACCAATGAAGCTTTCTGTCGATTTCAAGCCCTATTTTGATTTTATTGATCCAATGATGTCAGATGCTGAACGGGAGGTTCATCAGGGATTAGGATGGTTTCTGCGTGAAGCATGGAAAAAACAACCTGAACCTGCTGAAGTTTTCATGATGAAATGGAAGAATTCCGCTGCACGGCTCATTTTCCAGTACGCCACAGAAAAAATGTCGAAAGTAAATAAAGAACGCTTCCGAAAATCCAAATAATTCCGATAATTATTATGAAAATCCGTCATTTCGAAGAGATCAGCAACAACGCATGGCCGTCTTTACAGTCGATGCAGTACGACGGCTGGCTTCTGCGGTTTGCAAACGGAGTAACGAAACGGGCAAATTCTATTAACCTTCTTTATCCTTCAACAATTAATCCGGAGAAAAAAATTGAATTCTGCGAGGAATTATTCAATTCAAAAAATATCCCCGCCACTTTCAAGATCACAGCCATTGCAGATCCCCCGGATATCGATGAGCGTCTTGAGAAACGTGATTATTATGTTCATTCAACTATCTCTTTCCAAACCGCCGATCTGAGGTTGTTAAATCCTGTACCTGATCCGGAGACAGTGGTTTCTTCAGTTATTGAAGAAGACTGGATCACAGATTTCATTCGGATGAATGGATTTGATTTAAAGATGAAATCAACCTATATCGCTATAATGGAACAAGTTCTTACGCCAAAATGCTGGGTTTCAGTCAGGGATGAAACAAAGAACATAGGCGTTGGATTTGGCGTTGTTGAAGGGCCATATATGGGTATGTTCGATATCGTAACCGATAGGTTATACAGAAGAAAAGGGATCGGTAGCAGAGTGGTAAACAGTCTGTTGCATTGGGGGATTGAAAACGGTGCGGACACAGCCTACCTGCAGGTTCTGACCAGCAACCTGCTTGCACAGAAACTTTATTTAAAGTTCGGATTCAAGGAGTCTTATCTTTACTGGTACAGGATGCAGAATATCTGAAAGCTACAAGCTCGCTACCTCTTTTTTTAATTCTTCAATCGCAACGTTGATGGGCAGTTTCTCTTTCTCAAGAGAGATTTCAAGGATATTTCTTGCCAGCTCTGAAGATGGATCATTTTCAGGGACTTTTGCGGCAGCCTGATTTATCAGCCTTATTGTTTCTTCCTTTGCATTTTTAATCAGTTCCCAGGTAATGGAAGGGATATAGATCTGCTGGGAAAGATTGTATTCGAATTCATCCCTTATGGTTTTTACCAACAGCGATTGTAACTGGATTGCTGAAAGTTCAGGTTTATTCGTCCGGAGGATCAAAGTTGACGGTAATATTCTTTCCAGGAAGAGAACAATCCGTTCATAAGCCTGTAGCCTCAATGGAAGGATTATTTTAAGTGACTCTCCTGTCGAAGGGGGGATAATCGACTTCCTGCTTTGCTGCAAATAGTAACGAAGGAGAAAAAAAAGTCCGGTAAAAACAAGAGCAAGAACAATAAGTGTTCTGATCAGGTGCAAAAAGAAAAAAGGAGGCATGTTAATATTGTTTATTATACAAAGTTATACCGATCCCCGATATGTTTGTATTTAAAGGATTGAAAAGTTTTCTAATTTAGCCTGCCTTTCAAATTTTCATCATCCTTGGAATACATGAATCCATAAAGTGAATCAATAGTTAAAAAGTCACCATTATGCCGGACGAAATAAAAATATATACAAAGGGAGGGGACAAGGGAGAAACTTCCCTGTTAGGCGGAACGAGGGTATTGAAGAGCCATGACCGGGTTGAAGCCTATGGAAACCTTGATGAACTGAACTCCTTTATAGGGCTGATCCGTGACCAGGATATCAGGGGACATTACCGTGAAGTTCTCCTCCGAATACAGTCAACACTATTTGTTGCCGAAGCGCTTATTGCACGCGATCCGGAAAAACATACCCGCGACCTTCCGCCGCTTTCCGATGAAGAGATTAACATGCTTGAAAGGGAGATCGATTCAATGAACAAGGAGTTACCTCCTCTGCATTCATTTATTCTTCCCGGCGGCAGCATCGTTGTTTCCACCTGTCACATTGCCCGGACTGTATGCCGGCGGGCAGAAAGGTCGGTTGTACGATTAAACCAGATCCAGCCGGTGGATGGAATAATAATTCGTTATCTGAACCGTTTATCGGATTATTTATTTATCCTGGCGAGGAAGATAGGGAAAGAGACCGGGACAGAGGAAAGAAAATGGGAACAAGGGAAAGATATCGCTTGACTTTTTGATTTTATTTTTTATACTTTTGCAGGATTCTAAAAAAGCTTGGAAAACCAATGTACTGGACACTTGAATTAGCATCAAAACTGGAAGATGCTCCCTGGCCTGCCACCAAGGATGAACTGGTTGATTGGGCGATCAGGTCGGGTGCTCCACAAGAGGTGATCGAAAACCTCAGGGAAATTGAGGATGAAGGCGAATCATACGAACGTATTGAAGATATCTGGCCGGATTATCCCACCAAGGACGACTTCTTTTTCCACGAAGACGAATACTGAACAGCTTACTATCCTGGCTTTTTTAATTACGGTTGAAAGGGATCGCCGATCGTGGTAATTTATTTTGAACAGCCAAAAAAAGTGAAGTTTACTTTGCCATAGGTTCGCTTTTGTGAAAAGTGGGGATTATCTTCGAAATTCCAGGCTCCCGGATGTTCAAGGATGAAGATTCCGTCAGGATTGAGAATTGAAGAACTGAAGATGAGATCAGGTATAATCCCGATACCGGCAAGGTTATAAGGCGGATCGGCAAAGATCAGGTCAAAGGAGGCAGCGGGGTGACGGAGTATCTGAAATACGTCCGACCTGACAGTTCTGAGGTTTTCGATCCCGAATTCAAGGGAAACTTTGTTTATAAATCCTATACAGCGCGGATCCCGGTCAACAGCGGTGACAGACGGGCAGCCCCGCGAGACGAATTCAAGCGAGATACTCCCTGTTCCGGTGAACAAATCAAGTACCCTGACCGATTCAAAACCGATAAGGTTATTCAGAACATTGAATAACGCCTCCTTCGCGAAATCAGTTGTGGGACGCACCGGGAGGTTCGACGGAGGCCGGAGTCTTCTTCCACGATATTTCCCGCTTATGATCCGCACAAAGTGAAATTAAGAAGCGGATAAAACGACTGAGCCTGCACCTGGTTGAATACATAACTGAATTTAAAACTATCATTGCGCCGCCCGAATTCGACATGTTTGATATAACGTTGCAGTAATTCAAACAAGTTGGAACTCCTGTCTACCTTGCCAAGAAGAACAACAGGAATATTCTCAGGATTGATATTCAGCTGTTCCAGTACAAAAATCAGGTAATAGGTGATGTCTTCCGGATTCAGGTATGAGAAAGAATTAAAATAACTCATCTGACGGCCGTCAAACAGCATGAGATCAAAGTGTTTTTCCCGAAGATGGAGGAAGACGCGATTCGTATTGATCCTGTTCTTAAAGTTTATCAGGACTGACTCCATCAGGATAGTCGACAGATGGTAAATACGGGTATGCGGGTAGATTCCCTTTATTTCATCCAATATCAAAGTTGGAATTGAAAAAACATTGTAAGTATCCATCAGAACAAGGTGGTCGGAAAAGGCTTTTTCCTCCGGATCCGACTTATAATTAAAGTTCAGGTAATTTTCCAGTTCATTTGCATCGTAGAGCGGTGCGGGGATCAGTGTATGCTTTTTGCTTTCATAAGCAATTTTCACCAGTTTATATGGATTTTTCAGCCATGGCATTGCAGTTACAACGCTTTTTAAAAAATCATGGAAGGAGTCTTTTATACCTCCCTGGCGCTGCTGGAATTCAGTTCTCTTTATCTGCTGGACACCCATGAATTTATTACGACGGTAATCAAGTACACAATATGCAAGGCCTGACTCATTGAATTGAATGAACAACCCGTAATTTCTCGTTTCCTGGACGGAAAACGCTTCATCCAGCTTATTCAGTACAACTGTAAAATGATTTGCCATTCCTGTCAGACTATAAAAACCAGTACAAGATTAATGACAATGATAATAAGAAAACCGGAAACAAGGAATTTCCACGCAATTTTTCCGGCAAAAAAGCAGCCATAGATAAGCTTGAGGAGATTGTTGCTTATGATCGCCTGCAAGGTAGCCATGGCAATAACATCCATTGATACAATATACTTTCCCTGGAAGAGGTTGATTAGGAAAGGATCAATATCTGTTAAGCCTACAATATAAGAAAGGACGTTTAGACCAAGTGTCCCATAATGGGTGATCACTCCGTAAGTGATAAATGTGAATGCCACATACAGTGCTGTGAAGATCAACGCCATTTTAAATTCCAGTGGATTTTTATCTTCCGAGAGATCCTGGTCAAAAGCGCCGAATGTCCTGTTCCTGTAAAACAGAATTACCGTACCGATACCTGCAGAGACCAGGAAAAGTATAATAAAGAACGGCCATATGCGGAAAAACAAGGAAGGGGTGAAGATAAAGATCAGAATAAGAATCCTGAAATACATCATAGAAGTTGCGAAAATTATGCCGGCCATATACTGGTTAAGGTTTTGCGGTTCCTTTTTGCTTTTTTTCGCAAGGATTATAGTAGTTGCGGTGCTGCTATAGAGTCCTCCCAGAATACCGGATAATATTATGCTTGCTTTTCTGAAAACGAATTTTTTCATCAGGTAGCTGAAATATGAAATGGTCGAGATCACGACAACCGCCAGCCATATTTTATATGGTGTCAGACTCAAATCCCTGATAAAAGGCTCATCGGGCACAACCGGAAGGATCACTCCGGCTATTACCAGAAATTTGGCAAGAGTAAGAAATTCATAGCGATCGAATTTCTTTGAGAGAGCGCCAAAGGTTTCTTTCATCTCAGTTAAAATGAGTACCGTAACGACAATCAGCAGTACCATCCATTGGGGTTGAGTTAAAACAAGAGGGCCGATACAATATGTGATCAGGGCAATCAGGATTGTAGTAGCTCCATAGTCTTTAAATTCCCGTATATGAAAAAAATAGGAAATTGAAAAGATTATCGCTAGGACTAATCCGCCACCCATGAAAAGGTATGCATGTTGCCAATCAAGGAAATACAGGACAAAGCCAAGGATTCCGATGAAGGTGAAAGTCCGGTCGGTACCGAAAGTATGGCTGCCTTCATGGGATTGACTGTGAATTCTGCGCTGTGAAAGCCCTATCAATAATGAAAATACGGTTACCAGCACAAAATTGATCAGATTCTGCGGGATGTTTTTAAATAACTCCATTGGCGATATTTTTAAAATTATAATGGCGAAACGGCGAATTAGTGAAAAAGCAAAACATAATGATTCAATGTCTGAATTACCTGATGACTTCCCGGTATCCGGGCACCTCTTTTAAAAATTTAAACGACTTGTTTTTATGATCTATCAGACAGGCATAATGCTGTAATCCATTTGTAACAACCAGAAAGCCGACTGTCAGGGACATATTGTACATTGCCACCTGATCAAATACTTTCTGTGTTATCTCAACTTCCGGGGCTTTGCATTCCACTACAAGACATGGATTACCGTCCGGTCCGTAAACAAGGATATCGCTTCGTTTCTTCAACCGGTTATAAGTCAGGGAGGCTTCCACAACTATAACTGAAGCGGGATAATCTTTTTGAGTTACCAGGAAATTTAAAAAATGCTGTCTCACCCATTCTTCCGGAGTCAGCCTGACAAATTTCCTGCGAAATCTGTCAAAGATTTCCTGTCTTCCATTCCGGCCTTCTCTGATCCGGGACTCATAAGCCGGCAAGTTCAGTTGTAGTTTCATCCTTAGATACAAACATACATAAAAATCTGACAAATCTTTATCTTTGTGTCCACAACGGCGCTGCATAGAAAATACTTTCCCCTATGCGTTGTATAAAGGCAGGTCGGAATCAGGACAGTCCCTTTTTAGTACATGATCAGTAAACTATGGCTGAAAAAAACAAGATCAGTTTTAACAACATACTCCTGGATCTTAAAAACAAGATCTATTATCCGGTTTATTTTTTGTTTGGCGAAGAACCATATTTTATTGATAATATCTCCGATTTCATTGAACGAAACGTTCTCAATGACCAGGAGAAAGAATTCAACCAGTCGATCCTGTACGGAAAAGATGCAAGCGTACCGATGATCATCAGTTATGCCAAACGTTTTCCGATGATGGCCAATTTCCAGGTGCTTATTATAAAGGAGGCACAGGAGGTGGAAAAAATTGAAGATCTTCAGCCTTATATTGAAACTCCGCTCAAATCAACCATCCTTGTTCTTTGTTATAAATATGGGAAACCGGATAAACGGAAAGGATTTTACAAGTCGCTTGAGAAGAACGGGGTAATTTTCGAGTCGGTACGGTTATATGAGAGCAAGATTCCCGATTGGATTCATGATTACCTCCGGCTGAAGAATTGTAGCATTTCCCAAAAAGCGGCCATTCTGCTGACTGAGTTCCTGGGAAACGATCTGAGCAAGGTGGTCAATGAACTGGACAAGTTACTTATCAACAATCCTTCCGGATCAGAGATCACAGAGGATTTTATTGAAAAAAATATAGGAATCAGTAAGGATTTCAATGTTTTTGAACTTCAAAAGGCGCTTGTCAAAAAAGATATCTTCAAAGCAAACCAAATCATCCGTTACTTTGCCGCGAATCCCAGAGAAAATCCATTGGTAAAGGTTATTCCGATCCTTTCCTCTTATTTCAGCAAGGTACTCACATATCATTATCTCCAGGATAAATCGAAGAACAATGTTGCTTCAGTGCTTTCGGTCAATCCGTTCTTTGTTACCGATTACCAGCAAGCTTCCAGAGTCTTCGGAGTAGGAAAGGTGATAAAAATAATTTCCCTGTTACGTGAATATGACCTGAAAGCGAAAGGGGTGGAGAACGTTTCCGCATCAGACGGGGAACTGATGAAAGAGTTGATCTTTAAGATCCTTCACTAATCTTCTTCTACCTGGTAATTATATTCTTTTGAGCGGTAGGTATCTTCGATCAAATTCCGGTAACGTTCCTGAATGAATTTACGGCGGAGTTTCAGCGTGGGAGAAAGTTCACCGGATGATACAGTCCACGGGCCCGCTATGAGCCTGAACTTCTTGATCTTTTCAGTTTGCCCCAGATCGAGGTTTATATGTTCGACCTCCTGTCGGATCCGTTTGATGATCCTGATATTACGGGTTGCTTTCTCCGGTGTGGTAAATATGATATGTTTAACAGCACACCAATCTTTAAGATGATCGAAATTCGGAACTATCAGGGCGGCTGTATATTTCCTGTTCTCGCCTATAACCAGGATATGCTCGACGAAAGGAGATTCCTTAAACCGTTGTTCAATCAACTGGGGAGCGATATATTTCCCCGTAGAAGTTTTGAATATCTCTTTTTTCCGGTCGGTTATCTTCAGGTATTTTCCTTCTTCCAGCATTCCGATGTCACCGGTATGGAACCACCCATCTTCATCAATTACCTCCCTGGTACGTTCCGGCCGGTTATAATATCCGAGCATTACATTTGGTCCTTTACAGAGGATCTCACCATCTTCAGCAAATTTAACTTCAACACCAGGAAGAACATGGCCAACCGTGCCAAATTTGAATCCCCCGGGTTCAAGAGTTGAAACCGCAATTACAGGTGAAGTTTCCGTCAGGCCATACCCTTCCATGAGCGGCATACGGGCAGCCCAGAATATTCTGGCCAACCTCGGGTGAAGGGATGCTCCGCCCGACACAATAAGCCTGATATTGTTACCAAGCAATTTCCGCCACCTTCTGAAAACGATCAGGTTGGCGATCCATAATTTGACATCATAAAACCATCCGCGGGTGTGGTTAAATTCAAATTTATGTCCCTGACGGAGAGCCCAGAAGAAGATTGATTTTCTCGGACCTTTGAAGTTTCTTCCTTTGGTTACAATCCGGTTATATATTTTTTCCAGAACACGTGGAACACATGCGAAGGTATGCGGCTTTATCTCACGGATATACTCCCCGATCTTTTCAAGGCTTTCACAGTAATACACAGACATGCCGAAATACTGGTAGAGGTAGTTCAGCATCCGTTCATAGACATGGCACAACGGGAGAAAACTCATAGCCCGATCATTGGTTCCAAAGTCGGGAATACCTGAACAGCTTATTACATTCGAAATAAAATTCCTGTGGGAAAGCATGACACCTTTCGGATTTCCTGTTGTACCGGAAGTATAAATGATAGTTGCAAGATCATCCTGACGGATGGATTGTTTGATCATTTCAAGTTGACCCGGTTCAGGAAAGCTTTTACCCTTATCAATGATATCCTTCCAGTTTCCTGTTGCTTTTATCTTTTCAATTGTAAAGACTCCCTTCAGACTGGGGATGTCCCGGCTGAACGTTATTATCCGTTTATAAATTTCTGCATTTGATACTATCAGGTATTCGATCCGGGCATCGTTTAAAATAAAGCGGTAATTGCCGGCGCTTACTGTCGGGTATATCGGTACCTGTATCGCACCCGACATCATTATGCCCATATCAAAAAAGTTCCATTCAGGGCAATTGTGCATTATTGTCCCGATTTTCGTTTCCCTGTGAATGCCCAATGCCAGGAATCCGAGAGCTATCTCATTTGAGATCCGTATATAATCTTCGGAAGAATAAGGAATCCATTTCCTGTCGCGACGAAACAGAAAGGCATCCGGCTTGGAAATATACTTTGTATTGTATAGCTCCAGAAGATCGAACAGTCTCGAAATTTCCGGCATTTATAAGATCAGATTTGTCATTTAAATAATAAAGCGATCCTGTCCCTGTATTTATTGCTGATAAAGTTTCTTTTAAGTTTCAATGTCGGGGTGATCTCTCCTGTTTCGAATGTCCATTCAGTATCAAGCAAATCCCAGCTTTTAATTTTTTCCGTATCACCGAAGGATTTATTGTATTTATCGATCTCTACCTGGAAACGTTTGCGTATCCTTGGGAGTTGTATCATCTCGGCATTCGTGGTAAAAGGGATCTCCTTCACCTCACACCAGGCTTTTAAAAAAACAAAATCCGGTTCGATCAGGGCTCCAGCAAACTTCTGATTCTCCCCTACTACAATCAATTGATTAATGAACAAAGATTCTTTAAACTTATCTTCGATAGGTTGAGGGCTGACATATTTTCCGAAAGATGTTTTGAATATCTCTTTTTTTCTTCCGGTTATTTTCAGCTGACCTTCGGTTTCTATATGTCCCAGGTCACCGGTATGAAACCATCCTTCTTCGTCGATGGCTTCACTGGTTTGCGCAGGATCTTTATAATAGCCTTTCATAAGGTTTGGGCCTTTGCACAGGATTTCTCCGTCGTCGGCGATCCTCACTGTGACTCCACGAAGTACAGGACCTACCGTACCGAATTTTATACCATGTTCGCTGAAATCACTTACGGCAATCACCGGTGAAGTCTCTGTAAGGCCATATCCCTCCAGAATATTGATCCCGGCGCAGGTAAACATTCTGGAAAGCCGTGGCTGGATGGCGGCTCCGCCGGAAACGATGATATTGATCTTCCCGCCCAGGGCTTCCCGCCATTTTACATACACCAGCTTATCATACAATTTACGTTTGAGCTCATAGAGCCACCCGTTTGCTCCTTTCAGTTCATATCTCAGGGCAAGATGCAAGGCCCAGAAGAATATCCACCGCTTGAATCCTTTTAACTTATGCCCGGCTGCAAACAGCTTGTCATAGACCTTTTCCAGGAGACGGGGTACCGAGGAAAGAATATCAGGTTTTACTTCCTTCATATTTTCGGTAATCGTTCCAAGATTTTCAGCATAATAAATGGATATCCCGAGGTATTGATAAAGGTAATTCAGCATACGTTCATAGACATGGCATAACGGAAGATAGCTGACTGCTCTGCCTTCTTCCCCGAATGGTGGAATGTAGGAGGCGGCTTTGAAATTTGAAATGAGGTTGGCATGGGTCAGCATAACTCCTTTTGGATTGCCCGTGGTTCCTGAGGTGTAAATAATAGTGACGATATCATCAGGTTTTATTGCCGCTTTCCTTGTTTCAAGAAGTTCCCGGTTGGGAGTTTGTTTTCCCAATTCGATCAGGTCGTTGAGTTGTTTAAATTCTTCATAGGCGTTATAAGTGTATATTTCCTGAATATGCGGAATATCGGGAAGGATATGCTGGATTTTACGTAACAGTTCTTTCCCCGAAATAAAAACATATCTGACCTCAGCATGACCAAGGATATATGAATAATCCGATTCGCTGATGGTAGGATAGATCGGAACGTGTATAGCTCCGACCTGCTGGATAGCCATGTCGACGAAATTCCATTCCGACCGGTTCGCACTTATCTGGGCGATCCGGTCGCCAGGCTGAACTCCCAGAGCTAAAAAACCAAAACTGATATTGTCGACAATCTCCCTGTATTGTTTGATACTGTACCTGACCCACTGACCATTCTCTTTGGATGCGATAACATCGTCTTTTGGTTTAAAGCTCTTTTCATAATAAGGTAAGAGATCGAAAATACGCGTTACTTCCATGATGCTTTGTTTTTTGGAACATATTTAAACTGAAATGATATGCAATAATAGATAAAAATAGCGAAGTAGCGATAAAAGTCTGCAGCCGTCAATCTGCACCCGGCAGTAACGACTTACTGACAAACCTCGAACCTTGAATTTTGAACCTGTGAATCTGGAAATTGAAATCCTTGTAATTCTAGGTTTTATGAAAATGGTTGGCTGAAGCCTGGGCTGTGGGCATAATCACCAGATCGTTTATATTGACATGACGCGGGAGTGTGGTACAATAAAACACTGCTTCAGCGATGTCTTCTCCCTTTAAAGGAGTAAAACCTTTGTAAACAGTATCGGCTTTTTGTTTATCCCCTTTGAAGCGCACAAGTGAAAACTCCGTATCCGCTGCTCCCGGTGCAACTTGTGTAACTTTTATTCCATAGGGAAGAAGATCGATCCTGGCGCTTTTTGTGATTGCATCGACTGCAAATTTGGATCCGCAATAAACATTGCCGTTTGGATAAACCTCTTTACCGGCAATCGACCCGATATTTATTATATGCCCTTGCCGCCGGGCAACCATAAGCGGCGAAACCATGCGGGTCATATAGAGCAATCCTTTTATATTGGTATCGATCATCCGTTCCCAGTCATCTGTTACACCTTCATGAATCGGGTTCATCCCAACTGCAAGTCCGGCATTGTTGACCAATACATCAATTAATTTCCATTTTTCCGGCAAGGCCGTTATTGCATTTTCAACTTCGGTTAATTTCCTTACATCAAAGCCTAAAGCAAGAACCTCCGATTTAAATTCCCTCTCCAAACGGGTTTTCAGTTCTTCAAGACGATCTTTTCTCCGGCCGGTGATGATCAGATTATCGCCGTTTTGAGCAAATCTGACAGCAATTGACTTCCCAAAACCGGATGTAGCGCCCGTAACAAGTATTATTTTTCTCATAAATAAATGGTCATTGGTTAGTGGTGATTCTTACACTTATCCACTTCCTTGCATTTACAAATGCTTCGATCCAGGGGGTGATTTCATCGGTTTTACGATTAGAGGGGTAATATGGCCATTGCCATGGAAGAACCGAATCTTCAATGTGGGGCATTAAAGCAAGATGACGTCCATCCGGGGAGGAGATGCATGCAGCATCAAACTGTGATCCGTTAGGATTACCGGGATATGCGCTGTATCTGAACTTCGCCGGGATGTGGTAACTGCTTTCTTCATATGGGAAACTAAACTTGCCCTCTCCATGTGCGACCCAGATACCCAGGTCTGATCCTGCAAGTGACTGAAGCATCACGGAATGGTTCTCAGATATAGCCAATCCGACAAAAGTGCATTCATACTTATGAGAATCATTCCACAACATCTTTGGATGAATTGGATGTTCAGGATATATGAGTCCGAGTTCAACCAATAGTTGACAGCCATTACAAACACCAAGACTTAACGTATCCTTCCGTTTGAAATAGTTGTCGAGTGTCAGCTTTGCTTTTTCGTTATAAAGAAATGCTCCTGCCCATCCTTTAGCAGAGCCCAGAACGTCGGAGTTTGAGAATCCACCAACGAAGGCAATAAAGTTCACATCTTCCAGGTTCTCTCTGCCGCTAACCAAATCGGTCATATGGACATCTTTGACATCGAAGCCTGCAAGGTAAAGCGCCCATGCCATATCACGGTCACGGTTCACTCCTTTTTCACGGATAATCGCCGCCCTTATTCCTGTGCTATTCCTTCTATTAAGATCAATCCCGTAATCAGAGGCTTTGCCGTTAAATAACGGTGGAAAGACGAATTCAAGCGGCTGGTGTTTATAGTTTGAATATCTGTCCATTGCCAGCTTATCTCCGCTTTGTTTACGGTCAAGCAGGTATGATGTCCTGAACCAGGTATCTCTTAAATGATCAATGTCGAACGAATAACTGTTTGAACCGTTTTTAACGGTTAATTTCCTTTCAGTGCTGACCGAACCGATGGTTACTGCCTCTACCCTGGCTTTCCTGAGATATTGTCTTACCTGGTTTATTTCTTTTACCTGAATTATAATCCCCGGATTTTCACTGAAAAGCAGTTTAATAATATCCCGTTCCTCAATCAGGGTGAGATCGGCATCAATTCCTGATCCCATGTTTGCAAACGTCATCTCAAGAAGTGTAGTGATAAGTCCCCCGGCAGAAATATCATGACCTGCTAAGATCAATCCTTCCGAGATCAGTTTTTGAACGACCTCAAAGGCACGGATAAAATATCCTGTATCATTCACCGAAGGAACCTCGTTCCCGATGGCATTTACAACTTGTGCAAAGCTGCTTCCTCCGAGTCTGAGCGGGACTCTTGAAAAATCAATATAAAGTAATTGTGATCCGGGTTCGCAGGCCAAAACCGGACTTACAACCCGTCTGACATCAGAAACCTCTGCAAAGGCTGAAATGACCACTGTACCTGGTGAATACACCAGATCGCCACCCGGATATTTCTGGGTCATTGAAAGCGAATCCTTACCGGTCGGGATATTTATTCCCAGTTCTATTGCAAAATCACTGACTGCCTTAACTGCTTCATAGAGCCGTGCATCCTCACCCGGATTCTTACATGGCCACATCCAGTTTGCTGAAAGTGAAACTCCTTTCAAACCATGAGTAAGGGGTGCCCAGATTATGTTAGTCAGCGCTTCTGCTACCGACAACCTTGATCCGGCAGAGGGATTAACCATGGCCGCAACAGGTGCGTGTCCGATGGAAGTTGCAACACCCCTGATCCCTGTATAGTCGAGTGCTGCCACTCCAAGATTATTAAGTGGCAGCTGGATCATTCCGCAGGTTTGCTGTGTTGCTATCTTCCCGGAAACAGCCCGGTCGACTTTATTTGTCAGCCAGTCCTTGCAGGCAACGGCCTCGAGCTGTAAAACTGATTCCAGGTATTGGTGCAACCGGGTGGGATTGTAAACAAGCTGTGAATACCTTGTGGAATAAGATGCATCCCTGACGATGGTTTTGGGGGGCTTGCCAAAGAAGTCATCAATATCAAGGTCGACAGGTTTCGTGTCATCTATCCTGTCATGAAATACCAGTTGATGGTCGTTTGTTGCGAATCCGACATCATAAATAGGAGCCCTCTCACGCGCTGCAATTTCTTTCAGCAATGGAAAGTCCTGTTCTCTGATTATCAGGCCCATCCTCTCCTGCGACTCATTGCTTATGATCTCTTTATCAGACAAAGTATGATCTCCGATGGGGAGTGCATCTGTATAGACAGTTCCTCCCGTCTCCTCGACCAATTCCGAAATTGAGTTCAGGTGTCCTCCGGCTCCATGGTCATGAATGGAGATAATCGGATTTTCATCAATTTCAGTCATTGCCCGTATTGCGTTGAAAACACGTTTCTGCATCTCAGGATTGGAACGCTGAACGGCATTCAGCTCAATTAAATTGCCGTACTCTCCTGTTGCAACTGATGACACGGCTCCCCCGCCCATTCCGATGCGATAGTTATCCCCACCCAGAACTATGATCCGTTGACCTTTTTCCGGCGATTTTTTCAGGCTGTCTGTTTCCCTGGCAAAACCGAAGCCGCCGGCAAGCATTATGACCTTATCATAACCGAAGGTCTTTCCGTTCTCTTCATGTTCAAATGTCAAGACCGAACCACAAATAAGCGGTTGTCCGAATTTATTGCCAAAGTCGCTGGCGCCGTTTGACGCTTTGATAAGGATCTCCCCGGGAGCTTTATATAACCATTTCCGGGCATCAACAGATTTTTCCCATGATCGTCCGCCGTTCAGGCGTGGATAGGAGGTCATGTACACAGCAGTCCCTGCCAGCGGGATGCTACCTCTGCCGCCTGCCATCCGGTCGCGGATTTCGCCGCCAGAGCCTGTTGCCGCACCGTTGAATGGTTCAACTGTTGTCGGGAAATTGTGTGTTTCAGCTTTCAGCGAAATGACCGATCCTGTTTCCTTTATCCGAAAAAATCCGGCAATATCCTGACGATCAGGGGCAAACTGTTCGATTACAGGTCCGCGGATGAAGGCCACATTATCCTTATATGCAGAAACCAAAAGATTGGGATTTTCCTTTGAGGTCTTTTTGATGAGAGAAAACAATGATTCAGCCATTTCACGGTTATCGATAATGAATACACCGTTAAATATCTTGTGGCGGCAATGTTCGGAATTTACCTGTGAAAAACCAAATACCTCGCTGTCGGTAAGAGGTCTGCCAAGCTTTTTACTGAGAGCAGTGAGATAATCTATTTCCTCATTGCTAAGGGCCAGTCCTTCCTGTCCGTTAAAAGACGTAATATCAGAAATGTGCAGTATGGGTTCAGGTGTTTTATCTATATAGAAGGTTTGCTGATCAAGGTTCTTATATATTTGCTGGAGCATGGGATCAAACAGGCCGATTCCATCCGGGGACAGCCCCACCCCCAACCCCTCCCCATCCGGGGA
>Ga0172374_1000287_pt1 | contig 39434 bp, 36 predicted proteins | sample LakKiv3m_FD_114536 | JGI IMG/M metagenome (GOLD analysis project Ga0172374, IMG submission 114536) | Freshwater microbial communities from Kabuno Bay, South-Kivu, Congo - kab_092012_10.3m | ecosystem: Environmental > Aquatic > Freshwater > Lake | place: Democratic Republic of the Congo... | reverse complement strand
TGCATGGTACGGAACGATTATAGGCTGACGAGCGAAGCAACCCAGCCGGGGTTTGGGCCGACCGGGACGGCTGGGTGATGCGATTGGCCCCGTTGCCCGATGAAATCCTCATCCGGCTGCTCGACGAGAGCGACCCGTTGCCGCCCACAGATCGCGTATCCTCGTCGCCACGAGATACTCTGGAACAGCTTTACCGAAATCAGGCGGCCCGACTGACGCGCTTCTTTTCCCGTCGGGCGGATCGGCAGGATGCTCAGGACTTGGTGCATGATGCATTTACGCGCATGGCCGGGCTGTCGCGAAACGCAGCGCCAGCCGTGGAGCGTCCCGAAGCATATCTCGGAACCGTCGCAACGAACCTCCTTCGTGATCGCGCTCGAATTGCCGCACGGCGCGCGCTCGACCGCCATGACGCTCTCGATCCGGAAGCTTTGCCAACCGATGACCCGCATCATCGGCTTGAGCAGCGCGATATATTGGCCCGGCTCGACCGAGCTCTTGCGGCCCTGCCGTCCCGTCGTCGGAGGATATTTCTGCTGCATCGCCTCGATCATCTCACCTATGCTGAGATCGGCGACGTCGTCGGCATGAGCGAGAAGGGCGTGAAGAAGCAGATGGCCAAAGCACTTTTCGATCTGCGTTGCGCGCTAGGCGCGATTTGATGCGATCCTGGTTCGATCGACTGTACCGTCGAAAAATCCAGCGCGAGGCATCCCGCTGGCAGATGCGGATGCTCGAACCGACTTCGGAACGCGAGGTCGAAGCGTTCGAGCAATGGCTTGCCGTGGATCCGAACCACGCGCCTGCCTATGCCGACATGGAAATAATCTCGCAGAAGAGCGAACACGCAACTCGTAGGCATATGTCTTCGTCCGCCGCGGGCATCGAGTTTCGTCCCGCTCATGCTTTCGCCGCAGTCTTGGTCCTAGCCGCCACCACGGCACTGTTGCTGAACATTCAGTTCGGAAAGCCTGTTTATGCCGCTGTCGCCAATTCGGGGCCGGCTGTGAAAATGGTCGAGCTTGGCGACGGCAGTCGAATGATACTGGATGCTGGTGCTGAAGTCGGTGTGCTCATGACCGAGAACGAGCGGCGCATCGAAGTTCGAGCGGGACGGTCCAGGATCGAAGTGCGGCCGAACCCGCGCCGACCGTTTATCGTTTCTCTACCGGGAGGCGACATCAGCCCCACCAAAGGGATCATCGATGTCGCGCTGGAGCGTGACACGGGTCGGGTCACGGCACTCACCGCAGGCCAGGATATTCGATTGCGTTACCAAGCGGGGCGATCCGACGCGATCCGGTTGGATCGAGGGCAGACCCTGTTGTTGGAGCGAGCGGGATTGCAGCGGGTCCGTACCGATCCGCTCACGCTCAGATGGCCGGATGCCCGCCGCGCGTTCGACGGGACGTTGCTGTCCGAGCTGGTGGTGCTCGCAAACCGCAACGGCACGCCCCCCATCGTGATCAAGCAAACCGAAGTTGCCGGTCTGGAGGTCAGCGGCGTATTCGACATCCGCGATACCAGCGTTCTTGCGAGGAAGCTCGCGGCCGCGCTCGACCTCGAAGTCGAGGAACGCTCCGACAGAATAATCCTGAGCCGCTAGCTTGTAAGAAATTCGCTACGCCCAGGGGGCCACCTATCACCGCCCGACGTCAACCCCACCAACGGACACGAAAGTCCGGGGAGGGGAGATCACATGATCCGAACAAGTCTGGCGACCGTCTTCGTCATGTCCATCGCAGCGCCAGCTGCGGCGCAAGAAACGCGTGAGTACGATATCAGCGAGCGAGATCTTGGTGCTGCATTGCGTGCATTCGCTGAAGCATCGGGCCGCGAAGTTCTTGCCGATAGTGAGCTAATCCGAGGCAAACGATCACAGTCGGTGAAAGGTAGTCTGACGGCGGAGGCTGCGCTCAGGCGCATGATCGAACGCACCGATCTGCGCGTAATCGTCGTCGAGGACGCGTTCGTTATCCGCCCCTTACGCGATTTCCCTAGCGCGAGCGGACCTGGCGCAGATGAAAGCGCAATCATCATCACTGGCACGCGGATTCGCGGTGCGCCCTTGGCATCGCCCGTCATCACGATCGATCAGACGGCGATGCGAGACGCCGGTCAAACCGGTCTCGGCGACGTTGTTAGAAGCATTCCCCAGAGTTTCGGCGGCGGGCAGAATCCCGGCGTCGGCGCAAACGTGCCGTCAGCCAGCGGTGTGAATGTCGGAAGCGCATCGACTATCAATTTGCGCGGTCTCGGCAGCGATGCGACATTGACACTGCTGAACGGTCACCGCCTCGCGTATAACGGAACCCGTCAGGGCGTCGACGTATCAGCGATACCCTTGGGATTGGTCGATAGGATCGAGATCGTGGCTGATGGCGCGTCAGCGCTCTACGGCTCGGACGCGGTTGCGGGCGTCGCTAATATCATTCTGAAGCGCGATTATGATGGCCTCGAAGCGCGGGCCGATATCGGCGGATCGACGGATGGCGGCAACTTCCAGCAACAATTCGGACTGGTCGGTGGCCAACGATGGACCTCGGGCAGCATCATTGCCGCTTACGAGTTCGCGAACAATTCGAATATAACATCCGACGATCGAGATTATGCGAACTCACGTCGGGGCGTTACGCTCTATCCCGAATTAACGCGTCACGCGGCGGCGATCAACGGTCGTCAGGAAATCAGCAATGCGTTGAGCTTCGCTGTCGATGCACTGTTCAACACGCGGCGGAGCCTGTCGGGCTTTCCTCTGAATGCTGCGGGTGATCTGACCGTCAGCCGCGTGGAACAGCCATCCACCAGCCGGTCGCTCGCGATCGCCCCTTCGCTCAACTATCAACTCGGCGACTCTTGGCAGTTGTCGCTCTCCGGTGTGTACGGTGAAGAGAAGGTTCAATTGCGAAGCAGCACCTTCGCTGGCAATGTCCAATCGAGCACCGCGTTTGTATGCTACTGCAATAATGGGCGCTCCGCCGAACTCGCTGCCGACGGAAACCTGTTCGCATTGTCCGGTGGTCTCGCCAAACTGGCGGTGGGCGCGGGCTATCGCGACAACACGCTCGACGCCTTCCGCGGCGAAGGGAACCTCAACAATGTAAGGCGGTCTCAGGACAGCTTTTATGCCTATGGTGAACTGAATCTGCCTATCGTGTCGCCGAGTCAGGATATCGCCGGGCTTGCGCGTCTAAACCTGAGCGGCGCCGTTCGCTACGAACGCTATCCCGGCATCGGTTCGGTCGTTACGCCGAAGTTTGGGGTTATCTACGCGCCCTTTTCCGATGTCACCTTGAAGGGGGGCTGGGGCAAGTCTTTCCGTGCGCCGACACTGTTTCAGCAATATCAGGTACGGAGCGCGTTGCTCTACCCGGTGTCGAGCTTGGGCGGTTCGGGTTATCCTCCAGATGCTACGGCATTACTGCTCCAAGGGGGTAACGCATCGTTGAAGCCCGAGCGCGCGACCACTTGGACCGCAACCGTCGAATACAGCCCAGCGACCGTGGCCGGATTAAAGCTTCAACTCGGTTATTTCTCGATCCGCTACACCGACCGCATTGTCACTCCCATTGCCTTTCAGACGCAGGCGCTAAGCGACGCTCTCTATGCAAGGCAAGTCGCGCTGGCTCCGAGCCAAAGCACGATCGCGACGACGATCGCGAATGCCGCGCAATTCTTCAATGTGTCGGGGCGTCCGTTTAATCCGGTCACTGTAGCCGCAATCGTAGATAACAGTGCCGTCAACGCTGGACGCCAGTCGATCCAGGGGGTCGATATGCTTGCCGATTACCGCATCGAGCTTGGCACTAGGAGTCGGTTGATTGTCGCCCTGAACGTCGCTTATCTCGAAAGCCGACAGCAACTCGTACCTGATGCACCGATCATTCGACGCGCGGGTACGCTGTTCAATCCGCCCAACTGGCGCGGAAGAGCAAGCGTCACTTGGACCAATGACGATTTAACGCTGAACGCTACCGCCAGTCGGATTGGTGGCGTCGACGATACACGGACGGCACCGGCGATCGCAGTCGATGGTATGACGACGCTCGATCTCACCGCACGCTACGCGTTCGACGCTGTCCAAGGGCCGTTAAAGGGACTTGCCGTCAATTTGACAATGCAGAATGTCTTTGACGACCAGCCCACGACGATTGCCACTGCGGCGTTCTCCGACACGGCTTATGATTCGACAAACTACTCGCCGATCGGCCGCTATCTCGGAATCGGGTTGGTCAAGTCATGGTAATGCTCGGCTGGGCCTTCGCCGAGTTTCGCCTGCCGCTCCTGATCCGCATGTCGGCAGTGGGGCTTGTGATGACACCGCAAGCCGCGCTAGCGAATTGCGACGGGCTGCTCCCTCAGCCAAACGCATCGACTGGAGCAATGCGAGCGATCAGCAGCGATGACCTGCTGAAGCTTCGGGATATCGGTCAACCGGATGGCTCTATGTTCGGTCAGCCGAGTCCGCTCGCCATTTCTCCGGACAATCGCCAAGCCGCGTTCATCCTCAGCCGCGCAGACCCCGACAGCAATTCATATTGCCGCGCGCTTGTCGTCATCGATCTCTCCGGCCCTCCGCGCCCCCGCGCTCTCGATCAGGGCGGTGAGATGATCGTCAATAGTACCGTCGCGAGAGGATTGATCGTCGATATCGGCTTTCCGGCGTTGCTGACGCCATCATGGTCACCCGATGGTCGATGGATCGCTTATCTTCGACGCGATCACGGCATAACGCAGGTCTGGCGTGCGCGCGCCGACGGAAGTGGAGCAGAAGTCGTTACGCGGTCGAGGGTTGACGCCAAGTCGGTCGGCTGGAGCGAGGACGGGCAACGGATCATTTATGTTGTCGAGCCGACCGAGGAGGACGCGAAGAAGCGCATCGAAGAGGAAGGCCGGACCGGCTGGCTGTATGATGAACGCTTCGCGCCCAATGTCGGGGCACGCCCGCTGCTGTCCGGGCCGATTGCCCGCAAGGCATTTGCGATCGACCCGGACAATGGAGAAGCGTCCCCGGCTAGTGCGGCAGAACAATCGGTGGTCCAATTGGAGGACCAGTCGGGAAGTTCGATTGCGCCATCCGCCATTGCTCGCTCGGGACGCAGAGCTTGGACCGAACGGGAACAGCAATCGCCGCTCGGTAAGTTGCGACTTATCGCTGCCGATCGTACCGGTCGGGAGATAGCTTGCGATGCCGCCGAATGCGATGGAGGCTTCACCGGTTTATGGTGGGATGATCAGGGCCAAGATATCTACTTTTTAAGGCGCGAAGGGTGGGCCAACGGTCAGATGGGGCTCTACCGTTGGCGGCCAGGTGAACATGCGCCGCGCCAAGTGCTTCTGACCGACGACGTTCTGTTAGGTTGCACACCCGTCGCCGCTCGGCTGCTCTGCACATCGGAGAATGCCGTCAGCCCCCGCCGACTGGTGATGATCGACCCGATGAACGGTCAGGTGCTTTCGATATACGACCCCAACCCGGAGTTCGGTTCGATCCGGCTCGGCACGGTCGAGCGACTGCGCTGGCGCAACGACATTGGCCTAGAAGCGTGGGGCGACCTTGTGCTGCCCCCCGGCTACCAGTCGAATTCGAAGCTCCCGATGATCATCGTTCAGTATCATAGCGATGGATTTCTGCGTGGCGGCACGGGTGACGAATATCCAATCCATGCTTTTGCGGCCCAGGGATTCGCGGTGCTCAGCATCGAACGGCCCGCATTCGTGGCACAGAGCAGAGGGGTAAAATCCTATGACGAGATTAATGCCATCAACAATAAAGGATGGGCCGAACGTCGTAGCCTGTTATCATCGCTGAACACCGGTATCGACTTGGTGATAGCGCGCGGTATCGTCGATCCCGCAAGGATCGGCATTACCGGCCTGAGTGACGGCGCATCGACCGCGCGTTTTGCGCTCATCAACACTCGGCGATTCGCAGCGGCTTCCATCAGCACCTGTTGCGTGGAACCCAAATCGGTCATGACCTATGGTGGAATCGCCTATGCTGATGCGATGCGCGCGATGGGCTACCCGCCGGCCAGCCGTCACGATCCCGATTTCTGGCACCCCTATTCGATGGTGCTCAATGCGCGAGCCATGACCAAGCCGATACTGATGCAACTCGCGGACGAGGAATATCTGCTGGGTCTCGAAACATTCACCGCGCTACGCGAGGCAGGCCAACCAGTCGAGATGTACGTATTTCCCGACGAGCATCATATCAAATGGCAGCCCGAACACCGTCGCGCCATCTACGAACGCAATCTCGACTGGTTTCGGTTCTGGCTTCAATCGCATGTCGATCCAGACCCCGTCAAAGCAGCGCAATATGTTCGCTGGTCCGCGATGCGGGATGGCCCAACAAAGAGCGCGTCACCGCCATGACCGTGCCCACGCTTCCACGTCTGCGAATTGCAGGATGCGTCTGAACGCGGCACCATGCGCGGGCCGGGGATCGTCTAGAACGCTTAGCACTGCGGGTAGGTCGATCACTTGCTGCCGATCCAGTTCACCGCCGACCAGCATCTCGCGGATGCTGGCCCTATATGTCTCGAATATCTGTGCAACGAAACTGTCCGGTGTTCCCTTCGACCTTCGCTCGATCACCGCGTATGGCAGGTCCGCGGCGAAGGCGCGGCGCGCCACGGCGCGGTTATGGCCCTCCTCGAACCAGCACCAACTCGGTATTGCAATACAGGTTTCCACCAATGGCTGAGAAAGAAGCGGTGATACCGAAGGCAGAGCGGCGTGTGGATCAGTGCCTTCGACGAAATTTTGAGCGTAAGCGAGCAATCGGATGTGCGCCGCTTTGCCGGGCAGCGCGAACTGCGGGAGCTTGAGCCAAGGATGGAGTTCGCCCATCTCGGCCGACGCGACCATGGGAGGGGCAAGCAGACTGTAATCCCGCGTTGCGCGCAGGGCAGGCTTTCCGAGCCAAGCCCGTCTAATCGCGTCGCTCGTCACGGCCCATAGGCTGGCCGGCGCTAATTTGCTGATATCCTGCGCCGTGCTCAAAAATTTTCGATCGAATCCTGTTGTTCGGAGCCGATCCGCGGCCGGTCCGGCTGATTGCAAGGCGCAGAAAACATTGTCACCGCCGCCACCGTTGAAGATCACGTTTCCGCCGGTCGCCAGCGCCGTGATCTCGGCCCAACGATGAGACTCCTGGAGGAATGAACGGACCGATGGCCGGGGAAGATGGCGCGCGCCGGATTTGCCGATGTCGATCCTGGATACATCGCGAAATGCTTCGGTAAGGCCAGCGCCCAGAGTGTCGCATACGAGCCGGGCATAGCCGCGCTCGTCGCCGATCACATCCGCCGTGGTCAAGTTTAGACAATGAAACGGAAAACCTTGCTCAGCCAGGCAAGCCGCAACGATCGAAGAATCCAGACCGCCGGAAAGCATGAGCACGACCTTGTCATATTCTGACGCCCTTGCCGTCACGCAATGTCGTGCCACCGCGCGCAGCCGGATGGCTGCTTCGCTTGCATCGCCGCCGCTGGCATCGCGTCCGACAAATTCCCATGGTGACCACAGGGTGTCGGAAACGATCCGATTCCTGCCCACCCGAAGTCTTTCCCCACCGGCGACTTCGCGCAGGCCGGATAGGCTGGTGTCCGAATTTCGCAGATCGGGAAGGATAAGTTGGCGGGTGACTTCACCCCAGTCGACCGTTGGCAAGAACGCGCCGCAGGCCACCAGCGTCTCGACATCGGATGAGATGATGATCGCGCCCGGGATGGTGGTGAAATAGCAGGGCAGTTCCCCGAGAGGCGCTCGGACGATGTCGACCGAGCATTCGTCCGGATCATGAAGGACAGCGACATAAGGCCCCCAGTATCGCTTGATCAGTCGGTCGCCGCACGAAGAACGGATGCGTTGCTGTTCCATCGCCTCGATCCGTTTCACCGCGCCGGTTTCGGTGCGCTCAAACAGCGATCCCAGAATGATGCCGTGACGATCGATATGGATTGGCGACGTCTGACCGGTCGCAACGATTACCCGATCATCGTCGTACATGACGTTTAGACCGAGGGCGCGCGACCGCGCCATAAGGTGCTTGCCCAGACCTGCGATGGGTTCTGGACCGATGCGAATTATCCCCAGGTAGCGCCGGTTCATATCGCAAGTATCGGCGTGTAGGTGCGTACGGTGTCGATATGATCGTTCACCAGGAAATGTTTGACCTGTGCCCAGCTGTGAGCGGCAAAAGGTCGAAGCCGCACGCCAATGACCAATTCTGCTGGAACGCCAAGCACCGTCAGCCGACGTGTTGCAGCAAGCGATCGTGCAAGGCACTGGTCGTGAGACCGAATCATACGCGACGTCCATTCGAACGCGTCGGCAACCTCCTGTAAGCGCTGCGATGAAAAACGTGCGGAGTCTGGTTGAGCGGCTTTCGATGCCTCTAATCGACCAAGAATTACGTGCAGCGCAGCAAATCGTAGCTGCACCCGTGCGACGGACAGCATCGACAGCGCTTTGAGACGCTCACGCAGGCGCGCGGGTCGAGCGCCATCAAGAAGGCTTGTCGTTGGAGCCGACGGTGACTCAAAACATCGAGGAACGCGGTCATCGCTCGTCTCGAGAAGCACGCCTGCTCGCAAAAGGCCGCCCAGCGCCCGCCGTTGCTCGGAGCCGAAACAGCATCCCCCGATCACCTCACGCAGAGAGCGTTCGGCGTCCTCGGCAATCAGAAAATAGCGATCCGCGTAAAGATCGAGAAACAAAAGACGATCGCTGACTTCGCAGAACGAAACGCCCGAGCGTGTTATGAGGCCCATGTCGAGTGCTTCGGCGAGTGGCGCGCGATCCAGGATCGCGCGCCGACCCTTTAATCGTCAGACAGTCCGGTCTGGAACTGACCGAGATTCTCATCGACTGGAATTCCTCCGGCGCCCAGCGTCTCGATGCTTGCGGTGCCGAGGTCGATGATATCGTCTTCGCGGTCCATTTCATGCTCCTTTCACGCCGCGTCATTGCGACGGACTTTGGAGCTTATGAATTGAGCCGCGCTATCCCAATTTTATACGGATTGTATATCGAGAATGTTTTGGATCAGGCCGTTCGGTAGAGTGCTCGAACGATCTCGAATGCGGCACGCCGCCGACGCCGATGATAGGTGACGATAGCTTTGCGTAGCGTTGGAACGTCGTCGCTCGCGTCTTCGATGGCATCGAGTTCATGTCCGGCATCGCCGATCAGTTCGGGTTCGATCAATCTGGCGGCGTGGAGGCGGTCGCCGGTCGAGAGCACCGACCAGAAATGTTCGCCGTTGGTCGATCTCGCTGCGATCGCCCCAAAGATGTCCGCCGTCCGCTGCGCGATGCACTGGCCGGGTGTCGAGCAATTCTTGTCATTGCGGCGGACGGGAACCCGTCGGCGCAGCGATGCCAGCAGCGTCTCGGCGCTCCAGGCGTACAGGTCTTCGAGGCCAGGTCCGGTGATCTGCGGCATATGGAAGCCCTCGCCGCTACGCGTATCGACCAGCCTTTCTCCGGTCAGCAGGTGGAGCGCGTCGCGAACCGGGGTGACGCTGCTCGCGAGATCGCCAGCCAACGCGGTGGGATCGAGCCGGGAGCCCGGAGGAAACGCATTGCCGAGCAGCCGTGCCTTAAGGCTTGCATAGACGCGTTCAGAGGTGGCGCCCGAATTCATGTCTGCCGCCGCTGATCCCTGACGAAGGCATCGACGAGCGCAACCTGATCGGGGCGCAATGCGTCGATCGCACCAAGAGGGCGGTCATCACCGTCGCTCAACAGAATCGACGGACAACGACCCTCGTAATTGCCGAGATTGGGGCGATGCTGGCGGTAGCCGACCAGCGCGGCGAGATCTGGCGCGAAGCGGCGCGCGGTCGGCGGTGGATAGGCCAGAAACTGATTCTCATAGCTTTTGAGCCAGCCGAGGCAGTAGCTCACGATCATCCCCCTGCGGACGGTCTCGCTGGCGTTGCCGCCAGCGCCGTGAAGCGTCGAGCCGAGGAAAATGAGCGCCGCGCCAGGTTGCATTTCTGCGACGATCGGGGGGCAGGAGGGCTCGGGATCGAACGCGCGCATACCATGGCTCTCGGGCCAGATCAGCGTGGCGCCATTGTCGGCGTTATAGTCTGTGAACGGCCACATAACATTGACCAGATACTCGATCCGCCCGAGCTCGCCCCGCCACATATCTTGGTCGCGGTGCGGCAATTGCGGAAGCGCGCCGGGATGAAGCGCGATGGCCTGTGTGAGGTTGAGCTGGATGGAGTCGCACCACGGCGCCAAGATACGTTCGGTCACGCCGAGGATGATGTTCTGCTGGACGAAGGGCGCGGCGTGCGGTGATCGCGCTAATAGTTGCCCGAACCGCTTTGTCCGCCCACCATAAAAGCCGCCCTGGCAAAAAGGCGTCTCGTCGAACCCGCGTTCCAGATCGGAGTCGAGCGCGGCGACCGCTTCGACCGGCATCGCATCGGGAACGATGCACCAGCCCTGGGCTAATAGCTGCGCCGCATATTTGTCGATCGCTGTAACCCCGGTCGTCGCTGCAGAGATCGGATCATGCAGCATGGCTGAACTCCCCGGCGAGCGTTTGCGAGCGCACGTAGATATTGGCGCGCGCAAGCAGCGCGGGCGTCTCAGCCGATATCTCGATCGCCAGCGCGCCGGTCAGCTTCCCTTCGATCGTCTGAGGAAGCCCGAGCGGGCGGCAGATCCAACCAAAGCTGAGGATTTGTTGCAGCCATGCGATCTCGGCAACACCGGTATAGCAGCGTATGCCGGTTGCCAGGGCATCATCGACCAGCGCGCTCACCAACTGGTTGCGGACCTGAAACCGCTCGGCGGCGCGCAACCGTCGGTCGAGGCAGAATCGGGTGATTTCGGCGATCTCAGGTCCGACCGGCACCGCTTTCTCGCAAAGCTTTGGATAGAGGTTGCCGAGAATGTGCGGCCGCGTCGTCGCCAATAGCCGCGCCGAGGCGAGATGCTCGCCACCCGCCGTCGTCAGCACGATATAGCGGGCGTACCGGTCGTCGAACTGATCAATCTCGTAGCGCCCGGCAACCACCGGCACGTCCCAACCGAGCAGATCAACAAATACGCGTTTGCGCGCCTCGAACATCACAGCGAGCGCCTCGGCCTCGGCGGGTCGTCCGCCATTCTCGAATATCTGCAACATGGCCGGTCCTTCCGATCGCGGTGAGTTCGCCGCGAAGCATCGGCCCGACCGGGCAGCGGGCGATATGCCCATTTCTGGGTATATCAGCGCCGAAAAATGTCGGTGAAGCTGATCGTTCCGTCAAACAGGGTTCTCATCAGCAGCGATGTCCGTTTGTCCAATCCATAACGCTCTCGCGCCTGCTTGATATGGCGCACGACCGTCTCCTGGCTGATTCCGACGATCCGGCTGATTTCCCAGTCCGACTTGCCGCGCGCCACCCAGATCAGACAATCGCGCTGGCGGTCGGTGAGCACAGGGTGTGGCTCGGGACCAAGTTCCGCTGCCCGCCACATACGTCTTGCACCCTCGAACGCGAAGGCTCCGGCCAGTTGCGCCAACGGCAGAACCGCCCTCGGCAGCGGACGACCCGCGCGGCTTGCGAACGAACACGAGCCACGCGCTTCGCCCGGAACATGCGCGGGAACCGTGAATCCCTCGCCCAAACCCTGTTTGCGCGCCAGCGCAAGAATGCGCTGGTCGCCGGGTGTCATCGTGATGAGGCGAGGAAGATTGGCCCAGGTGAACCCAACGCTGGTCACATGGCTGGCACGGTGAACGGGATCGGACACCGCCAGCCGGTTGTGGTCAAAAAATTCCACCCAGTCATCGGGATAGTTGTGGAGCCTGATCGACGATCGCGCGGCCAGCCGAATATCGACATGATGAGTCAGCGCGAAGTGGTCGAATCCAAGGTCGAGCGCGATCGCGGCGATTGCCGCGCAGAGGTCGTCAGGGCCGACCGCTTCTTCAATCGCACTGCAATAGTCTGCCGCCGTCGCCAGCATGCCCATCCGGCATCATTCCAACCGCCGGGGGCGCCTCAAGTCGCCCTTCTTCCCGCGATCAGCCTTCCCCCATTTATTGCGTACCCCCGAGTCCTCATTCCGGTTTCGCGCAAGTCCAATGTGACAGTCTTATTACAGGCATCAAATCAATACCATAGGTTTGTCGCGGAAGCGTTCGGCATGAGCGAGTGACACAGCAGCGGGGCCTTCCAGATTGGCGTGACGCACAGGCTTATCGTCGGCTGGTTGCGATCGATCGCGCTGGACTGATGTGGGAGTGGCTGCGCCGCGACACCGGATATGTCGCCTGGCAGACAAGGGCGAGCACCGCGACGCGCGGGGCGCGCGTCGAATTGGCGCGCGATCCGCGCGATTGGGGGCTTCACTTTCGCCGAGGATCCGACGTTGGCGGCGCCGGATGCGCGGATCATCTGGCACGCCGATATGGATCCAGGAGCACTGGCCGCGATTGCGGTGGCATCCTACCGCCTCACCGCCGACACGATCGATCCCGCGAAACTCCAGCCCTGGCTGATTTCGGTCACAGACGACGAGGGCGAGCATGCGGTGCTGTCCGACGGTTGGCGCCGCATCCGGATCGATCTCGCCGAGGGAAGCCTCGCGGCCGGAGTGCCAGTGATCCTTCATTACCGTTTGTCGGGCATCGATAGCATTCCGCCGATGTTGGGACCGCTGCGGGGCCTGATCCATCTCGTACGTCATGGCGCATTCGCGCGGACCCTGTTTCCGATCGATGCTCGGATCGAGCGGCATTTGCTTGTCCTGCGCGTCCACGACGCGCGCGTTGCGGGCGCCAGTCAGCGAGAGATCGTCGAGACATTTTATCCAGGCTGTAATTCCGACCGGGCCGATTCGCTGCGTTCGCGGGTTCGCCGAATGATGCGTGAGGCGCGTCGCATGGCCGATGGCGGATGGCGATTTCTCATGCGGCCGCAAGGCCGCTGACGGATCAGGCCGGGTCGTCGTCGATACGAAACACCGCACCGCTCGCCGTCTCGCGGTAGAAATCGACCCGCGCCCCATTCCAATGATAGTCGAGATGGCGACCCTGCACCGCGTTCCGAACGCAATCGGGGTAGAAGAGTCCAAGACATTCACCGCCCGGCTGGCGCAGGCTCGGCCAGACGATGCCGTCGCTACCCGCTGCCTTGAGAGTCGCAGCGAAAGCCTGGCTTGCGACATAATCATTCGGATCGAGCAAGGCGTCGAATGCGCTGCCGCCATGGCGTAGATCATGAGCCACCAGAACTGCGTCGAGCATGATTTCCCGGAACTGCGAGGTCCAGCCTTCGGGTTCTGCAGTGCGCGCCATGAAGCGAGCATGGTGATGGATGGTCTCGGCGAGCGCGGTTTCGAAAGCGCGCGCCGCGTACAGCACGCCGTAATCGCCAGCGGTGAAGCGGCTCGGGCGATCGCGGCTGACATGCGTGAATGGCGCCATCAAGTAGCTCGCGCCCGGACCGGCAACGCGCCGACCGGGCGGTACCAGATCGAGGTTGCCGAGCGTCTCCATCAACCGTGGATTGGTTTTCTGCTCGGCCGAAATCAGCAGCGGCCAGTCCTCGGGATCGGCGATATCCTCAAACAAATCGATCGGCGGATGGACGCTGCGGATGATGCGACGCGCGCCAACCCACGCGATCGGACTGGTCGGAACCGTCATGTGCTCGATCACCAGCCTCCGCGCTCGGCGTCGAGATAACGGCGAACGCGCATCAGGTCGGTCAGTTCGCCGCCCAGCATCACCTCTCGTGCCGAGCGCCCGTCGAACGCTGCGTTCGGAGCGTTGATCCAGCGATAGCCGCGCGAAGCGTCCTCGAAGATGATGCGTAGCGCCTTATGGATACCCATCAGGTTCGACAGCCTCGCCTTCAGATCGCGATCGAAACGCCCGAGATCGCCCGCTTTCCAGCGCGCATAGGTGCGCACCGGCATGTCGAGCAAGGTCGATGCCTGATCGTCAACAAGGTCCCAACGCATGAACAGTCGTACAGCGGCGCGGAACAGCGCTGCTGCTTCGACATCGGTCACGGGTTCGGGAACGAAAGGCGGTGCCAGTGTTGCGACCCGAGTTAGAACGGCCATAACCATCTCCTGTCATATGACATTAAATAGACATAAAATTGCCATTTGGCAAGTTATTGCTCGGGTCAAAACGCGTTGGCGCTTTGCCATTTTCCGATAGCGGATAGGTCACATCATCGCCCGTCGCGGTGACATAGGTCGAAAAAATGGGCTTTGGGCAATACGATGCTGTGCTCACGCTTGCCGGATGCTCGAACGCTGGCCGGGGCAATAGGGGACTGAGAAAGGTTTCTGCGCCTCGCGCATTCGCGCGACCGCGCTCTTGGCTCGGATATGCCCTCGCCACCGAGCCCCGCTAGCGGGGCTCGGCCTCGCGGTAACGATCGACTGGCGCACCGAGGGGTTTCGCCGCCCTCTCGTGCCTGTCCGACCAGGTGTCATCAAGCGCCGTGGCGGGCCATCGACAACGTGCTAAGATTCTAGCATGCGATCGGTTCTCAATCGTCTCAAGGTCTTTGCCAGCGCGCTGAAGCGTGACGTCGTGGCGCTCTGGATCGCCGCCCGTGATCCACGCACGCCCTGGCATGCCAAAGCCGTCGCGGGGGCGGTTGCAGCCTATGCGTTAAGCCCCATCGACCTGATCCCCGATTTCGTGCCGGTCCTAGGTTATCTGGACGATCTGCTTATCGTTCCGCTAGGCATTGCCTGGGCCGTCCGCTTGATCCCTGTACAGCTCATGGCCGAATTCAGAGCCGAGGCAATGAAGAAGGCCTACAAACCGAAAAGTCTGATAGCCGCTGGACTGATCGTCATCCTGTGGATCGTAAGCATCGCGATCTGCGCCTATTGGGTGATGTCGCTGCTACGCTGATCGCAGTCCCAAATGCCCTCTTACGTCAGCACCCTCCGGCACCCCGTTTGGCCGATCGAGCCGTGTGGATGCGGTCGACGCCGCTCGACCAAACGCAATGTGGGGTTTCGACCTCGCTTTGGGAATGACTGGCGCGCGGGCGGGCTTCGCTCGCCCCCTGAGCGGTCCCCGCTGACGCGGGGGCGCTGATTGTGGCCTCTCCCGTCGGCGCGGAAGTGGGCGGCGCTCCCTGCTAGGCTCGCCCGCGTCGTCGGCAAGCCCGCCTTCGGCGCAGCTCCTTCGCTTCGCTACGGCCCTTCGGGTGCCGCCGCCGCTCGCGGCGAGCCTTTCCGGTCGCTCGGTGCCGCCCACCCCCGCTTCTCCGGGGAGGCCATGTTGGTCTTGGGGCGGGGCAGGAGACGAGCGATGCGCCCAGCCCACCAGCGCCTGAAATCCGGACTGCGGCCGAACGAGCCAGCTTCGGCGATTGCCGAGCCGAAGACGCGGCGCGCGTCGCGACGCGACCCTGCGCGCAGCCGCCGCAAGCCCGGCACAGGCGCGAGCGGCGACACCGATACACCCAGCGCCAGTCTGTATGACGCGGTGACCAGCCGAATCATCGGCGAACTCGAAGCTGGGCATGTGCCCTGGGTTCAGCCGTGGAGCGCGAATGTCGCCGCCGCACATCCCAGCGGCTCGGCCATTACGCCCGGTCTTCCCCGTAACGCACTCACCGGACGCAGCTATTCGGGCGTCAATATCCTGATCCTGTGGGCCGCTGTCATGGAGCACGGCCACCCGTCGCAAAGCTGGCTGACCTTCAAACAGGCGCTGGCGGCGGGCGGCTGCGTCCGCAAGGGCGAGCGGGGTGTCACCGTCGTCTATGCCGACCGCTTCACGCCGAATGCGGAAAAGGTGCGCGCTACCGAAATCGGTCGCGATGCCAAGGCCATCGCGTTCCTCAAACGCTTTACCGTGTTCAACGTCGCGCAATGCGACGGGCTGCGTCCCGGCCTCGCCGCCGACCCCGCGCCGCGAGACACGCGCGAAATCATCCCCATCGCCGAAACGCTGATTGCCGCATCGGGCGTCGATTTTCGCATCGGCGGCACCCGCGCCTTCTACGTACCCGATCAGGATTTCGTGGCCGTCCCCCCGCAGCCCGCTTTCTTCGACCAGATCAACTATTATCGCACCTGTCTTCACGAATTGACCCATGCCACCGGCCACCCGTCGCGGCTCGCGCGCACGCTCACCACCGATTTCGGCAGCAAAAACTATGCCCGCGAGGAACTGGTCGCCGAGATGGGTTCGGCGTTTTTGTGCGCGGCGCTCGGCATCGTGCCGACCGTGCGCCACGCCGACTATCTGGCATCCTGGCTCGAGGTGTTGCGCGAGGACAACCGCGCGATCTTTCGCGCCGCAAGCGCCGCGAGCAAGGCCGCCGACTGGTTGCTCGCACGCCTTGGCGAGGGCGAGAGCAACCAGTCGGCGGCCCGGCTCCAGCCCGGTTGTGAAACCGAAACCCCGCACGGCCCGGCGACCGCGCCGGGCGCGGAGGCGCGGCCATGATGCTGCTAACGACCGATCTTCGCGCTGCGCTTCGCGCCAACGCGCTTGCACGCGCCGATGCGATCCGTTCGGGCGCGCCCGAACCCGACCCCGCGCCGCTCGTTAAATTTTTCAACCCGCTAGGCGCGGCGACCTGGCTGGCGACCGAACTCGACGGCGACGACGACACGCTGTTCGGGCTCGCCGACCTCGGCTTCGGCTGTCCCGAACTCGGTTCGTTCAGCCTGTCCGAGATCGCTGCCGTCCGACTGGCCTTCGGCCTCGCCATCGAGCGTGATCTGGCATCCATCAGCGACGTGCCGCTGTCGGTCTGGGCCAACACCGCGCGACGCAACGGGTCCATCATCAACGGCGAAGCCGCCTTGCGTGAGCGTTGCGTCGCACCGCCCGAACCGTTTCCGCCGCCCCCTTAGGGCGGAGGTTGAGCGAGCCGATCACAGGCGCATTTTTGATGGGTTCGCTGACGCGCGGCGCGTTTCCGCCGCATCCCAAAGCCGGTCCCGCGTCCGGTTCAAAGAGCACGGGACCGGCGCTCACAAGGAGCCGAAAGATGAGACTCGATTTTATCCCGCTCGACAAGCTGGTCGTCAGCAAGACCAACATGCGTTACGGCAAGAAAGCGCCCGACGTGTCGGATATCCTGCCGACCATAAGGTCGCGCGGCGTCATCCAACCGGTCATCGTACGCCCCAATTGCGCGCCCGAGGGCTTCGAAATCATCGCTGGAAGCCGACGCTTCCATGCGGCCAGCATCGTCGCCGACGAGCGCCGCGCGGGTGGCGAGGAAGCCGAACCCTTGCCTTGCGCCATCCTCGACGAAGGCGACGATGCCGCCGCGATCGAGGCGTCGCTGATCGAGAACATGGCGCGGCTGGATGCCGACGAAGTAACCCAATGGGAAACCTTTACGCGACTGGTAAGACAAGGTCGCAGCGTCGCTGATATTTCGACGACCTTCGGTCTGCCCGACCTCACCATTCGCCGCGTCCTCGCGCTCGGTAACCTGCTGTCGCGCATCCGCACCATGTATGCGCGCGGCGAGATTGATCGGAACACCGTGCGCCAGTTGACGCTCGCCAGCAAAAGCCAGCAAAAGGCATGGCTCGCACTGGCCGATGATGCCGACGCTTATCTGCCCACCGGTCATCAGTTGAAGGCGTGGCTGTTCGGCGGCGCATCGATCGGCACTACCCACGCGCTGTTCGACGTCGCGGCAAGCGGGCTGGCGATCGTGACCGATTTGTTCGGCGAGGATGCCTATTTCGCCGATGCCGATTCGTTCTGGATCGCGCAAGACGCCGCCATCGAGGAAAAGCGCGCGGCGTTGATTGCCGAGGGCTGGGCCGATGTGGTGATCGTGCCCGTGCCCGAGCATTTCTCGACATGGGAATATGAACGCGCGGGTAAACGCAAAGGCGGGCGCGTCTATCTCGACATCCGCTCGAACGGTGAGGTGATCGTCCATGAGGGCTTTATCACCGTCAAGGAGGCGCGGCGCATCGCCAAGGGCGAGCCGGGCACCGATCGCAAGCCGGTCCGGCCCGAGGTGACCGCGACGATGCAGACCTATATCGACTTGCATCGCCACGCCGCCGTTCGCGCCGCGCTCACGGGGCACACCGGAACCGCGTTGCGGTTGATGGTCGCCCACGCCATCGCCGGATCGACCCTGTGGAATATCAAGACCGAACCGCAGACAACGCGTAACGAAGGCGTTGCGGAGAGCGTGGAGACGTGCCGCGCCGAGGCCGATTTCGACGAGCGCCGCCGCGCGGTGCTGGACGTGCTCGGCTTCTCGCGCGAAGAACCGTCTGTCACCGGCGGCAGCATCGAAGGCGTGGATGGCGATGATCTCACCGCCATCTTCCGGCGTTTGCTCGACTTGCCCGATGCACTCGTTTTCGAGGTCATCGCCATCGTCGTGGGCGAAACGCTCGCCAGCGGCAGCGCCGCCGTCGAGGCGGTCGGCTTGCAGATCGGCGTCGATATGACGCGTTACTGGGAGGCTGACGACGCGTTCTTCGAACTGATCCGCGACCGCCAAGTGCTCGAGCGGATCATGGCCGAGGTCGCGGGCGAAACCGTCGCCGCCGCCAATGCGGGCGAGAAGACCAAGACGATGAAGCGAATCGTGCGCGATCATCTCGCTGGCGAGAATGGCCGCGCCAAACGCGAACATTGGGTGCCGCGCTGGATGGCGTTTCCGCCCAAGGCTTACACGACACGCGGCGGCGTCGGCACGGTCGCGGCGCATGCCCGCGCGGTGGCGGCGACGCTTCCCGACGACGAGCCGGACCCCACCGCGCCCGATGCGGCGGGATCGGTCGTGCCGCCCAGCGCGGACGTCGAGCCGGTCAGGCTGGCGGCTTGACGGGCTTGCGGGCGGCGGGATGCCGCCGCCTGCTTCCGCTCGCACCCCCAGCTTAGAAAAACCGGCCGCGCGCCCTGGCATCGGCGTGCGGCTCCAACGCGTGGACTCCAGCAAAGCGGATTGTATGGACGACGGCATCGCCGTGGATCACGGAGCGCATGCGTTGGCGTCCGACGGCGATCAGCAACAGCGCAGGAACACGCTGCCGAGCGAACGCAGAATTATCGAACTTCGCGCACGACAGATCAGCGATTCGCACCGTCGCTCGGGACGCTCGATCCACCCTGCGCAGGCGAGATCGGGACGGTGGCGGTGGGCAATCGCGCCACCCGGTTTGATAAAAAGTTCATCCAACAGCCCTGGATTTTGGTCGTCAGGCGCGTGAATCACGGATGCCTCGATCGTCTCCTGCAACTCGCCGCCACCGTATCCGGCTCCGAGGGCGCATGACCTGGAACGGTCGCGGCATCCGCAAAACCATCGCTTCCGGCTTATTTCCCCGCCCGTGTGCCACGGGCTCCTCGCGCCCGCTTGCGCTTCAAATAAGCCTTGCGCTCCGGTCCTTCGCTGGCGCTTCGGCCTTCGGTTCGCGGGTGCCGTATCGACCGTCCCTTCAGGTCCGCCCATCGCCCGGAAACGGTTCGGGGCGAGAATTCGAGGAGACGAACAATGTCAGCAATCGGTTATGTCACCCGCTCGGGCGACGGCTTCAAGGGCCAGCTCAAGACGCTTTCGATCCGCGCCGATGTCGAGATCGTGCCCAATACACGCAAGGCCAACGACCGCCAGCCGGACTATCGGGTGATGGCAAATGGCGTCGAGGTCGGCGCCGCCTGGAACCGCCGCAGCGAAACCTCCGGCAACGATTATGTGTCGCTGTCGCTCGCCGCGCCCGAGTTCGGACCACGGCGGCTCTATGCCAATCTCGGCCGCGCCGCCGGGCAGGATGATGACGATGCCTTCGCGATCATCTGGAACCCGGCCGACTGAGCGACCAGGCTCCTGCGTCCGACCGCCGGGCGCGGGAGCCAAACGCCGCCATCGCGAACGGGCAAGGGGGGTCGTTTTTGCACAGGTCGGTTTTCGACCCTGCCGGACCAGACCCTTGGCGACCAGACCCGTCCCGACGCGGCGCATTTCGGTTGCCGCTGAGCATGGACACCGAGCGATGAACGACACCGCCCATCGCGCGCAGGCCGCGCGCGACACCTGCCCGTTTCTCACCGCCAAACAGGCAGCCTATCATCTCGGCCTTTCGCCGACCGCACTCAAAGAAATGCGCGCACGCGACACCGGCCCCTTATGCCGTCTGCACGGACGGACCTGGCGCTATCATATCGACGATATCGACACGTGGTCGAAGGCGCGCGCGCGCGGTGGCGATCGTGGTTGAGCGCCCTGACCTGCCGCTGTTCGCCTGGGGACTTGATCAATCTCGGTCACCTCGAACGGATCGGCAAACCCGCACCCGCCTGGTGCTTATCGCTGCCGTCGGCTCGATCGCGCTCGCCGCGACGATCGCGGTGCCGCCGCGCCCGCTGCTCGTTTGGAATGCCTCGGAGAGCGCGCCGGTCGGACTGTATCGCGTGGCTTCCGGCGTGCCGATTGCGCATGGCGATATGGTCATCGCATGGGTGCCCGCCCCCGCACGGATGCTTGCCGCGCGTCGCCATTACCTACCCGCAAACGTGCCGCTGGTGAAGCGTGTCGCCGCGATCGCCGGCGATACGATCTGCGCAGTCGGGCCGCTTGTCAGCGTCAATGGCAGGATGGTCGCCGAGCGTCGCCGGTTTGATTCATCGCACCGCCGCCTGCCATGGTGGGAAGGCTGCGTTACCCTCGGGAAAGGCGAGCTGTTGCTGCTAATGACCCACGCCCCGAGCTCTTTCGACGGGCGCTATTTCGGGCCGACCCGCGCCAGCGATGTGATCGGTCGGGCAAGGCTTGTCTGGGCGACCGCGTGCGGAGGCGGCGGCGATGCGTAGCCCCCCGAGCAATCGCGCACGCTTGCCGAACGTGTTTGCGCTCGCCGGCACCGCACTGATGTTCGCGTCTCCGGCAGCCGCGCAAACGGTGTCGCGGTGGCAGCATATCGTTGCCGAGGCATCGCAGCGATTCGGCATTCCGGTCGTCTGGATTGAACGTGTGATGCGCGCCGAAAGCGGCGGGCGGACCACGCTGCGCGGGCGGCCGATTGTCAGTCGCGCCGGTGCGATGGGGCTCATGCAGTTAATGCCCGGCACCTGGGGCGAGATGCGACGCATGCACGGACTTGGTGACAATCCGCACGATCCGCGCGACAACATCCATGCCGGAACCGCCTATCTGCGCGCTATGTACGACCGGTTCGGCTATCCGGGAATGTTCGCCGCCTACAATGCCGGACCCGCGCGCTACGCATCGCACCTTGCCAACGGTCGGCCGCTGCCTGCCGAAACCCGCTCCTATTTGGTGGCCGTATTGCCAAGCGGCTCGGCGGAAGCGGGCACGGTGACGAAGCGCGCTGCGCCAACGCTCTTTATCCGCTTGCAAAACACGGCCCGCCTGGCCGTGCCTGAAGACCTTGCCGAGCCCAAGTCGGGCGTCTTCGTCACGCTCTCCCGAACCGGCACCTCCACCGCGCGGTAACTCCCTCACTTGGCGAGAAAGCGCCTTGTGCATTCTCGGCCCCGGCCGCCCCGATGTCCCGTCCATTGGTGCTTTCGCCGCCGCGAACAGACCGTCGTGACACCCGGCGGTGTTCCGGCGCGCTTCAACGAGATTGGCCGCGAAATATTGCGTGCCCCGTGGAGTAGCGAGCAACGCCGCGGTATCGGCGATCGCAACCGCTCGCGTCCCAATGGACGATCGACCGCAGGGTTATCCGACGGCACACTCGACGACCAAAATAGTCAGCCAGGTCGCGATCAAGCTGCACCGCATCATGACCGCTCTGTACAAAGGGCGGTCCCAGCGTACCCAATTCTTGCGATCCAATGACAGCCATGCCGGGATTATCCATCAAGTTGATGTCGGTGCGACTCGTTTCCTTCGACAGTCTGCCACCGTGAGCGAGGGAGGGGCTCGTCTCGGGTCGTCCGAGCATGGCGGGCGTCGGAACGGCTGTGCAAGGCCGACGGCCCCTCCAATTTTGCTGCGAAGCAGAGCGTGCTTCGCACGCGCGTTTGTTCGTTTCCACCGCAACAAAATCGGTTCCTCCGTCGCCGCTTCGCGGTGCCTCCGCTTGCGCTGAGGCAGCCCTGACAGCCGCCCCGCCACCCGCCGGACAAGGGCTGTCCTCGATTTGGGGACGTCAAGCAATGGAGGTTCACATGACCATGTTTCAGCCTGTTTCTACAGGGTCGGATCGCGTGATGGCAGCGTTGATTGCCGGGCTCGAAATCGAATTCGGACGGAGTGCTGGAGAAGGATTGGCAAGGCATTTTCTGTCCGCGGAGAACGCAGATTTCCGTTGGGAATGTCGTATCGAGGAGCGCTGGCTCGGCGCGTATGAGAGCCAAGATGCAGACGATGTGTGGCTCGATCGGGTGGCAATTTGCGGGCAATTGGACCGCAAATGGTTCACTGCGACGATGATCGTGGACGGGGAGGGCAACGTACACGGGATGCTCGGATGCCGTGAATTTCGCTATCGCAAAGCAGCGGTGGAGGCACTGGCAGCCGCGCGTTGATCGTCGGAATGCGAAAGCCGGAACGCGATGTGGGCAGCACCGCGTCCCGGCTTTCCTCAAGTCTCGGCTCCTTGGCTGCTGGGGTCGGCGCCATGGCAATATCCAGGCGAAGAACGACCAAAATGGACGGAGGTGGCGTAAGGCAAGATAAAGCTGCGGCACCCTCGGTCCCGCAAGTCGTTGTCTGCACATCGTTTTTTGGCATTTTCAACGGCACCGTCGGCGTCCGGGCAGTGCCGACCGCGCTCGCAGCCACAGAAATCCGCCGCGTTGGCCGGCACCGGTTTTCGCTGGGTTCGCTCGACGCCATGTCCGTTGGCAAATGCCGCACGAAGGACTGCCGAATGAGTGAGGACGAGCATTTCAAGCCGCGTCTGGGGCGCATGCGTGCCAAGGGCGGAAAGCGTGGGCGCAGCTATCTCCACCGGGTGTTAGCCGCTGCAAATCTCGCGCGCGGAGGTGGTGCGATCGGACGATCCGGTCGCAGCTTCTTCGGAAGTCGCATCGGGCGCGGTAGCGGCGTCGGGCGCATGCTGGCGTCGCGCGATCGATACGCCGCGTTTCGGGCGCGCCGCGTCATCATCAAATCGCGCATCGTTCGGCTTGCCGGCAGGGGCACCGCCGCCGCCGGGGCGCACCTCCGCTACCTCCGGCGCGATGGCACGACACGGGAGGGCGCGCCCGGCACCTTGTATGGCCGCGAGGGCGAAGCAGTCGACGGCAAAGCGTTCCTCGATCGCGGCAACGGTGACCGGCATCAGTTCCGCTTCATCGTCTCGCCTGAGGATGGTGATCAATATGATGAGCTGAAATCACTGACGCGCCGCCTCATGGCGCGCGTCGAGCAGGATTTAGGAACGCGGCTCGACTGGGTCGCGGTCGATCATTTCAACACCGGCCATCCGCACACCCATATCATCGTCCGCGGCGTTGACGATCAAAGCCATGATCTCGTGATCGCGCGCGACTATCTGACCGTCGGCATGCGCGAGCGCGCCGCCGAACTCGTCGATCTAGATCTCGGCCCGCGTGACGACCGTGCGATCGAGGCCCGGCTGCGCGCAGAAATCGATCAGGAGCGACTGACCGGCATCGATCGGCGATTGCTGGCTGCGGTGGACGATCGGCTCGGTGTTTCCGCGACCGCCGCACAACCATTCGAGCAGAGTCTGCGTGCCGGTCGCCTTGCCAAGCTGTCGCGCATGGGCTTGGCCAAGCCCGCCGGGCATGGTCACTGGACCCTCGATGAACACCTGGAACAGACGCTGCGGCGGATGGGCGAGCGCGGCGATATCATCCGCACGATGCAGCGTTCGTTTGCAATCCGAGGAGCTGGCCCGGTCGCTGCCGATCAGATGATCTACGATCCGCGAGCGACGGATGCGCCGAGGCTGGTTGGTCGCGTGGTCGAACGCGGTCTCTCGGACGAACTTCGCGACCGGCACTATCTGATCGTCGAGGCGACCGACGGGCGGACGCATTATGTCGACATCGGCAGTGGCGAGGCCATCGAGCCGCTCGCCGCCGGCGCCGTAATCGAAGTCGCGGCCGTGGAAGCCGCACCGCGTCGCGTCGATCGCACCATTGCTGAGGTCGCGGCCAAAAACGGAGGACGCTATGATGTCGAGATGCATCTCCGGCATGATCCTTTGGCACGCGAAGCGTTTGCCCAGACGCACGTCCGAAGGCTTGAAGCGTTGCGTCGCCACGGCGGCGGGGCCACCCGCAACGCTGATGGAAGCTGGACGATCGCGCCCGATCATCTGGCTCGTGTTGAGGCAGTCGAACAAGCGCGGGCACGCGAGCGTCCCGTTAAGGTGACCTTGTTGTCCGCGCAATCTGTCGAAAGGCAGGTCGCAATCGATGCACCGACCTGGCTCGATCACGAAATCGTTGCTGCAGCGCCAGAGCCGCTGCGCGACGCTGGGTTCGGCGCCGCCGCTCGGCAAGCGCAGACGCGTCGTATGCAATGGCTGATTACCGAAGGACTGGCGACGGGACATGACGGTAATTTTTCCGCAGCGCCGGGCTTGATTGCGACGTTGCAGCGGCGTGAACTGCTGCGCGTCGCCGGGCAGCTTTCCGCCGAGCTGAATTTGGATTTTATCGAGACCAGTCGCGGCGGGCAGATAGACGGGATACTCCGACGCTCGGTCGATACGGCGAGCGGACGTTACGCTCTCATTGCAAAATCAAAAGAGTTTACCTTGGTGCCGTGGCGCCCGGTGCTCGATCGTCATGTCGGGAAAAAGGTGTCGGGACTGATGCGTGGAAGCGGCGTCAACTGGACACTCGGACGCAGTCGTTCCGGGCCATCGATTGGCTGAAGAAACCCTTTGTGCCGATTAAGGTCATTCACAGGCTCGCGCTTGCACATCGTTCCTTATATGTTCTAATCGGCTTCAGCCCACTATGTGGCGATTCGAGATTGGAGAATTCAGCGATGCGGCACGACACCCGCATGCGCGCCGCAGCGCGCGCGGTTTACGACGCCTGCTTTCCTACCGAGGAGGTCGCCCCGGTTGGATTCGAAGACGCCGAGCGGTTTGGTACGATCCACTATCGTAGGGCAGTCGAGGCCGTTCAGGCGGCGACCCCGCACCTGCTCGACCGAAGCGATGCGCAGCCCAGCCCTTTCGATATGCACTGACGGGTCTGATCGTCCAGCTTGTTCGATCCGCAGATCATAGGAACTTGGCGATTGCCCGAAACTCCTCGACGACCGCTGTCGGATCAGCACCGGGCGCACTCGATAGACAATGATCGATATGATCCTCGATCAGTGCGCGTTTGGCGCTACCAATCGCGCGCTCGACTGCGTGGAGTTGCTGGGCGATCTCAGCACAGGGTCGGTGTGCCTCAATCATGTCGACGATGCTGCGCAGGTGCCCACCGGCGCGGGCGAGTCGTTTGACGATGGCGGGGTGGCTGGCATGGACATGATCGCTCATATCGCGTCATCCCATCATTGAGCACCCGCGTCCATCGTCGCTTTACATATCCCCCCAGGGGGATATGAGGGGGCTGTGCTCGCCGTCCTGTCCAACCGCGTCTATCGCCACCTGTTCCTCGCCCAGCTCATCGCGCTGGTCGGCACCGGACTGGCCACGGTCGCGCTCGGCCTGCTTGCCTATGACCTTGCCGGTGGCAATGCGGGCGCGGTTCTGGGGACGGCCCTCGCGATCAAGATGGCAGCCTATATCTGCGTCGCGCCGATCGTGGGCGCGTTTGCCGACCGCTTGCCGCGCCGCGCGCTTCTTGTCTCGATGGACCTCGTCCGCGCCGCGGTCGCACTGTGCCTGCCGTTCGTCGATCAGATCTGGCAGATATACATCCTGATCTTCGCCCTCCAGTCGGCATCGGCGGCGTTCACCCCGACCTTTCAGGCGACCATCCCCGAGGTGCTGCCCGACGAGCGCGATTATACCCGCGCATTGTCGCTGTCGCGCCTCGCCTATGACATGGAAAGCCTGACCAGTCCGATGCTGGCCGCAGCCTTGCTGACCGTCATCAACTTCCATTGGCTGTTCGCCGGAACCGCAGTTGGGTTCGTCTGCTCGGCATTGCTGGTCGTGTCGGTCGCGCTGCCGGTGGTAAAGCGCGCAAGAGATGCACGCACGGGCATTTATGAGAAAACCACGCGCGGGGTCCGCATCTATCTGAAAACCCCCCGGCTGCGCGGCCTGCTTGCGCTGACGTTCGCATCTGCGGCGGCCAGTTCGATGGTGATCGTCAACACCGTCGTCATCGTCCGCGACCAGCTCGGTCGATCGCAATCGGATGTCGCGATCGCGCTGGCAGCGTTCGGCGGCGGGTCGATGCTGGCCGCGCTGCTCCTTCCCCGTCTGCTCGACCGGCTCTCCGACCGGCGCGTGATGATCTTCGCCGCCGCGATCCTCGCCGTGGGGTTATCGGCAATGACCATCGTCACCCTGACCTTCGCCGCTGCACCCGGCTATTGGCTCGCACTGCTGGCGGGATGGGCTGTGCTGGGCATTGCCTATTCGATGAGCGTCACGCCGACGGGCCGACTGCTGAAGCGATCGGCGCAATCCGACGACCGGCCGACGCTGTTCGCCGCGCAGTTTGCGCTCAGCCATGCCTGCTGGCTGGTCACCTATCCACTTGCAGGCTGGCTGGGTGCCCAATCCGGCCAGGTTGCAGCCTTCGCCACGATGGCGGCGATCGCCGCGGCGGGCACGATCGCGGCAGCGATCATCTGGCCGCGTGCCGATGTCGATGCTTTGACGCATACCCATGACGACCTGCCCGACGATCATCCGCATTTGGTTGGCGCGCATGGCGGCAGGCGCGATGCCGCGCATGATTTTACGATTGATTCGCTTCATCCCCACTGGCCCGCGTCAGACGACCTTGCCCGGCGGCGGCCATAATGTTAGCGCGTCACGCATGACCCGGCTGATCGCCCTGTTGATGCTTTGCGTGCTGACGATGTCGCACGGCACTGCGGGTGCGGCAATGCCGCATGCCGATCACGGCGTTCACACTCACGTCCAAGGTCATGATCACGGCGCGACGATCGACGATCGAGACGATCACGACATCGACCCGATCGACGAAGCCAGCGACACGGGTCGCAATGCGCCGATCGAGCGCGACGTTGCGCATGTGCATCCGGCAGCCGACATGGTCCCGCAGATCGCTCCGGTATCATCGCCGACATTCGTCAATCTGGGGCACGCGCGACCGCCATCGGCGGGTCCGCTGGTCTCTACCGACCCGGCACCGTTGCTCGAGCCGCCTTCAGCCTGATCTCGCGTTTCGCGCGGTGCGATTTGAATCGCGCCGCCTTTTCGTGATGATCAGGAGCAATTTTCCATGCATATTTCCGTGCGCGTCGCGATTGTCGCGACGACGCTTGCGTTGGCACCGGCAGTTCATGCCCAGTCGCTGACGCTTCAGGACGCGGTTCGTCGCGCGGTCGAGGCGTCGCCGCAGGACGAAGCCGCCTCCGCGCGACAGGATGTCCTCACCGCCGCGCGTGCCCAGGCCGATACGCGGCCTGCAGCGTCGATCGATTTCATGGCCGAGAATCTCGGCATCGGTGGATCGGATCTCAACGACCAGATTCAGGTCGGCGCGACCTATAATCAGCGGATCGAACGCGGCGGTAAGCGCGCTGCGCGGATCGCACTGGTCGAAGGCGATATGGGCGTGGCGCGTGCCGAAGCGCTGGTTCGTCGGCTCGATATCGTCGCCAATGTCCAGCGGCTATATGTCGAGGTTCAGGCAACCGAGGCGGCGATCGCCAACGCGCAGGAGCGTGTCGATGTCGCCGTCGCCGCTCAGCGCGAGGTCCAACGTCGCGTCGACGGCGCGCGCGATCCGCTGTTCGCCGGAACGCGTGCCCGCACCCAGCTAGCCGAGGCGCGGGTCGATCTCGAACTCGCGGAACATGCCCGCGACGCAGCACTCACCCGACTGGCTGCTTTATGGGGCGGCTCGTCAGCGGGATTGAGCGTGGAGAGCGAAGATTTCCTGACCTTCTCCCGACCGGCTGCCGCCGGGCCGATGGCCGTTGCCGATGTCGCCATCTTCGAAGCCCGGCGCGCGCGCGCGGAGGCCGCAATCGCGCTGGAGCGCAGCAATGCGCGAACCGATCCGACGCTGTCGGCGGGACCACGCTTGCTCGGCACCGGCGACGTCGCGCTCGTCGCCGGCGTGTCGCTGCCGCTTCGCAACCGACGACTCGCAACTGCCAGCATCGCACGCGCGCAAGCCGAGCAACGTCAGATCGATGCCGATCTGGCCGTCGAACGCTATCAACGAAACCAGTCGATCGCACTAGCAGCCGAACGGGTCGAGGAGTCGCGACACGAGGCCGAGGCGATCCGCGATCGCGTGCTGCCCGGCGCGCGTCAGACGCTCGCCGAAGTCAGGGCGGGCTATGCGCGCGGGGGATTTTCATTCCTCGACGTCTCGACCGCGCAGCGCGAACTGGCGGCCGCCCATACCCGGTTGGTCCAGTCGGCAAGCCGGTATCATCAGGCCGGGGTCGAACTCGACCGTCTGACCGGTCGCTTCATTCCACTCGTCAAGGAGGCACGCTGATGCCGAATATTCGTTTCGCGCTGCTTGCGGCGCTGCTTCCGCTCGCCGCCTGCGGGTCGGGTGATCCCGGCAACAAGGCGACCGAACAGGGAGAGGCGCCCGAGGCGGGGGATTATGAGCGCGGCCCCAACAACGGTCGAATGCTGCGCGCGGGCGACTTCGCGATCGAAGTCACCGTGTTCGAAGACGGCGTGCCGCCCGAGTTTCGCCTCTATGCCTACCGCGATGGCGAACCGGTCGCACCAAGCGAAGTGAATGCGACGCTGACGCTCCGCCGGCTCGACGGAGAGGTCAACCGCTTCCCGTTCCGGCCTGAGGAAAATTACCTCCGCGGACAGGGCGTCGTGATCGAACCGCACAGCTATGATGTCGAGGTGACGGCACGCGAAGGCGGGCGCAGTCACCGCTGGACCTATGACAGCTATGAAGGACGCGTGACGATCGCCGATGCGGCGGCACGCGCGGCGGGGATCGAAATCGAAACGGTCGGACCGGCATCGATCGGTGAGACGCTCGAGCTGATCGGGCGGGTCGAACTCGATCCGGCGGCAACTGCGGAAGTGGGCGCCAAATATCCCGGCCCGGTGATGGCGGTATATCGCAATGTCGGCGACCGGGTGGGCCGGGGAACCCTGCTCGCGCGTGTCGAGAGCAGCGACAGCCTGCAAACCTATTCGGTGTTCGCGCCTACGGCCGGCGTCATTACCGAGCGCAACACCAATGTCGGCGACATTGCCGGGTCCGAGCCGATGTTCGTGATCGCCGACCCGTCGCGGACGATCGCAACCTTTCCGGTCTTCCCGCGCGAATTCGAACGCGTTCGCGCAGGCCAGTCGGTTCAGATTCGTGGGCTCGAGGGCAACCGTGCGCAGGGTTCGACCATCCGCGATTTCCTGCCGCTCGCCGATGCCGCCACGCAGGCGACGACGGCGCGCGCGACGCTCCCCAATCGCGACGGCTTCTGGCGGCCGGGGATGAGCGTGCGGGGCATGGTCACGGTCGATGAACGCATGGTCCCTCTCGCGGTGAAGACCGCAGGGCTTCAGGCGTTCCGCGACTTCACCGTGGTCTTTGCCAAGGTCGGCCAGACCTATGAAGTGCGGATGCTCGAGCTTGGCACGCAAGGCCCCGAATGGACCGAGGTCAAGAGCGGCATCAAGCCCGGCCAGGCATATGTTGGCGAAGGCAGCTTCGTCATCAAAGCCGACATCGAAAAGTCCGGCGCGAGCCACGATCACTAAGGAATTTCCGCCATGTTAGAGCGCATCATAAGGCTGTCGATCCGACACCGCTGGGTGGTCCTGGCGATCGTCGTCATGCTCGCTGCGGTGGGCGTCTGGAATTTCGGTCGATTGAAGATCGACGCGGTTCCGGACATCACCAACGTCCAGGTCCAGATCAATACCGCTGCACCCGGCTTTTCGCCGCTGGAAGCCGAGCAGCGCATCACCTTTCCGGTCGAGACCGCACTCGCGGGTCTGCCGGGCCTTGAATATACCCGGTCGGTCTCACGCTACGGCCTGAGCCAGGTAACCGTCATTTTCGAAGACGGCACCGACATCTATTTCGCGCGCCAGCTGGTCAACGAACGGCTTCAGGGCGTGCGCGGCACGCTGCCGGAAACGATCGATCCCGAACTCGGGCCGATCGCCACGGGTCTGGGTGAAATCTTCATGTACACGGTCGAACCCAAGCCCGGCGGCCGCAAGCCCGATGGGTCGGCCTATACCCCGCAGGATCTGCGCACGCTGCACGATTGGGTGGTGCGCCCGCAGTTGAGGAACGTCCCTGGCGTGACCGAGGTCAATTCGGTCGGCGGTTATCGCAAGGAATATGAAGTCGCGCCCTATCCCGAACGGCTCGCGGGTTTCGGCCTGACGGTCGAGGACGTGATCGGCGCGCTGGAGAAGAACAACGCCAATGTCGGTGCAGGCTATGTCGAGCGGTCGGGATCGCAATATCTGATCCGCGTGCCGGGACAGGCAATGGGCGAACAGGATCTGTCCGGCATCATCGTCGCCTATCGCCAGAACACACCGATCCGCATCGCCGATGTCGCCGACGTGTCGATCGGCTCGGAAATCCGCAACGGTGCCGCAACCAAGGACGGGCAGGAAGTCGTGCTCGGCACGATCTATATGCTGGTCGGCGAGAATGCGCGCGAAGTCTCGATCGCGGTCGCCGAGCGGCTGGAGGAGGTCAACCGATCGCTGCCCGGCGGCGTTGTCGTCAACACCGTCTATGACCGGTCGAAACTGGTCGAGGCGACCGTCGGCACCGTCCAGAAGAGCCTTGCCGAAGGCGCGCTGCTGGTCATCGTCGTGCTGTTCCTGCTGCTCGGCAACATCCGTGCAGCCTTGATCACCGCCGCGGTTATCCCGCTGTCGTTCCTGATGACCATCACGGGCATGGTCGAGGGCAACGTCTCGGGCAATCTGATGAGTCTGGGCGCACTCGACTTCGGCCTGATCGTCGATGGCGCGGTGATCATCGTCGAGAATTGTCTGAGACGCCTGGGCGAGGCGCAGCACCGATTGGGCCGCCTGCTCGACCGCGACGAACGCTTCGATCTGGCCGCATCCGCGTCCGCCGAGGTGATCCGTCCCAGCCTGTTCGGGGTCGCGATCATCACCATCGTCTACATCCCGATCTTCGCGCTCGAAGGGATCGAGGGGAAGACCTTCCATCCGATGGCGTTCACCGTCGTGCTCGCGCTGACCGCGGCGCTCGTCCTGTCGTTGACCTTCGTCCCTGCTGCGGTTGCCATGTTCGTGACCGGCCGCGTCGAGGAAAAGGAAAACCGCGTGATGCGGGCGACCAAGCGCCGCTATGCGCCGATGCTCGATTTCGCATTGCGCCGACGGGCAGCGGTGCTGGTCGGCGCGATCGGACTGGTATTGGTCAGCGGGTTCGCGGCGACCCGGCTGGGATCGGAGTTCATCCCCAGCCTGGATGAAGGCGATATCGCACTACACGCGCTGCGCATCCCCGGCACCAGCCTGACCCAGGCGGTCAAGATGCAGTCGGCGCTGGAACGACGGATCAAGCAATTCCCCGAGGTCGATGAGGTGTTCGCCAAGATCGGCACGGCGGACGTCGCGACCGACGCGGTGCCGCCCAGCGTCGCCGATACCTTCATCATCATGAAGCCGCGCGACGAATGGCCGGATCCGCGCAAGCCCAAGGCGCAACTGGTCGCCGAGATGAATGCGGCGGTCGAACAGGTGCCGGGTTCGCGGTACGAGTTCATCCAGCCGATCCAGATGCGCTTCAACGAGCTGATCGCCGGGGTCCGATCGGACGTCGCGATCAAAATTTACGGCGACGATCTGGATCAGCTCGCCGAAACCGCGGAGGCGGTGCTCGGCGTGGTATCATCGGTCGAAGGAAGCCAGGATGCGCAGACCGAGCAGGTAACCGGCCTGCCGTTCATCGAGATCACCCCCGATCGGGGTGCACTCACGCGGCTGGGTCTGAACGTCGCCGACGTCCAGACGGTGGTGTCGACCGCTACCGGCGGCGCGCAGGCGGGGCAGATTTTCGAAGGCGATCGCCGGTTCGATATCGTCGTCCGCCTGCCCGAGGCGCTGCGCCAGGATCCGAGCGTCCTGCAACGTCTGCCGATACCGTTGCCGCAAGGCGCAGGTTCGGTGCCATTATCAGAAGTCGCGACGATCGAGCAGACGACCGGTCCCAACCAGATCAGCCGAGAGGACGGCAAGCGGCGTGCGGTCGTCACCACCAACGTACGCGGTCGCGATCTGGGCTCGTTCATCGGCGAGCTGCAGCAACGCATCGGAACCGAAGTCGATCTGCCCGAAGGCTATTGGGTCGATTATGGCGGCACGTTCGAGCAGCTTCAGTCGGCCACCACTCGGTTGCAGATCGTCGTGCCGCTGGCGATGCTGCTGATCTTCGGACTGCTGATGGCCTTGTTCAAATCGGCCAAGGATGCCGCGGTCGTGTTCTCGGGCGTGCCGCTGGCGCTTACCGGGGGCATCGCCGCGCTATTGCTGCGGGGCATTCCCTTCTCGATCTCGGCAGGTGTCGGCTTCATCGCCTTGTCGGGCGTCGCGGTCCTCAACGGCGTGGTGATGCTCACCTTCATCAACCAGCTGCGCCAACAGGGGCACGCGCTCGACGATGCGATCCGGGAAGGCGCGCTCACGCGCCTGCGGCCGGTGTTGATGACCGCGCTGGTGGCGTCGCTCGGCTTCGTGCCGATGGCGCTCAATGTCGGGCCAGGGTCCGAGGTCCAAAGGCCGCTTGCGACCGTCGTGATCGGGGGGATCATCTCGTCGACGATCCTGACCCTGGTCGTCCTGCCCGCACTTTACCGCATGATCCACGGTCGCCGCGCGCGATCCGAGGCCGAAGCCTTGCCACCGCATCCGCACACCCCGGCCGCGGCTCAATAATCGATGAAAGGAGTATCATGTTTTCGATGATGACCCGCGCGCGCGCGCCCGACCGACGGTGGCTGCTGCCGTTCGGCGTAATCCTGTTCGCCCTGCTGTTCGGAGTCGATGCCTATGCCCACGGCGTCGCCGAGGGCGATCAGGGTTATATCCAGGAAAGCAGCGGGATATTGTTCGTGCCGTTCATGTATCTGGGCGCCAAGCATATGGTGACCGGATACGACCATCTGCTGTTTCTGTTCGGCGTGATCTTCTTCCTGTACCGGATGAAGGACATCGGCCTTTACGTGACCTTGTTCGCGATCGGCCACTCGACGACGATGCTGTTCGGGGTGCTGACCGGCATCAGCGCCAATGCCTATGTCATCGATGCCATCATCGGCCTGTCAGTGGTCTATAAGGCGCTCGATAATCTCGGCGCGTTCCGGCGCTGGTTCGGCGTCCAGCCCAACACCAAATGGGCGACGCTGATCTTCGGCTTCTTCCACGGCTTCGGTCTCGCGACCAAGATCCTCGAATTCGAGATCGCCGAAAACGGCCTGCTGCCCAATTTGATCGCGTTCAATATCGGCGTCGAAGTCGGCCAGTTGCTGGCGCTCGGCGCGATCCTGATCGCCATGGGCTATTGGCGGCGCACCCGCAGCTTCGCGCGTCACGCCTATGCCGCCAACGTCGTCCTCATGGCCGCGGGCTTCATGCTTGTCGGCTACCAGCTCACCGGCCTCGTCGCCACAGCCTGATCCGGAGAAACCCCATGTTCAATTCGCAAATGCCCCGCCTCGAAGACCTGCCAAGTTCTGGCCAATTGGTCCGATCGACCCTGATCGCCGCCGCCGCCGCGGGCGCCCTGCTGGTCACCGTCGTCCTGCCCTCCGAATATGCCATTGATCCGACCGGTGTCGGTCGCGTGCTCGGCCTGACCGAAATGGGCGAGATCAAGATGCAGCTTGCCGAGGAAGCCGCCGCCGACGCCGCGCGGGATGCGCAGATCGCAAACGCGCAGCCTATCGCGGCACCCGCTACGACGGCCGAACCCGCCACCGCATCGACCGAAACCGCCCCCGCCGCCCGGGAAGCCACCGCGACCCGCACCGACGAGATGCAGGTGGCGCTCGCGCCGGGCGAAGGTGCGGAGATCAAGGTCGATGCCGGCGAAGGTGCCAGGATCGCGTTCGACTGGTCGGTTGCGGGCGGCCACGTCAATTACGACACCCACGCCGACGCGCCGGGAATCTCGTATCACGGCTATGGCAAGGGGCGCGAGTCGACCGGCGAACAAGGCACATTGGTCGCAGCATTCGACGGCAGCCATGGCTGGTTCTGGCGCAATCGGTCGGGCGCACCCGTAACCGTGACGCTCCGCACCGACGGTGCCTACACCGCGATCAAGCGCGTGGTTTGATGGTCTGGCGGGGAGCATCGCGATCGACACGATCCTGATCGGCTATGCCGGGCTGTTCGTCGCGGCATTTGTCGCCGCGACCCTGCTCCCCGCCCAATCCGAACTGGTGCTCGCCGCGATGATCGCGGCGGGCCGACACGACTTGGCGGTTCTGCTGATCGTCGCGACGATCGGCAATGTCCTGGGATCGGCGGTCAACTGGACGATCGGTCGCTTCCTTGTCGCACACCGTGATGCAAAATGGTTTCCGGTGTCGGCACGCGCGCTCAGCCGCGCCGAGCAATGGTATGAAAAATGGGGATTGTGGACCCTGCTTCTGTCGTGGTTTCCGATCGTCGGCGACCCGTTGACCCTGGTGGCGGGCATATTGCGCGCACCGTTTGGGCGCTTCATCGCGATCGTCACCATTGCCAAAGGCGTGCGCTACGTCTTCGTCGCGGCGGCGGTACTCGGTTTCGTCACATCCTGACGGCGCGATGCGCGGCCAACGGCCGATCCCATCGACGCTTCGCTCCGAAATATCAACATTTACAAGGGAATGACCAAGCGCTTACGTGATGAGTCACGAAACGGCCCAAACGACCGCTTGTCACGAGGGAAATACGCTCGTTACGAAATCAAAGGAGTTCACACTGGTGCCGTGGCGCCCGCCATTTCAGCAAATAGGCGTCCGGTTCAATGCACGAGCGCGGGGTTAGTTGGACGATCCGACTGGGACGGGAAGGCCCGTCGATCGGCTAACTCATCAAACGCCTACCATGCAGTAGCGACCGATTGGGATTGACTTCCCGACAACAAGCAACGAGCCAAAGTCGAAAGCAAATTCTTGATGATCGGAAGCCACTCGTCCTACTCAGCGCTGCGAGGGCATGAAGCACTATCTGTTTCAGCTCCCTGCGCAGCGTGGACACCGACCAAGCACCTCAACATAAAAGTGCGTGGAAGCAAAGCCGCGCTCTTTGCAGAGAGTGGTTAGCATTTTTTCTATGGCCTCCAAGCGTCGCTGAGCTACGGCACCACAATCTTTGCAGCACGTAATCATCGGGGTTGAGCCGATCTGCTGATCGCGAAACAGATAAGCCTTACGAGAGGCGATGAACAGAACAATACCATCGGCAACTAAGGATGCTAGCGCGCGATAAACGCTGTTTGGATAAATGCGATACCCGATTGCGTGGCTTACGCGATCGGCCAGATCATAGGCGCCGACCGGCCGGTTGGAATTGCTTAAAGTTTCGAGTAATGCGGTGGTAAAAGATTTTCTTGGCACTGGCCTTTTGGCCTTTCTCCTATCGGAGGTTCGCTCTCCGATCGACATATCGTTATGGTGAAAATTCATTGGATTGGCAGTTATTGATTGGTGCTACGGAAACCATCAAGCTGCCGATCATCGTCACGGCGATCTCATTCGACGTTGTTTCGAATACCAAGACGCCTAACAGCATCATGCCGAGTCCCGTCACCACGAGCGGCGAGACCGAAAGCGAATTCGATCCGCGAATGCTAGCGCCAACGCGCTGACAGGAAGTACCACCAGAAAAAGGTTCAGTTCGCCGGAAAAATCCGAGATCCACCGCCGTGGGAGAAAAACGAAGAGCATCGGCAGCGTCAGACCAAGGATCAAGCACACATTCGATATGCCGACGACTGCACGGCCCAAGCCACCAGTCTTTTAGTTAGCCACGACTAAATCCTAGATATTTTCGTCCTCTGCCGCTTCAAACCGCATTGTAATGTTATACCATTTAATCACTCAGTGCTGAATTGGCAACCGTGCTATTCATTAGGTGGCCCGAGCCGCTTGAATGTCGCTCGATGACGCGAAACCCTCCTGAGCGAAGCCAAATTCAACGCCAAGATAAAAGGGTGGCTTGTGATGATGTAACGCATCCTGCTATGCGCCGATCTGTTCACGGAGTTAAATAATGACGCATATCGCCAAATTGCTGCTGTCAGCAGCCGTTATAGTTCAAGCCTATCCCGCTTCTGCCCAATCTACGGACGCCCCGGATCATGAGGCGGGGGGGCAACAGAAGGTGCAGGCTCAAACTGAAACGGTCCACGACACGCGTACCGATATTGTAGTCACCGCATCATTCGTCCGCGAGCTTGACCTACTTGCGGGCAAATCGGTCGTAACCGGAGACGAGCTGGTGATGGACGTTCGTTCGCAAATTGGGGAAACCCTGACTCGCCAGCCCGGTGTGTCTGCGACCTCATTCTCGCCGGGGGCGTCGCGGCCAGTGCTTCGCGGCTTCCAAGGCGAGCGCATTCGCGTACTCACCGATGGACTCGGTTCACTCGATGTGTCGAACACCTCGCCCGACCATGCTGTTTCGATTGAGCCTTTGACGGCAGAGCGCATTGAGGTGCTGCGCGGGCCGGCAAGCTTGCTGTTCGGAAGCCAGGCGATCGGGGGGGTGGTAAACATTATCGACCGTCGGATACCCAGGACAGTGCCCGAAGGGGGCTTCCACATCGACGCGATCGGCACCTACGGTTCGGCAGCGGAGGAACGTAGCGGGGGAGGATCTCTTGACGTTGCGCTCTCTTCCAACATTGTCGCGCATATCGACGGCAGCTATCGAAAGACTGATGACTTACGTGTGGGCGGGTTCGTTCTGTCGCCAAATCTTCGAGCATCGCAATTGGCGATCGCCGCAGAGGAAACCGAGGAGGGAAATCTCGACGAGGCGGAAGAGGCTAGTGAACTCGCAGCCCAGCGTGGCCGTTTGCCCAACAGCTTCACCGAAACCTATTCGTTAGGAGGCGGCCTGTCTCTCATCAATGATGGTGGAAGTTTGGGCGTCTCGGCCGGATACTATGACACCAATTATGGTGTACCGGCTCGCCCTGGCGCGGCCCACCATTCGGAAGAGGGTGAGGAAGAGGAAGCCCCGGTCACAATTGACCTTAAACAGTTTCGCGCTGACATGCGGAGTGAAGTTCTCGTGAACGGAGCTTTCCTTCAGAGCATCCGCACTCGGGTTGGGTATTCAGACTACACCCATACCGAGTTCGAAGGCACGGAAGTCGGCACGGTTTTCGACTCCCAAGCTTTCGAGGGGAGACTGGAGCTTGTTCAAGCAGATCGGAATGGCTGGCGCGGCGTGACGGGCTTTCAAGGCTTTACGCGCGATTTCTCGGCGGTTGGTGCAGAAGCCTTCGTACCTCCCAATGTAACCGACCAATACGGCATCTTCACGCTGCAGGAATTTAATTTTGACAAGTTGGGGCTCGAATTTGCAGGCCGCTACGAACGGAGCAATGTCAGTTCCGACAGTGTAAAGATCGGTGTAGAAGAAGATGCACCTATCATCGGGATCGAACGAGGCTTCAACGCTCTTTCTGGTGCAATCGGCGTATCTTACGCCGCAACACCGAACATCAGGATCGGAATTAACGGGTCGCGGGCCGAACGAGCCCCGTCGGGTGAAGAGCTGTTCTCCAATGGTCCTCACATCGCCACACAAGCGTTTGAAGTCGGAAATCCGAATTTTACGACCGAGAAAAGTTGGGGCGTCGAACTGTACGCGCGAGGTGACGCTGGTCCAATCCGATTCCAGGTGGCGGGCTATTCGACGTGGTTCAACGATTATATTTACGAAGCTGACACCGGACTTGAAGCGGACGAACTCCCGCTATTTCAGTACGCGCAGGCAGACGCGCGTTATTTTGGTATCGAGGGCGAAGTGGCTGCGACGCTTGTGGACACCGGTTCGTTTCGGTTGGATGCCAACGTGGTTGCGGACTACATCAACGCTGAGTTGAGAAATGAAGGCGGCCCCATCCCTAGGATACCGCCGTTACGGGTGTTGGGCGGTCTTTCAGCGACTGCAGGCAGCTTCGGCGGAAAGTTCGAGGTAGAGCATATTACCGCACAAAACGAGGTGGCAGCTTTTGAAACGCCCACCGATGAATTTACGCTCGTCAATGCATCGCTCTCGTTTAAACCGTTCGGTACCGCAAGCGAAACGATCTTGAGCGTTTCAGCTAACAACATCTTCGACGTTAATGCGCGACGTCATGCGTCTTTCACAAAGGATTTTGTCCCGCTGCCAGGCCGCGATATCCGCGTTGCTGCTCGGTATAGCTTTTAACTTGGTCTAAACGGGGGCGTGCCACATCGCACGCCTCCGGTTTTGCCGGGCGGATGATCATGAGCGGCGTCAGTTGCCAGGCGGTGCGCGTCTGAACCAGTTGGATAGCGTCGAACGATCGAGCCGAATGCCTTGACGAGCATGCCCCTATACCTGCCACGATAGCGGCAGCCTCAACGCGGTGCCGGGTGCCGAGCACTCGGCAGTTCTTGGAAATTGTGTTGAGCCGTTCAACGAGGCCTTCGCCAATCGTTCGGGCGCTTCATCGTGATCGTCACCATCGGCAAAGGGCTGCGCACGTTTTCGTCGCGGCGGTCGTGCTCGGTTTCGTCGCATCCTGATTGCGTGATGCGCGAACGCGAATGATCCAGTCACTCCTTCGCTCCACAATATCGCAATATTTGTGAGGGGATGGCGGCTCGCTTGCGTAATGCATGCTGAAGGGCTGAAAACACGGCTTGGCATGAGGGGACATTCGATGCGCTTTGGTTTCATTATTCTGGCGACGTCTGTCGCTGCGATTTCCACGGCTCCGGCGGCTGGCCAGCTTCGTCCTTCGGCATCGGCATCTTCCGCCCAGCTGGCTCCCGAAGTGCGCGACGCAGCGACAGTCGTCGATGCCTTCCACCAGGCTTTGCAGTCGGGTGACAAGGCGGCGGCGCTGGCATCGCTTGCCCCCGACGCGCTGGTCTATGAAAGCGGTCGGGTCGAGCGCGACAAGGCCGAATACGCCTCGCATCATCTGTCCGCAGACGCGGCGTTCGCCAGCGCCACAAAGCGCACGGTGACGCGCCGATCGGGCCATGCCGCCGGCAACATGGCGTGGATCGCCTCCGAAGCGAAGACGAGTGGTACATACAGGGATCGAGCGATCAACAGCCTGTCGACCGAAACAATGGTGCTCCGTCGAACCGGCGATGCGTGGCAGATCGTTCATATCCACTG
>Ga0172374_1000282_pt1 | contig 40045 bp, 30 predicted proteins | sample LakKiv3m_FD_114536 | JGI IMG/M metagenome (GOLD analysis project Ga0172374, IMG submission 114536) | Freshwater microbial communities from Kabuno Bay, South-Kivu, Congo - kab_092012_10.3m | ecosystem: Environmental > Aquatic > Freshwater > Lake | place: Democratic Republic of the Congo... | reverse complement strand
TTTCCTCGGCGATGATCCGCTCGACCTCGTCGCCGGTGCCGACGGGCACGGTCGATTTGGTGACGACCACGGTGAAGCCCTTCAGCGCCGCGCCGATCTCTCGCGCGGCGGCATAGACATAGGACAGGTCGGCATGGCCATCGCCGCGCCGTGCAGGCGTGCCGACGCCGATGAACACCACGTCCGCCTCGCCCACCGGCCCCGCCAGCTCGGTCGTGAACGAAAGCCGCCCCGCCGCGACGTTGCGCGCGACCAGTTCGTCCAGCCCCGGCTCGTAGATCGGGATGCCGCCGCCTTTGAGCTTATCGACTTTGGTCGCATCCTTGTCGACGCAAACCACCTCATGCCCGAAATCGGCAAAGCACGCGCCCGATACCAGGCCCACATAGCCCGAGCCGATCATCACGATACGCATGCAACATCCTTCACCTAGCAGGGGTCGGGTGGAGCCTTATCCGCGGCGACCGCGATCAGGCAACCCGACCCGTCGCCGGACAACGCCGGGCAAAAGAAAACCGGCGCCAGGGCCGGTTTCAAAAACAATAGACTGGTTGGAAAACGCCCAATCCCTCAACCGGCGGCCAGCACGGCCAGCGAGCCGAAAGACCGGGCGCAAATGGGATTACCAGGGACGCAGACCGTCACCATAGTCCCGGAAAAGGAACGACATCATATTTTTTCTCCCAAGCGCGCTTATCGCGCAGGGCATTGTTTAATGAAATTTTTACCATCGAACAATCGTTACGTGGCCGGTGCGTGTCCCGGCAGGAAACGCATCATGGTGAAGCTTAACCCTTCCTTCAGCGCGGACGGCTAGGATGTTCCGGTTATGGACGGCCCAAACGCACACAGCGGTACCGGAAAGGGGCAACGCAATCCGCGCGACGTCGCAATCGACGGCGCGATCGACCGTCGCGCCCGGCCGCTTGCCCGACTGCGCGCGGCGTCGCCGTTCCCGGCCGGGCAGACAGTGCGCGATGCGATCGGCCTGGCGGTTCCCCGCCGCGGGTGGCGCGCGGTCATCCTGTGCGAAATCAATAACTTCCAGACATTGCGTCGGCATGTCGGCTTGCGAGGGGCAGACGCGCTGCTGTGCGACGTGGCGGACCGCATCGCCGCGGTCGCGCCCGGCGTCCGGGTGGTGCCTGCGGGTCGCGCGCTGATCGAAATCGCGTTCGAAGCCGATCGTTTCGATCGGTGCGCCGCACTGGTCGATCAGTTCCGCGCCGTGCTTGCGGACCCGGTCGATATCGACGGCGAACGCCAGTTGCTCGACCTGCGGTTCGGCGGCGCGGCGGTGACCGGCCACGACCGGGACGAAGTTCGCCTGATCGAGGGCGCGGAGGGGGCGTTGGCCCAGGCGCATTATGACGGCGTGGACGTGATCCGCGATCTGACCCGCGAATCGACGTCGTTCGATTCGCTGACGCTGATGCGCGAATTGTCGGGGGCGATCCAATCGGGGCAGATGTTCCTGCAATATCAGCCAAAGGTCCATGTTCGTCGCCAGGAAGTCGCCAGTGTGGAAGCGCTCGTGCGCTGGCAGCATCCCGATCGCGGGTTGATCCTGCCGGGCGACTTCATCCAGGTGGCCGAACAGGCGGGGCTGATCGACGACCTGACGCGCTGGACTCTTGCCCAGGCGATCGCGGACCAGCGGGTGATGGCCGCCGATGGCCATATCCTGACCGTTTTCCTGAACATATCGGGCGTGTTGCTTGCCGATCGCGCGTTCGTCGATGCGGCGTGCGGGATGATTCGCGACAGCGGCGCGCGGCTGGGGTTCGAAATCACCGAAACCGCGGTCATCAAGGAACCGGAAAAGGCGATCGAGCATCTAGAACTGCTTGCCCAGCTCGGCGTCCAGATCGCGATCGACGATTATGGCGCAGGGCTGTCCAGCCTGGCCTATCTGAAGAAACTGCCCGCGACCGAGCTCAAGATCGACAAGGGCTTCGTGCTGCAATTGACCAGCAGCAACCGCGATCCGCTAATCGTTCGCTCGACGATCGATCTGGCCCATGCGCTGGACATGGAGGTTACCGCCGAGGGTGTCGAAACCCCCGCTGCGCTGGCGCTGCTCAGCGTCATGGGGTGCGACATGGTGCAGGGATATCTGCTCGGCCGGCCGGTCGGGCTGGAGGCGTTTCGCCAGTATCTGGCCGAAGAACGGCATCTCGGCGCGGTGGCGAGCGGGCGGCCTTCCTTCCATCGCCCCGAAACCTTCTGGAAGCGCGCCTGATCCCGGACCTTAGGGCAGGATTAATACCTGTCCGCTAGCAACAGTCCGATATGTTGAAGATGCGCGCCTGGTTCATCGCCCTTTCATGGTGCCTTTGGCCGATCGCCCTGGGCTGGGCGGTGCCCGTGCAGGCGGCGAACGCGGCGTCGTTCGGCGAGGCGATCAACGCCGCGCACGAGATGATGGTCGAATATCCGGAACGGGCCGTCACGGCGGGCGAGCGCGCGAGCCGATCGGCGACGACCGACGAGCAACGCGCGACCGCGCTGTGGATCCGTGCAGAGGCATTGCTGCGGTCGCGCGATCCCGAGGGCGGCAATTTGCTGATCCGCCAGGCGACCGACATCGCCGGTCGGTTGACCGGCAATCCGGGCCTGCACGGCAATATATTGCTGACGCGCGGCGCGATCGAAGTCGAACTGGCGCAGATCGCGGTCGCCGTGGAGCATTATCAGCGCGCCTACCGACTGTTCCGTCAGGCCGGAGACGGTCGCAAACAGGCAATCACGCTGCTCGCTCTGGCCGAGCTATATCGGCAGGGAGCCGATTTCGAATCCGCGCTTCGCTATTATCAGCGGGCTCTGGAAACCTATGACGGCGACGCCGTATTCACCGTGTCGCTGCTCAACAACCGGGGGGTCCTGCTTCAGGAAATGGGCAGGCCACAGGCGGCGATCGCCGAATTGACGACGGCACTGGATGCGACGCAGCGTACCTCAAGCGTCTATTGGCGCACGATGGTCCTCAACAATCTCGCCCGGTCCCAGATCGCGCTCGGCGCGCTGGACGATGCGGAAAAAACGGTTGCACAGGGTTTCGCGCTGGCCGACCAACCCGGCGGGGAGGGGGCGCTCGACAATCTTCGCGTGGTCGCCGCGTCGCTTGCGCTCGAGCGCGGACAGATCGCCAAGGCGCGCAATCTGATCGAAATGCGGTTCGACCGGGTCGATCTCGACCAGACGACCCTGGGTGCCCGCCCGGCGCATCTGACTGCCTATACCGTTTACGATCGTTTTGGGCTTCCGGCGCTTGCGCTTCGGCACCTGGCGGCGCTGCGACGGCTGGACGACCAGGCCAATCGCATCGCCACATCCACTCGCGCCGCATTGATGAGCGTGCGGTTCGATTTCGCCAATCAGGAATTGCGGATCGCCAACCTCAAGGCGGAGGAACTGCGCCGCAATGTCGCGTTCGAACGATCGCGTACCCGGTTTCAGCAGACCCTGTTCGCTCTGGCGGCCCTGGGCACGCTGCTCGTTCTCGCGCTGCTGGGCTATAATCTCTACCTGACCCGGCGCAGCCGCAACGTCATCCGTGCGGCCAATACCGAACTCGCGGCCACCAATATCCGCCTGGAAAAGGCGCTGGCGGCGAAAACGGAATTCCTGGCCACGACCAGCCACGAAATCCGCACGCCGCTGAACGGCATTTTGGGAATGACCCAGGTGATGCTGGCCGACGGTTCGCTGTCGGGCAAGCTCAGGGACAGGGTGGGCATCGTCCATGGCGCGGGGCTGACGATGAAGGCGCTGGTCGACGACATTCTCGATGTGGCGAAGATGGAAACCGGCCATTTGTCGGTGTCGCTGGAGCCGACCGACCTGCCCGCGACGCTGGCCGAAGTGACGCGGATGTGGGAAGAACAGGCGCATGCAAAGGGCCTGGCATTCGTCCTCGACGTGGCCCAGGCACCGCGCTGGATCGAAACCGATCCCGGACGGCTGCGCCAGATCATCTTCAATCTGCTCGCCAACGCGCTGAAATTTACCGAATCCGGCGGTATCACCTTGCGCGTGACGACAAGCGATGGAACGGGCGGTGGCGAAGGCGATGCCACTCGGCTGAAAATTGCCGTTCGTGACACCGGTATCGGAATTCCCGAGGAAAAACAGGGCGATATTTTCGAATCGTTCAAGCAGGTGGATTCGGGTACGACTCGCAAGTTCGGCGGCACCGGTCTGGGGCTGGCAATCTGTCGCAGCCTTGCGCGGGCGCTGGGCGGGGATGTCGCCGTCGATAGCGTGGTCGATGAAGGGGCGACCTTTACGATCGACCTTCCGCTTCGTCCCGCCGCGGCACCCGATGGTGACGAAACCGGTATGGACGGTACAGCGCTGCTGATCTTCGACCGCAATCCCATCAACCGGTCGATGTTGCGGACCCTGCTCGAACCGCGGATCGGCAGCGTTCGGTTCGCCGATTCGGTCGAACAGGCCGTCAAGATGCTGTCGGGTGGCGGGATCAGCCATGTGTTGATCGACGACGGCAGCGTGCGCGGTGGCGAAGGCGATCCGATCGCGCTGGTCGGCAAGGTTTCGGCGGCCGCCGCCGGCGTGGGCGCACGAAGCGCGATATTGTGGAAAACGCCCGACGATCAGGATCTTGCACGATTGCGGGAAACCGCGCTGGACGCCGTCATCGTGAAACCGGTGTCCGGTATCGGGATCGCCGACGCGCTGTTCGGCGCAAACGGAAATCCGCCCCTTGTTTCGCAGGCGGCATAGAGCGATACGCGACCTCACCGCTTCTGCTGTTCGTTGCAGGACAGGCTCTTAAGGAAGGCACCGGCGTTGAATATCCTGTTCATCGAAGACGACCCGATGAACCGTCGCGTCGTACGCGACATGCTCGACGTGGCCGGGGCGCAGATGGCGGAAGCCGCCAGCGCCGAAGAGGGGCTGGCGCGGATCGATGCGCAGGAATTCGATTTCGTCCTCGTCGATCTGCGGATGCCGGGGATGGACGGGCTGGAGGCGATCGGACGCATTCGCGCGCGTACCGATGCCAAGGCCGAACTCCCGATCATCGTGGTCACCGCCGACGCGGCCGTCGATCTGAAGCAACGCTGCATCGATCAGGGGGCGGACGAGGTGCTGTTCAAACCGGTCGCCATGGACCAGCTGTTCGATGCGATCGGACGTATCCTGGCGCGACGCGCCGGCGATGACGGCATTATCGGCTGACTTGCAGGGCGCTTCCGCGCTTGAAATCGGGGCGTCACGCTGGTAGGGCGCGGCCAACGTCGTGGACCCATGTCCCCGCCGACCCCTATTCTATTGATTCGATCGTTTTACGAAAAAGACTGGAGCAGTACGGCTTTATGCAAATCATGGTTCGCGACAACAATGTCGACCAGGCGCTGCGGGCGCTCAAGAAGAAGCTGCAGCGTGAAGGCGTCTATCGCGAAATGAAGCTGCGCCGGCATTATGAAAAGCCGTCGGAAAAGCGCGCGCGCGAACGCGCCGCCGCGATCCGTCGCGCCCGCAAGCTCGAGCGTAAGCGCGTCGAGCGCGATGGTGCGCGTTAAGACTGCATGACCGGCGGGCGGCGCGCGGCATGGCCGCCATCGCCTGCGGTTCTCCCCGATTCGGTTCGCCGGAATTTACGCCGGTAATGCCGACGCTTTTCGGGACTCTTGCCCCGACCAGCCTACAGGATCGCCCATGTCCGTCACCGCCGTTCCGATTCCGCCGACCAAGCGTTCGGTGCTCGCCTGGATCTGGGTGGGGGTGGCCGCGGCGCTGCTGGCAGCGCTGGCGCTCGCCTATTCCGGGACGCGCGGCGCGGTGGCGACGTCGGGGACCGAGGAACAGTTCCTCGCCTATAATGCGCGCCAGTCGGGGGTGACGACGACCGCCTCGGGCGTGCAGGTGCTGCAACTCGAAGCGCCCGAGAGCGACGAGAAGCCGACGACCGAAGACGTGGTGCTGATCAATTACACCGGTAGCCTGCGCGACGGCACGGTGTTCGACGCGTCGCAACAGCCGACGCCGATGCCGGTATCGGGGGTGGTGCCGGGCTTCTCCGAAGGGCTTCAGGCGATGTCCAAGGGCGGCAAATACCGCATCTGGATTCCCGCCGAACAAGGCTATGGCGACGCATCGCCCGACCCGACGCGCATCCCCAACGGATCGACGCTGATCTTCGACGTCGAACTGGTCGATTTCATCCCCGCCGCCGTGCTCCAGCAACAGATGCAGATGCAGCAGATGCAACAGATGATGCAGGGCGGCGCACCGGGCGCACCGGGTGGTCCGCCTCCGGGGGCACCGCAGGGCGAGTAACCCGCGGATAGCGAGAGTAGTAAAACCGCCGCCGGATATCCCGCGCGGCGGTTTTTTATGCCCCGCCCTCTCCCCGTTCGTGCTGAGCCTGTCGAAGCACTGTCCTTCTTGGCACGAAGAAAAGGGCAATGTTTCGACAAGCTCAGCACGAACGGAGTTCGGGCACAGTTCCCCCTTGAGCCGCACGCGAATTCCCCCCATATGCGCGGCGTGCAGCCGGCAGCGGGGCGCGATCGATAGCGCGGAATAGAAAGGCCGGACTTGCGCGGGGATGCTCGAAAGAGCGCGACCGTTAGCGGAGTCCAACCATGTTCGACGGATTCGATCCGATCCTGCTTGCGCGTATCCAGTTCGCCTTCACCGTCAGTTTCCATTTCATCTTTCCGGCCTTTTCGATCGGGCTGGCCAGCTATCTGGCGGTGCTCGAGGGGCTGTGGCTCAAGACCGGCAAGCAGCTCTACCTCGACCTGTTCAAATACTGGGTGAAGATCTTCGCCGTGACGTTCGCGATGGGCGTCGTGTCGGGCATCGTCATGTCCTATCAGTTCGGAACCAACTGGGCGGTATTCTCCGACAAGGCAGGGCCGGTGATCGGGCCGCTGATGGCCTATGAGGTGCTGACTGCCTTTTTCCTCGAAGCCGGGTTTCTGGGCGTGATGCTGTTCGGGATGAACAAGGTTGGCAAGGGGCTGCACTTCGCCTCGACGCTCGCGGTCGCGGTCGGCACGTTCATCTCGGCCTTCTGGATCCTGTCGGTCAACAGCTGGATGCAGACGCCCCAAGGGTTCGAGATCAACGAGGTGGGCCAGTTCGTCCCCGGCGGCAGTTGGTGGCCGATCGTGTTCAATCCCAGCTTTCCCTATCGCCTCGCCCACACATTGATCGCGACCTACCTCACGACCGCGTTCATCGTCGGTGCGGTGGGGGCGTGGCATCTGCTGAAGGACAAGACCGATCCCCACGCGCGCAAGATGTTTTCGATGGCGATGTGGATGGCGGCGATCGTCGCGCCGGTTCAGATCGTCGCGGGCGACCTGCATGGCCTCAACACGCTGGAGCATCAGCCTGCCAAGGTGATGGCGATGGAGGGGCATTATGACAGCCACCCCGACGGCGCGCCGCTGATCCTGTTCGGCATTCCCAATTCGGCGGAAAAGCGCGTCGATTATGCGATCGAGATCCCCAAGGCGTCGTCGCTGATCCTGAAACACGACCTCAACGCGCCGCTCGCGGGCCTCGATACCATCCCGGTCGAGGATCAGCCGCCGGTCGGCATCGTCTTCTGGTCGTTCCGCGTGATGGTCGGGATCGGGTTCCTGATGCTGGGGCTCGGTGCGTGGAGCCTCTATGCGCGCTTCCGCGGCAAATTCTACGACTGGCCGCTGTTCCACCGCGCCGCGCTGGTGATGGGGCCGTCGGGGTTGATCGCGGTGCTGGCCGGATGGATCACCACCGAGGTCGGGCGTCAGCCTTTCACCGTCTATGGTCTGCTCCGCACCGCCGACAGCGCGTCGCCGCTCGCCGCGCCTGCGGTGGGCGCGTCGCTGATCGCGTTTGTCATCGTCTATTTCGCGGTGTTCGGCTTCGGCACCTGGTACATCCTCAAATTGATGGGCAAGGGCGCGCATTCGGGCGAGCACGACATCGCCGACAATGCGCCGATCCGCACCGCCGGGATCACCCCTGGCCCCGCGCAGAATGTGGAGGGCCAGTGATGACCGGCGTCGATTTCGACCTCGCCACCGTCTGGGCGTTCATCATCGCCTTCGCCGTATTCGCCTATATCGTCATGGACGGGTTCGACCTGGGGATCGGCGTGCTGTTTCCTGTGTTCGAAGTCGGACCCGAACGCGACAAGGCGATGAATTCGATCGCGCCGGTATGGGACGGCAACGAAACCTGGCTGGTGCTGGGCGGCGGCGGGCTCTTCGCAGCATTCCCGCTGGCCTACGGCGTGGTGATGACAGCGCTCTACCCGCCGATCATCGCGATGCTGCTGGGTCTGGTGTTCCGCGGCGTCGCGTTCGAGGCGCGCTGGCGCGATCCCGGCCACCGGCGCTGGTGGGACGTGGCGTTCACCGGCGGGTCGATCGTCGCGGCCTTTTCGCAAGGCGTGATCCTGGGCGCGCTGCTCCAGGGGGTGACGATCGAGGGCCGCGCTTATGCCGGAGGATGGCTCGACTGGCTAAGCCCGTTCAGCGTGCTGACGGGGATCAGCGTCGTGTGCGGTTATGCGCTGCTCGGCGCGACCTGGCTGATCTGGAAGACCGATGGCGGCACGCAAGCCCATGCGTTTCGGCTGGCCGGGCGGTTCGGCGTCGCGACGCTGATCGCGATCGGCGCGGTCAGCCTCGCGACGCTGGGACTCGATTATCAATATCGCGAGAAATGGCTGAGCTATCCGGCGATTCTGCTGACGGCGCAGGTGCCGCTGCTCACCGCGATCATCGCCTTCGCCTTTTATCGCTCGATCAGGAAGCGGCGAGAGGCACGCCCCTTCTTCCTCGCGCTCGCGCTGTTCCTGATGAGCTTCATCGGGCTGGGGATCAGCATGTTCCCCTATATCGTGCCCGACAGCCTGACGATCTGGGACGCCGCCGCGCCTGCATCGAGCCAGTGGTTCATGCTGGTGGGTGCAGGCGTGATGATCCCAATCATCCTCGCCTATACCGCCTTTTCCTATTGGGTATTCCGCGGAAAGGTCGCCGAGGACGGATATCATTGATGGGCGAGGGCGAGGATGTCGGCCCGTGGTGGAAACGGATCGCCTGGCTGGTCGCCATCTGGGCGATGAGCCTGGGGGTGCTGGGCACGGTGGCGATGGTGATCCGCTTCTGGTTGAAGGGCTGACGGGCGAACGCGGTTGCCTTGCCGTTCCCGATCCTGCCGTCAGGCCGGCCGCACGATATAGTCGGCGACGGCCAGGTCCTGCTCGCGATGCGGCGTCAGTATGGTCTGGTGCGTCAGCATCCCGGTGCGCGTTTCGAACCGGTCGAGCCGGATCGGATAGGGAAACAGCGTTTCGATATCCGACAGCCGCGCGACATTTTCCATCGTGCCCAGTCCCAGTTCGGCCCAGACCACCGGTCGGTTGCGCGCCAGCAGCTTTTGCATTCCGCGCAGCACCTGGCTTTCGAAGCCCTGTACGTCGATCTTGATCGCCGCCACCTCGATATCGCCGAGCAGTTCGTCGGCGACTTCGATCCGGGCAGTCGCGGTCGGTTCCAGTCGCTGTTCATACTGGTCGATCGTGGAAAGGGTCGCGAGACCCTGGTTTCCATTGGAAATATTGAACAAAGTCATGTCGCCCGCCACGTCCGCCAGGCCGACCCGGTGCACCTGAATGTCGCGGTCGCCGTTCAAAGCGACGTTGCGTTCCAGCGCGGGCCAGACGTCGGGATTGGGTTCGAAGGCGATCACCCGATCGAAATGGCGGGCGAACAGGACGCTGTGGTTGCCGACATTGGCGCCGACGTCGAGCACCGTGCCGCCGCGCGGGACGGTCCCGAGAAACAGGTCGATCATCGGGCGTTCGTAACCGTCGAACAGAAAGGCCTGACGATCGATATAGCTGTCCAGCCGGCCCGCGAACCGCGCGCCGTCCATGTCGATTTCGAACCTTTTGTCCGACCGCACCATTCCGTCGGCGATACGATGCCAGCCGCGCAGATTTCGCAGCGGCGCCAGTCGGCGGATGAGTTGCGCTGAGACGGGTAGGGGGGCCATGGACAACATCCTGAATGCAGACGACCGGAAAATCGCGGTCGGAAAATCGGGCGGCGATCCTCAGATCGTCAGATAGGCGATGGCGTCGGTCCCGCGAAGTTCGGGCATCACTCGTTTCAGGTCGAAAAACGTACCGTTTGCCGCAACCAGTGCCGCCAGCCGCTCCGATCCCAGCGATATATATTCGGCGTGCGGAACCGCCAGCACGACCAGATCATAGTCGCGGTCCAGCGCGTCGGCGTCCAGCGTCAATCCATATTCGTGTCGGGCCTCGTCCGCATCGGCCAGCGGATCGTGGACCGTTACCTGATGTCCCGCCCGCGCCAACGCCGCGATCAGATCGGCGACCTTCGAATTGCGAAGGTCCGGGACATTTTCCTTGAACGTCAGCCCCAGCACCAGCGTGCGACCCGACGGCACCGCGGCGACGGCCCGTCCGGCGATCCAGTCGGCCATCGCATCGTTGGTCCGGCGTCCGGCCAGGATCACGCGCGGATCGTTGCCCAGCCGTTCGGCCAGATGGCTCAGATAATAGGGATCGACGCCGATACAGTGGCCGCCGACCAGGCCCGGCTGGAACGGCAGGAAGTTCCACTTGGTGCGCGCGGCGTCCAGCACGTCCCATATCGACAGGTCGATGCGTGCGAAAATCTGGGTGATCTCGTTCATGAACGCGATGTTGATATCGCGCTGGGCGTTTTCGATCACCTTGGCGGCTTCGGCGGCGCGGATGGATTTGGCGCGGAACACGCCGCCGCTGGTCACGCCTTCGTAGAGCGCCGCGACGCGATCGAGAATGTCGGGATTCTGGCCCGATACGACCTTGGTGATGCGGTCGATCGTGTGTTCGCGGTCGCCCGGATTGATCCGTTCGGGGGAATAGCCCAGGAAGAAGTCGCGGCCGCAGACGAGGCCCGTCTGAGCTTCGATCGCCGGCCCGCACATCTCCTCCGTGACCCCCGGATAGACGGTGCTTTCATAGACGACGATCGGCTTTCGTTCCGGGTCGATCATGCCCGCTACGGTTCGGGTCGCGGCCATGACGATCGACAGGTCGGGCCGGTTGGCATCGTCCACCGGGGTCGGCACGGTGACGATATAGATATCGGCGGCAGGGCAGCGTTGGGGATCGTCGACCAAGTGAAGCCCAGACGCTTTCAGTCGATCCGCGTCGATCTCGCCGGTCCGGTCGTGACCGTCACGCAATTCGGCGACTCGCTTGGCGTCGATGTCTAGGCCCCAGCATTCGGTCGTGCGACACAGTGCGACCGCCAGCGGCAGGCCGACATAGCCGAGGCCGACCACCACCACCCTTTGCCTGCTGCCCGACATTCGATCCCTTTCGTCTGGATTTGCCCGACCGTGCCGGCTCGGGGACCGTGTAGGTTCCGCCGCGAAATAAGCAAGCCGACCGGCAGGCGCCGATACGCCGCGGTAAATCAGACAGTTGCCAAGTCGCGGCGCAGCGCCTAGTGCCGCGCGTTGTTGCGTAATCGGGCAATCCCATGAATCTTCACGTGAGCAATGGCACGACCTTGCGAGCCAGCCCCTGGGCTCGCGTGCGATTCCAGCTGGCGGGCGCACTGTTGGTGGCGGTGGCGCTGCCCTATGCGATCCGCATCGTCTTTTTCCCCGAAACCGGCGGCACCGAAGGGTTGACGAACACGATCGTCGCCAGCGTCTTCGCGATCCTGCTGGGCGAATATTTCCTGCGGAGCATCGCGGTCTATCCGGGGGTCAATGCGGCGGGCTATGCGGTGCCTGCCTTTCTGGCGACCTTTGCGATCGTCGTCGGGGTGATGCTGCTGCTTCGAACCGAATATAATCGCGCCAACCTGTTCTCCAGCGTGCTGTTGTGCGTCGTCTGGTATGCGGTCGTGCTCAGCATGTCCGAACGATCCCGACGATTGACGATTGCGGTGGTGCCGATCGGCGATGCGGTCGACCTGCTGTCGATATCGGACGTGAACTGGCATATTCTGGACCGGGTGGGCCATCCATCGATGCCCGTCCACGCGATCGTCGCCGATCTGCGCGCCGACCTGCCCGACGAATGGGAACGGGTGCTGGCGAACGCAACCTTGTCGGGGACGGTCGTCTATCATTCCAAACAGTTGCGCGAAGCGATGACGGGTCGGGTGCGGATCGAACATCTGAGCGAGAATACGTTCGGCTCGCTGATGCCGCTGCTCGCCTATCTGCGGATAAAGATGGTCGCGGATTTCATCGGCGCGCTGCTGCTGCTGCCGCTGGTCGCGCTGATTTTGGGCGGGGTGTGGGTGCTGACCCGCTTCGACGGGGGGGGCAGGTTCCTCTATACCCAGCAGCGCATCGGCTATCGCGGAAAGCCGTTCACCATGTACAAGGTCCGCACGATGCACGACGCGCGTGCGTCTGACGATTGCGACCGGGTCGATGCCACCACGCTCGACAATGATCCGCGCATCACCCGGCTGGGGCGCAAGCTTCGTAAGCTGCGGATCGACGAACTCCCCCAGATCGTCAACATCCTGAAGGGCGAGATGAGCTGGATCGGTCCCCGGCCGGAGGCGGCGGCGCTGTCCAACTGGTATCACGACGAATTGCCGTTCTATTCCTATCGACACGTGGTGCGGCCCGGCATCACCGGTTGGGCGCAGATCAACCAGGGCCATGTCGCAGCGGTCGACGAGGTCCGCGAAAAGCTTCAGAACGATTTCTATTATATCAAATATTTCTCGCCCTGGCTGGATATGCTGATCGTTATCCGCACCGCGCAGACGGTGCTGACCGGCTTCGGAGCGCGCTGAGCCAAAAGCGGCGCTGGCCCGCGCGGCGCGCGCAGGCGGCGTCAGGAAGCGGCGGCGATTTCCACCGTCGGGCGCGCATCGACGAAGGCGCGACACCACAGCTCGATCGCCATCACCCCCAACAGGGTGTAATGCCCATCCGCCGCCCCGCTTTCGGTATCGCGGCGAAGCGCCTCGACGGCTGACGCATCGAACAGGCCGCGGCGCGATATCGTGTCGCGCGACAGAACGTCGTTCATCATCGGCTGCAATTCGCGCCGCATCCATGCGCGAAGCGGCACGCCGAACCCGGTCTTGGGCCGATAGAGGATATCGCGCGGCAGGTCGCCGGCCATCGCCTCGCGCAGCACCCATTTGGTGGTGCGCCCTTTGAGCTTCATGTCGGTGGGCAGCGAAGCGGCCCAGTTCATCAGGTCCGGGTCGAGAAACGGCACGCGAATTTCGACCCCCATCGCCATTCCGGTCTTGTCCGAATAATTCAGATTATGGTCGGTCAGGAAATAGCGCTGGTCCAGGCGCAGGATGCGTTCGACCGGATCGGCGACGGCATAATCCTTCAACGTATCGCGCATCGGCGCGCGTGCCTCGCGTGCCAATACCGACGCATCGTCGCCGACGATCAGGCCGGCGGCAACATCGATCGGCTGCCATTCGAAATGCGCCATCAGGCGATCGTCGGCGGGCTTGCCCATGGGCGCGAACAGTTTTCGCAGGCGGCGCGGCGTGGTTCCGCCCCCCGGAATGCGCGATCCGATACTGCCCATCGTCGCGCGCAACGGCCCCGGGATGCGGTTCAGCACGCGGTCCAGCGCCGCCGCCTGGTGACGGCGATATCCGGTGAATACGTCGTCGCCGCCCGCACCGCTCAACAGCACCTTTATGCCGTGTTGCCGCGACAGGGCGGCGATCTTCAGGCTATTGATCGCCGCCGGATCGGCCTGGGGCTCGTCCAGCGTGTGGACCAGGGCTTCGAATTCGGTGGCGATGCGGGCATCCACCGCGATTTCGTGCAGGTCTACCCCCAGATGCTTCGCCGCCGCCCGCGCATAGGGAAGGTCCGCGATCATTTCGTCGGGATCGGTGCCGTCGCTGCGATAATCGATCGTGAAGCACTGCATCCGGCCGGAACCATGTTCGCGTGCGAGCGCCACGATCGCGCTCGAATCCAGACCGCCGGACAAAAAGGCGCCGACTTCGACATCGGCCATCATCTGGCGTTCGACCGCGGTGGCAAGCGCGGCGCGCGTGCCGGCGATCGCCGCCGCCTCGGTCATCTCCACCGGTCGGTAATCGGGCAGGTGATGGAACCGCCCGGTCGACTCGCTGCCGTCCGCGCCGATCCGCAGCCAGGTGCCGGGTTCGAGCTTGCGGACCGATTCGAACATCGTGCGCTCGCCCGGCGAATAGAGATAGCCCAGATAGGCCGCGACCGCGACGCGGTCGATCGTCCGGTCCAAGCCGGGAATCTCCAGCAGTGCCTTGATTTCGCTGGCAAAGGCGATGCCGCCTGGCGCGCGCGCGAGGTAAAGCGGCTTTACGCCCAGCCCGTCGCGCGCCAGCCACAGCGCGCGTTCCCGGCGGTCCCAGATGGCGAGCGCGAAGATGCCGTTCAACCGTCCGAGCATCGCCGGACCTTCGTCGGCGAACTGCTCCAGTATCGCTTCGGTGTCGGAATGACCGCGCAGCGTTCGGCCTTTGGCCCTCAGCGCGTCCTGCAAGTCGGGATAATTATAGACCTCGCCATTATAGGCGATGGTGTAGCGCCCGCTGGCGTCCGTCATCGGCTGGTGGCCGGCGGGCGACAGATCGACGATCGACAGGCGCCGGTGCGCCAGTGCGATCCCCGCGTCGCGATCCTCGAACACGCCGTGGCTGTCCGGGCCGCGGGCGGCGATGCGTGTGCCCATTGCGGCGGCAACCCCGGGGGCGAACCGGCCCAACAATCCCGCGATACCGCACATGTCAGTCGGGCAGGCGCTTGTGGCCGTCGATCAGCAGGAACAGGCCATGTCCGGGCAACAGCTTGCGGATCAGCCCGCGCGGCCAGATCTTGCGCGCGAGGCGCAATACCCGGCCCTCGTGCCGCTGGCCTGCCGCGCCCAGAAGCAGGTCGCCATGGGTCAGGACCGTGGACACGCCGACCCGCTCAGCCACGGCGAACATCGCCCGTGCCTGCGCCGGGGAATATGCCTTGGTGTCGGGGCTTTCCAGATAGCGGGCATATATCCTGTCGAGCGATGTCCATGGCTTTCCTTTGGCAAGCGCATAGCGAATCCACAACATATATCCGACCATCGAATGGCGGTGATAGATCATGACCGCAAACCGCCCGCCGGGTTTCAGCACGCGCATGATCTCTCTCGCGCATCGCTCGGTGTCGTCGGCATGGTGGATGACGCCCCAGGAATAGACCATGTCGAAGGTCGCGTCGGGATAGGGAAGGCGCTGGGCGTTGGCGACGCGCAGGTCGGATTCTAGTCCGAACGCCTCGAACCGCGTCCGGCTGTTTTCGATCGCGCGCGGGGTCAGGTCGATGCCGTGAAGATCGGCGCCCGCGCGCGCGAAGCGTTCATGGTCGGCGCCCAGTCCGACCCCGATTTCCAGCACCGTCTTGCCCGCCGCCTGGTCGAACCGCGCGAAGCCTTCGATCTCGGGCTCCAGCGTGTAGCGGGTTTCCGCTTGCCGTTCGTAGTCCGCGGCGTCGCGACCGTGCAGGTACAGCGTTTCGCCGCACGATGCGCGATTCCAGAATTCGCGGATCGCCGCGGTCTTGCTGAACGAGAAATGCTCCATCTGAAACGGGCTAGAGAGCATAGCCCTCGGCCCCGCAACCTGACCTTGCATGCGTCCCGGATGGAGCGGCGCAAATACGGGACGAGCGCCCCAAACGGCAGGTCGGGGCCCCTGTCTCCCGCTATTCGGTGGCCTGGACGATCCAGCGATCGGCACCGGACAGGCCGATCGCCGACAGGATGCCGGATTTGTAGGCCCCGGTATCGACGCCGATCCGGTTGTTACGCATCTCGACCGTTTCGCTGATCGTATGGCCATGGACGATCATCGCGCCATGATCGCCTTCGTGATCCAGGAAACTGTCGCGAATCCAGCGCAGGTCGCCCGAGCGCTGACGATCAAGTTCGACGCCGGGGCGGACGCCGGCATGGACGAACAGATAGTCGCCGATCGCGATGCTGTCCTCCAGCTTGCGAAGGAACCGCAGATGCGCGGCGGGGATGCGCGGGGCGAAATCCGCCAGCAGGTCGTCGCCGCGCGCGGCGAACATGTGTTCGGGCACGCCGTAACTGGCCATCGCCTCGACACCGCCGTTCCGCATCCAGAAGCGCAGGGCTTCCAGGCTGCCGTCGAGCGCCTTCAGCATCATTTCCTCGTGATTGCCGATCAGGAAGCCGGTCGTCCTATCACTCGCTGCCAGTTCGATGCAGCGGTCGATCACCTGTGCCGAATGGGGTCCGCGATCGACCAGGTCGCCCAGAAACAGCAATTCGAACGAGTCGGCTCGGCGCGTCGCGGCATCCGCTTCGATGGCCTTGATCAGGCGGTCGAGCAGCACGGCGCAGCCATGGACGTCGCCGATGGCATAAACGGTGCGCCCGTCGGGGATGCGGGGTGTACGAACGGTTCCGATGTCCGATGTGGGACGAGAGCGTCTGGATTTGAAGAACACCTTGCAACCTTACTCATTGGGGATACGCGCCATTTTTCGCCCGGATGCGCCGGAGGGCGACAGGTAAATCCGACCCCTGGCGCGGCGTGGGGTAGCGGAAACGCCCGATCGACGCTACTGGCACCGACTTCGCTGCTTTTTTTTTCGGGCCGTCGATCGTGTCAGTCGTGCAATCTTCTTCGTCGGCGAACCGAATTCCGGCGGATCGCGATCGTCAGGCTTCGAACCCGGCATCGCTGATCGGCGTCAGCTCGATCGAATTCCTGCTGCTGGGGGGGGCGATCCTGATCAGCATGGTCGGTATCGTCCAGGACGTGGACGTGTCCCCCTGGGTGATCGTGGCCGCGCCGTTTTTTCTGGTGGCGGCGATGGCGTGGGGATGCGTCAACGCCATTCGTACCGATCGCGTCAACGCCTGGGCACCGCTGCTGTGGTGGCGGCTGGCGATGATGGCCTATTCGGGCGTCGGGTCGTTGCTGCCCGTGTTCGGAACGCCGGAAACGCGCGGCTATGTCGACGCCTTTTTCCAGACGTTTCCGCTGGACGTGGTGAAATATAATCTGGTGTCGGCAGTCTTCGCGCTGGTGGTGCTGGTCGTGGTCAGGGTGATCGCCGCACCGCGAGCCAAGCGTGGCGCCCGATCCTGGACGCTGGGGGTGGAGCGGTCGGCGCTGACCACCGTGGAATTCGGCCTGCTCGCCATATTGGCTGCGCTGCCGGTTCGCTTCATGCAGTCGATCCTGCCGCTGGCGACGGGCCAGCCGTCGATATTGCCGAGTTCGCTGTCGCTGCTCGAAATGCTGTCATCGGTCGGCTGCGCGCTGCTGACCGCCCATTATCTGGAGCAGCGTTCGAAGAAAATTTGGCTGGTGCTGGCGCTGGTGGCGGGCGAAGCCTTTCTCGGACTGATGGTGTTCGCGAAGGTTTCGTTCCTGTTCCCGATCGTCATGGCGTCGCTGGGGGCGCTGTACCAGAATCCCAGCATCCGCCGGGTGACGTTTCTGGCGGTGACGGTGGGGATGCTTTATGTCCTGTCGACGCCGTTTCTGTCGTATGGCCGGGCGATGCACCTGAACGAAGACGGCATGACCCAGCCGACCTTCGGGCAGAGCATCAGCCATCTGACCTCCTACCGCCCCGGCATCGACGCGACGGCGGAGGGGGAAAATGTCCAGTATTCCTGGTCGCGCATCGCCTATTACAATGCCGGTTCGTTCGCGATCAACCAGTATGACCGGGGTATTCCCGGCGACACGCTGCGCGATATCGATGTCGTCCTGATCCCCCGCCTGCTATATCCCGACAAGCCGGAGATCACGGCGATCAGCCGCGAATTCAACATTCTGGTCAGCGGCAATCCGAACAGTTTCTCCAATCCCGGCATTCCGTCCGAAGGATATTGGGTTGCCGGATGGTGGGGCGTGTTCGGCTATGCGCTCGCGATGGGCTTCGCCTTTTGCATCTGGTCGATCTACGCCATCCGCGTCGTCCAGACCCAGGCATGGCATTTGCTGTTCGTCGTCCTGCTCGGGGTTCGGGTCGCGACCCGGATCGACGGCATGTTCGTCGCCGATTTCTTTCCGATGATCTTCTATGCGATCGGCGCGCATTTCGCCGCCAGCTTCGCCAACCGGCTGATTACCCGCCGGGCGGTGTTCGGCATCGGTGGACGATCGCGAGCGCCGCATGGCGGGGCGCGCCGAATGGGCGTGCCGCGTGCAGGAGGCGTCGGCTGATGTGCGGGATCGCCGGCTATTTCGCATATTCCGCGTCCGCACCGCCGCTGCCGCGCGACGCGCTGCTTGCGATGCGCGAGCGGATGCGCGCGCGCGGGCCGGACGGGGCGGGGCTGTGGGTCGGCTCGGATGCGCGGGTCGGTTTCGCGCATCGTCGCCTGGCGATCATCGAACTGACGGACGCGGGCGCGCAGCCCATGCACCATGCGGACCGCTATTCGATCGTGTTCAACGGCGAAATCTACAATTATCCCGACCTGATGGCCGAAATGGCTGCCGATGGCGAGCGTTTCGCCGGCCATTCGGACACCGAAGTGATCCTGCGGCTGTTCGCACGCGAGGGCGAGGCGGCGTTTGCCCGGTTGCGGGGCATGTTCGCGATCGCGATCTGGGACGCGGTGGAACGGCGGCTGACGCTGGCGCGCGATCCTTATGGGATCAAACCGCTCTATGTCGCCGACCATCGCGGCTGCGTGCGGTTCGCATCGCAGGTAAAGGCGCTGCTGGCCGATCCTGCCTTGCCGCGCGATCCCGATCCGGCGGGGCTGGTCGGGTATCATGTGTTCGGATCGGTGCCCGAACCCTATACCCTGTATCGCGGCATTTCCGCGCTTCCGGCGGGTCATGTGATGACCGTGGACACGAGCGGAACGGGCGTTCCGCGCGCCTTTGCGTCGGTCGCGCGAACCATCGCCGAGGCACCGGCGCGTGCCGTCGATGCCGCCGAAATCCATGACGCGCTGCGCGATTCGGTGCGAAGCCATCTGATCGCCGATGTGGAAACCGGCATCTTCCTGTCGGGCGGAGTCGATTCCGGCGCGTTGCTGGGCCTGATGGCGGATGTCGCCGAAGCGCCGCCGCGGGCGGTCACCCTGCGGTTCGAGGAAATGGCGGGAAGCCCTGCCGACGAAACGCCCTATGCCGAGGCAGCCGCCCGCGCTTATGGGGCGGAGCATCATCTGCGAACGATCACCGCAGCCGAATTTCGCGGCGATCTGGACGCCATCCTGGACGCGATGGACCAGCCCAGCATCGACGGCATCAACAGCTGGTTCGTGGCAAAGGCGGTACGCGAACAGGGGCTGAAGGTCGCGCTTTCCGGGCTGGGCGGGGATGAGTTGCTGGCGGGATATTCGACCTTTCGCTCGATCCCGGCAACCCATCGCCGCTTCCGCCATGTCGCCAGGCTCCCGGGCGCAGGGGCAGCCGCGCGGCTCGCGCTACAGACGCTGGCGCCGGGATGGACGCGCAGCAACCCCAAGGCGGCCGGGGTGCTGGACCTGTCGTCGAGCTGGGCGGGCACCTATCTGCTGCGTCGTGCGGTATTGCTGCCGTTCGAACTCGATAGGGTCGTCGACCCCGCGATCGCGGAGGAAGGGCTGGCCCGGCTGGGGCTGATCGACCTGATCGGCAAGGCGCTTTCGCCCGAACCCGCGCATGATGTGGGCCGCGTCGCGACGATGGAGGCAAGCCTTTACATGCGGAACCAGTTGCTGCGCGACGCCGACTGGGCCGGCATGGCGCATTCGCTGGAAATCCGGGTGCCGCTGGTCGATTACACCTTGCTCGGGCGCATCGCGCCGATGATGGCCGGAATGGGCGGGGGCACGGGCAAGGCATTGCTGGCCGGTGCACCCTCCCGGGCGTTGCCGTCCGCGATCCTGAACAAGCCAAAGACCGGTTTTTCGATTCCCGTCGCGGCGTGGCTGATGGGACGGACGCGCCACGTCGCCGACCGGCGCGACGCGCGCGACTGGTCGCGGCGGGTGATCGCCGCCTTTGCCGACGACGCGCACCTCGCCGACGCCGCCTGACCGGGACGATATCGGTGCATATCCTGGTGCTCAGCCACTATTACCCGCCCGAGGTGAACGCACCGGCGTCGCGGATCGCCGAAAACGCCCGAGCATGGGTCGCGGTCGGCCACCGCGTGACGGTGGTGACCTGTGCGCCCAATCATCCTCACGGCACGCTCTATCCGGGCTATCGCAACCGCTGGCATCACCGCGAACGGATCGATGGCGTCGATGTCGTTCGGGTCTGGACATGGCTGGCCGCCAATGAGGGCTTTCTGCCGCGCATCGCCAATTATCTCAGCTATATGCTGTCGGTCGCGGTTCAGCGGTGGCGGTTGCCGAAAGCCGATATCGTCCTGTCGACATCGCCCCAGTTCTTTTGCGGGTTGGCGGGATATCTGGTGAAGCGGGGTCGCCCCTGGGTGCTGGAGATCCGCGATCTCTGGCCCGAAAGCATCATTGCGGTGGGCGCGATGAAACGGGGCGTCGCGATCCGCGCATTGGAGGCGGTCGAACGCTTCGCCTATCGCCGCGCCGACATGGTGGTGGCGGTGACCGACAGCTTCGTCGGCCATATCCGCGCACGCCGACCGCGCGGCCGGATAGAGGTGATCAAGAATGGCGTCGATCTGGCCCATTTCCGCCACGCCGATCCGGTCGCGGTGGCGGCGTTTCGGGCACGATACGGTCTGGGCGACCGGTTCGTCGCATCCTATGTCGGCACCCATGGCATGGCGCACGGGCTGGACACGGTGCTGGATGCCGCGCACCGCTTGCGCCACCGCGACGACATCGTGTTTCTGCTGGTCGGTGCCGGGGCGCAGCGCGACCGGCTGATCGCGGAGCGGGATCGCCGCGGGCTGTCCAATGTCGTGATGCTGGGGCAACAGCCCAAATCCGAAATGCCGGTAATCTGGAGCGCAAGCGACGCCGCCATGGTGCTGCTGCGCGACCTGAAGACGTTCGAAAGCGTCATTCCGTCGAAGATGTTCGAAGCGATGGCGTTGCAGGTGCCGATGATCCTGGGCGTGCGCGGAGAGGCCGAACGGCTGATGCGCGACGGCGGGGCCGGTATCGCCATTCCGCCCGAGGACGCCGCGGCGCTGGGCGATGCGGTCGAACGCCTGGCCGACGATCGCGCGCTGGGCGACGCGATGGGGGCGAGCGGTCGTCGCTTCGTCGCCGCGCAATTCGATCGGAACAAGCTCGCAACCCGGTATCTCGCTTTGCTCGCATCGCTTGCGGACAGCGGTCGATGATCGGTCGGATGCGACGCGCATTCCGGTTCGCGCGCCACATGCCGGTCGAAAAGCTGGCCTGGCGCGCCCGTCTCGCGGCGCAGCGGCGCTGGTCGCTGCGTCACCCCGCCGATCTGGGCGGACCGATCGAAACGCGCGACGTGACCAGCGTGCCGCAGCCCGTATTCGCCCCGCGTGGCGGACGCATCGAGCGAACTGGCGATGGCTGGGCCTTCACCTTTGTCGGGCGTCGCGCGGTGGCGGGCGATCCCGTGGACTGGACCACGCCGGGATTCGAGCCGCGCGATCAATTGTGGCGGATGAACCTCCATTACATGGAGTATCTGGAAACGCTGCCGATCGAGGACGGGATCGACCTGATCCGTCAGTGGATCGTGGCCAATCCGCCCTGGCAGCCCGGATACTGGCACGATAGCTGGAACAGCTATGCGCTGTCGCTCCGTGTCGTGTGCTGGATGCAGTTTCTGGCGCGCCACGGCGCGGTCGGCCGGTTCGGCGATGTCGAATTGTCGCTGGCGCTCCAAATCCGGTTTCTGGACGGCAATCTGGAGCGCGATCTGGGCGGCAACCACCTGATGAAGAATATCAAGGCGCTGCTGTGGGCGAGCGCCTATTTCGCCGGTGACGAAGCCCGGGGTTGGCGGCAAACCGGGCTGCGGCTGCTGGATCGGGAACTGGCGGTGCAGGTGCTGGGCGACGGGGTCCATTACGAACGCTCGCTTTCCTATCATTGCCAGATACTTGCAGACCTGATCGAAATCCGGGCGGCGCTGGGGGGGGCGGCGCCGGAGTCGCTCGATACCGCGATCGCGCGGATGGCGCGTGCCGCGATCGACCTGTCGCACGCCGACGGAACGCCGACACTGTTCAACGACGCCGGACGGACGATGGCCTATGCCCCCCAGGAATGCGCCGCACATGCGGGGGGTGCGCAGGATCGAATGCGGGTTTTCGCCTATCGCGATGCGGGATATTTCGGCGCTCATCTCGCCGATTGGTCGGTGATCGCGGACATGGGACGGATCGGACCGGACGACCTGCCCGCGCACGCGCACGGCGATATCGGCGGGTTCGAACTGTCGGTGGGCGGCAAGGCATTCGTGGTCGATCAGGGCGTCTATGAATATGTCGCGGGCGCGCGCCGCAGCTGGTCGCGGGCGGCGGCGGCGCATCCGGTGCTGGCGATCGACGGATGCGACCAGGCGGAATTTTTCGGCGCGTTCCGGTGCGGCGACCGGCCCGATGTCACCGTCGATCAGTGGCAACCGGGTGCCGACGGGTTCGTGCTGGCGGGTACCCATGACGGTTATCGCCGGACCGGAGGCGGACCGCGGGTGACGCGGCGGTTCGACGTTCGTGCCGACGGGATGACCGTTACCGACACGGTATCGACGCCGCCCGGTGCGGTCGCGCGCGTCGGATTGCTGCTGCATCCCGCATGCAGCGCGGAGATCGACGGTTCTTCGGTGCTGGTCCGCCACGCCGGGGCGAGCATTCGCATCGACACGGCGCTGGCGATCGATATCGAGGACGCCTTATGGTGGCCCGATATGGGTGTGGAAGTCGCCACAAAGCGTTTATACTTGACCTGGTCGCCCGGCGTTGGTGAAGGCGCCTTTACGATTGCCGTTAACCCAACCAGTTAGCCGGGCGCGATTTTTCGGCCGGACCAGTTTTCGTCGGGGGTGTTTTGAAGCAGGTTGAACAAAATTATCGCAGCGGCGCGCTGCGGTTGATCGATGCGCCCGTTCCCCGTGCGGGTCGCAGCCGCAACCTGGTCGCGACCGGCGTGTCGCTGATCAGCGCGGGCACCGAAAAGCAGATCGTCGATCTGGCCCGCAGCTCGCTGGCCGGAAAGGCGATGGCGCGCCCCGATCTGGTCCGCAAGACGCTTCAAAAGGTTCGGCAGGAAGGGTTGCTGCCGACCGCGCGCAAGGTGTTCGCGAAACTGGATACGCCCATTCCGCTGGGCTACAGCCTGGCCGGCACCATCGTCGAACCCGGTGGCGATGCCGGCGGCTTTGCGATCGGCGACCGCGTCGCCTGTGCCGGGGCGGGGGTCGCCAACCACGCCGAATATAACGCCGTGCCGAAAAATCTGTGCGTCCGCATCCCCGATGGCGTGTCGGACGAAGATGCCAGCTTCGTCACGCTTGGCGCGATCGCGCTTCAGGGGGTCCGCATCGCCCAGCCGACGCTGGGCGAACGGGTGGTGGTGATGGGGCTGGGGCTGATCGGTCAGTTGACCGTCCAGTTGCTGAAGGCCAATGGCTGCCGCGTTCTGGGGTTCGACCCGTCGCCCGATCGGGCGCGACTGGCGCTCGAAATGGGGGCCGACCGGGCGATCAGCGCAGATCTGGCGCAGGCGGTGCTCGGTTTCACCGACGGCCAGGGCGCGGACGCCGTCATCATCACCGCATCGAGCAAGTCCAGCGATCCGCTCAACCATGCGGCGGAGATCAGCCGGCTGAAGGGCCGGGTGGTGATGGTCGGCATGACCGGCATGAACATCGACCGCGAACCCTTTTTCAAGCGCGAACTCGATCTTCGCCTGTCCATGTCCTACGGGCCCGGCCGCTATGATCCCGCTTATGAGCAGGAAGGCCATGATTACCCGATCGCCTATGTCCGCTGGACCGAACAGCGCAACATGGCCGCTTTCCTCGAGCTGATCGCCGCAGGGCGCGTCACCCCGTCCAGACTGGTGACGCACCGTTTTCCCATCGCCGAGGCAGAGGCCGCCTATGCGATGATGGACGGCGACGAGCCCTATCTGGCGATCCTGCTGACCTATGACGAAACCCCGCCGCCGGTATCGCGCTCGGTCGCGGTCAAGGGGCGCCCGGCATCGTCCGGCGCGGGCGGCATGGGTGTGGGGTTCATCGGGTTCGGCAATTATGCCAAATCGGTGCTGCTCCCGGCGCTCGGCAAGGCGGGGGCGACGCGGCTGACGAAGGTGGTGACCGCCACCGGCATCTCGGCGCACAGCGCTGCCGAGCGTAGTGGCTTCGCCGAGGCATCGACCGACCCCCAGATGCTGTTCGACGACCCCGGCACCGATTGCGTGTTCGTCGTCACGCGACACGACAGCCATGCCGCGCTGACGGTCGCGGCGCTGGAAGCGGGCAAGCATGTGTTCGTCGAAAAGCCGCTGGCGATGAGCGAAGACGAACTGCGCCGGGTCGCGAAGGCGGCGGACGACGCGCCCGGCATCCTGACTGTCGGGTTCAATCGCCGGTTCGCGCCGATGGTGGTCGCGGCGCGCGCGGCGCTTTCGGGCAGCGGCGGGCCGCTCGTCATGCAGTACCGGATCAATGCCGGGCATATTCCGGGCGACAGCTGGGTTCACGGCAGCGAAGGCGGCGGTCGAATCGTCGGCGAAGTCTGTCACTTCGTCGATACGCTCAGCGCGCTGTGCGGGGCCGATCCCGTGTCGGTGGAGGGGGTGTCGCCCACCGGCATCGGCGACAGTCTGGCCGCGATCCTGCGGTTCGCGGACGGTTCGGTCGGCACCATCCTATATGCGTCGGTCGGCGACGCATCGGTGCCGAAGGAACAGATCGAGGCGTTCGGGCGCGGCGTCGTGGTTCGCATCGACGATTTCCGCAAGCTCCACATTACCCGCGCGGGCAAGACCGAGACGATATCGGCCAGCACGCAGGACAAGGGTCAGGCGGCTCTGGTCGGGGCATTCCTGGCGGCGGCTGACGGAAAAGGACCGGTGCCGATCGCGCTAGATACGCTGGTGGCAGTGTCGGCGGCGACGCTGCAACTGGCCAATGCGGACCATGGCGGATGACCGCACCGTCGATCACCGCCCTGATCCTGTCGTTCAACGAGGAGCTGCACATCCGCCGCTGTATCGAGCGGTTGCTGCCCTTGTGCGAGCGGGTCGTGCTGATCGACAGCTATTCGACCGACCGGACGGTCGAAATCGCGCGCGAGTTGGGGGCGGAGGTGCTCCAGAACCCATTCCGGTCGCATGCCGACCAGTTCGACTGGGGCATGCGTCATGCCGCCGTTACCAGCGACTGGACGCTGCGGATGGACAGCGACGAATATCTGGAACCCGCCGCCCAGGCGGAAATATGCGAGGTGCTGCCGACGCTGGGACCGGATGTCACCGGGGTCGATTTTCGCCGCAAAGTCTATTTTCGCGGCAAGTGGATACGCTATGGCGGCTATTACAAGACGATCCTGACCCGGTTGTGGCGCACCGGAAAGGCGGAAATCGAACATCGCTGGATGGATGAGCGCATCCTCCTCCTCGAAGGCGAGCGCATCTGGCTGAAGCGCGGCGACCTGGTCGATGAAAATCTGAACGACATCGGCTGGTGGGTCGCGAAGCATAATAGCTATGCGACGAAGCGCATGATCGATTTTCTCAATCTGGAATATCGCATGTTTGCGACCGACGACCGGTTGAGCGAAAGCACCCGCCTGGCCGATCGCTGGAAGCAATTCAGCAAGAACGGGATTTATGCGCGCGCGCCCCTATATTTGCGGGCGATGCTCTACTTCATCCAGCGCTATTTCCTTCAGCTTGGTTTCGTTGATGGGAAACTCGGTTTCCTGTGGCATTTCATGCAGGCATTCTGGTATCACATGCTGATCGATGCCAAGATCGAGGAGGGCCGCGCCTATATCCGCGAACATGGCGTGGCGGCGTTTCGCGACCATGCGGTGCGCCATTACGGCCTCGGCGAACTCGCGCCGACCAAAAGGGGCGAATGATGCGCAAGCCCCGGGTGCTGGTCCTGCTCGGCGCCTATTGGCCCGGGCACGAGGCGACGGGGCCGAACCAGAGCGTTCGGGCGATGTGCGAAGCGTTGCGCGACGAGTTCGACTTTTCGCTGCTGGCGCGCGACCGGGCGGAAGGCGCTACCACGTCGCTGGTCGCGGATCACGACTGGCACGATCACGGCTTTGCGCGGGTTCGCCACCTCTCGATCGGTCGTCTCGGTCCACGGGGGCTTTTGCACGCCGTGCGCGAAACGCCGCACGACGTCCTGTATCTCAACAGTTTTTTCGACCGGCATTTTTCGATCCCGCCGATGGTCGCCCGCCGTCTGCGCGGCGATCGAAAGCGCGCGATCCTGGTGCCGCGGGGTGAGTTTTCGACCGGGGCACTGGGTCTGAATGCTCCGCGCAAGCGCGCCTATCTCAATCTCGCCAAGGTGACTGGGCTGATGCGGGGCATCGTGGTCCATGCAACCAGCGAGGCCGAACGGACCGATGTCGCGCGCGAATTTCCCGGCAACGATATTCGCCTGATCAGCAATTTCCGGTTGCTCGAACCATCGCCGCCCCATCAGCCGCGCGCGAACGGCCAGCCGTTACGACTGGTGTTCGTCGGGCGGATTTCGCCCGTAAAGGGTCTCGACGTCGCGCTGAACGCCCTTGCCGAAGTCAGAAACGCGGTCGATTTTAGAATCTACGGGCCGACCGGCGATGCCGAACATCTGGCGTTGTGCCGCTCGCTGGCGGCGCGGTTGCCGGGCCATGTTCGCGCATCGTTCGAAGGCCCGGTGCCTAATGCGGCGGTCCCTGCCGTCATGGCGTCGGCGGACCTGATGTTCCTGCCGTCGCGGAGCGAGAATTTCGGCCACAGTATCTTCGAAAGCCTGGCGGCGGGAACCCCGGTTCTGATCGGCCAACATACGCCGTGGCGAGGACTGGAGCAGCAACAGGCCGGGTTCGACCTGCCAGTGGGCGATACCGGCGGACTGGCGAGCGCGATCGACCGGATGGCGACGCAGGATGACGATGCGCGACGCGCGTGGCGATCAGGTGCGCGCGCGGTCGCCGAACGGTTCGCGACGACCAGCACGGCGCGGGCCGACATGCGCGCGCTGTTGCACGAAATCGCCGCGGATCGGGGCTGATCGATGGCCGGGACAGTCGCCGATCGCGTATCGCCGCTCGACCCGCCGGAAAGGGGCGGGCAGCGCATCCTGATCTTGACCCTGTTGGCGCTGGGCATCGCGTTGCTGGTCGTGGCGCGGTTCAACGCCATCAGCGGCGTGGTGCTGCCGTTCCTCCAGCAGGCCGCCGATCCGACGCTCTATGCGCTGGATTTCGGAATACGCCATTCGGTCGTCCCCGATTCCAGCCCGTTCTTTACCGTGCTGGCAGCATTGCGACTGGATTTGACGCATCCCGTCTTCGTCATCGCCAGCTATCTGATCGTCACCCTTCTGGCGGGTTACGGCGTGGTGCGGATCATTCGGCGTCTCGCGCCCGATGCCGATCGTACGCTGATCGCCGCCTTGCTGTTCGCGCTGATCTTTGCCGATGCGAAACTGATCGACTTCAACAAGTCGAGCTGGATCAGCGAGCATAATTTCTCGTTCACCTTCATCGCCGCCGCATTGCGGTTCTGGTTCGTCTATTACGCGCTCGATCGGCGCTATGTCGCGATGGCGGCGCTGCTGATCCCCATCAACATGCTGTCGTTCAAGGTCGGCTGGCCGTTATTGGGCTTTGCCGGGCTGATCCTGCTGCATGCGCGGGTGCGGTCGCCATGGCCGTGGCTGGCGATCGCGGCTTCGCTGGTCGTGCCGGCCATCGCGGCGCTGCGGACGCAGGGCGGGATCGATTCCGGCGATACGGCGGCGATGTTCGCCCTGTTCAACGCACTGCACGCCGGAGAGGATAATCCCTTTGCCGGTCCCTGGTTTCAGGCGCCGTTGTTCCTCGGCGGATCGGCGATCGGCTGGTGGCTGGCCGGCCGACTGGATGGCGCAGCCTCGGCCGCGATCCGCGCCATCCTGTTCGGGTCGCTGATCGTCTATGTCGTCGGCGGCCTGTATCTGTCGTTCGGGGGCGCAGTGGTTCCGCTTCCGCTCGCGGTGCTGCTCAGCCCGGCGCGAGCGTTGGAAACCGCGTCGTTCGTCATCTATCTGCTCGTCCTGTTGTGGATCGCTCGAACGTCGCGATTGCAGGGAGTCGAACGGCCAGGCGCAATGCTGGCGGCGATCCTGCTCAAGGTCGCGCCCGACGGCAAATGGGTGGTGCTGTCGCTGGCGGTTGCGATCGGCGTCGTCGCGCTGGCAATGCTGCGGCGGCTGGCGATCCGTCGCGGCATCCGCTGGCCGGGCATCGCGGCACGGATCGGGCTGCCGCTGGGGATCGCGCTGGTCGCGCCGTTACTGGGGGCCTTTTTCGCCCTGAACCTCAGCGGACAGCGTGGCGCCTATCGCTACGACCCCTCGCTCGGCTTCTACGATGCGGCGACACCGGCCAACGCTCTGCCGATGCTGCGGTCGATCGCGCGCGAGCCTGACGACCGGCGTCTCCTGTTCGTCTGGGAAAGGAACGGCACGCTGGTCGAGGCACCGTGGAGCACGGCGGTCCGCAAGTCCGGGATCGACGGCGACCTCTATTATCTCGGCTCGCCAGCGACGATCGCGCGACAGGCGCGGGTCAACCGGGACCATGCCGATCTGCTCGCGGGCCTGAACGCCGGGGCGGTCGATCCCGGTCTCGCCGCGCGGGTCGCTGCCCTCTGCGTGACGCTGGTCATGCCGCGCGATGCTTCCCCCGCGGTCGGGGATTGGCGCGTGGTGCGGGAACATGGTGCTTGGGTGGAACTGGTCCCGCCCGTCGCGCCGTCGGATGCGCGACGCGACTGCGCGCCCATCGCAGATCTGTCGCCAGCACCGGGCGCGCGATCGTGATGCGCGCGTCGGGATTGATGTCGGTGGCCGACCCGTTCAGAGCCGGTCGCCACCGCTTGGGAAAGAATTGATATGTCCAGCCGCATTGCCGCCGCGCGCGATATCCTGCGCTATCTGTTGTCGCATCCGGTAGCGGGGCGGCAGCCGGTTCGCTCGGTCGCGCGGGTCGTCGCGTGGCAGGTTCGCAGCCGCCTCGCGCGCGGGCCGATCAATCACCGTTGGGTCGGTAAAACGCGACTGATGATGACGCGCGGCATGCCCGGTGCCAGCGGCAACGTGTATCTGGGTCTGCACGAATTTTCGGACATGGCGTTCACCGTGCATTTTCTTCGCGCGGGCGACCGGTTCTGCGACATCGGGGCGAATGTCGGCACCTATACGATATTGGCGGCGACGCTTTGCGGTGCGCGGTGCGACACGTTCGAACCCGATGCCGGCACGCTGGCCAGGCTGCGCGCGAATATCGCGGCGAACGGGATCGGGCCGCTGGTCGATGTCCATCCGGTGGTGCTGAGCGGCGAGAACGGGACGGTGGCGTTCACCGTCGGCCTGGACACGATCAACCGGGTGACCGATGCCGGGCCCGGCAGCCGGACCGTGGAAGCGCGCAAGCTGGACGATATGCTCGCGACCATGCCGCGCCTGATCAAGATCGATGTGGAGGGGCATGAGGATGCCGTATTCGCCGGCGCGAACGACGTGATGGCCGCCCCCGAATTGCAGGCGATCATCGTCGAAACCGTGGGGCAACCGACGTTGGACCTGTTCGCATCGCACGGCTTCGTCGAGCGCCATTACGACCCCTATCAACGGCGGCTGTCGCTCGAACCCAATCCCTGGGTCGACAATAACCGGCTGTTCGTGCGCGCCGATGCGCTCGCCGATGTCGAACGCCGGGTAAAGGAAGCGCCGGCAATTTCCGTTTTTGGCATTGCGGTCTGATGACGGCGGTCCATCCTGAGCGCCCCGCGTCGCGCCGAAAGCGCGTGGCGTTCGTCAATTCGCACCCGATCCAGTATTTCGCGCCGCTCTATGCGTGGATCAACCGGTCCGCCGACATCGAAGCGGTGCCGATCTACCTCAGCGATTTCAGTTTGCGCGGCGGGTTCGACAAGGGGTTCGGGCGGGCGCTGACCTGGGACATCGACCTGCTTGCCGGGACCGATCCGATCTTCGTGAAGGGCGCGTCTTCGCGCGACCCGGAAAAGCGTACGGACATGATCGCGCCCGATATCTGGCGGATCGTCCGCAATGGCGGGTTCGATGCGGTGGTCGTGCATGGGGTCGTCTATGGGGCCAACTACATCGCCTTCGCCGCTGCCAAAAGCGCGGGCATCCCGGTGTTGATGCGCGCCGATTCGCATTCGGGACTGACGCATTCGGGCCTTCGCGGCTGGCTGAGGTCACGGGTCGCCGGGCCGATCTATCGCCGGCTCGACGGGATATTGGCGGTGGGAAGCGCCAACCGCGCGTTTTTCCGGTCTTTCGGTATCCCCGCCGATCGCATCTTCGATTTTCCCTTCACCGTCGACAACGACCGCATGGCCGCGGCATCGCGGTTGGGCGAGGAGGAGCGCGCGGCGCAGCGCCGTGCCCTGGGGCTTCGCCCCGGCTATCCGGCGGCACTGTTCGCTTCGAAACTCACTCGCCGCAAGAATGCCGACCAGTTGATCGCCGCCTGTACGCGGTTGGCCGACGAAGGAAGCTCGCTCGATCTCGTGATCGCCGGAGCGGGGGAGATGGAGGACGAATTGCGCCGACTGGCGCAGCGCGCGCCGCCTGCGCTCAATATCGTCTTTCCAGGGTTCCTCAACCAGAGCGAATTGCCGCGGGTCTTTGCTGCCTGCGACCTGTTCGTGCTGCCGTCCGAGGAAGAACCATGGGGGCTGATCGTCAACGAAGCGATGGCCGCCGGCCTGCCGATCGTCGCCTCGCGGGAGGTCGGCGCGGTGGCCGATCTGGTTCGCGACGGCGATAACGGGCATGTGTTTGAAGCGGGCGACGTCGCCGGACTGGCGGACGCGCTGCGACCGATCGTGACCGATCCCGAGCGCCGCGCCGCAATGGCCGATCGCAGCCGGGCGATCATCGAGGGCTGGTCCTATCGCGAGGCGGAGGCCGGATTGCGGGCGATGCTGGCCTATTTCGACCGGGAGCGGGAAAGATGATCGCTGGCCGTGCGCCGCGCGCCGTCGCGGCCGGAGAATTCTGGTACGGATCGACGCTTCAGGGCCTGGCCGGCGGGTTTCGAAAGCTGGGCTGGCTGATCGAAGAAGTCGATTTCAACGCCTATTTCCCGCGCGCATCCTCGATCGCCGGAAAGATCGCGTCGCGGCTCGGCGGGCCGCTCCACCGCGCCGCCTATAACGATGCGCTGCTGCGTCAGGTCGACCGGGTCGGTGCAGAGGCGGTGCTGACCGTCAAGGGAAACGGGATCACCCCGGCGACGCTCGACATCCTGCGCGAACGCGGGGTGCTGACGGTCAACTATTATCCCGATGTGGAATTCGCCGAGGGCGGCATCGGCGTCGATGCGATCAAGCGGTACGGGGCGGTCGCCACGACCAAGAGCTTTCAGGTCGATGCGCTTGTCGATCTGCTCGGCCCCGATCGGGTCGCGCTGGTTCAGCACGGCTTCGTGCCGATGGTTCATCGACCAGTCGGCGTGCCCGCGAGCGAAGCCGATTTCGATGTCGATATTCAGTATATCGGCAATCCGTCGGCCTATAAGTTCGGCTGGCTGCTCGATCTCGCCCGCGCCTTGCCCGAACGCTCGTTCCGCATCGTCGGCAACGACTGGCGGCGCTTCTCGGCGGGCAGCGAGCTGGAAAAATCGACTTGTCCCTATCCACTTACCGGCGACCTCTATGCCCAGGCCATCGGCAGCGCGCGGATCAACGTGGCGCTGCACAGCGGCGTGGTCGCCGCATCCGGCTGGAGCGACCTCGTATCGACCCGGACGTTCGAGATACCGGCAAGCGGCGGTTTCATGCTGCATATCGACAATGACGAGGTGCGAAGCCTGTTCGGCGCAGGAGAGGAGATCGACTGTTTCTCGAATGCCGACGAACTGGTCGATCGCGCGCGCCATTATCTCGATCGGCCGGAGGAACGCCGGATGGTGGCGGCGCGCGGGCACGATCGCGCGTGGCGCGACCATTCGATCGATGCGCGCGCGCGCGAGATCGAAACCATGATCCGGCGGCTGTCTCCGTTGCAGCGATAGGGCGTCGTAGGACGCTGGGTCAGGGCGTCCGCGGGCGAAGACGACCGGCCATCGCGGCGATGATCGCCCGGCGCCGCTTTGCCGTCATGCCGAACAGGACGATGCCGATCGCGCCGCCCGCACTCCCTGCGATCACGCCGGTCGCGGTGTCGATCCACAAGCCCGCATCGAGCGAACGCCCGGCAAGGCTGGCGAGGTAGGTGACGGTCAGAACCGCCGCCATCCGTGCGACGATTTCGACGTGGAATGCGAATCCGGTATCGCGAATGGTCGCCGCGATCCGGCGCGTCAGGATGAACAACAAGCCCAAAAGCTCGCCGATCCCCAGCGCGACGAACATTCGAAGTCCCGGATTGGCGACCGGCAGGGTGAAGTAACACGCCACCGTCAGAACGACCTGCATGATCCGTCCGAAGGCGATCGGCCAGGGATCGTTGACGGTGGACAGATATGCCTGTGCCATCATCAGCGACGGCAGCAGCAGGACGGGGGCGATGGCGACGACCAGCATTAGGCGGTCGAACAAGGCGCCTTGGCCCGTCCAGAGGGTGAACAGAAGGTCGCCCGCCCCCAGCAGCAAGCCGGCGGGCACCGCGCTGACCGCGGCGAGCAGGAACGCGCCCTCGCGATAGGTCGATGCTTCTCCGGCGCGGTCGTCAATGGCGTGGCGGCGCGCGCTTTCCTGGCCGAAGACGACCGAAAAGGGCTGCAACGCCGCCCGCATGAAATTGGCGAGCGTCCGCATCAGCACGAACTGCGCGACGATGACGGGGGAACCGACTGCGGTCAGCAGCAGCACGGGGGCATAGGTCAGACCGGTGCTGGGGGCGCTGTGGATCCAGAAGCCCAGCGACAATATCGCCGCCTTGCGCCGTTCGCCCGACTGGAACGGCGCGACGCGCGGGGGAAAATCGGGAAAGCGGCGCGGCGCTTCGACGAGCAATACCCACAAGCTATAGACCAGCCCGGCCAGGAAATAGGCGCCGGCCGCCATCAGCAGCGAACCCCCCGCCAACACCACCGCCACGGTCGCGGCGATCCGCATGATATCGGACAGGATGAACAGCATCGACTGACGCCCGAATTGCTCGTGCGCGCGGTAAACCGACATCTGGATCGCCATCGATGCCCGCAGGAACGAAAATCCCGCCAGGAACATCGCCGCAAGCCATAACTCGCCGCGCGACTGACTGCCGATGCCCTCGCCCCCGTCGAGATAGAACCAGAACCCGATTCCGACCGCGATCAGGCCGATCGCGCTGGCCAGCACCATCAGCAGATTGCCGGCTGCCACGATTTTCCGGGCGCCCGCTCGGTCGCCCTGCTGGACCAGGAACAGCACCCGGTTTGCGAAATACAGGTTGATCCCGAAATCGAACAGCGCGAGCAATCCGGCCGCCGAAACCGCCAGCGACCACGCGGCGAAATCGTCGATGCCCCAGGCGCGCACCAGCAGTCCGGCCAGCAGGATCCGCTCGCCAAGCTGGACGCCGAAGCCCAGCATCTGGACCAGCGTTTCGCGCCCGATGCGGGATGCGACCTGCACCGGTGCAGACCCTAGGGTGCGAAATCGATCGGGGAGTCGATGCGACCGCCCATCCGCGCGTCGGCGCGGCCGGAGTGCGCCGGATCAGTTCGGGCAAGCCGCGCGCATGTGCCTCTGCCTGACATCCGAACCGGCTCCGTCACGTCGATCTCCCGATTGCGTTTCGAAGCCCTTAGCCTGCGAAGTCCTGTCGGATCTCGCGATCGACCGTCTTCATATCGGCATCGACCATTTCGGTAACCAGCTGTTCGAACGTGACCTTGGGCACCCAGCCCAGTTTCTCGCGCGCCTTGCTGGCGTCACCGATCAGCAGATCGACTTCGGCGGGGCGGAAATAATCGGGGGAAATGACGATCCGAACCTTGCCGGTCCGGGTGCAGCGCCCCTTTTCATCGACGCCTTCGCCTTCCCAGGCGATCGGCATGTCGGCATGGGCGAAGGCCAGCTCGATGAATTCGCGAACGGTGTGGGTTTCACCGGTCGCGAGCACGTAATCGTCAGGTTCGTCGGCCTGGGCGATGCGGATCATGCCATCGACATAATCGCGGGCATGGCCCCAGTCGCGTTGCGAATCGAGATTGCCCATCACCACCTGTTCCTGCCGCCCCAGCGTGATCGCGGCGACTGCCCGCGTGATCTTGCGCGTGACGAACGTCTCGCCGCGCATCGGGCTTTCGTGGTTGAACAGAATGCCGTTCGATGCGTGCATACCGTAAGCTTCGCGGTAGTTGACTGTCGCCCAGAAGGCATAGAGCTTTGCCACGGCATAGGGGCTACGCGGGTGGAAGGGCGTGGTTTCCGACTGCGGCGTTTCGCGAACCTTGCCGTAAAGCTCGGACGTCGACGCCTGATAGAAACGGCACTGATTTTCGGCATTGTTCAGCCGGATCGCCTCCAGCAGGCGGATCGTACCCAGCGCATCGACATTGCCGGTATATTCGGGCATCTTGAAACTGACGGCGACATGGCTTTGCGCGGCCAGATTGTAGATTTCGTCGGGCTGAACCTCTCCCACCAACCGCGTCAGCGCGGTGCCGTCGGTCATGTCGCCATAGTGAAGGTGCAGGTCGCAGTTGCGATCATGGGCATAGCCATAGAGATGGTCGATGCGGCCGGTGTTGAACGAGGACGACCGCCGCCGCAGGCCATGGACTTCATATCCGGCGTCGAGCAGCTGCTCCGCCAGATAGGCGCCGTCCTGGCCGGTAATTCCGGTAATCAATGCTTTCTTGCCGGCCATTTGCTCTCTCTTCTCGCTACGCTGTTCGGGCTTGCCCCGGCGCACCGCCTTCGTTGTCGAGGGCGGGGGCAGGGGCAGGCAGTACTGCCTTGCGCGGCGTGCGGCCGGGCGGCGACCGTCGTGGCAAGGGCGGCTGCGTCATGCGCGATCGCAGGCCGCGCTGCAATCGCTAACTCCGTCCAGCGGCGTGAAAAAGCGGGTTCAGCACGTCGTTGATGCGGGCCGCGAATGCCGGGAACTCGAAATGCGCCAGTCCGGGGGGAATCCGGCGCGGCTGGTCGATCGACGCCAGGATCGCCCGGGCCAGCGCGTCGCCATCGCCGGGGTCGACCAGCGCGCCGAGCTGGCCGTCGCGAACCGCTTCGCGCCCGCCGTCCAGCGTGCTGGCGACGACCGGAATGCCGCACGCCATCGCCTCCAGCAGCACGAATCCGAACCCTTCGCCCCGGCTGGGCAAGGCGAAGCAATCCGCCAGCCGGTAGACGTCCGCCTTTTCGGCTTCGTCGACCATGCCGGTGAAGACGACCGCATGGCCGACGCCCAGCGCTTCGGCCTTGGCCTCCAGCCGCGCCTGATCGTCGCCGCGACCGGCGATCAGGTAGCGCAACTCGGGTCGCGCCTTCAGCATCGACGGCATCTGTTCGATGATCTCGTCGAACCCCTTATAGCGTTCGTCGGGATGCAGGCGGCCGAACGTCATCACCACCTTTGCCCCCTCCAGACCGTAACGCGCAACGAGCCGGGCGTCCTTGTCGCCTACGCCGAAGTCGGCGCTGTGGATGGCGTTGGGCAGGAGCACGCACCGTTCGTCCGGCACCGGGCACCACGACCGGAACCGGTCGAGCGTCACCTGGCTGATCGACAGGATGCGGTCGGCACGGCTGGCAAAGAACCGGTTGCGGGCGCTCGCATTGCCCGGCCATGCGTCGATCCCGTAAATTGCCAGCACCCAGGGGATGCGGCGCAGCTTCGCGATCGCCCAGGCCACGGGTGCCAGGTTGATGTGCGCGCAATAGATCAGGTCGATCCGGCGGTTCGCATCGAGCTGGCGGTACACCGCCTTCAGCCATTGCCGCGCGCCGCCCAGTCCGGCGCGGTCCCAGCTCAGCTTGTCGGGCATCGGCTGCAGGGCGTCCGATCCCACCCGCGGGACGCCGACGATGCGGTCGATCGCCGGATTGAGCGCGAGCGATTCGATGACGTCACGATTGTAGAGCGCGATGCCGCCATGCCCGCCATAGCCATCGGTCGCGAGGAACAGCACGGTGTTTCCCGTGTCGCCGGTCATCGCGCCCATCCCCGACCGGCGGCGGTGCCGACGGCGTGCGGGATCGAAAGGGCGGGCATTGCGATGTTCGCGCTTCGCGATCTGCCCCTCACCCGCATCGCTCGCCGGTGCAGGCGAGCGGCCGGTCGCGACGCGCGATGTCGCCGCGAGGGCATTATCGTCAGGTTGTTCAGCATGATGACGGCTCTACGCGCTCGCGCGCGAAAGACAAGATTGGCCGGGCTGGCCTGGACCTCCCTTGACCCCGGCTTGCTCTGGCCATTGAAAGACATTACGGCAAGCCGCCTTTTGAACATGATACGGATCGAGCGCGCGTCAATGCCGATAAACAGCCCAATTCCGGCGCAATTCCGGGCGATCTGGCCCGCGGCGCTGCTGCTGGTGGCGGCGTTGCTGTTCGGCGGAGCGTCGCGCATCGAAGTCATCGGATCGGCGGTCGTGTTGCTGGTGGCCGTGCTGGTGTTCACGATCATCGTGTTCCGCCAGTCGCGCGACCCGGTTCGGGTCGATCGGTTCGCGCTGTTGCTGTTCATCGCAATGGCGGGGTGGATGCTGGTTCAGCTGATTCCCCTGCCATATGGCCTGTGGTCGGCGATGCCCGGGCGCGAAACCGCGGTCGCGGTGTACCAGTCGATCGGCGACACGCCTTGGGGCACCATCAGCCTGACGCCTGCACGGACCGCTTCGGCATTCTTCGCGCTGGTCGCACCCTTCGTCGCATTTTTCGCGGTGTCGGCACTCGACCACAAGCAACGCCGGACGATCGCGAAGCTGATCGTCGCCCTGGCGGTTGCCAGCGCATTGCTGGGCCTGCTGCAACTGGCGGGGGGAGAGGCCAGCAGCCTGCGGCTCTACCGGATCACCGATACCGGTTCCGCAGTCGGGCTGTTTTCGAACCCCAATCATCAGGGCACGCTGCTGGCCATCGCGACGCTGTTCCTGTTCGTAACCCTGGGCGACGCCGTGCCGGTGCGCGGGCGGTTTCCGGGCGGGACGGCGTTCGGCGTCGTGGCGCTGGTCGCCCTGTTCGCGATCGCCGCGTTGTTTACCCGGTCGCGCGCGGCGTTGCTGTTCATGACCTTTGCCTTCGTCGTCGGGATGTTGCTGCTGCCCTATGACCGGATGGCGTTTCTGAAAGGTCGGCTTCGTTGGTGGAAGCCGGCTGCGGGCGTCGCCGCGGTGGCGACGATCGGCGTGATCTGGGCAGCTTTGCAATCGCCGGCTGCTCGGTCCTTCTTCGAGGTGGATCAGGAGGAATCGCGGCTGACGAAGCTCCCCGAATTCGCTCGCGTGGCGGCCGATTTCTTTCCGTTCGGCAGCGGGTTCGGATCGTTCGATCCGGTGTTCCGATCCTATGAGACGCTGGCGGTGCTGAATCGCAACTACTGGAATCAGGCGCATAACGAGCCGATCCAGCTGTTGATGGAAGGGGGGCTGGTTGCGGCCGCGCTGATGGTCGGACTGCTTATATGGTTTGCGCGGCGGTCGATTGCGGCCTGGGCCGGGGGGCTGCCGACCGACGAGGATTCGCGATTGCGCCGCGCGGCCAGCGCTGCGGTCGCCATCGCACTTTTGCATTCGTTGGTCGATTATCCCTTGCGGACCGCTGCGCTGGCGGTGGTGGTGGCGGTCTGCGCGGCGATGATGACGACGGCGCCGGGTGCGGGGCGGCGCAGGTCGGAGCGGTCGGCCCGACCCTAACGCATTGCGAACGTAGTTTTTCACCCTTATGACGAGCGCGCGGCGGGCAGGTCCTATGCGCTCCTGGCGAAATCGAAGGAAATTACCGGTGCGACTTCTAGTATCGAGCCTAGTGCTGGTCTTGCTGGGCGGCTGCGGCAGCGGCGGCTTTCGTCCCGAGCAGGCGACTTCGGTAACCGTTGCCGAAGCGTTGCCGCCGGCCGATCCGATGGTCACGCCGCCCGCATCCGACGCCTATCGCCTGGGTCCGTCGGACCGGCTTCAGGTTTCGGTTTACGGGATCGAGGAGCTTCAGGCGGCCGGGATGATCGACACCGGCGGATTCTTCGCCATGCCGCTGATCGGCCCGGTCCAGGCCACGGGCCTGACCACCGTCGAATTCGCCGATGCGGTGGAAGCGCGATTGCGCGAGCGTTACGTGCGCGATCCGCAGGTGACCGTCGCGCTGGTCGAAGCGCTCAGCCAGCGCGTGACGCTCGACGGAGCGGTCCGCACGCCCGGCCGCTACCCGATCATGGGACCGACCAGCCTGACCGAGGCGCTGTCGCTGGGGCAGGGGACTTCCGAATATGCCCGGACCAGCGAGGTTCTGATCTTCCGCACCGTAGAGGGGCGCCGCTACGCCGGGGTGTTCAGCCTGCGTGACATCCGCCGCGGCCAGTCGGAAGACCCGCGCGTCTATGGCGGCGATGTCGTCGTCGTGGGCACCGACAATGTCCGCCTGGCGTTGCGCGATCTGGCGCAGGCGTCGCCGTTGCTCGGCCTTTTCGTCCTTCTCCGTTAATCGAGTATGCTTTGCTATGAACGTCTCTGACCGTCGCCTGGGCATGGCATATGAGGGGGAAGGCGCCGATGCCGGTGCCAGCGTCCCCGCCAATCCGAACGAACAAAGCGCGCTCTCTGCTTATTTGCAGATGCTGTATCGGCGTAAGTGGCTGATCCTGCTGTGTATGCTCGTCGGCATATTGGTCGCGCTGTTCATCACGTTCAGCACCACGCGGCTCTATCGGGCGACCACGACGCTGGAAATCGCGCGCGAAGCTTCCCGCGTGGTGGAAAACAAGGGCGTCGAGCCGCCGGCCTCGGTCGGCAGCGCCGAATTCTATCAGACGCAATATGGTCTGTTGCAGAGCCGCGCGCTGGCCGAAACGGTCGTGCGCCGCCTGCGGCTGGGTCAGAATCCGACCATCCTCTATGGCTATTCGGGTGACGAAAGCGCCGCCGAGCCGGTGACCACCGCCCAGGGACGCGCCGATCAGCAGCGTCAGGCGGTCAATATCGTAATGGGCAACATCGTCGTCACGCCGCAACGCAATTCGGGCCTCGTCGATGTCTCCTTCGCCAGCCCCGATCCCGAACTGTCGGCGCGCGTGGCGAATGCGATCGCCGAAAGCTATATCGAATCCAGCCTGTCGCGCCGGTTCAACGCGACCGCCTATGCGCGCGAATTCCTCGAGGGCCAGATCGAGCAGGTTCGCGCCCGGCTCGAGGCGTCGGAGCGCAGCCTGGTAGCCTATGCGAACCAGCAGGGGATTATCACCATCGATCGCACCGGCGCCGACGGGCAGTCGGAAGGGGCGCAGTCGCTGTCGTCGATCGACCTGCAGGCGCTCAATCAGGCGCTGGCCGCCGCGCGTGCGGATCGCATTCAGGCAGAGGCCAACGCCGCCGGGGCGAGCAGCGCGGCGCAGAGCCGGGTGTTGAGCGACGGCGCGTTGACCGCGCTACGCCAGTCACGCGCGGAGCTTGCCGGCCAGCGCGCGCGACTGCTGACCCAGTTTCAGGAAGATTATCCCCAGGTTCAGGCGGTGACCAACCAGATCGCCGAACTCGACCGTCAGCTATCGTCGCAGACCAGCGCGGTTCGCAATTCGGTGTCCGCCGATTACCGCTCGGCGGTCCAGCGCGAAAACGCATTGGAGGCGCGGGTCAACCAGTTGAAACAGAACGTGCTGAACGACCGCGAACGTCAGATTCAGTATAACATCCTGCAACGCGAGGCGGACACCAACCGCCAGCAATATCAGGACCTGCTTCAGCGCTACAAGGAAGTCGGCGTCGCCAGCGG
>Ga0172374_1000277_pt1 | contig 40496 bp, 49 predicted proteins | sample LakKiv3m_FD_114536 | JGI IMG/M metagenome (GOLD analysis project Ga0172374, IMG submission 114536) | Freshwater microbial communities from Kabuno Bay, South-Kivu, Congo - kab_092012_10.3m | ecosystem: Environmental > Aquatic > Freshwater > Lake | place: Democratic Republic of the Congo... | reverse complement strand
TCTTCTGTTGGTGGTTTAACTGGAGGAATTCCAGATATTACTTCCGCAACGGGTTCTTCTGTTGGTGGTTTAACTGGAGGAATTCCAGATATTACTTCCGCAACGGGTTCTTCTGTTGGTGGTGGTGTTACTGATTCATCCTCTTCTTTTCCTTTCTTTCTTTTTTTACTTATTTCTTCGTCTTCTGATGTCGGTGGTGGTATTGGTGTTGAAATTGGTCCAATTCCTATACCTGGAGTTGATGGAATTTGCCCTCCGATTCCTTTATCAAATCCACCTATTTTATCAATTGGTGGTTCAGGCGGTGTAGGCGGTGTAGGTGGTTCAGGCGGTGTAGGCGGTTTTGATTCAATCGGTTTGAATCCTTTTCTTAGTTCAATAGGGATAATTGGGATGAATCCTTCAGGTCCAGCCATTTGAGAGGCAACGGTAAAGACATTCTCTGTCATGGTTCCTGGGACCGTGCTTGCGACTGTTTCAGTAAAGAGAATTGAGGTTAGATTCTCTGTGACATTTGATGGTACGTTGGTTGCGGCAAGTTCACGCATGAGAAATTGTATTTCCTCTGGAGTGAGTTTATCTTGCCCAAGTGCTGGAACGGCAAATCGTCCGATACGAAGTACAAGCCCCATGAGTTTATCTTTTCCCGCGATATCTGCAAGTACGTCCAGATTATCCCATGTTGGATGTGCTGCCATTCCTTCGTTATACATTTTGACTGCCTTATCACTCCATTGAATGAGTTGGGTCATATTATGGTCAGAGAAAAGTGAATTAGGAAGTTCTATGACGCTATTATCCTGCATCGCGCCTCCCCAGATATATCCATCAGGATAATGGGGGACATAACCAGTTGAATTTTGAAATCCCGGTATTGTTTTGTCAAACGTGATATTGGTGTCACCTACCATATGCTGATACGATTTCCAGACATTTTTCACGACGTTGAGACCTGCATCATGATATTCTCTTGGAACATTGGAATCGATGTTTTTATCAATCCAGTTCCATTGTCCGCCCCAATCCCAGTCCGTGTGGACATTGATGATACGGGTACTATTGTCTACGACCACCTCTCCTGTTTTGGTAAATGCTTCTGAGGTCCTGGCTATGGTCCATCCTTCTGGAAGATGACTTTGGACTTCTGCATAATTTGTTATTGCTCCGGTTGCATCTGTATGGATGTTGCCAAAGATTACTTTTCCGTTGTCAGCAACGAGTGAAAATGTGTGGCTGTCTGCACCAGCAACAAGTTTGGTCCCATCTGGAATAGTCCACATAGACGTGTGGTCGACTCCTGTTGCATCTGCTATATGGTTTGCCCCAGGAAGTTCTACCTGGTGTGTGGGAATACCAGTGTGTTGAATTGCGGATGTTGACACCTCTTGGGTCGCAAGAGTTGGACTTAAGCCCGCGTTATGCAAACTGTCGAGGGCAAACTTATCCAGATGCATGGAGCCGTCCGGATCAAATGTAACATGTTTGGCCATGTCTGGAATGACATTTTCATGGACGCGCCCCATTGAGTCAAAGACATCGAGGTTACCTTGTGCGTCAATTTTCATGTTCTGACTGATCAAGACTTGTTTTCCACCAATCTCTCCTCCGTATGTTGTGGGGGAGATTGCGCCACCTGCATCAGCATGTTTAAAGAGTCCGGATATTGCGCCGTGCCCCCAGCCATATTTAAGATCCATCACTATTTCATTTGAGATTGCGCCGATGGCTATGCCTATGCCTGCGGTTTTTAAGCCCATTCTGGCGCTTTCCTGTGTGGCTTGTGTGTTGAAATCTTTCAGAAGCGCATCAAGACCTGATTCCGTTCCCTTGTTTTTTCGATTTTCTGCTTTTCCGAATATTCCCAGTGTGTAGCGTAGTTTATCTACTTCAGGGGTATATTGGGAAACATGACCGAGTGCAAGCTGCATGGCTGGATCTAAAATGTTATTCTTCAGATAATCATTTCCTTCGGTTAATATGTTTGCTTGCGCATCAGTGAGAAATCCAATATATTCTTTAGCTTTGACAGTTGCCCCCACATGAAGAGCAGCTACACCCACTTCAGTTGGATGGCCGTCAATATATGCAGTTAAGTCCGCTTCTGTTTGTTTGATTATACTATCAAGTTTTGTCCGGTTTGTTTCCTGTTCACCAACAGCTCCTAAGACAATGAGTCCGAATCTATCTTTTTCACGGCTACTGATGATTTCTCGTGCTTTTGCATCTGCAAGGTTTGCAAGGCTTTTCTGGAGATCCTCAACAGCAATATTGGTTTTCATTGTTCCGTCAGCATTGTAGATTGTTGATTGCATGCCCTCGACAAGGCCATCCTTCCCATCGATAGTACGTAATTCAAAATGAAATGCTTCATCATACCATTGTCGTTCTTTTGCAGTTTTTGGCGTTACAATGCCTGCTTCTTTTTGTGTGACTACACGTCGTAGTTCTTCTTTTCTTCGTCTAAATTCACGAGCACCTGCAAGTACTCCTGTGACCGCGCCTCCTCCGAGAGCGCCCCCCCACACGCGTCCCGCCATTGATGCCCCCATCTGAGGAAGTGTTTTTAACGCAAGAACCGCTGAGAGCGCAGTGCCGAGCGCTGCGTCTGAAACAATGTTATAAAGACCTTTTCGTTCCAGCCAGTTTAATGTTTTTTCAACTGATTTCCTTGTTGATGTTTGGAGCGTTTCAGTTGCTGTTCCCATCACACCGATACCAATGCGTACTTCCATGGTGGCAAGTTCCGCATCAAGAGCAGCGAGTCCACCGACATGGTTAATCCTGCTTTTCATTTCTTTGGCTACTGCCATGAGGCTTGATGCATAGGTTTCCGCATCAGCAAAGACTCTTTGTCCATCTGGAGTATTTAGTCTGATGGTATCTGCATAAAACAGATCCAGTTTGTCCTGAAGCTCTCTATCCGTCATATATGTACCGTCTGCTTTTACCGTGTAGTACTCTTTTACCATTGCCTTGATGCCATCGACCATGGGTTTGTGTTCTGGTTTTGATGGGTCAAGAATGACGAGTTTTTCTCCGAGGAATTTTCTGACGGATATGTCTGATTCGCTATAGGCGTTTTCGAGACGTTTAGCCATTTCCTGAGTTTCTCGTCTATATGCTTCTTGTTCTCGAAGGAGGACAGGATTTGTATCCCGCATATCAACGAGTGCATCAATGGTGTAGTTTTCAAGTGTTGTTGATCCAAACGTATAGTCTTTGATTCCATCCCAGACTTTTCGTGCTCCGCGACGAAGGATATTCATGTTTTTCATTTCATCGTCGTACCGTTTTTGCGCTTCTATTTGCGCAAGTTTTATGCTTTCTGGGGCATACGGTGTTTGTGCTGCCTCAAGGACCTTCATCCAGTATTGGTAGAATTTTTCTTCAAACCGCTCCGAAAACATTTTCTTGAGAATGTTCCGTGACCCTTCAATAGAGGTCTTTGCCAAATCCATTGCCATTTTTCGTCGTGATTCTCTATCAACACCGAATACTGAAAGGATTCTACCAAGATCGAATTTTTCTTTTGGTTCATCTGGCTTTGGCGGTTCTCCTGGCTTTGGCGGTTCTCCTGGCTTTGGCGGTTCGCCCGGAGGGATTACATCAGGTGGTATTACGATGTCAGGAGTTCCTGGTGTTTTTATTTCATCAGTAACGATGTCTGTTATGGGTGGAACGATGGGTGCATTATCTGGTGTGTTGTTAGCTGTGCCAGATGGTGAAAATATACCCGGTGGATGTTCTGTTTGATCTTCTGTATCAATTCCTGAGTTATATTCCCAGGGTTTCTCGTCGGGTTTAGCTACTGATTCTGCTCCTGTAGGTTTAGGTCCTTGTCCTCCAGGAGGGTGTTCTGTTTGGTCTCCACCAATATTGTCGGAATTATCTCCTGAATTATATTTCCAAGGTTCTTCTGGAGTTGGTGTTCCCGGTTGTCTGCCATCTGCCATGCCGACGAGTATTTGATGTGGATCCGCTATCTCATCATCTGCTCCCTGAATACCCGTATCTAAATCTCTTGTGGCAGAGGGAGTATTTTCAACAGGGAGAGGTGTTGTGGTTGATTCTTTTTTTATTCTGGGCTTTGGTATTGGTTTTTCTGCTGATAACTCTTGCAAAGGGATGTCTCTTGTTAGACCATTATCGTCAATAATATGTATGCCTTGTATGCTATCTTTTTTCCAATTCGGGATTTGTTCTCGACTGACATCATCGGGGACAACGTATTCGAATTGACGATGAGTGGATGTTGCATTATCGTCTAACTTAATAATTTGGGACCCAAAAATTCCTTTATTATCATGCGTTTCTCGTGTATCTTGATCCCATAGTTCAATACTTGTTAGTTTGTTTCCCTTTTGACCGTTAATAGTGAGGTCTGCTAGTTTTTTTTTGCTTTCTGCAGTTAGCCAAAATTTCGTTCCAGGTACGTTTTGTTCCGCATTACCGAACTTCAGTGATTTTCCTAAGACAGTTGCCTCAGGTAGTGGTTGCGGAATTGGTTCTGCCATAGTTATATTGCTCCGAGATAGGTCTCACGGAATCCAAGTAATGTTTTTGTAAGAAATGTTGCGGAGTCGGGGATGATGTGCTGTATGAACTGCTGGACCTCGCTTGCGGGTTTGTCATCCTCAGTCATTTTCTGGAGTGTCTGGTAATCTGCTTGTGAGTGCTTGGCCACTTCCGTCATGGTATGAAGCATAATCCATTTGGTCAAGCGGGGTTCGAGGTCTTTTTTGAATTCTTCAAGAAGTGGTGGGTTGATGTCCTTTCCGTATTTATCGCGGATAAGGTCGGTAAGAAAAAGTGCAATGGATTCAGAACCAGGTAAAAATGATTGCATATATCTATAATTCTGTATTTATATAAGGAAGTCAATAGAGAAGTTGTATGAAACTATTTGGTTTGCGTGGTATTTGTTGAGGATGGAGTTTTTTCTGGTTTTGCGGTACCCTGCCATTCGATTTTTATGTTTTCCCGGATGACGTCTTCGGCAAGTTTTACCGCTGCATCATATTGCCCGACTTTGATGTATTTGGATACCATTCCTGTTGCTTTTTGTGCGATATTTTTTTCATAGCTATCGGCATAGGGAAGGACCACTGGTGCCAGTTCCGTGCAGGTGTCGTCTAGTTGGAATATGGCTTTGTAGAGTTCGACAAATTGCATGCCTGGCTTGAGGAGTTCCAGAACCATTTTTGAAATTTGTTGGGCACGGGTCTCGGTCATGGTGCCATCGGTGAGCTTGGTTTTGATTAGCTCAACAACCGCAAGCTCTATTTCCTCTCGGATTGTATCAGGGTTCATACTATTAGTATTACCTAATAGGAAGTAGGTATCAAGTATGGAAAAGGGAATGATAGGATACATGTCAAGCTTACTTTGTCGGATTTGTGCTTTTCAAGCGTGTTTGCGTGTAGTAGTATACATATCATGAATGCATCTCCGTTTGAAAAGACAGTTCTTCCAAGTGGCGTACGGCTTATACTTGTTCCCATCCCTGGCGTTGAGAGTGTTGCTACCTCTGTCATGGTTGGGGTCGGCAGTAGATATGAGGAAAAAAATACAAATGGAATATCTCATTTTCTTGAGCACATGGTGTTTAAGGGGACAAAGAAGTATCCAACAACAGATGATGTTAATTTCATTGAGCGCTTGGGGGGACTTCAAAATGCGTATACGGATATTGATATCACGTGCTACCACAACAAGGTGTTATCTGAAGATTGGAAATCAGGGCTTGAGATAAACAAAGAACTTGCATTATTTCCAAGGCTTGAGGAGCATCATGTGGATCGTGAGCGGGATGTTATTTTAGAGGAGATGAAACGGTATGAAGATGAGCCTGCTGCCAAGGTGGGGGAAATATTTCATCAGATGCTTTACCCTGGGACAAAGCTTGGGATGCGGATTATCGGTGAGGAGAAGTCTCTTCGTGGTGCAACATCGGAAACATTACGGGCATACCATGACCTATGGTATCACCCAGAACGGACAGTTGTTGTTCTTGCTGGGAAAATTGGTGGGAGTGATGCTGAAGCCATGAAAAAACAAGCCAAGGAGTGGTTTGGAGCGCTTCCCGTTGAAAAAACCAATGGTATTGAACGAGTTTCGGAATCACAAAAAGAACCTCTTGTTCGCGTTGTGACAAAACCAGATGCCCAACAGGCGCATATTACCCTAGGGGTGCGGACGTTTAAAAGAGGACAAGAAGAACGCTTTGCATGGAATGTGTTTAATCTCCTATTTGGCGTTTCGTTTACCTCACGGCTGTTTAAGGAAATCCGTGAGAAAAAGGGTTTGTGCTATACCATCCGTTCGAGCTCCGACCAGTATGAGGATGTGGGCAACTGGTCCATTTACGCAGGGGTCGCGACAGAGAAGGTGTCTGAAGCAGTTACCGGCGTTATGACAGAATTAAGTAAAGTAATAACTTCCGGGGTAACGGAGGAGGAAGTGGGGGTTGCGATTAAAAGGCTCAAGACCATGATTGCGTTTCGAGCAGAAGATCCTGAGTTTATGAACGAGTGGTACGGAAGGCAGGAAGTATATCATGAGCCCATCATGACATTAGGAGACTATGTAAAACGGATTGAGGCAGTAACAAAAGACGAGATTAACCGTATTGTTCGGACCTATATTGTAGGTAGTACGTTAAACCTATCTGTTGTTTGGAATAGACCGGTTGATGAATCGCTTGTACAATTATTAAAGATATAGAGGAGGATATATGACAGAAAAAACAGTGGTGCTTATCAAGCCAGATGGAGTAAAGAAACATATCATTGGCGAAATCATCAAGCGGTTTGAGACGCAAGGGCTTGTGGTTGTTGGTTTGAAGTTTGTACAACTGACCAAGCCTATTCTTGAGACGTGGTACGCACATCATAAAGACAAGCCGTTTTTCCCAGATCTTTGCGATCAAATGATGGAGACACCGGTTGTTGCCATTATCCTTTCTGGAGAAGGCGCCATCCAAAAAGTCTTTGATATCTGCGGGGTGACAGATCCTGCGGAGGCCGCCTTGGGGACTATTCGGAAAGACTTTGGGGTGGATAAACCGCACAATGTCGTCCATCGAAGCGACAGTACGGAAGCTGCAGAAAAAGAAATTGGCCTGTTGTTTGCGAAAGAAGAGTTATTTGGGTAAAGAAACCAGTTTATTGGGATCTACGTGCTGGTTGTATTTTCCCTGTGCGTGAACGTTTTTCCCCTCGGTTATTCGTGCCTCCTTGAAGAAACGGAAAACTCCCATTACCCTGTTCGTCAGGGTGTACGGTTATGTTTGTTCCTAAATCTTTTGTGGGATTACGTCCTTTCCCTTCGGACGGAGGAGGAAACGGAGCGTCTGCAGCTGGTTGTAAATCTGAAAATTCATTTGCTGAACCTGGATATTTTCTTGGTGTTTTTGCTTCTGATTGTTCCATATGCTGATACAGTAGCAAATTTAGCTATTGATTTCAAGTTTCCGGAATATCGGAAGGATAAGCTCAAACGGAAGCTCGATGATATTGGTATATGAACCATCGATTTTTGTGACGAGAGCCCATGGCGTTTCGTTGAAGGTATTCGCAGTTTCCGATTGGGTCATTTTCCGTTTGGTTTTTTCGGTTCCTGTGGCCTGTGGTGTTTTGAGGCTGGATGCTCTACCTGTGGCGGTTTTCGAAAATTTGTGGGTTTCGGCCTCTCGAGTGGTGTTTGAGGAGGTGAATCATTTGTTACGGGGTTTTTCCGTTTACCAAACTCATATCGTTCGAGTGAACGATCGATACCATTTTCCAGATCTTTGAACATACGTTTTTTCGGAGCGTGATTACTTGATGATTTCAAGCTTGCGGAAAATGGGAAGGATCACTTCAAATGGAAGTCCAATGACGTTTGTATAACTTCCGTCGATTTTCGTAACTAGGTCCCAGGGCGCTTCGTTTATGGTGTAGGCTGCGGCAAAGCGGGAGAAATCATACCTATTGGTATATTGGTCCAGCTCCGGATTGGTCAGTTTTTTCATGGTGACCTTAGTTTTGACAACTGCATCCCAGGTCTTTTTGACCTCAAGTGCGTGAAGATACATGACTTTGACCGCGGTCACAAACACATGGGTTTTTCCCATGAGTTCTTTGACCATAGCCCGTGCTTCTTCCCTAGATTCTGTTTTCCCAAATGTTTTTTTGCCAAGGATTGCCATGGAGTCAGCGGCGATGATCATGGACCTGCTATCAATAGGAAGGTTAAATACCCGTGGGTTTTTGACGATTTCTTCAGCCTTGGCAAGTGCTCTCCGTTTGATGGTTTTGACTGGATCTGTGTCTTTTATGGCATCTTCATCCACGTTTGAGACAATGGTTCGGAATGGAAGCCCAAGTTTTTCAAGGAGCATTTTCCGTCCAAGGGACTGTGAAGCGAGTATGATCTGGATTGGTTTTTCCTCAAGTGGTATGTGTTGTGGTTTGAATGATAGGTTCATAATCTGCGTATTATACCCCAAAAAACTCGTCGAAGCTAGGAGGGAAATATGGAAACTATAGAGCTTGTTGGTCGGGATGGGCGGAGTTGAACCGCCGACCTCTTCGTCCCGAACGAAGCGCGCTACCAACTGCGCTACATCCCGAATAAACCTCATTTTAGCACACTACTAAATTATTATTATATTTGAATATCTATTTCGTTCTAGTATACATTTATTGTTTTTGGTAAAATTAAGTTATGGCTAGAAGAATTGGCAATGATATAATTATTCAGATACAAACACTGCGTTCACAAGGACTTAGTCTTCCTGAGATAAAAAAGAAAGTTCATATTGGATACGGTACTATTTTTCGATATATTCAAGGAATTGAAATAAATTCTAAATTTGAGACTTTTTGGCGGGGAAAACGTGGTGGTAGTATTAAAAGGAAATTAATAGCAGAAAGGGATGCATCAGAAAAAGCTAGTCATATTGGGCTAAACTTGTCAGAAAAAGAAAAGATATTGATTCTCGCGGTTTTATATTGGGCCGAAGGTAGTAAAAAAGACTTTGGACTTATTAATTCAGATCCAGAATTAATTCGGGTATTTATTCATGGCTTAGTAAGCATTCTCCATGTTCCTTTAGAAAGAATTCGTGTAAGCGTTCGAATTTACGAAGATCTCGATAAAGATACATGCCTAACTTTTTGGTCTTCAATTACAAAAATATCTGCAAAGGAAATTCATACAGATATTATACGTGGTCGAAAAACGGGTAAATTACTCTATGGAATGTGTCGCGTTCGTTTGCTAAAAGGGGGAAATGAGTTAAAATACTTGAAAGCAGTTTATAAAATAATTAGCCAACTAATGTCCCTGTAGCTCAATGGATAGAGTAGAGGTTTCCTAAACCTCCGATATAGGTTCGATTCCTATCAGGGACGCTATTTGATATTGACAGCGTACAGGTTAGGGAGGGTGGATGCGGAAGGGTTGAGATTTGTGAGGATAACGAGTTTACTTGCGTTTGTCCATGGTGCGACAAATGAGTCCCAGAATGGCCCTGCGTAGACAGTTTTCCTGTTGGTTCCGTCATAGTCAAGGACATCAATTTTATTGTTAGCAACCGTTATGAGTTGCCTACTGTTTGGAAGCCATTGGAGGATAAGATTATTGCTGTTGCCGATAGGGTAATTTTTATCCTCTTTGACATCGTAGACATAAATGGTATTTGGCATAATGGTGCGTTTTTCTTCTGTTGAATTGGTTCCCAGAAGTGGAGGAATGATAATGGTTGGGATTGTTCCCGACATTGTTCCTTCATAGAGGATTTTATTTTCATCAGGTGAGAACGATATAATTTTCATGGACGTTGTGGCAATAGTCAGGAGGTCTGGGGAAAGGGTGAGGAGTTTTTCTTTTTCCTTGGCCAGTTCCTGCTGTTTCCATTCTGTAAGCGTTGTTTCCTTTTCATAAATTGGTTTTGCATACTCATTGAGTTTATCTGCATCAACAAGGTAGGATGATGTTGTTGTTTTCGTTGGAATATCGATGAGGATTTGCTTGGAATCCGGTGACCAGGTGAGGGTTGCATTTGTTGTATCTAGTGATGTTGTTTTGAGAAGTTGCTTTGCATCGCGGTTGAGCGCAAGTGGCTTATCGATAAGCTCAAGGATCCATACGCCGCCGCGATCAACAAGTTGTCCTCCGTTGGTTGCGTCAATGGTTGATGGCATGGTGTAGGCAAGTTTTGACCCGTCAGGTGAGAGAATTGGGCTTGCTATCCCGTTTGTTGTGATAGCAGAAAGGGATGGATTGGACGGGAAAAGAACTGCGTGGGTAGATACAACGACTTCTCCCTGCACTCGCACCTTTTTCTCCCAAGGTTGGTATCCTTCTTTAGAGATGGTTATGGTGTACCAATCGGGTTTAATCGTGATGGTTGTATTGGTGGCTCCTACTTTTTTTCCGTTTATAGCAATGGTTGCACCGGTTGGGTCACTGGTTACACTGATAATGCCAGTTGATCCGAATGCTTTTTGTTTCGAGTCAAACCGATATCCGCGGCCATAGGCAATGATAACGCCCGAGACCAGGAATATGATGCATATTGTGAATATGGTGAATGCGGTTTTTTTGAGTGTCGCCATAGGAAGTATGAAGCTTATTATACAGCGATGTATGGTAGAATGGAAATTGTGCTATTTCCTATGTTTACTTCTAAGCGAATCGGCATTGATTTAGGAACCGCAAATTCCCTTGTATGGCTTGCTGGCGAGGGAGTCGTCCTTAATGAACCAACCGTGGTAGCGGTAACTGCTGATGACTCCAGGGTGGTTGCTGTTGGCAACGAAGCCAAGGATATGTTGGGAAGAACCCCGGGAAATATCGTGGCAACACGTCCCATGCGTGATGGAGTGATAGCAGACTATAAAATAACAGAGGCAATGCTTGCGTATTTTATCGACAGGACCGTCGGCCGGAACAGGTTTATGAAGCCTGAAGTTATGATCTGTGTACCAACAGGTTGTACTCAAGTCGAACGTCGTGCTGTTATGGATGCGACTCTTTCAGCGGGAGCTAAAGTAGTTTATCTTATTGAAGAACCACTCGCATCTGCAATCGGAGCAAAAATTCCCATTGCACAGGCCTCGGGCCATATGATTGTGGACATTGGCGGCGGGTCAACCGAAGCAGCAGTTATTTCCCTGGGAGGAGTTGTTGTTCACAAAAGCGCACGGGTAGCTGGGAACAAGATTGACGAGGCGATTGCCCAGTTTGTGAAGAAAACCTACAACCTTATTATCGGCGAACGCATGGCTGAAAATATCAAAATAACAATTGGCTCTGCACTCGAGGATGAACCAAGAAGTATTGAAGTACGGGGTCGTGATGCAGTATCCGGGCTTCCCCGGATGATTACCCTAACGAGCCGCGAGGTTGTGGGCGCGATTATGCCAGTACTCAATCAAATAATTAGTGCTGTGAAATCAGCGCTTGAGGAAACCCCGCCTGAGCTTGCTGCTGATATTATTGATAAAGGCATCATCATGGCAGGAGGAACAAGTACGCTTCGGAATCTGGATAAGCTCATGACCCAAGTGACAGGAGTTGTCTGCCATGTTGCGGAAGATCCGCTTCTTTGTGTTGTTCGGGGAACTGGGGTAGCGCTTGAGAATATTGAGCTGTATAAGCGCAGCGTGAGTAAGAAATAGAAGTGTATGAAAAAGCAACTCCTGGGAGTCAATATTACCATTGACGCAAAAGACGTCATCCTTCAGACAATTCACGAATATGTATTGGGAAAAATGAAATCATCACCATTTGTCGTTGTAACCCCAAATCCAGAACAACTCATGGTTGCTCAAAAAGATGAAGTGTTTTTGAAATTATTAAATAAAGCTGATATTGCCCTTCCTGACGGCGTTGGCATTGTGTGGGCGATGAACGCATTGAAAAGGGTTTCAATACAGCGGATCTCAGGTGTTGATTTCCTGTCCGACCTGGTACGGATGGCCAACAAAAACAATTGGGGGATCGGTCTTGTTGGTGGGTTTCAGGGGGTAGGGAAAAAGGCATTAGTAGAACTTCGATCATCTTATGCAAATCTTCATGGTTGGGCCATTGAGCCAGAGGAAATGGATGTGGAAAAATTGGCAACACACATTACAGACAGTGGCACGAAGATTGTTTTTGTTGGTCTTGGGGCTCCAAAACAAGAGGAATATATTGATGTACTAAAAAAACACGCAGGAAGAGTTGTACTTATGGCAGTAGGCGGGTCTTTTGACGTACTTGCAGGTGGTATCCCTCGCGCTCCGGGTTGGATACAGGCATTGGGTCTTGAGTGGTTGTTTCGGCTTATCCGCGAACCCTGGCGATGGAAGCGGCAATTGGCACTGGTTGATTTTCTTTTTCTTGTATTTAGGAAACGATTCTTTCATACTACATAGATATGCGTATCGGTATTTTAGGGACACTTGCAAAGCCAATTGTTGATAATTCAACAGGCGGCACTGAAACATTCTGTCGGTTGCTTGCAACTGGACTTGTTAAAAAAGGTCACGAAGTGCTTCTTTTTGCCTCAAATGATGCGTCTATTTCCGGGGTTCAGGTGATTCCTGCTTCATCTGTGACCATGCAGGAAATTAAGGACGTCATGAAAGAAAAAAATGAAAACGAGATGACTGTAGAGGAAAAAACAGCCATTGATCATGCGCTTGTGGCGCGGCTTCTTGTTACGGCAAAAACGTTTGAACAGAAGATTGATATTTTGCATGATAACACGTCATCTCTCTTGGTAGGAGCGACATCAGATTTATTTTCCATACCCATTGTGACAACACTCCATATGCCTCCGAGCAGTTTTTCGGAATATGTCACGATCCCGAAAAAAATTCTAACCCCGACAAATCGTTTTGTTGCGGTATCGAAATACGAGGAACAACAATTAATTGCATCGATTCCTTCGATTTCCTGCATTTATAACGGGATAGAGGAAGAAATGTATTTGTTTTCACCTGAAGGAGGTGACCCGTTGATTTGGATTGGCCGCATCAGTCCAAAAACGCCCAAGGGGCTTGCTGAGGCCATTGACATTGCCAAACAAAGCGGGCATCAGCTGATATATTCTGGTGTTATTAGTGATCAAGCATATTATGATACGGAGATTGTTCCGAGGGTGCATGCGGGAGTAACAAGTCGTTTTATTCATCTTAAGGAGGAAAAGAATGCATTTTATGGCAATGCAAAAGCAGCACTTTTCCCCATTCAATGGGAAGAGCCCTTTGGGTTTGTGTTTGTTGAGGCTATGGTTTGTGGAACTCCGCTTATTGCCTATGCCAGGGGAGCAGTTCCTGAGATTGTCCTTGATGGAGTGACTGGATATGTTGTCAATTCAAGTGATTCTGATATCCGCGGGGATTTCATTGTCAAGGCAACTGGAGAAGCAGGCATGCGTGAAGCAATCGAACGGTTGTATGGATTACCCAAAGAGGAGTACTTGGCTATGCGGCAGGCCTCCCGGAAACGGGTGAGTGATCTCTTTACTGTTGAGCGAATGGTTGACCAGTATATTTCCCTATACGAACAGTTGCTTACAAAGAAATAGCCCTTTTTCGGCGGGTAGGCCGATAAAAACTTTTCATGAATGGTATTACGTTATTTATATCCTTCTATTGGGAAATTAGGAATATCTTCTAGTACCTCATAGCTTTTCAGCATACCCGCCTGTTGACGAAATATGATATTATGCAACATGCATGGTTAAACGTATTGCAGTTTTGACGGATAACGCGGACCCACTTGTTCCTCTTGGGGGTATTGAGGCTGGAGGAGAAAACGTGTATGTCAATGAGCTGACCCGCGCCCTCTCTCGGTTTGGATGGACCATTGATATTTTTACAAGATGGTCGTATCCGCAGACGGCCCAGATAGCAAAGCTTGCTGAAAACGTCCGGGTCATCAGGCTGCGGGCAGGACCTGTTGAATTTATATCCAAAGACAAGCTGTTTCCCTACATGCCAATCTATGTTGACAGCTTTCTTGCATTTAAGGCAAAAAACAAGTTAGAGTATCTGCTTCTTCACGGGAATTACTATTTTTCCGCGTGGGCTGCAGTAAAACTTGGGAAGATGTTGCATATCCCCGTGGTGACAACCTTCCATTCACTTGGTGTTGTAAAGCACATGGCACTGAATTCCAAAGATCCGTCTCCGAAGGATAGGATAAATTTGGAAACTGAAGTGATGCAGGGGGTGGATAGGATTATTGCCACGTGTCCGCCGATGAAGGAAGAAATCCAAACATTTTACAACATAAACCCGAAAAAGATTGCCGTTATCCCGGGAGGCGTGAATTTGAAACGGTTTACTGCACTTTCGCAACTACTTGCCAGGAGAGTGTTAAATATAAATCCCAACCGTATGATTGTGCTGTATGTTGGCAGGATTGAACGGAGAAAAGGATTAGATACGCTACTTTACGCCATGTCGGATGTAGTAAAGCACATGCCAGAGAAACGAAAAGTGCTTCGTTTGTATATAACAGGTGGACAAAAAAGGCATAAATGGAAAACGCAGGGGGATATTGTTGAGAAGATTGAACGGGACCGACTGATTGGGATTGTGGACGCACTAGGAATAAAAGATATTGTTCGGTTTGTCGGCGGTGTGGACCGGGAGAATCTTCCATATTACTATTCAGCCGCAGACATGACGGTCGTTCCCTCGTTTTATGAACCGTTCGGGCTTGTTCCGCTTGAATCAATGGCCTGCGGTACAGCAGTCATTGCATCAAAAGTAGGCGGACTCCAGTGGACCATTCGAGACGGAAGGACCGGATATCTTGTTTCCGCCCGTAATCATGGAGCATTTGCAGAAAAGATTCAATACTTGTTTACGCATTCAACAACGCGTAAACACATGCGGGAAAACGGACTTGACCGGGTGCGACGGATGTTTGGATGGGACGCTGTTGCGTCACAAATGTCGCTTCTGTACTACGATGTCATCATTGATAACTACTACCGTCAGTTGTTTGGGAAACCATCAGGGAACGGACATGGGGTAAATGACAAAGTGTTACTCGGAGAATCTGGTCTGCGATAGCAATTTTAGGTAAAGTAAGCTAAAATACAGAAATTATGGCAACACCTTTCCACGAACATAAACTTTGGCAGGACGCATATGTTGCACTTATGGATATCCATGAGGCATTTGATAGCCAAAAGTCTGGTGATGACGGAGAAATCGTGGAACAGGTCCTTGATAGCGCGACAAACCTTGCTGCTAAAATTGCAGATGGATTATCTCGTTTGGATCGCAGGTTTGGTAGAAACATTCTTCTTGATGCCATCGGCATGGTTGCAATTGTTCGCACCCATTTGGCTGTTTGTTGGGGCAGAGGACTTGTGGGAGACGATACATTCCGGACGCTTGACGGGAAATATGACGCTTTAGCTGTTGCACTTCAGAATATCCGCTAATCTACTCATGGATGAGAGATTTCCCTCTTGACCAACATCTATTTATCCCCGAAACTAATGACATGGATATTATTCCTGGTATTGGAGAGTTGGACCCCAAAGAGCTTGCGGAGAAGATTGCGCTTGTACTTCCATACACTGATTGGATACAGCTAGATGTTGCCGATGATACCTTGGTTGCAAGCCGGACGTTTATGGATATCGTAACCCTTGGGAATATCCTCAAGCCGCTTCAGACACTTGGTAAACACGCAGAAGCACATTTATTGGTTGCTGACCCTGGACAGTTTGTAAAACTTGTCAGTCAAGCAGGATTTGCGAGGGTAACTGCACAGGTTGAGTGTAATGATCCCAGGGAGTTTTTGGCTGAAGCCAGGAGTTTTGAAATGGAAGTGGGAATGGGCATTGGCGCTGATACGGAAATTGAGGTCCTTGAGCCATATTTAGAGGAACTGGATTATGTGGTTGTTATGACAGGAGAACTGGACAGCACGAAACATATTTTCCAACCGGAAGCAGTCGAGAAAATTAAAACCATCCACAGGAATCTCCCGGATCTGCCAATAGTTGCAGAAGTGGGGATAACGCCCGAAACAATTAAACTCGTCCGTGATGCGGGCGCCTCACGCGCTATCGTGGGAAGCTATATTTTTTCTGGGGGACAGGGAATACCCGATGCAATTGAAGCGCTTCACTAATCTTCTTTTTGTTCTCCATGGCACCCTTTTATATGGTGTGGCAGGAGTGTGCCGTCCTGAAACAACGATCCGAAACATCCACAGCTCAGTTCAATTTCTGTTGGTAGTTCATGTTGGTTGATTGATTTGATTTCTTTGCGATTTTTTGGACTTACTGCATTTCCGAATGGAATTGTTTGTGGCTTTTTGTTTTTCCAAGGCCATTCAGGATAAACGACTTCTTGCCAATATCTATTGGTTTCAGGGGTGTTTGGACTAGCTTCTTGTTTTTTGTCAGGTGACATACTACGTATATAGTATACCTTGTGTTGTCCAATTATTCAGAAATGCGTGTTCCTGATTGAGCTACCTGTGTATTTGAAATAATCTCAAGTGCGTGTGAAGTGCCGATTCTGGTGACTCCTCCGTTGATGAAATCTATTGCCTCCTGGTATGTGTCGACTCCTCCAGCTACCTTTATTTTCATATCAGGCCCAACAACTTCTTTAATGATGGCTAGGTCTTCAAGGGTTGCGCCTTTTGGACCCATGCCGGTTGCGAATTTGACGTAATCAGCGCCGCTATCTTTGATAAGCCGTGCCCCGAGCTTGATTTGGTCTTCGTTCATATATCCGGTTTCCAGGATAAATTTGACGATAGTGACTGCGTTGGTTTGACGGACAGCACGAACGATTTGTACCATTTCCTCAAGATAGGATGTCCCTTTGGAGTCGCTTATGAGTGTTGCAGTATTAGGGACAATATCCAGTTCATCAGCGCCATCCTCAATTGCCCTCATTGCGGAGGCTATTTTGATATCCATTCGGTCTTGACCAAGAGGAAATGATATTGCTGTCCCTACAGTGCTGGATTTGCCAAGGAGTTTTTTTGCACGCGCAACATGGATGGGGTTGACGAATGCCGCATGGAACCCGTGTGTGACAACATGACCACACAGTGTCTCAATGTCATGGCTGGTTGCGTTGGGGTGGTGATTGGCAAAGTCGAGGTGGCGGGCAAGTTCGTGGATATCCATATACTTCTATCCTAGCAGAAATGAAATACCATGCAAAGTCGGTTATAATTGGCAATATGCGGTTTTTTCATATTATTGTTGGAGGGACATTCGACCATCTACATGACGGACATACGACCTTGCTTTCCCGCGCATTTACCGAAGCGGATGAGGTTACTATTGGACTGACAAGTGATGTATATGTTCAACGATATAAATCCAAAACAGCACGTATTGATGAGGAAAATATTTCAGGGGTTGTTTGTCCGTGCATTTCAATTCCGAAAATTCAATCTTTTCAAACAAGAAAAAAGCAACTTGTTTCTTGGTTGAGAGAGAACAAGGTTTTTCCCCGAACAACTATTGTCTCCATTGATGATGCGTTTGGTCCGTCTGTATTTGATTTCGGGTATGATGCCATTGTTGTTTCTCGTGAAACAAGAATTGTTGCGAAGAACATAAATATTATTCGTACAAAAAATGGACTTCCACCCCTCACAATTATTGTGGTTTTGATGGTTGAGGCTGAAGATACGCAAGTAATTTCATCAACTCGGATCAGAAAGGGTGAAATTAATCGTGAAGGAAAGCTTGTTCTTCCGCAATCATTGAGAAAGACATTAACCCAACCCATTGGGACTATTATTCCAGATAAAGCACCAATTCCGATGACTCCAAAAAACAGGTATATTATTTCCGTTGGAGATACGACAACTGAAACACTTGTATCTCAAGGGTATATCCCAACGCTTGCGATTATTGATTTTCAGGCACATCGGGAAGCCTTTGATTGGGAGAAGTCATTGTGGAATCAGCTTATTGTCAAGCGGTCCATTCGATATTTTACCAGCGGTCCAGGTTTTATTTCCAAACAAGTTATGGACGCAATTCACAATTGGACAAAGAGTCCAATTCAGACACTTTTTGTTATAGCTGGAGAAGAGGACTTACTAGTGTTACCGGTAATTCTTTATGCGCCACTCGGCACAATCATATATTACGGCCAGCCAAAAAAAGGAATCATTCAAGTAGAGGTGACTGGTCAAATGAAAAGAAAAGTCAGAGCAATACTTTCCCAGTTTATTTGAGTTCAAAGATAACCGTGACTGTTTTTTGGACCGTTGCTGTTCCTGCCTCTGCGCCTCCGCCTCCGCCGCCATTAGACAGGTAGATAGGCATACCTTGCGCGACATTCGCGCCTTCAGAGATAGCGATAATCTCTCCAAGCTTTTTGTTTGCGCCTTTGGCTACAAGCTCTGCTTTTTTTCTTGCATTTGCAATTGCCTCACCAAGGAGACTGTTTTCAATATCCGTTGTCTCGTCCATGGAAAATTGTGGTCCATTGATGTTTGTTGCGCCTGCCCGGGACAGTGTATCAGTAAGTGTGCCAGCCCTTGTGACATCCCGCAGGATAAACGATGCGGAATTACTGACATTCCATTGTCCTGGACGTGTTTTTTGACGGTTGTCTTCGTAATATTGTTCCTGATTTTGGTAGACACTGATGTATTGGGTTTTAATATCTTCTGTTTTTATGCCGAATGCTTTTGCAGCTTCAACAATGGCATTTATTTTACTATTTACTTCATTGGTTGCATCCTGCTTATTGTCTTTGGTGGACGAAACCCCTGCAGTAAATGTCGCGATTTGATTTTGTTGTTTGCTTACAGCTTGGCCGGTTATGGTTATTGTTCTTGCCGGTTGTGTCGCTATGGTGCCCCATTTTATGGTATTCCACGGGAGGAAAAAACAACTTATTAGGAATAGGACCAGGGAAATAACAATCCATGATCCGTGCATGAGTTTTTCGTTCATAGGAATACTCCTTTGTTTAAAGGGTAATGTATGACAGATAGGGTTGTCAATCGGAATAGAGACTTGATACCAATTGGGAGATAGGTGATACTAACTATATGGCAAAATATGTTCCGGACATTGGATCACATAGGTGGGTCATAATTTCCCCTTCACGAAGCAGTCGTCCTGATGAGAGTGTGAAATCAGACATTGGGAAGTCAGTGCCATCTTCAACCTGTCCGTTTTGTGTAGGAAATGAAGCAGTGACACCGCCTGAGGTATACCGAATAGGAGAGGGTGAGAAAGATAAACCCGGATGGGCAGTACGGGTTGTTCCAAATAAATTCACGATTACGGATATTCATGAGGTGATTATCCACAGTCCTGATGATGAACATGACATAGACATGTTGCCTTTGGAGCAGGTAACAAAGGTACTAACTGCATATCGTGATAGGTATCGTGCGCATGAAAATGATGGCCAAGTCCTTATTTTCTGCAATCACGGATTTCATGCAGGAGCATCTCTGAAGCATCCGCATAGCCAACTTGTTGTTGTGCCGAGCCAAATCAATCTCGATGCAGTTTCAATCGAGCCGTTCCAGAATATAGTTGAAGAAAATACGTATTTTTTGACCTATTGCCCGGATTTTTCCCAGTGGCCGCTTGAGGTATGGATTGCGCCAAAAATAGCAGGGTCGAAGTTTGGAGACGTGACAGATGCGGAACTTCCTGATCTGGGGGAAGTTCTGCAGCGGGCACTCAAAAAAATTAGCATCCTTCTTAAATCCCCGGATGTGCCACTGAAACAGGCAAATGAACCGTTTGTGTTTAATTACTATATTTATCACGGGGTGAACTGGTTTATCCGGATTATCCCGCGTGCTATCCACAGGGCTGGATTTGAGCTCGGGACGGGATTAAACGTCAATGTGATTGACCCAACAGATGCCGCAAAACTGCTTCGAGAAGTGGAGATCTAATATTCTTATTTTTTCGGTTCAGGTCTGATAGATGGCCCTTTGTGCCGCGTGTTAATGACGAGACTATGGTAATGAACTGGAATTTCAGTTTTCATCGGAATGATACATTCATTGCCGTTCACTAAAATAACAACATCGCCATTCCAATTCGGATTATGCTGTGCCTCGATGATTCCTTGTCCAGTGGTCCATGAAGCTGTTGGATTATCGCTTTCATCAATGACAGCAATAGTAGTATCTGTTGCATTATCCGGAGTGATATATGTCCCATTATTTTGTACAGTAATTTCTGCTTTTGTCATAGATAACTCCTTTAGACCTGCCCTTTTTGTTGGAGTCCGAGTAGCCACATGACTGCTTCCTTTTTATATCGCCTGTCGCCGCGGGAATTAATTCTGATTGCGGGAAGTTTACCCCGTTTTCCCCAACGCTTGATAGTGAGGGGAGACACGCGGAGGATTTTTGCAACCTCTTTGACTGTTAGTAAATCTGGCCATTCATCACCCATTGCCATATAACTCCTTTTTTGGGGCAAGAAAAAAATGTATCGTTTATAGTCAAACAATATCATGTGATGTCGGACATTGTCAATGGAGAAAAAATAATTGTGGATAAGTTTGTATAGAAAAAATATTTTACGACGTGTTGTATGGTATACTATGGGTTCGTTGTATTTTATACTGTATTTTTTATACTGTATTATTGATGACTCCGGAAACATTCATATCAAGGAAGGAGAATTGTCCGTGTGTTGAACACGTGTTTGTGGTACCTGTTACCCCCATTTTGCTTTCTGAATTGGATACCATTCTTCGTTTAGGTAATTTTTCCAATACCCCGCTTGTGCAGATGCTGCTTGTTGAGGAGCAAGATGAGCATGGTAAACCAAGTGTCGTGTTTCTCAGTGGACCTCCGAAAAATACGGACGAAAACCCATTTGATACTGCCATTCGAATCATGGGCAAAGAGACATCAATGATATCCATGTCAACTCAGTTGTGGAAGGAAAGACTAATACATGAGGCGCATGGAGGACCGATTCAGGTGCTGGCAATCCCTGTTCGTGAGCATCAGTTTTTCGGCATGCACGGGTTAAAAAAAGGTGATCATGCGACAAAAAGAACATTGGTACGGAAGGATGTAGAACACCTTCCTATTGAAGGATTGCGTGATGATCTTTCTCATCAGGTTCAGGAAATAGAGGATGAGATTCGTCGTGGCATACTGTCCTCAATTAACCGGTTGAGACTGTACAGCTGGAAAGAGCAGGCGAAATCATTACTTCATTGTTCAAACCATGAGATCCGCATCGGATATATCTCAAGCCAGATGCATTTTTCCCTTATGGACGAGCGGATTCGTGAAACACAAGGAGGGTTTTCTCCTCCACCGTCAGCGGATTTTTACAAGCTCCTTCCGTTTATTGTTACAGTTCCAGCAGATCATTTGGGGGAACTTCTCATGGCGACTCCGACGCGGGAAGTGCTCCATGTAGTTAATCAGTTTAAACGTGCGCTGAAACACACAATGAACACCTATGATGGAATGCTTCCGTGGCAAACTGCGTTTCAGAATCTTCTCATGGAAGTCAATGCGCTTCCACTTTATGATCGCATGAAAAAGTGGAAGACAATAAATGAAGTATTTTGTAGGGAGTGCGAAAAGGCCTTTCAAATTGACGCACTTGCACTTCATGATGCCTATAATGCTGCTCAAAACATGGGGGAATACTTCAATGACCAGATGCACTATGGGGAACCGACGTTCCAGCAGTACAACAGGTCAAATGAAGTGACAAATGCAAGTTTGCTGACGCTTGCAACATATATGATGGGGTATCACCCGAATAAGGCTTTTGATCCATCTGAAGCTTCAAAAACAAACCAGCTCATGCGGTTTGAAGCAGGATCGGTTCTTACGGATTTTTCTATAGCAACCAAAGTGCCACGTCAAGACAACGATTTTATTCAAGGGGTCATTGATACCGTGTTTCCCGATGAGCCGGTTATGCAGGTCGAGGTGCTTCCAGGAGAGATTCCCCATACTGTCCTTGAGCGTTCCATTTATGTTCCGTATTACGGTACAGTACGCCTTCTTATTGATGAGCGGCCAGAAAAGAAAACAGAGCGGAACGTTATTAAGATGCTTCAAAATACATCAGGAGACATTCGGGATAAATATTCCATTAATTTTGTGGTTGGCGATGACACGCCATATCTTCGGGAATATGGAAATACGATAGATAATCATATTAGTCTTATGAATGCCGTTGAGAAACGGTTATATGATGAAATACAAGCAAATCTCCCAGAAATGTGGCAGATGAATGTACGGGACGGATCCATGTTTCGTGCGTATGAAAATATTATCTACCCACTCCATGCGGTACCAAATGAAGCAATTGTTGCCAAAGCAAGGCCAGGGTCTATAGGCGAGCGGATTGTAAGACGGCATACTGTTGTTGAAATTACAGATGCAGAAGGTCAGAAGCAATACTGTGAATTTAATTTTTATCCGTTTGAACGGCTTTCAGGGCCAACAGTGCCCAAGCGGATAGAGGAGTATGGACTATTGGGATTTTTTGAAAAGGTTGCAGACAATGCAAATGGACAATATGCGTATCATCGGCTGAAAGTCCGTAAGCACCCAACAGAGGCTTCTATTGTTGGATTGAAATATCCATGGGAATTGTATCATCGATAGCAGCATTTTTTCTGACAGACTCTTGACAAAATAACAACGATATGGTATATTATAGATGATTACAACGCCTTGATTCTTACAAAAAGAATATTTATTACCGGCCAATCAGAGGGCCGGTTTTTTTGTGGAAATCGTAGGAATTTACGTGTTGTGCACCCCACAATACGTACCTGTCTACGATGATATCTAACGGTATTTATTGCAAATACAGTGTTGGATATGGTCGGGCTCTTTAACAATTGGAACTTCCCTATGGAGGGGTGCGTCGGGCGAAGAAATACGTTCTTCTTCTGACGCACTCTTTCTGGGGAAGAGATGCAGGAAAATACTATGCCTATTGCGCAACCTGTTTGTATGTTGGGCTTTGCCCTGTTGGTCGGACTGGTCGTTGTTTTGACTGCTCCGAAATGGACCAAGACCGTCGTTTCCGTCTACCGGAAGTTAAAGACTGCCGCAAAAAAGGGCAACGACACCTTGGATCGTGGTTTAAAGTGACCTAAGGAAGTGTCACTATGAATAGTAAAAATTACACCCTGCTCGTAATCGTTTGCGTTGTGATTATCGTCGTTTTAGCCCTTGGGGCAATGTTTCTTCGACGTGTATCACCCGGTAATGTCGGCGTTTTGATTGATTGGGGACAAGGCACTGTGTCTGATAAACCAGTGATTACTCCAGTTATGCCCGGACGCTTCATTATCGTTTACCCACTGCAGTCACTTGCCATGTATCCCATGAGCCTCCAGTCTCTCACAATGGTTCGATCTGAAGATGAGGGACAGGGCACTGGGGACGACTCTGTTGACTGCAAAGACATGACCGGTATCAAAGTCAATGTGGACATCACGGTTCTTTGGAAAGTGATGCCAGAACAAATCGGTCAGTTATTCTTAAACTATCCAAACCGGGACATCAGGCAAATATCTGATGAGATGGTCCGGCGTATAGCCAGGCAATCCGTTGCCGATGCGTGCGGCCAATACGGCTTCATTGACATAGCGGGAGTGAAACGACTCGAGTTTTCTATGAAAGTCGCGGAACTTCTTCAGCCGGCCCTTGCGGATAACTTCATCGAAATGAGCGATGTCTCAATTGGTGAAGTATACCTCCTCCCGGAACAGCAACAAGCCATCACAAATAAATCTATTGCTGAACAACAGGCGCTTCAAGCACAATTCCTGTTGGAACAACGAAAGTCAGAAGCAGAAGCGGCAATAGCTGAGGCACAAGGTACGAAGCAAGTACAGATTTTACAAGCTGAAGGCCAAGCTGAGGCGATCCGTATTGTGATGGAACAGTTAGGTGGGCAGACAGATTTCTATATCCAGTATAAATATCTGGAACAATGGAACGGCGTAGTTCCCTATGTCCTTGTGACATCTGATGGGCAAGAATTTCCGCTCATTACGTCCCTTCCGGATGGTCTGATTCCCACTCCCACTGCCATGCCGTAACACGCGTGTGTAGACATTAATCTTGTTGGGTACCCCAGATACCCAACAAACTGCATCATTCCAATTTTTCGCCTGAATCAGTTGATTCAATTACACTCTTTTGTGTATTTGATAGATTCAGGCATTTCTCAGTTTCGATTACGTAGTCGGAACTGTGGTTTTATACCAAAAAATCCCCCGGAAAGGGGGATTTTTTGGTATATACTCTTGTTTTTAGAATTACTTCAGTTCCACTTTTGCTCCAGCTGCTTCGAGTTTTTTCTTTGCTTCCTCAGCTGCTGATTTATTCAGTCCCGTAAGAACTTCTTTCGGTGCTGAATCAACAAGTCCTTTTGCTTCGGTAAGGCCAAGAGTTGGAACGAGTTCACGGACTGCTTTAATAACAGCAATCTTTGTTGCGCCAGCTTCAGCTATAACAACATTAAATACTGTTTGCTCTTCCTTTGCTTCTCCTGCTTCAGCTGGTGCTGCAGCTCCTGCAACTGCGACAGGTGCTGCTGACACGCCGAATTTTTCTTCGAGTGCTTTTACAAGGTCGGATAGTTCAAGAACGGTCATTCCTTCAACTGCCGACAAGATTTCATCTTTTGTTAGTTTTGCCATAATATCTTGTCACCACCTTTCGACAAATAGTATAACTGTTAGTTATTACTTTTCTGATCTTTTATACGAGATATTGCCCAAACGAATTTGTTTATGTTCCAGGATAGGGCATGATGTAGCCCTTGAACTGGTGCCATAAGTTGGCCAGCTAGTTGTCCAAGAAGGATTTGCTTTCCTGGCACTTTAGAGAGCCGAGTGATATCATTTTCAGTGAGAATAGTTGCCCCAAGAAGCCCAGATTTGGTTTTTCCAACACTCGCTGCTTTGAAAAATTTCAGGAGTTCCTTAAGCCCTGTTACTTCATCTTCGTATGAAAAAAGTGTTCCGGTTGCGTTCTTAAGAAGCGGCTTGACTGCGTCTCCTTGAGTGCCGAATGCCCGTTCCAGGAGCTTATTTTTAGTAACCATGAATTCAGATCCAGCTTCCTTGAGTTTTTTTCGGAGTGTTTCGAGTTGCTTATGTTTAAGTCCGACATAGTCAACAAACACAATGGATTTCGCCCGTGCGATTTTATCCGTCATTTCCTTTACTGCTTCGATTTTTTTGGTAGTTGCCATAGGTTACTCCTTCATAAAAAATCCCGCCTAAAGCGGGAAAATACGTAACACCGTGTTACTTTTGTTCCTTCGGTGGGTAGTAATTATCAGCTTTGTCGCTGGCCCACGGTCTTTAGGATATGGGTTAGTATACCGTGTTTCCGATGGAAAAACAAGTGGGCTATTGATTCGTGTTTTGGAGCTTTTTCCTCATGGTCGCAAAGCGGTTTGCTGATCGCTCTTTTTGTTTCATTTCTTTTGTGGCTTTGATGATATCCTGCCGAATTTGTTCTATGGCAACTGCTCGTTGTATCTCATCCTCTGTTTTCTTTGCAGGAACTGTGATTGCGTCTTGGGTTTGTTGGGGAGGCGCTCCTTCAATAATACTGACAGCTATTTTTTTTACAAGTTCAGGGGTTACAGCTGCGACTGTTTCTTTTTGAGGCTCTTTTACGCCGTGTTCTTTGATGACATCGCGAACTAAATGTTTTGCAGCCTGCTGTAGTTGGCTTTTTTCAATTGCCTGTTCTCCACCATAGGGAAGCGGTTTTATTGGAGTTTCGTTTGATTCGCCAGACATATGCGTATAGAAAATGGATTACTGTGAGTATAAGGTACTACCGTAGGAGTGTAAAGCAAGAAAGATTGTGTTATTGACCACTGAGCCGATTAAGTAGCTTTATCCGTTTTTTCGTTGCACCCAATAGTTTCTGTTCTTCCAGTTTTTTTGCTTCAGTTGCAGCATCGATCAAAATTTTATTACTGTTTTCAATTCGCCTTCTTGCATTGGCCACTCCAATAGCTGCTGTAATTGGTGAAGTGCTTTTAAATAATTCTGATCCAGAGTCTACTCCCATATATATAATACAGTTAGTATGAAAGAAATTAGAAGAGATTGCAAGATTAGAGTTGAACTTTTATACCCGGTCCCATAGTGGAAGAGAGGGTGATCCGTGCGATCTTTCCGCGGCCGATTGAAGCCATTACTGCTTCGACGTTTTCTTTAATTTGTTTGTCCTCAAATGACACCTTGCCGATAGACATATGAATTAAGGGATTTTCCGGTTCTGTCTTGAAATTGACTTGTCCATGAGAGAGTTCCTTGACGCGTTTATCAACATCTGTTGTGACGGTTCCTGTTTTTGGATTCGGCATAAGGCCTTTAGGTCCCAAAATGCGTGCGACTTTTGCAAGTTTTGGCATCATGGATGGGTGTGCAACCAAAACATCAAAGTTAATTTTCCCGGCTGTCACTTCTGCAATGATAGCATCATCAGCCACAAGGACCCGGACCTGTTTTCCTGTCCCATGGGGTAGGGTGACACTGCCTCTGTAGTCTGTTTTGTCGCCTATGGTTGCGGGATTAAGAGCTATGTGGAGTTCCACGGTTCCATCAAATTTTGTGATGCTTGTTTGTTTGACGAGACTCACTGCATCTGTGATGGGGTAGAGTTTCTTTTTATCAACGAGTTTGACAACTTCCTGGTATTTTTTGCCCCGTACTTTTGGCCCTGCTGATTTCTTTTTTTTGGATTCTTTTCCTGCTTCGGTTCCTTTTTCCACTTTCTCAAGAAGTTCCTTGACTTCTGACTTGAGCTCCGTGCCTTCGACCATGGCGGCATTTGCTTTTTTTGCCTTTTTTCCTTCACGCCGGGCTTCTGCCTTTTTCTTTTGTTCTTTTTCCTGTTTTTCGTCACCTAAGGCGACTTTACGTACTTTTCCCATATATTATCCTTCAACTTGAATGCCCATACTGCGGGCGGTTCCTGCAACGGTTTTCATAGCAGCTTCAACACTGGTTGTATTCATATCCGGAAGTTTATCTAAAGCAATCTGTTTGACTTGTTCCTGGGTCAGCTTTCCTGCTGATTCTCGTCCTGCTTTACCGCCAGCTTTGTCTAGCCCAAGTGTTTTTTTAATCATAGCTGCAACAGGTGGGAGTTTCGTGACGAATGTGAATGTCCGGTCTTCAAATACCGTAATAACTGCCGGAATGATCTGGCCTTTGAGTTTCATGGTTCGCTCGTTGTAGGCCTTCACAAATTCCATGATAGCAATACCATGCTGACCAAGAGCAGGTCCAACCGGTGGAGCTGCGTTTGCCTCTCCGGCTTTCAGGTTTAATTTAATGAGTGTTTTGACCTTCTTTGTTGCCATAGGATTGTGATATATATGAAGAAGATAGGGGAAAACAAAGTGTCTTCGAAATCTTCTTCAGATTTCTCCCTCGATCATATATACTGAACGAAGTGGGTAAAGTATATCAGACTAATTGTTATTCGTAAAGTGGGTAGGTAGAAAGGAGTATGTATGGAAATTGGAAAGGATCCAACGTTAACAAAAAAAATTGGGATTAGTGGAAAGGGCTTTGGTGGTGCAAAAACACCTCTAGAAAAGATGGGTGAGGCAATTGAGAATGTTGTACCTGGGGGGTCAAAGACACCCGGATTATTACAGGTATTAATAGAAGGCCAATCAAAGCCTGAACCAATAAAACAAGAGGAAAAGAAATAGCTTCAAAATAGCCTATAGGCTTGACAAATCCTTGACAATGGCCTATAATATGCTTCTTGTGATGTAACCTGCCGGAAGCATGAAAAGCACCGACAGCGGTGCTTTTTTCTTGAATCCAGGGCCATCACAGCTCTTTAAAAACCAGGTAGGAAAATACATTCTCCTTTTTCGTGCGCGTATCAGTGTGTGAGGAAGCACTTTGCTCATGTTCGGATACGTGTACGACGTTGCGTATTAATTATATGTAAGAATAAAAAAAAGGAGAATTTCAAATGAATAAGGTAATTTTAGTGTGCGTTGCTTTTGTTTTGTTGGTTTTACCCCTCTCTGCTTGTGGGCCCGGTGATTTTGATAATGAAGGAATTAATAATGATGTTCAATTATATGTTCCTTCAACATCGAATGATCCCGGATATGGCGTTGAAACTGAGGCTGAGGCTGTTAATACCTCAAACATGGGGGAGAATGCAATTATGAACAACTTAAAAAATGGAACGCCGCAAGACTGCAACCTGGTACCGGTCTGGATGTCTTATCCAGGTTGCGATTGATTTTTGTTTGTTTTTTTGGAATGCCAGTTTTGATGGATAGATTGGGTGATTCACACTCTTTCTCTTTTTTCCCTATTTTCTCTACCTGGCTTTCTTTTGGATATAACAAAAACTATCTGTTGTATCTAGGAGAAAGAATAATCTTTACAACTTCGCTACCTGGAGGAAGTCGAGTTCCACAGGAGTTTCCCTGCCGAAGATGGAAACAAGAACCTTAATTTTTCCTTTTTCCTCATCTAGCGAATCAATGGATCCCAGGAAATCTGCAAACGGACCATCTGTTATCTTAACTGCTTCACCGACTGAGAAACTGGTCTTGTATTTCGGTGCTTCCATCTGCATGAATTTCATGATGGCCGTTACCTCGAGTGCGGATATCGGGGTTGGTTTGTCTCCTGTTCCCACAAATGCCGTGACGCCTTGGGTTGTTCTGACTGCAAGCCATGAGATGTCATCAAGGATCATGCGGACCAGAATATATCCCGGGAATATCTTTTCTTTCTGTTCTTCTTTTTTACCGTGTTTGACGGTCACGATATTTCTGGTTGGGACGATAATGTCGAAGATCTTGTCTGAGAGCTTCATGGTGTCAATTCTCTGTTTGAGGTTCGTTGCTACTTTGTTTTCGTGTCCTGAGTAGGTGTGGACAACATACCATTTAGCGATTTCTGGGACATCTGTCCTTATAGTGACTTGTGGTTCATCTTTGGTGATGTCTATTTTTTTAGATTCTAGTTTTTTCTTTTGTGGAGTAACCACGGGTTCTGGTTGTTTTGTGGGTTCTGGTGTTGGTTGTTCTTGTTTTACTTCAGGTACTATTGCTTCAGTTGGTTTGGTTACTGGTGTATCGTCCATAATTATCTCCTAAATAATAGTGCTGACAAACGTAAAAATACTGTGTCTAATATACCGATAAATGCGCCGACTAATATGGATATGGCAACGACGATGACCGTGAGCTTGATAGTCTCTTCGCGGGTCGGCCAGGTCGTTTTTTTCAGTTCTCCAATCACTTCACGTACAAATTTCATTGGTGAGGCGATAGCAGGAACCTTTGGCGTATCCATAAATTTGGCCTAACTAAAAACCCCTCCCGGGGTTACCTGGATATAGTAGCAAATATTCATGAGATTGTAAAGATGGTTGTTATTTATCAAAGATACTTCCACCTGGCACCTTTGATTCACAGTCTTTCCGAAACAGCTCTGATGTTGCGCCAGTTGGTGCACATCCGGCGCCAACCCCGCCTCTGTTTACGACCTCTTGATAGGAGCCTCTGATGTTACTTGGGAAACAACGGTTGTCATTGGCTGCATTGATGTAGAACGTCGTGCATCCGATTTTGCTTCCGCTTGCATTTGCAGCTCCTCCGTACGAGCAGAGGAAATCATAGGTGGAATTTCGTGGAACATAATTTGCCAAACATGCAATCTGTCCGCAGACCGATGGATCAGCTGTACCGCTTTTTCCAAAATCATACACACAGCCCATTTGTGCTCCAGGTAAGCCTCCTGCTGCGGTTTCTTCAATCCAGAGTGCTACAAGAAACGCAGGGTTCCACCCTGCCTTAATGGCATAGGTTTCTATGGTTTCGTAATATTTAAGCACGTTTGCACGGGCTGTATTTGCCTCTGGCCGTCCGTTTATCCATTGGGCCGCAAAGTCAGCAACTGCGGATATATTGGATATTTTGCATCCGGTGTTGTGCATGGGGATACTAAATCCAAGCGTTGCATCGTTACTTGTTCCGAAACCGCTGTATTTTGCTGGATCAAACGTCATATTTTTAAGCATTTCCTCACAATCTTCACTCGGTGCACTCGCTGTGACAAATCCACCACATTTTCCCGTTAACCCCATTTTTGCTTGTTGTTGTGGAGGAAGAAGAGAGCATTTGATGAGGTCAGCAGCATTTTCCATTTGTTTTGTTTCGTAGTTATTTGTCCCTGTAAAGTTTTGCTGTTGTCCGTTTGGGGGTTCGCCTTTTGTCGTGTCCATAAATATCTGTCGGAATCCATCAGCTATTCCACCGGAATTTTTTGTTTTTTCCTCTTCTTTCGGATTTCCGATATATGCAAGATCAACATTTTTTGTGGTGCATTGGTTGAACAGACAAGAGATTCTTTCACCTTCTGGAAACTGTTGCTTGGAAGCAAGTGTACTGGATACAGTAAATTTTTGCAGTGCTTGCTGTATCCAATCACCAAGGTTAAATCCCTGTGCCATGGGTACTTCTGTTGGATTCTGGGTTGTCCCCAGACCCTCTATATCACATGGTGGGGGGGTTGGGTTTACTTCATATGATGGGCCGTCGAGATTGTATACGCCGCCAACGAGGGATTCTGAATTCCGTGCGGTATACATGGTTAATTGTTCTGTTGAAGTGATGAGATCCGGAATATATCCAACGAGTGATGTTTTGTACACCTGCCCGACCTGATTGTATTGTATGTTGAGCGCAGGGATGCTGATGCAGCGTTGTGCTTGTCCTGAAATATACAGATTGTCTGAATGTTCTTTGACTTTATCTTGTATTTGCTTTGCTCCCATGAATCTGGTTGTTTGTGTAAGCCAGCTTGCAATACCCTCGAGTTTCGGAATTTTGAAGTTCGTCATATTTGGGTTTAACGCATCGACACCTCCCTCATATTTTGGTGTTGGCTCCGCGTTCTCTTGGGCATCAGATGAGCTTTTGATTGTTTGGTTGATGACGCTATTGGGGATTTGTATTGCACCTCCCGGAAGTACGATAGATGGAGGAGTGGGAGTTGGAGTTGCAGCACGGATTGGATTTGTGAAAAAGGAGATCCAAACACCAATACAAATAAAGACGATGCCTCGTTTCCAGTTCATATGCCTTTTCATGATAACAAATTGACAGGTGGATTGCACGGTAGGTACAATTGAGAAGTCCCAATAAAAGGAGGCCTATGGAAAAGAAAAAACGCATCCGAAAAGCAGTCATCCCCGCAGCTGGATTTGGCACGCGGTTTCTTCCACAAACCAAAGCAATGCCTAAGGAAATGCTTCCGATTGTTGATAAGCCAGTTATTCAGTATGTTGTTGAGGAACTTGTGGCGTCAGGGATAACGGAGATTGTCATTGTGACTGGGTGGCATAAACGGGCCATTGAAGACCATTTTGATTACCCCAACGAACTCATCCAGACCCTCAGGGATCAGAAAAAGGAACATCTTATAGAGGAAGTGAAACGGACAGCAGAGCTTGCGAATTTCGTATACATCAGGCAGAAAGGCCCGTACGGAAATGGCACACCAGTTCTTTGTGCCAAAGATGTCATTGGTGATGAACCGTTTGTAGCAATTTGGGGTGATGAGTTTATCTACGCAACTCCTCCACGCGCCAAACAATGTATTGAAGTATTTGAAAAATACGGCGATCCGGTGATCTCAGCTATACGGGTTGATAAAAAGGATGTATCCCGGTACGGAATTGTAGATGTGACGGAAGTGGAACCTGGGATCGGGCAGATTAAAACAATGATTGAAAAGCCGAGTATTGAGGAAGCGCCATCAAATCTTGCAGCGCACGGGTGTTACGTACTCACGCCTGATATTTTTCCAATTCTTGAACATTTGGGACCTGGAAAAGGCGGAGAGGTGTGGCTTGTGGATGCAATTAAAGAACTCATGAAATCACGGCCAGTATATGCGTGTGAAGTAAAGAATGCAAAATATTACGATACAGGAAACAAGCTTGAATATCTGAAAACCGTTGTTGAGTTTGCGCTCAATCATAAGGATTTAAACGGAGATTTCCGTGAGTACTTGAAATCATTGAAACTGTAATTATGAATCAAGCCATCGCGCGCGTTCGTGGCCTTGGATATATATTCTGGCATGCACGGCACATGCTCTATCATCTGTTATTAGGGTCAGCATGGATGTGGGTGGTTCGGGATCAGTTCAATATTTATTCTCCCACACTATTACTCATTGCACTTTTTGGCTCTGTGTTTCCTGATTTTGAACACTTTCTCTTTTTTTTCACCTACGGGCGGGGAGATGCGTATACCAAACAGATAAAAGCATATATCAGAGACGGTGATTGGCGTGTCATGGCGAGGTTTATTGAACAAGGCCATAAATACAATACGCAGCTTCGGCTTCACAACGTCTACATGATTCTGGTTTGTTTTTTCGTGACTCTTCTGTGTTTTTCAGTGCAGTATTATGTCGGGGCGGTATTTGTCGGAGCAATGATTACCCATTATCTTTTTGATATTCTTGATGACCTTGCGACCATCGGAAAATTGAATACCAATTGGTTCCGGTTTGGAAGAGGGGAGAAAAAAAATAACCCCTCGTTATGGAAAAAGCTTGACAGGTCTATTGACCGTTAGTGTTACTCTAGGTGAAGGAACCGCAATGTTTTCGTTGTTATGTTTTTGACTTTTTCTTGGATGAGCGGTTCACAGTTGCCGGTTATTTGTATTCGAATCATCGGAGCGTAAAAACCTTTGTCAGGAGCGAGTTGTTTTAGTTTATCAAGTCTTCCTTCGTCTGTGATAAGACCAATCATGGTGATATGGTTTGGACCTATGAGGGAAACGTTTGGAAAACATTGGGTTAAAACAATTTCCTTATCAACCATAGAGGGATTGTTTTGAAGTGCGGAATATTCCTTTTGTACCACAGGACATTCTGAGCATTCCGGATAGGATCGGATTTGGTTTTCAATTCTCATTATGTTGGATGATAACATTTGGTAAGAGAATATGTCAAACCTATAGTATGAAATCTTGAATAGAGAGAATTCAAACTTATTACGCTCAAATTTAGCCTTCTAGGTTATTTGTAATATAATACCTGAGATGAAAATAGAAAGATTGACACGCTCACTTTTAAATGGAAAATTTTTGCATTGTCAACCTATTGAAGGTGGACCAATTGTAGAAGCACAGATATTTCCAACTGAAGGAGAACTGACACCAACAAACGTGGTAATTGTATGTGGATCAAGACAAGCACGTAGCAAGTGCGAGTTGAAAATACGTGGTGGTAGTAAAGATGATCACTGTTGGTATTGGAAAGGTGATTCTCTTGGTGAGTACCAAATTATTGGACCGAATATGGATAAAAAATCAGATAGGGGTTGGGATTAGTGGCAAGAATAATACGGTTTGAGCTTCCTTTCATCTGTTAATCTTTTCCGATTTTTAAAGTTGAAAATATTTCTGTGCAGGGTCACGTGGATTCGAACCACGATCAGGGCTTTTGGAGAGCTCTATTCTACCATTGAACTATGACCCTAGTTTATTAGCAAAGCTATTATAAAATGAACGTAATTGTAAGGCAATGTTGTAATCATAATATCGTATTCGAATACAACCTTTATAATCCTTACGAATTCTGTGTTTAGTGCTTAATTTTTTATAGCTTTTGCTAAATTGGGCTTCTGGAATATTGGTTAATTTACTCCAATACTTCCGTATTTCAAAATCTTTATGATAGTTATGAATATGAATAAGAGCACGAAGCTTTTTCTCATCTAATGTAAAGCTCTTTCGTAATAAACATAAAAATGTTCTGACCATTAAAGGATCTGAATTAATGAAGGCAACATAGCTTTTCGCAGACTTCCCTCCTTCTGTCCAAACCAGGAAGGAAGCTAATAATTCAAATATAGACTTATTGAATGAAATATTCTCTAATTTATTTATGCTATCTATATCTATGTCCCTCAGTAGGTTATTTCTTTTTTCTTTTCGAATAAGAACCGTTTTATACTGACCAATAAGTTTATTTTTTTTGAGTTTTTCTATCGTCTTATTTGATAAACGAACGTTTTGTAGCCAAACGGAACTTGTCGATTGCGCAATATGTAAAGTTTTTGCGATAGACTTTATTGACGCACCGTTTCGTCGTAATGATAGAGCTTTTTTTCGTAAAAATATAGAATAGCTCATGTGGTTATATATCCATTCTATGTGGTTCGAGGAATAGATTCAATTACTGCATTAATTCCATTGAGTTGATAACTCCTGAGAATGTAGACCCAAGGCCGGAAAGATAGATGTCCATCGCGGTTTTCGGATTTCTAAATATAAGTGCGTCAAACAATGTCCCGTCTTTCGGGCTTGATGTGTGATACAGTGTGGCAGACATACTCGCAACTTTCAGTGTTTCCATTTTGTCAGCTGGGAGCGCGATGCGTGGGATTTCCTTTTCGCAGGCAAACATAATAACGTTTGTGTCAGCGCTTACAAATGTTGCGGAGTTGGATGCTTCGGCTGTTACGGTTACTCCCGGAGGAAGGGTGAGAGAGATGCCGCAAAGGGAGTTGGTAAATATTGTTTCCTGTGGTTTTTGTGTAGGAATGGGAGTGGGAACAGAGGCGGTGGTTACAGGTTCTTCAGGTGTTGGTTGGAATTTTCGTCCGATATTGACGCCTATTAGAAGTGCCGCAAGAACAGAGAGGATGAGGACCAAGAAAAACGTATTCCGGTGCATACGAAAGGTTGTTGTTAGTCGAGTTTACTTGTTTCTTTGTGTTCGGTATGTTTTTTGCAGTGTTTACAGTATTTGTTGAGTTTGATTTTTTCCGGTGTGTTGATTTTATTCCGCATGGTGACGTAATTGGTTGCTTTACAAACCGTACACACCATTCCGATAAGAAGCCGCTGTTCTTTCTTTGCCATAGTGGTGGTATTATATCGTATTACTCCTGGTACGCCAAGAGGGAACGTATGAATAAAGAACAACTCAAACCACTACTTGGTGAGCGTCCTCGTTGGTTACGGTCACCGGTATGCAGGCTTTCTGAATGGCATTGGGCACAATATTTCCTTGAGTATGTGGCATTTGATGACCACATCATTCCGAAAAAACGTACGGTGTATACTGTACACGATTGCACATACAGTGCGTGGACTGTGACAAAGGACCGTCCACATGGGTTACCGACAAAACTCATGATAGATCCTTTTCCGGGTTTGATTCTAAATACGGAAGATCGTATTATCCGGCCCTTGCTTGCTCAACCAGAATTTGTAACGGATTTTCGAGTACCTCTTCAGTTGACGTTTAAGCGGATGTTTGATGTTACCTCTGAACAGCCTGACTGGTATATCGAGGGAATGACGCGGGCATTTCAGGAGAGCATTTCATTTCAGATTGATGCAGAAGAATTTCGGTCTGTTGTGAAAACATTTGAAAAAGATTTCTACCCAAAAAGATAAACAGTTATTCCAGGAGTTTGTTTCCCACAATTGTCCCTGTTATTTTTGATCCCATGAGTACCCGTCCCTGGTCCGAGTAGTGGATATGATCTCCACTATTGATGTAGGTTAGTTTTCCATTTCCTGAGCTATCTCTACTTGCAGTGTAGGCGTTTGCAAGAGGGATACGTTGACTTGCTGCAAATTTGATAGCAGTTTCAATATACGCTTTGATCGTTGTTGTCCGTGACAGTTTGTCCTCTGGTGAGAATGATATGCCAGGGGCGCCGTCTCCGAAGCAATTGCTATTTGGGGCAATGGTTGCTGCAATGACAATCTTTGTTCCCGGGAGATTGTTCCGGATTAGGTCAACAACATGTGCCAGGTCAAGCCAGTGATGATCAAGCGCACCTTGGTCGTTTCCTGTTGGATTGTAGCCAAAGGATTCAACAACAACGAGATCAGGATTCGTTGACACAAGGGACGGATGGGATGATCCAAGGTAGGTGTATCCATTGGTTATGCGGTTTATTCCGCTATCAATGGGTTCCCCTCCGACGCCGAAATTTTTAATAATAAATGTGGTATTTGGGTAGGTCCCGTGGAGCGCGTTTTTCAGATGCAGTGCCTCAGGGCCCAGGGTATCTGTCATGGAGTCACCAAGAAGAGCAATGGTCATGGTGGATTTTTTTGTTCGACGAACGACAGGTGCAGGTGTTTGGGTAGGTGTTGGGGTTGACGATGATGACGCTTCAAGAACTGATTCTTCCTCTCCGAGGACTTCAGGGAGAGCAAGTTCAGAAAACGAAACAATTGGTTTTGAAGGCTCAACCACAGGCGGCTTGTAGTCGGGAGTAAGCGGTGAGATTATGGATTCAGCAGCAATGACAGTGGCGGCAAAGAGAGAAAGAATATTCATGACCTATTCATCATATCATGAATTTATGGTCGTTTGAGGAGTGTTGCCTTGACGGTTTTGGCTCCGAAGAATTTTTTACAGAACGCTGTTGTTTTTTTGGCGTCATACCATGCGCAGGAAAAAATATTGAGGTAGACGCTTTTTGTATATTCAGAAAAATGCGCGGTTATAGAACTGGTTTCTATGAGTTGCACAAGGGAATATCCTGATGTGATGGGATTGTCATGGCCAAAATGAGGAATGAAGGCGTCCCCATACCGTTTCATATGGATAACATCATCACAAAGTGTGATGACAAACTCTTTTATTTTTTTTCCAGACGATATGGTATCGAGGTTGCATCCGTAGAGATTAAGGATGAGTTCCTGACCAAAATATTTTTCTTCGTTTTTATGTTTTGCATTCAGCATACAGATAACGGTATAAAAATTGGGAACACATGTCAAGAGAGGAATGTGTATGTGAGCCCGGAGCGAGAATCGGACTCGCGACCTACTTCTTACCAAGAAGTCGCTCTACCACTGAGCCATCCGGGCAACAATCTCACTATTGTATCAAAAATACAAGACGCATAGTAGGTGAGTTTTCCAAAAAAAACACGGGATTGCTCCCGTGTTTTTATTATATTTTTATTTGTTACTGTAAAATCATGCTTCCTGCTTTGCAGGCTGCACTGGATTCTGTATCGTCCATGACAGTTGTTTTCATGGTGACAGCCGTTCCTTTTGGAAGCGCCACTGCTTTGGTTGTGCATTGGAATGTCTGTCCACCCCGCTCTGGAGAGCTTGTTAGGACTGCTGGTGCTTTTTCGGTTGCAACCACTTTTCCGTCAACGCTAGCTGTGACTGTGAATGTGCAGTCTACTGTTTTAGCTGTTGACAATGCTGTCCCGTTTGCCGAGAGGTAGTACTCAGGGAATCCGATTTTTGGATTATACCACTGGGTATCACATCCAAGTTGTGTTATCGCTTTCTTTTCCTCAACAATCGGTGTTGCGGTTCCAGCCTGTTGTGCTTTTGGTTTTGGCCAAAGCAGTACTCCGGCAACGATAACGGCGACGATGACAATTGCGCCAATGATATATACGATTGAGGAGTCACCCTCTGTTTGGGTTGTTTGTTCTTTATCCATATATAAATATCATAGGCATATTTTTTCTTCTTTGCAAGGGGGTATTTGCACAAAATTTTCTTTTATTATATGGTATGCTTATTGGTTTTCATTGTTCCTGCCCACAAGATAAAGGAGTGACATGAAGTCAACAGAAAGACATCCACTGTTTCATATACCTGGGGAAGGGGAATTCCCAATATTCAATCTTCGTGCACACACATTCACCTGTTGTCGGGTTGGACAAGGAGTGTTGGATGTTTGCGAAGAAGGAGGATCCGGAAGAAGCTGGACAATTAACGATGGGGCAAGCACACATGACGGAAAAACGTATGGTCATGACATTGAAGCAGTCATCCTGTTTCATAACCGTGCACATAATCATGGGAACGTAGAACGGATTAAAGAAACCGAAGGCGTTTTGCCAACAGTCATTCCCCTTGAACATCAATAAAGAAAAAACATGAAGAAACGAAAACAATGAGCCGAGGCGGGGATTCGGACCCCGGACCTACTGTTTACAAAACAGTTGCTCTACCACTGAGCTATCTCGGCAAACTTTTAGTGTCAGGACCAGGATTCGAACCTGGGTAGCCTATTAGGGCGTCAGTTTTACAGACTGATCCGATTGTCCACTCCGGCATCCTGACAAATACGCACATCTGCCATTATATCGTAAACACCCTGCTCTTACCACGACTTGACAACACGGTTTCTTTTCATTACGCTTATATATGCTCGAGAGGAATGGTGAAGTGCATTTTTCCTCTACGAAACCTTAACAGATGAGGTAAGCGTTTGTTAATTTCTATCAAACGCAACGGAACTACGTATCAGCTACCCGTGGGTAGCACGATCAAGTTCTACCAATTGAAAAAAATTGGGGAAAACCTTCACTGTCTCTCCGAGCGGAATTATTCAACTTCTTCTTTTCTTTTTTATATTTATATCCTTTTGTATTATCTGAGTTGCTTTGTCAGCGTTGTCCGGTAGAATGGGGTTTCAACGAGCATCCGAAAAAGTTCAAAAAATCCCCGCTCTTTGAGGAAGTAATAGGTTTCCCGTCCCTCGGTCCGTTTCCCGACCCAACCGGTTACGAGGAGTTTTTTGATGTGATGGCCAATGAGGTTTTCCGCCTCGTCTATGTTGGCAACAATCTCATGGAGTGGTTGTTCCCCGTATGCCAGGATGTGGAGAATCGCAAGACGATGGGGGTGAGCAAGCGCCTCCATTTTTGGCGCAAACAATCGGGTTTTTTCTTTAAGACGAATGCCTGTGAGCATAGGTTAGGGAGCAACCTCCTGCCAGACATATGGGGAATCTTTCATGCTGTCGGGCATCGTAAACAGAAGCTGTGGGTCAAACACAAAAGATTCTGCAGGTGTTGTGGTGTTGGAAGCGCCCAGGTCTCGTTGGAGTGTAAACGCGTCTGCAACGACTGATCCTTTTACAGCCAACTGGACAGCACCATTTCCTGATGTAAATCTCGCTTGATGGCTTGTGTTGGTTGCGATATATATTCCCTGGAGGGTTGCGACTATCGGATTAATTGTGATGTTTCCATTGACGATGAGCGCGAAAAATCCGCCAGCGGTAACCGTGATATTTCTGTTAACAGCTACAGTACCTGCACCGTCTGTTGTATTGACAAGCACGATGATTTTTTCTGTTGCGCCGATTGTGATGGGTGAGGAAAAGGTTGTATTACCTGCGATGGTATAGATACATGGACCGGACGAACAGCTTCGGACAGCAGGGATAACTCCTGCGAGCGGGTCAACGACAATTTTTGTTTCATTTATCAGTTTCTGATCAAAGTGCGCGTAATAGTCGATGGGCAGATTGATTTGGTTTATAAGCCACCCAGCAGGAGGAGGTGATGCGTTTGACTCTCCGAGATCACTTGCAGAAAGGGATAAATCATAGCCGGTCCCGTAGGACGCAATTCCTGCTGTTCCTCCGCCGCCAACAAGCGAAAGATAGGGGTTTGTTGCGGTTGTGGGGATTGAAGAGGTCAGTTGGGTTGCCGCATACACGTTCCCGACCGTTGTCTGGAACCATCCCATTTGCGGAACATAGCCGACACGGAACGAAAGTGTTCCGCCGTCAGTCAATGTTCCTGCACTCACACTTGTCCATGCTCCGTTATTTTGTGACATACACACATTGCCTTGTGCATATTGTCCCAGGGGAGCTGCGGAAAATGCATAGTTGGTGTTTCCTGCTGTGTATACATTTGTCCAATTCACACTTCCTGTTGCTGGCTGTGTTTTTAAAGGAAGAACTTCTGGAGTAAAAAAGAATGATGTGCCAGGAAGCACAGTTGTCGATGCGTTGATTGCTGTACAACTCGTATCTGCGCTTGTGATAATCCGTGACTCGGCAACGAGTGTTCCTGAACATGCTTTGCTTCCCGTGCAAGAGCCGCATCCTGTCGGGTCGTTATACCATATGCCAAAACAGACATTCCCACTTCCGCTACAGTCTGGTGTACATGGTCCACCGCCACCGCCGGTTGGAGTCGGTGCTGTACACGGGGGAGCACAGTTAATACCGTTACAGTTGTCGATATGGGATACCAGTCCTTGTCCTGGATAGATGTACTCACAGTTTGCATCTCCTCCACAGGTTTCTGAGGTTGCGTTACAGCCGACAACACAACTGGCTTTATATGCACAATGGTCTGGGGGAATATATACACCCCCTTGCTCTATGGGTTTGGTATAACACTTGACCGTTGCATTGTTGGGAGAACTACATGATAATATTGGATTACAGTTGGCTGTATAACAAGTCACAATGCTTTGAGGACAACAGACGGCGTTGTTTAGTACTGAATTATCGCATTTCTGAGCACCTGTTCCTCCGTCGCAGGAATAGATACACTGCGTTTGTACCTGCCATTTGAGAGATAACGTGCAGTACATGAGGGTATTGCCGCTACATTTTGTATAACCTTGTTCAAAAGCAGCACATGCTGTTCCTGTTGGAACTACAGGTGGAAGGGTTGGGGTAAATGCG
>Ga0172374_1000275_pt1 | contig 40664 bp, 38 predicted proteins | sample LakKiv3m_FD_114536 | JGI IMG/M metagenome (GOLD analysis project Ga0172374, IMG submission 114536) | Freshwater microbial communities from Kabuno Bay, South-Kivu, Congo - kab_092012_10.3m | ecosystem: Environmental > Aquatic > Freshwater > Lake | place: Democratic Republic of the Congo... | reverse complement strand
TGCCTGTCCTCTGAATGGCAAGCTGTACACCAAAACAGAGGAGCAAGCTTGGCAGAAGCGTAGGCCGTTAGCCGTAATGATTGAAAACTCTCCTGATGCCAGACCGCAGTCTGGCATGTCTTCGGCTGATATAGTTTTTGAAGCTTTGGCCGAGGGCGGAGTTACAAGGTTTATGGGTATGTATTACTGTGATGTGCAAAAACAAGAGACATACCTGGCCCCAGTGAGATCGGCCAGAACCTATTTTGTAGACTGGGCTTCTGGTTTTAACCGCCCACTTTATGTTCATGTGGGCGGAGCTAACTTACCTGGTCCAGCTGATGCTTTGGGTCAGATTTCTGATTACGGTTGGGCTTTAGAGAATGATCTTAACCAGTTTTCTATTGGGTTTCCTACTTTTGTGAGAAATAACAATCGTCTTGATCATGAAGTAGCGACAGAACACACTATGGAAACTACCACAGAGAAGCTCTGGGCGGTGGGTGAAAAAAGAGGTTGGACCAATATGTCGCCAGAGATGAAACGGGGCAAAAAGGTACTGCCGGCTGAAGATTGGCTTTTGGGTTTTAAAACATTTGAGTTTGCCGATGAACCGGCTCAATCAGGCGCAGTGAGTAATATTGCTTATGATTTCTGGTCTGGTTATACCCAATACTCCGTGAAGTGGCAGTATGACAGTGCCACAAAACAGTATCAACGTATTTTAGCTGACCAGCCACACATGGATCTAAACAACAACAAACAAATTACAGCCAAAACAGTGGTGGTGCTTTTGACCGATGAAAAGGGGCCAATTGATGAGCTTAAACATATGTTGTATAAAACCATTGGTACTGGCGATGCCTTGATTTTTAGCAACGGCGAAGTTAATAAAGTAAGCTGGAGCAAACAGAGTAGAGAAGCAGAGCTTAAGTTTATGACCAAAACCGGCAAAGCCTTCGCTTTTTCCAGAGGTCAAATTTGGATCTCGGTACTAGATAAAGCCAACGAGGTTATTTATTAGGTGGGTTTATGACTAATTTAGAAGACTTAATGATCTCCAAAGTGAGGGTGAAAATCCTGAAGCTTTTTTTTGCTGATACTCATGAGATTTATTACGTCAGAGAAATTACGAGGCTTATAAATGAGGAAATCAATGCTGTTAGGCGGGAGCTTGATAGGATGTTGGGTTTTGGTTTGGTTAAAAGCGAGCAAAGAGGCAACAGGCTTTATTACTGTTTAAATCCACGCTATCTCTTTTTTCAAGAGTTACGTCAGATTATTGCCAAAACAATTGGTTTGGGTAAAGACATTCTGCAGTTTAGACGAAAGCTTGGCACTTTGAATTTTGTGATGTTTTCTAGCAAGTTCACGTCTGGTCAATTGCCACATCAAGGAGAGGTGGACGTGTTGGTGGTGGGGGACGTGGTTTTAAGTGAACTTGAACAATTGATAAAAAAGCATCAGCAAACAATAGGTAGGGAAATCAACTACGCTGTGTTTAACCAAGAAGAATTTATGTTCAGAAAAACCAGAAGAGACCCATTTATTATGGAGGTACTTTACTCTGGTAGAGTGATGATTGTAGGTAATGAGGCAGAGTTTGTTGAACGTAAAATTCCGGGTTTAAATTAAAGATGCCAAATATCGCTCAAACAAAAAAAAGATTGTTTTGGTTGGGTTTACTTTTTTTACTCTCTGCTTTTATTGCGTTTCCTGTTGAAAAGAAATTCAGTTTTAATTTATTGGGCCAAACAAGAGAGCTTGGATTTAAAACGGGTAGCCTCAACTTGGATATTTTTGGTTTAAAACTTAGTCGTGATTTTCAGTTTAAACAAGGGCTTGATATTCGCGGCGGCACCCAGGTTATTCTAGAAGCTGATATGAGTACGGTGGAGGAGTTAGACAGACCGGAGGCTTTGGCCGCCGCGGCTGCTGTAATTTCTAGAAGAGTGGATTTTTATGGTATCGCTGAACCCAGCGTGCAGACGGCGCGGTTTGGTGAGTCTTACAGACTGATCGTGGAGTTGCCCGGAGTAGATGATCAAACACAGGCTTTAGACTTGGTGGGCCAAACCGCGCAACTAGAGTTTGTGCTTTTAAAACAACCACCCGCAGAACAAACAGTTCAAGAGGTAACACGACAGGGACCTGAAGATGCTTCTGTGAGTGCCGAGACGCAAAATGTAGTTTTAGAGCCCATTGGTTTGGGTGGTAAACAGCTGAAAAGAGCCAACTTGGCCTTTGACCAGCAAACCGGTGCTCCTACCGTCCAGCTGGAGTTTGATGCTGATGGCAGGAAAATTTTTGCTGATGTGACTCAAAAAAATACGGGAGAGATACTGGGTATCTTTCTTGATGGCTCTCCTTTAATGCTACCTAGAATTTCCACCCCTATTCTGGATGGTTTGGCTGTGATTACCGGCCAGTTTAGTGTAGAAGAAGCCAAAAAGTTGAGTGTGCAGCTTAATGCTGGAGCTTTGCCAGTACCGATCAAAGTTTTGGAACAAAGAATTATTGGCGCCAGTCTGGGCCAAAATTCAGTGGAAAAAAGCATTAAAGCAGGGCTAATTGGTTTAGGTATCGTATCTTTGTTTATGCTAGTTATTTATGGCAAAAAAGGTTTGTTGGCAGATTTTGCCTTAATAGTTTATGCTTCGCTTACTTTGGCTTTGTACAAAATTATTGGAGTGACCATGACCCTGCCCGGCATTGCTGGTCTAATTCTTTCCATAGGTATGGCGGTTGATGCCAACATTTTGATCTTTGAAAGAATTAAGGAAGAACTGCGCAAAGATAAACCGTTGGTTATCGCTATGGAGCTAGGTTTTGGTAAAGCTTGGGATAGTATCAAGGATGCCAATGTGGCCACTATCTTAACGGCCCTGGTACTAATAAATCCAGCCAACTTCACTTTTCTTAATACTAGTGGTTTGGTGAGAGGTTTTGGCGTCACATTGCTGATTGGTGTTGTTTTGGGTCTATTTACTGGAGTGGTAGTGACGAGAAATTTAGTGCGCTTTCTTCTCCACACTCATGCAAACAAGGAAAAATTATGAAACTACTTAACCATTACAGAGTTTTTTTTATTGTTTCTTTGTTTTTTCTTTTGCCGGGTATTTATAGCTTGCTTAAGCATGGTTTACTATTGGGCATAGATTTTACCGGTGGCTCGCTTTTGGAAGTGAAATATGAAAGTAATATTGGTCCTGATCAGCTGGAGCTCAAACAAGCGGTAGAGGAAAAAAACTATAGCTTGGTTTCTATTCAATCATCTGGCCAAAATCAAGCAATTATTAGGACAGGACATATAGATAACCAGCAAAAAGATGAGCTGATTCAAGCTTTGGAGACAAAAATTGGCAAGCTTACAGTTTTGCGTTTTGAGACAGTTGGGCCTAGTTTGAGCAAAGAGCTTCTAGAAAAAACTTTAGTGGCCACAGGTTTAGTAGCCTTGATCATTACTATCTATGTTTGGCGCCAGTTTAAGGATTTAAAGTTTGGTGTTTGTGCTGTTTTTGCTATGTTTCATGATAGCTTGATTTTACTTGGATCATTTAGTTTGCTTGGTGTGTTTTTTAAAATTGAGGTGGACGTTTTGTTTGTGACAGCAATTCTTACGACGCTATCATTTTCTATTCACGATACTATTGTGGTTTTTGATCGTATTCGGGAGTTGCGCAGACAACAACCAAGACTAGAGATGATCAAGCTTGCCAACATAGCGGTTTTGGAAACCCTCAATCGTTCTGTCAATAACTCTGTCACTATTATCTTAATGTTACTGGCTTTGTTTTTATTGGGCGGCGAGAGCATCAGGCACTTTGCTCTCGCCCTACTCATCGGTGCCGTCACCGGCACCTACTCATCTCCATTTGTTGCCGTTCCACTGGTTTTAGAGTGGGACAGGTGGAAAAGGAAAATAAAGTGATGCGTTTTTTTTGATTATCAAAAAAGCTCAATAAATTAGATTGTTAGGCACTTGTTTAGTAGAACAAGCTATAAATTTTTCAACAAGTTCTCCATTTTTATGGATAGCTACTCCTGCAACTTTTCTAAAGCTCTCAATTTTGGCTGGACTATCTTGCATGCTTAAATCAATTTGTGCTAGCCAATTTACTATGTATGGCTCTTGAGCCAAGCCCAACTCTGAATAGGAATCTTCAGATATGAACAACATGTATTTGCTTAATGCTTTCAATGCATTCGCATTTTGTTCGTCAGTTGCCTGTTCTGAAACTGTTTCTGTTATGGCCCCAGCGATAAATTCTTTTTGAAATCTGGCAAGCATCTCTTTGGCTTTGCTATAACGACAATTCAGAGCACTAATTTTTTTTACTGCCGATAGACCTCTAAATTTTGGTTCTTTTCTTTCTTTCTCGATGTATGTTGTCGCTTGCTTTTCTAGCCAAATACCTATTGTACTTCTGGCTTCTTTTCCTAAATATGGTATTAAATCAACCTTTGAAACCTCAAGGATTCTTGTTTCTGCATCAGGGAAAGTTTTTTCTGCAAAAACCAGTAACCTTGCCGTGTAAACTTTTTGTTCTTCTTCTAATTGAGTATATGCAGCAGTTCCATATTTGATTTCAGATCTTGTACCGCCAAACAGTTTCAATACTGCTACTGCATGTTCATAATCTTTAATATTATTTGGTTTCGGAATAGACGTTAAAAATTTATCGCAAAGATATTTTCTCTCTGTTTCTATTCTTTGAGCAAGGTCGTTAATAGAAAGTTGTCCGCTAATCTCTAATAATTTATCCTCAATTTGTCTTAAAGCATATAGAGCAGACGTAGTGTCAATTTGATCAAAAATCATAAAATGTTGATTGATAACGAGAGTAAAAAATTCTTTTAACAGACCTGCATGAGATTTTCCCTTTATTACTTTCAAAATTCCATAGTTGAAATGTGTAATTGCGTCTATCAAATATTTTTTTGGCCAGTTCGAATCAAATCCTGTTTCGCCAGTATTCTTTTTAAACCAATAATAGAGCATAAACATATATAAAACTTTTTCATTTGGTTTTGGTTGTGGAAAATAATCTTTTGAGTAGCATTTTTCAAATCCGGCTTGTCTTGCTGGTGATTTTGTTTGATCTTCTGTAAGAAGCTTTTGGAGCCATGATAAAGCTGGATTTTTTGTTTCCTGTAAATCACTCTCGGTTTGTTTTTGAAGACGAGAAAAAAGCTGTTGTTTTAATTCGTCATCGGCCAAAAGTTCAATGAAAGTTACTGGCCTACCTAGCAGAGCTTCTGCCAGAGCTTTGGCGCGTAATGCGATAGCAGGAGGATTACCATCTTCAAAAATAGCTTTGTAAAGCGTGTCGTAGACTGCGGTGGTTGTTTCAGGATGATCTTCTCTTGAGTGTTGTATTTCAGCCCCCCCTATAAATCTTTGAGCAGCTTTAGCTTGTATCACCTCTGGATTTTCTTGTTGGCGTAAAGACATTTTTCTCCTTTTATTTTTGTTGTAATGCCTGTATTAAGTCTTGAGTAATTTTTATATTATAACCCTAATAACTTATATTTCAAGTCTAGCTAAATAGATCAAAATATTTGTACAAACTAAGGCTGGTTATCAATTATTTTTTTGCTTAGCGTTAAAAGCGTAGTTTTTTGATTGAGTTCTGGGTTTTCTAGGACTTTTTCTAAAAGATCATTTAGAATTTGGCCTAAAATTGGGCCTGGTTTTAAATTAAATTCTTTCATCAAGTCATTACCGTCAATTGCCAAATCATGAGTGGTGAGAGGCTGATTGAGCTGTTCAATCATGCGTTGCTTCATCTCTTCTAATCTCCAGCTAGTTTTTCGTGCGCCACTGCCCAAACGGTCTCCTTCGCGCAAATCCAAAATATCGTCTAGATTGTTGAGTCCTACTTTACGCATCAACCTTCTGACCGCTGAATCGGTGTTATGTTCTTGATAATGGAACATGTGGTAGCGAGTGAGAATAAAAAGTCTATCTAACTGATGTTTGGACAAGCGCAAGCGTCGGCCGATGTCTCGGGCGACGCGAGCGCCTAAGACCTCGTGGTTATAAAAACTCGGCTGGCCATTGATTACTTTGTAAGTTAATGGTTTGGCAATGTCGTGTAGCAGTGTAGCCAGCCGAACAATAGGATCTTTGCTTGGGCAAGCTGCTAGAGCATCTAAACTATGCGTCCAAACATCAGTAGTGTGATGGCCGCCTTGACGCACTCCCTTGGTTTTCAACAACTCTGGCAAGATATGTTCAAGCAAACCGGTCTCGTCAAGCAACTCAATTGCTCTTTTAGGATGTTTGCTAATCAGCATTTTCAGCACTTCGTCTCTGATTCTTTCAAAGCTTACCTCTCTAATCAACTTGGCTGATTGCACAATCCCATCTAAAGTGTCTTGATCCACGGTCATCTCCAATTGAACGGCCAAACGTACTGCTCTTAGCATCCGCAGAGCATCTTCTGCAAATCTTTCTCTAGGTTCACCCACACTTCTGATCAGTTTTTGGAAGAGATCATCAATAGCTCCAGGATAGCTTACAAACTTTATCTCTGACATTTTTACATCAATTAAAAGATGATTATTTTGGCTAAATTTCTGGGCAAGAAATTTAAGTTTCTCAAGATTAAAAGTCAGAGCCATGGCATTAATAGTAAAGTCACGGCGCTTAAGATCTTCTTCAATGGTTTTTCCCCACTGCAAGCTTTGGGGTTTACGACTGCCGGCGGTATATACTTCATCACTTCTGTAAGTAGTGATCTCAAAGTTGGGAAGCTTGGGGGATGGCGATTGTTCTTGATTGTCAGGTGTGTCTATTTGATTGATAAGCGAACTGTGTATTTTTTGTGCTCTAGCCAAGTCTATGATTTTAGAACCGATTTCTTGATTAGAAGGTTGAGTGAGAGTTTTGACTGCTTCAAGATAGGATAGGGTCACTACAAGCTGTTGCCAAAGCTTGGAAGCGGGGATACTAACAGTACCAAACTGGTTTTCATAGAAACTGTCAGGAAAAAGTGCCAAGATTTGATCTGGAGTGGCGTTGGTGGCAAAATCATAATCAAACTCAAAGGGATTTTTGCCCAAAATCAAATCTCTTAAGGCTCCGCCTACAAGATACGCCTCAAACCCAGCCTTTTTTAAAGTGAGGAGAATGAACACTGTTTCTCGGTTGAGCTTAAGTTCGTAGATCATGTTGATCACATTATACTCAATTCTCTACTCGTTGCTAAACTAAACTAAGGTAAGATAAGCTATGACCCAAGCAATGTTAAAAGCCAATTGGCAGATCTTAAATTCTAGTTTACCCCAAAGTTTAGAGGAGTTGAAAAACATACTTTTGAGCAATCGTCATTTAAATGAGTCAAAAAGGTTTTTCTCGCCAGATCACCCTTTAAGTTTTAAGCCTAAAGAACTGGGCATTGATGGCAAGGAAATAAAGAAGATGTGCGCCCGCCTAGGGCGGGCGCACAAAAATCAAGAGAAAATAGTAATTTTCGGTGATTATGACGCTGATGGTATTTGTGCCACCTCTATATTATGGCGGCTTTTACATGATGCAGGTTTTAATGTTTTGCCTTTTATCCCTAATAGACAAGAACATGGCTATGGTCTAAGTGTCAAGGCCGCCACAGAGATGATGGCTCAATTTAATCCAGCTCTTGTTTTGAGTGTTGATAACGGTGTGGTGGCCCACGAGGCAGTGTCTTGGCTGAAACAAAAAACAGTAGACGTGATTATTACCGATCATCATCAACCAGAAAAAGATAAGCAGAGTAAGGTGGTTTGGCCTCAAGCTTTGGCAGTCATCTTGAGCATCAAACTTTGTGGGGCTAGTATGGCTTGGATGGTAGGCAAACTAATTCTTGAGTTTCTGCATCAAAGCTCAATAGAAAACACCAGAGAAAAGCTAATTCAAGAGCTTGATTTATGCGCTTTAGCTACGATTGCTGATCAAGTGCCGCTACTCGAAGCCAACAGAAGCTTTGCCCATTTTGGTTTGAACCAACTCAAAAAAACGCACAGACCGGGACTGTTGGCTCTTTTCGCTCAGGCAAAAATTACTAAAGAATCTATTAACGAAAGTAGTATAGGCTACACTTTGGCACCAAGAATTAATGCTTTGGGCAGGATGGCAGAAGGGATTGTGGGTGTCCGACTACTTTGTACCAAAAAGCCTCAATTGGCAGAAGTTTTGGCAAGTAAACTCAATGAGCTTAACACAGCCAGACAAGAAGTGACCAAAGCTGCTATGGATCAAGCCGAACAACAGGTGACCAAACAAACTTCAGCTCACATTATTACTGTGTACTCACCGCTTTTTCATGAAGGGGTGATAGGGTTAGTAGCAGGAAAACTTTGTGAAAAATACTTTAAACCAGCTTTTGTGATGAGTGGCGATGGGGAAATTATTAAAGGTTCAGCGCGTGGGGTAGAAGGTTTGAACATTACCGAGTTATTAAGAAAGCTTAAATCCAAACTCATCGATGTAGGCGGCCATCCACTGGCCGCCGGCTTTAGTCTCAAGAAGAATAAATTTGCGGAGTTTGAAACAGAGCTACACGCTTTGGCAAAAACAGAGATCGATCCAAAATTACTTGAAGAAAAAATGACACTCGATTGTGTCTTACCCCACTTCTTGGTTAATCTAGAGACAGCCAAAATGATGCAAGACTTTGCTCCTTTTGGTCAAGCCAATTTTGAGCCGAGTTTTATGATTAGTGCCGCCACACTTGTAGCTTGTCAAGCGATGGGTAAAGAAAGTCAGCACTTAAAATTGAGTTTAGAACTTGAATCAAAAAACTCTACAAATAAAAGAAATCTTGTGACGGCGATCTATTGGCGCAACGGCCAAAGAGCAAATGATTTGCAGGTTGGGCAAAAACTAGATTTACTGGTTGGCCTTGAGATCAACAATTGGCGTGGACATGAAGCCTTACAGCTTGCTGTCTTAAGTCTGGGCGAAGTTTAGTGAGCTAGTGTGGGTTAGTTGATAGCTACTATTAGTTAGAACCTGTTGTGAAATTGTTTCCAACATATGGTAATCTAGCCCACGCGGTTGAAAAATTTCTTTTAATTGTTGCCTGAACCTGCTCCTAAATTCTGAAATAACAAGACAATTTCTAGAACCTTCAAAGAATGGCAAACCAATTTCCGCAAAAGTTTTGGCTAGGAGCATGAATTGATTTATTGTTCTTTGTGTTTCCTGACTAGTGACTTCCCAACTATCTTGCCAACAACTTACTTGACCAAGAAAAAGAGTAGAGCTTTTTGCAGTATCTCTTTGTTTTTTATTTCCTCCACCTTCAAATATTTCTGGTGAAAAACATGTCTTAGTCATAGTCAAGAAACCATTTGCTAAGCTTAAGCCTACGTATTTGGCCAAAGAGAGTACGTGATTGTGCCAAAGCCATGGGTCAGCTATTGCTTTGGAATGAACCGGTAACTCGTATAAACCAATATCTATAAGTAAAATTGGAGGATACTTATTTTTGTCCTCCTTATGTTCATAAATACGTAATAGGCAAGGTTTTTGGGGTAGCTTCAATTCACGAAGGAAACCAAGACCATTTTCTGCAAATCTTTCTGGAGGTGGGTACAACATGAACTCTTCTGCCATTAGCTTTGTCATAAATAAATGGTTGTTGAGTAGACTCGCTATTCCCAATGTCCCACTACCTAAAAATTGTTCTATAGCTAATTCTGCCAATTTTTGATCTGTGTCTCGCGTGTATTTAACGTCAGGTTTGGCCACTTGAATACTTTGTTCTTTATTGAAGAGAAACAGTAAAAAGTACATTGTCATGAATGAAGCAGTGGTTAAGCCCCAATTAATTTGCCTGTAGGCGCGGCTGTCTCTGGTCAATGTGTGTAGCACAATATTGGCAAGCCAGGGATCTACGTGATGGTCCACGTCCACATCAAAACAATATTGGCCCCTGTCTAAAGCTGGAGCTACAGATCGTTCTTCAATTCGGAGTAAAACTGCCTTGGGGTCTGTTTCTTGTCCGCGATCGGCTTGTATTTGAGATTCCATGAACCTAACAGCATCTGGATGCACTAAACGCTCAATGGTTTCTTTTGCTTGTTGTGGTGTAAAAGTTCTGCTGTTTGCCATACCAAAAAACCCAAGCCTTTTTGGGGGCTTGGGTTTAATCATTTTTTATTTACTAAATCAAATTAAGTGATTAAACCCAAGCTTCACGAAGCCAAATGAATGGGCCAAAAAGGCAATTGGGTTGATACGACTTAATTTTCATGAGGAAAGCATTCTTGCATAAATTTGTGATTTGTCAAGAATATTTTTTGTTGGTTCTTGAAAACACGCGTCATGACTAAGTTGGGTTGATGTTATATACTAGCCAACATGATAGAAAAACGCACTTATATTCAAGAGCTACCGCATTTAGCTGGTAGCGTTGTGACTCTCATGGGTTGGGTAGAAACCAAACGCGATCATGGCAAACTGACATTTATTGATTTGCGTGATAAATCTGGCAAAGTCCAGTGTGTGGGTTTCAATCAAATGGGAGAGTTGACCACTGAATCGGTAGTGGAGATTGTAGGTAAAGTAAAGAACCGGCCAGAAAAAATGATCAATCTCAAGTTACCTACAGGTGGTGTAGAGCTTGAAGTCCAAAGTTATAAATCTTTAAATAAAGCCAAAGAATTACCAATCTTGATTGAGGGTGATGGCAAAGATATTAATGAAGAAGTAAGACTTAAATATCGTTACTTGGATTTAAGACGTGCAAGAATGCAAAAAAATCTACGAACAAGATCCGAGTATATTAAGGCCTTGCGCGCGCAACTTAGCAAAGAAGAGTTTGTAGAGATTGAAACGCCGATGCTCACCAAGTCTACCAAAGAGGGCGCGCGCGATTTCATTGTTCCTTCTCGTTTTCAGCCGGGCAAATTTTATGCTCTACCCCAGAGTCCTCAACAATACAAACAACTATTAATGACGGCTGGTTTTGAGCGTTATTTTCAGTTTGCTAGATGTATTAGAGATGAGGATTTACGAGCAGACAGAGGTTTTGAGCATACTCAATTGGATTTGGAGATGAGTTTTGTGGATAGAGAAGATGTGATGACAATGGTGGAGAAAATGGTTAAAGAAGCAATTAAAACTGTGGGGGGAAAACTTCAGCAAGAAGTTTTCCCAATCATTAACTACCAAGATGCCATCTCAAAATACGGGGCAGATAAATTTGACCTACGTTCTCAAGCAGAAAAAGAGGCTAATGTTTTGGCTTTTGCTTGGGTAATTAACTTTCCGTTTTTTAAACAAGTAGATAAAAAAGATGCGGCTGAAGTGGCAGATGGCAAGAGTGGCTGGACATTTACTCATAATCCTTTTAGCGCTCCTTTGCCAGAATTCTTGTCAGATCACTTGGCCAAAAAAAACTTGGGAAAAATTTTGACTTCTCAATATGATTTAGTTTGTAATGGTTTTGAAGTGGGTGGTGGGAGTGTGAGAGCGCATAGTCCCGATGTATTACGCGCCACTTTTGAGATCATGGGTTACTCCAAACAAGAAACTGAAGCTAGTGTAGGTCATATGCTTGAAGCTTTTGCGGTTGGAACGCCTCCACATGGCGGCATAGCTTTGGGTATAGATAGGCACGCCATGCTTTTGGCCGGTGAAACTTCTTTAAAAGAAGCTATTGCTTTCCCCATGAGTTCTACTGGCAGAACAGCAGTGATGGATGCGCCTTCATGGGTGGAGCCAAGTCAACTCAAAGAACTAGGTTTGAAACTTGCCTAAAGTTTAAAAAGTTAACAACTATTCAGGATCTTTTAATTAAGATAAGATAAGGTGTGAAGTTTTTTTCTTGGCAATACCGCTTGAGTGTGGTTTTTACAGCCTTTTTACTTTTGTCGTTTGGTGCTATTAGCACAGAGTTTGTGTTGCCACTTTTTGGTTTGAGTAAAAAAGAAACGATCACTCTCAAACCTTTGCCTTTTATTCCTGTAGCTAACTCCAGTTTGAAGCAAAATCCAGAAGAGTTTTCTTCTGTAGCAAGCATCAGTGCTCAAGCCTCTTATGTTTATGAAATAGAGAGTGGTACGGAACTGTGGGCTTTAAATCCAGACCAACTTTTCCACCCGGCTTCTTTAACTAAACTGATGACAGCTTTGGTAATCAAGGAACTCTTGCCCTTGGAGCAAGAAATTACCATTATGGAAAGTGACATAGTATTAAGTAACAAAATTGGTTTAGAAATAGGCGAACGCTTGACCGTACAAAGTTTGTTGCAGGCAATGTTAATTGCTTCTTCCAACGAAGCCACAGAAGCTTTGGCTAGGTCTTATCCCAATGGAAGCGCTGGTTTGGTCGCGGATATGAACAAAAAAGCCACTCAACTATCTTTAAAGCAAACAGTGTTTACCAATCCAGTCGGTTATGATCATCCAGAGCACCTTTCTACCGCTCGAGAACTTAACATTCTGGCGAGAGAAATTTGGCAAGATGAATTTTTGCGCTCAATTATTGGTCAAACAGAGTTATCTATTCAAGATACTTCGCGTAAACACACTCATGCTTTGGTTAATACCAATCAACTTTTAACCAAAGATAGTCGTATAAAAGGCATGAAAACTGGTACAACCCAAGCGGCCAAAGAAGTCTTTTTGGCTGTGTACCAAGCTCAAGGTCACACCATCATTATCTCAATTCTTGGTAGTGAAGATAGATTTAAAGATACAGAAAAAATATTGAGTTGGTTGGAGAATAAATTTGTATGGTATAGACCCGAGTCTTTGCTGTTTGGTTTGAATTAATCTGCGTGTTATACTCAAGCAATTATGAAAGTTGTTGTTATTGGGACTGGTTTTGTAGGCGTAGTGACAGCGGCCGTTTTGGCTAAATTTGGCAATCAAGTTTATGGCTTGGACATTGACCAAGACAAAATAAATAAACTCAAGCAATCACAAGTGCCTTTTTATGAACCAGAGCTTGATTCGTTACTCAAGGAGACTCAAAAAAGTGGTTTACTGAATTTTACCAATGATTACGGCTTGGCTGTTGCTGGTGCCAAGGTAGTCATAGTGGCGGTAGGCACTCCCTCTCGGTTGGATGGTTCTGTCAATCTTGATTATTTAAACTCGGCTATGGATAGCTTGATCAATAATTTGGGAGACGGGGCTGTGGTGGTCATTAAATCAACCGTACCACCGGGCATTTTTACTCAACTAAAAAAAAGTATCAAAGCCAAAACCAAGAAAAAGTTTAAGCTTGTTTCTATGCCTGAGTTTTTGCGCGAAGGTTCGGCTGTTGATGACACCTTGCATCCAGACAGAATAGTGATTGGTACTACAGATTCAGAGGCTTTCAAACTTTTGGCTCTTCTTCATGCTCCTTTGAAAGCCAAGATTATTCAAACAAATCCTGAGTCTGCTCAATTGGCCAAGTACGCTGCTAATGCGTACTTGGCCAACCGAATAGCTTTTATTAATCAAGTAGCCGATCTTTGTCAGGGAGTAGGAGCTAATATTGAAGAAGTGATTGCTATCATTGGGCAAGATAAAAGAATAGGTTCTCATTATTGGTATCCCGGTTTGGGTTATGGTGGTTCTTGCTTTCCTAAAGACGTAAAGGGTTTGGCACATCTGGCCGACCAGATCGGTCAAAAAGACAATCTTTTTACCAAACTAGATGAACTAAACACCAAAAGAATGAGTTTGCTTTTTTCTCAATATGAAAAACTTGTGGGTGGGTTTGCAGATAAAAAAGTAGCGGTTTTAGGCTTAGCTTTTAAACCAGAGACCGATGATTTAAGAGAAGCGCCTAGTTTAAGATTTATACCTTGGCTGATTGAGAAAGGGGCAAAAATTTCTGCTTTTGATCCCAAGGCATATCAAGTAGCCCAAGCTTTTTTTGCAAGTTCTACCCAGTCTCATGAACTGCAAATTGTACCAACGCTTGAAGAAGCATTAAAAGATGTGGATGTAATCTTGATTTTGACCGAGTGGCAAGAGTTTATAAATTTTGATTACTCTGTGGTCAGAGATCAAGATAAAACTCAATGGATTATTGACACACGCAATCGTTTGAATAGAAAAAGTTTGCACTCTCTGGGTTTTGTCTATCAAGGGGTAGGAGTTTGATAATGAAAAAAACTGTTTTAATCACTGGGGGCACTGGTTTTGTAGGTTCCCACCTTACGGAGTTTTTGAGTCAAGATCAAAATTTAGACATTCATTTGACTGCTTTTGGTCCAAAACCTGATTTTTTTAGCAATTTGATAAGTGACGAAAAAATCCACAATCTAGATTTGACTGATTTTCAAGCCACTACTCAATTGATAAAAGTCTTAAAACCCGATCAAATTTATCACTTGGCTTCATTTGCAGCAGTAGGGAATAGTTTCGAGCAAGCAGAAAAAATATTAATCAACAACACTATACTTCAGCTCAATCTACTAGAAGCTTTAAAAATTCACTCACCAAAATCAAAAGTTTTGTCTATTTGTTCTGCTGATGAGTATGGATTGAGTTTACCCCAAGAAATTCCCATCAACGAAACTCACGAGCTTCGTCCGGTTAACCCCTATGCTGTTTCTAAAATTTCTCAAGACATGTTGGCTCATGCTTATCACGTAAGTTTTGGATTAAATATTGTGAGAGTAAGGCCATTTAACCACATTGGCGAAAGACAGACTGTGGCTTTTGCAGTTTCGGCTTTTGCCAAACAAATAGCTCAAATTGAAGCAGGACAACTAAAAACTCTTAAAGTAGGTAACTTACAAAGCGTGCGAGATTTTACTGATGTTAAAGATATGGTGATTGCTTACAATTTACTTATGGAAAAGGGTGTTGGTGGTCAAGTTTATAATGTTGGTTCTGGTCAGGGTTTGAGTATGAGTGAGGTGCTTAATTTACTTGTTAAGTTGGCCAAAAAGCCAGTAGTGATTGAGCAAGATCAAGCACGGATGCGCCCATCTGATATTCAAACCATGGTAGCTGACAACAGTAAAATCACTGCTTTAGGTTGGTGCCCAAGAATTCCACTTAAACAAACTTTACAAAGAGTACTAGACTATTGGAGAGCACAATTATGAAAAAAGCCTTTATAACTGGTATTACTGGTCAAGATGGTTCGTATTTAGCAGAGCTTTTGTTGGATAAAAATTACGAGGTTTATGGTTTAACCAGAAGAACCAGCACACAAAATTTTGCTAGAATTCGACACTTAACAGAGAATCCACGTTTAAAATTGGTTTCAGGTGATTTAATAGATCAACACTCATTAACTCAAGCTTTGCGAGACATTCAGCCAGATGAAGTTTATAACTTGGCAGCCCAATCTTTTGTCAAGGCTAGTTGGGAACAGCCAGTTTTAACAGGAGAGTTTACTGCTTTGGGGGTGACTAGAATGTTGGAAGCTGTGCGTTTTGCTTGTCCCACAGCCAAGTTTTACCAGGCCAGTTCTTCTGAAATGTTTGGCAAAGTGCGTGAAGTGCCACAGAAGGAAGAGACGCCATTTTATCCTCGCTCACCTTATGGAGTGGCAAAGGTTTATGGTCACTGGATTACGGTTAATTACCGCGAGTCTTACAATCTTTTTGCAGTGTCTGGGATTCTCTTTAATCATGAATCACCCAGAAGAGGTTTGGAGTTTGTGACTAGAAAGATTAGCAATGGAGTAGCAAGGATCAAGCTTGGCAAACAATCTGTTATTGAGCTAGGCAATCTTGAGGCAAAAAGAGATTGGGGTTATGCCAAAGATTATGTTGAAGCAATGTGGCTGATGTTGCAGCAAGCAAAACCAGAAGATTATGTAATTGCTACTGGAGAAACTCATTCCGTGCAAGAATTTTTAGAGCTTGCTTGCAAATCAGCTGGTATTGCCAACTGGCAAAAAATTTATAGGCATAACCCACTTTTTGATAGACCAGCCGAGGTGGACCTATTGATTGGAGATGCTACCAAAGCACACCAAAAATTAGGGTGGAAAACCTCTGTCACTTTTGAGCAATTAGTGGATTTAATGGTAAAACAAGAGTTGGAGACAGAAAGCAAAACTTCATGAAAAATTTACCAAAAGCAGTTGTCATTATCCCAAGTTACAATGAAAAAGACAATCTTCCAAGACTAATCCCGGTTTTAGAACAAGTGTTTTTAAAAATTACCAACTGGCAAATGGCTATTTTGGTGGTGGATGATACTTCTCCTGATGGAACTTATCTTTTGGTACAAAAATTGCAAAAAAAATACAAGAATCTTCATTTAATTTTAAATAAAACCAAGGCTGGTTTGGGTAAAGCATATCTTAATGGTATGGATTATGCTTTTGATCAGTTGCAAGCTGATGTAGTTTTTGAGTTTGATGCAGACTTTTCGCATGATCCTAGTAAAATACCTCAATTATTGGCCAAAATTGACCAAGGCTTTGATTTAGTGTTGGGATCTAGATACATCAAGGGTGGCAGTATCCCAAGTAATTGGGGTTGGCATCGCAAGCTTTTAAGCGTGGGTGGAAATTTATTTATCAATTTTGTAATGGCAAACTTCAGATATAGAGATTGGACGTCTGGTTTTAGAGCGATTAGAAAAAAAGTGTATCAAGCAGTACGTCAGGAAATGATGGTGGCGCGTTTCACTGGCTACACTTTTCAGATGGGTTTTTTACATAAAGCTTTGCGAGGTGGTTTTAAAATTTGCGAAGTGCCCATTCAATTTAAAGATAGAACTTATGGCAAATCTAAAATTGGTCCAGAGTACATCAAAAATAACTTGCTTTTTATCTTAAAAGTCAGAAGCGATGAAATTTTGGCTAATAGATTAGTCAAGTTTGCTTTGGTAGGTGGGGTGGGAGCTTGCGTGCAGTTTTTGTCACTAGCTTTGTTGCGACAGTTAATAACATATACTTTGGCTTATTTCTTGGCGGCGGAAATGGCAGTTTTATCCAACTTTATTTTTAGCAATCTCTGGACGTTTAATGACAGGAAACTGACTTTGCTGCAAATTCCGGCCAAATTCGTGATGTTTAATCTTGCTAGCTTTGGTTCGGTGGGGATTCAGACTCTTTTGGCCGAATTTGGCCGAAGGTTTATTGGTGAGAAAGTATCCTTATTTGTCATACCGTTCTCTAGTTTATTGTTTGGTAGACAGTTTATCTTTGATACTGGGTTTTTGTTTATGATTGTGGGTATATTTTTGGGCATGATTTGGAACTTCACGGCTTATACCAGAGTAATTTGGAAAAAGCGTTAAGCAAATTTTTATGTTGAGATACTTGAAAATTTTAAATAAAAATATGATTTGGGTGGTTGTTGCGTTGGTAATAGCAGGTGGTATTTTACGATTTTATAGACTAGATCACATTATGCAATTTGCTGGTGATCAGGGAAGAGATGCCTTGCGCGTCTCTAGAATTTTTAAAGATCAAGATTTGGTGTTTATAGGTCCAGTTACCAGTATTGGCAACATGTACTTGGGGCCGTTTTATTATTACTTCATGTTGCCATGGCTTTGGTTAAGTTATCCTAGCCCAGTAGGTCCAGCTTATGCGATAGCCTTTCTTTCTACTTTAAGTATTGGCTTGATTTATTGGTTAGGTCAAAAATTGATAGGTAAAACTGGGGCATTGATAGCCACGGTTTTGTTTACTTTTAGCTCACTTGCTATTACTTATGCCAATTTTAGTTGGAACCCCAATCCAGCTCCCTTTGTCTCTCTAATTCTACTTTGGGCATTGTTTTTAGTTTCCCAAAACAAAACTCGTTATTGGTTATTGGTAGGTTTAAGTTTTTCTATCTTGATTCAGCTTCATTACATGACTTTACTCGCTTTTTTGCCCATTATTTTTGTTTGGCTTAGAAATTTTAGTAAGCTTTTTTGTAACTCATCAGAAAGAAAATTGCTTACAAACTTTTTTGTACACTCACTGCTGGCTTTTTTAATTGGGGCTTTGTTTTTACTGCCTCTTTTCCTATTTGATTGGAAGCATCAAGGCACAAATATTCAAGCTCTCAAAGATTTATTTGGCGGTCAAAACTCGATTACACAGTTTGTACCCAATCTGAATATTGGTGAAAAAATTTTTTCGGTCTTGACGGAGACACATGGTAGGGCCATGGACATTTTGCTTGATGTACACGTGGGTCAAGATAGATATAGGAATACCTTGATTTTGATCGTGATTGGTTTGGTGAGTTTAGTGAGCTTGCGTCGTACTAAAGATGCTCTTGGTATTAGACTTATTCTGGCTTTTTTATTAACTGGCATCCTTGGAACCAGTTTTTACTCTCATAATCTTTACCCTCATTACGTGCTTTACCTTTTACCTTTTACCTTTCTGTTTTTTGGCTGGTTGTTGGCCAGTATTTGGCAATGGCGTTTTTTGGGTAAGCTCATAGTGTTGTGTGTTTGTGGGTTTTTTGTTTTACAAAATGTTAAAAAATACAGCTATCACGATTTTAACCCCAATGTTTTTAAGTTAAGCCAAGAAACAAAGGAAATTGTGGATAAAATATATCCAGACGAAAAATACAACCTCGTGCTTTTTTCTCAATCAAAAGATTATTATGGACAAAATTATCGTTATTTTTTAAGCACTTATCAAAATAAAGCTCCTGTTGACCCAGATCTTGATAATGTTAATGCAGTAGATACTTTGGTGGTGATTGACGAGTTGGGTTTGACCGATCAGGAAATTCTTAGTTCCGAGATCTATGAGCTGCAACCATTCAAAAATGCAAAAAAACAAGGTTTTTCTACTCAAGCAGGAACAAAAATTTTAATCTTGAAGAAATGAGCCGATTTTTTACTTAGTGTATACTTAAAAAGATGCAAAAAAACGTTTTCCTCTCGGTAATTATCCCTTCTTTTAATGAGAAAAATAATATTTCTCGTGGGGTTTTAGAGGAAGTAGTTAAGTACCTAAAGCTTCAAACTTATTCTTGGGAAATCATCTTGAGCGATGATGGTTCTCAAGATGAAACTGTAATTGAGCTAAAAAAATTTTGTCAAAACAATCCTCAAGCTAAGTTACTGAAAAATCCTCACATGGGGAAAGCCGCCACTGTCACGGCCGGCATGTTGGCCGCTTCTGGACAGTGGCGGCTGTTTACTGATTTTGATCAATCAACTCCTCTTAAAGAAGTAGAAAATTTGCTTTTTTATGCCAAGCTAAAATATGACGTAATCATTGGCTCGCGCGAGATTATTGGGGCTAAAAGAGATAAAGAGCCTTGGTATAGACATTTGATGGGAAGAGTGTTTAATTTGACCGTGCAGACGCTATCTGTGCCCGGGTTATTGGATACCCAATGTGGTTTTAAACTTTTTTCTGCTTTAGCTACCACCAAGCTTTTTCCTAAGCTTGTGGTGTATGGCAATTTAAAGACTCGCGGTGATGCTTTTACAGGAGCTTTTGATGTAGAACTACTGTTTTTAGCCAATCAGCTTGGGTTAACAATTAAAGAAGTGCCAATTCACTGGAAGCATTATCAAACGAATAGAGTCAGTCCAGTCAAAGACAGCTTTAGGATGTTTGTTGATATTCTAAAAATTAGGTTGGCTTTTTTACAAGGTAAATACAAACTTTAAAGTCATAATGTATTTTTTAAAGAAAATATTTTTTTGCAAACGCCTTTTTTTTTGGTTAGGTGTTTTTTGGTTTCTCTTGTTGGCTTATGCTATTTGGTCGTACAGTCAAGTGGACCCAAACTTGGTTTTAACCACTTTGAAACCTTACTGGATTTTTCAAAACTGGATTTGGCAGTTTGATAAACAAAACCCCATTTTAAGTACACAAATTTATGTTTTTTTGGTGTTAACTCTGTTTGTAGTCTATACAAAAGTGATATTTCTACTAAGCCAACTTAAACTAAAAACTTTAGAGAACTTTTCACAAGCAAAGAGAGTGCTACTGGCTTGGTTGTTAGTGATTACTCCACTTCTTTTTTCTTACAACGCTCTTTCCCATGATGTGTTTAACTATATTTTTAACGCCAAAATGGTGGTGATGTATCACGTAGATCCCCATGTTAAAGTGGCTTTAGATTTTCCTTTAGATCAATGGACAAGATTTATGCACAACACTCATACGTCTGCCCCTTACTATTATGGTTGGACAGGTTTATCTCTTTTGCCTTACAGCTTGGGTTTTGGGAAATTTCTCCTTACGTGGTTACAGTTTCGTTTTTTTGCTTTATTGAGTTTGGTTTTGCTGTACTTTGTTATTTACTGGTTTTTAAAGAAATTGCAAAAAACCGTTAAGATTGAACACTTGAGTTTGTTATTTTTAAATCCCTTGGTTCTCATTGAGATTTTTGGTAATTCGCATAACGATGTTTGGATGATGTCATTGGCTTTATTGGCTTTAAGTTTGGTATTAGGCAAGGTAAACAAACTTAAAGCTGTTCTCTCTCTTGTTTTGCTTTTGTTGTCAGTGAGTATTAAGTATGCCACAGTGCTACTTTTACCAGTTTGGCTGGTGTTTTTATTTTTATCTTGGTTTAAATTATCTCAAAAGTACTTAAACTATATTGTTTATATTTTAGGTTTATCGTCTGTGGCGTTTTTTGCGCTTTTATTACTTGAACGCTCCAGACAGTTTTTGCCTTGGTACTTGACTTGGAGTTTGGTTTGGTTGCCATTGATTTCTTCTCTCCAATTAGTTAAACCTCAATTTAAACTTTTGACTTTGTTTTTATCGAGGTTGTGGCCAAGCTTGGTTCTGGCTTTTTCTTTAAGCGCACTTTTGCGTTATGTGCCGTGGTTACTTACTGGTGAGTACTCTATGCAAATCACGGCTTTGGAAAAAATGATTACTTGGGGTTTGGGCATCAGCGCTTTTCTTTTGTTAAACCTGTTTAAAGTACTAAAAACTTTGTTACCTGATAGAATAAAACAGTAGTGAAAAAATTACTTTATCAATACCGTTTTTGGCTGTTGTTTATTGTTGTTTATTTTTTGACACACTTATTGAACTTGGTTGCTCTACCAGTTTTTGCTGATGAGGCAATTTACATTCGTTGGGCACAATTGATCATGGATGACTGTAAACAGTATCTCTTTTTTCCGCTCAATGATGGCAAAACTCCTCTTTTAATTTGGTTTTTTGTACCATTTCAGTATTTGTTTTCTGATCCATTGTTGGCTGCCAGATTGGTTTCGGTTATTACAGGATTATTGCAAACTTTTGTACTTTACTTATTGGCTAAAGTTTTGGGTTTTAGAAAACAAGCAATGATGTTGATAGCTATTTTGACCGCCATTTTGCCGTTTTGGTTTTTTCACTCGCGCATGGCTTTAATGGACAGCTTGATGACTTTATTTTTGAGTTTAAGTTTACTTTTTTCTTTAAAATTGCTTTTTTTACCAGCCAAAGATTTTCTACAGAGTAAAAAGTTTTGGCAGTACTTTTTTATGACATTTATAAGTTTTGGTTTGAGTTTGTGGACCAAGTTGCCAGCTGTTTTATTTGGGCCAGTACTATTGTTTTTACCTATGATTTATGTGAAAAAAGGAGGGCTTAAAAAAAATTTTTTATTTTGCTTGGTTATGGCGATTGCGGTTTTTTTTGGTTTGTGTTTTTTTCTTCTTTTAAAAATACATCCCGCTTTTTCTCAAATATTTGCTAGAGGTGGAGACTTTTTGTTTAAGTTGCCACAGCTTTTGGCGGGCGAGTGGCGTTTCGGTATAAGTCAATTGCCAAGATACTATTATGAGTTTTCTAGCTACTTAACGCCCGTAGGTTTTTTTATCCCCTTTCTGGCTTTGTTTTTTAAAAAAAACCGCCGCCAACACCTAGTTTTTATTTTACTTGCTTTAATCTATATTTTGCCCATTTTGATTTTTGGTCGAGTGGTTTACGCCAGATATTTCTTACCAGTTAGTATATTTTTTACCTTAAGTATTGGTTTATTTCTTGATCAAATTTGGCAAATGGTCTCTGCTCAAAAACAATTATTCAAAAAAGCTCTAGGTGGTTTATTTATTGCTTTGATTATTGGAAATGTTTTTTCTCCAGTGGCTTACTGGTTTTATACCGCTTGGTTTGATGTTAATCACTTGCCGATACCGCAAAACGATAGAGTGCAGTATTTATCGGAGTGGTCGGCTGGTCAAGGTATCAAAGAAACAGCAGAACTGATTATTAACTCTGCTCAATCACAAAGGATAGTGATGGCTACAGAGGGTTATTTTGGTACCTTACCCGATGGAATTTTGATGTATTTACACCGTAAGCATGTCAACAACATTGCTGTTACAGGGATTGGCCAACCAGTTAGAGAGTTGCCTCAAAATTTTGTTTCACAGATGAGTTTAGCTGATCAAGTATGGTTGTTGGTTAACTCTCATAGACTAAAGATGCCTATGGGTGAAGCCAAGATTATAAGGCAGTTTTGTCGGCCAGATCAAGCGCCATGTTTGGAACTTTGGAATATTACAACTTTCAAAAAAAATTAACTGGCAAAATAATAGCCAAATCCTCTTGATGTTTTAATCAGATTGTGGAATTTACCCAAGTGGATTCTTAGTCTGCGAATATAAACGTCAAGAGTAGAGTAACATGGAGTTTGATCAATGGGTCCCCAAACGTAATCAATCAACATGTTTTTGGTTACCACTCTGGGGCGATGACGCAACAAACAAGCTAAGATGTTACTTTCCATTTTACGTAAGGGCTTAGGTTTTTTATTTGCCACCACCAAGGTACCGGTTTGTGGATTAAGTTTCACAGGTCCAGCACAGATAGTGTAATCTGGAAATACTTTTACCAAAGAAAGCAGATGTTGGATTTTCTGTTTCAGTTCTATGGGTAAAAAAGGAGCTGTTAAGATATCAAAACAACCTGTTTTATAAACAGCGCTTCTTTCGGTTAAAGTCAGATGGTGATTGGTCAGTAGTAACGATCTAATGGAAAAATAATCTTGGTAAAGAAAATCGAGTAACTCAAAAACTTGTGTTTTATACTCATCGTACTGCACGATAAAAACATCGTAGTGAATTTTTTCCAGTAAGTTATAAACTTGTTCCAAAGTAACTACATGGTTAACCTGATTCTTTTTCAGCTGCCTGCTTACCAAGTTGGCTAGTTTGTTGTCCTTGGAAAGAATCAAGATTTTTTGCATATTTTGGAGATTATATGATCTTTAGAGATATATTTAATGTGTAACAGATATGTATTAATTGCTATCTCAAGTGGTTAACCGAATCTTATTTTGCTAGAATACCCCTGTAATTGCCCTGTCGTCTAATGGCAGGACTGCGGACTCTGAATCCGCTAATCTTGGTTCGAATCCAAGCGGGGCATCAAGCAAAAATCAAGTCCGCTTGTGTTAAAATCAGAATATGCCTTGGTATCTAGCCGCCGCTCTGTCAGCCATTTTTGCTGCTTTAACCTCAATTTTGGCTAAGATTGGGATCAAAGATGTAGATAGTAATCTAGCTACAGCTATCCGCACTAGTTTTATTCTAGTTTTCACTTGGGGCATTGCCATTTCTCAAAACTCTTTAATCAAGATACCACAAATAACTAAACACTCTTGGCTATTCTTGGCTCTTTCTGCTTTAGCCACTGGGCTTTCTTGGCTTTTTTATTTTTATGCTTTAAAAATGGGAGAGGCCAGAAAAGTGGTACCGATAGACAAGCTTAGTTTAGTTTTGACTATTATTTTTGCCGCCATAATCTTAAAAGAAAAACTCACTCTTCAAGTGGCTTTTGGTGCCGTGCTGATGACAATTGGCACTTTAGTGATTGCTTACGCCAAATAACAATATTCCTAAAATTTTTGTTTTTCGTTTAGGGTTTTTAGGTGTTGAGATTTTAAGTGGGAGTAATTTATTTGGTGATTGCCGTTTTGTCTAAGCAGTTTGTTAACGAATTCGGCTCCTAGGTAATGGGGAAGCAAAACGTAAGTGGCGCCTGAAGCGTAGAGTTCAAGCGCCTCCATTTTGGTTTGAGCAATGGGAATAATCACCGCTTTACTGTTTCTTTTTTTGAAATGTTGAGTGAGCAAAAGATTGGTTTTGTGGTCTGGTATAGTGGAAATAATGATCTTTGGTTTGCGCAAAGGAAGTTCGTCTAAAAACTCTGCATCTGCTGCATCACCAAAGCGATAATCAAAACCTGCGTTTTGTAATTTATCTACAGACATTGGATTGAAATCGATGATTAAAAACTTTTGCTCCAAATTCTGTAGAGCTTGGGCAAAAATATCTCCTACACGCTCAAATCCAAAAATTGCACTCTCAAAGTTTTCACCTAGAGATCCTTTTTGATTGCTTTTACGTTTTATCAACTCAAGCAGACTTAATACTTTTTCTAATTTTGGATAAAGTTTTTCCGCATAAAGGATCAGGTAGGTTGAACCGGCAATTGTAATGAGACCAACCAAGGTGATGAGCGAAAGTACCTCTGGGGAAAGGTGGCCCACTCTTAGTCCAAGGGCTGCTAGGATTAAAGAAAACTCACTGATTTGCGCCACTGTTAACCCAGCCATAAATCCGGTTTTTTTATTAAAACCTAAATTATTCATTAGCAATATTATTATTATTGGATTACCAATTAGTACAAATAAAGATAAAGCCACTGCCGGCAACAAAAGCATTCCTAAATTACTAATTACCAGCTGTCCGCCAAGTAAGATAAAGAAAATTATGATAAAAAAATCTCTTAAGGGTTTAAGTCTGGCTGCAATCTCTACCGCAAATGGCGTGACCGAAAGCGTCACGCCAGCAATCAAAGCTCCAATTTCTATGGAAAATCCAAGTAAAGCAAATAAGCTAGCTAAGCTCATTCCCCAAGATAAAGCGAACAGAAATAGCAACTCCGAAGATTTGGCGGCGTACGTGATAAGCTTGGGGATAACAAAACGAGTGGCGAAAAACAGAAAAATCCCAATTCCACAAGCTTTAATTAATGTCAACGCGATAACTTGTGATATGGTGTTGTCACCAGTAGAAGTGGTCATGGTGATGAAGATTAAAATCACTGTGGCAACAATATCTTGTACCAAAAGAAAACCGATAGCAATTTTTGCGTAAAGTTTTTGTAAATCTTTTTTATCAGAAATAAGCTTGAGGATGATAATAGTACTGCTGAAAGTCAGGGCAATGGCTACATAAATAGCGGCTATTTGATCAATACCTAGGGCCAAAGCAATAAAAAAACCAACAATTGAGGTAAAGACTATTTGTCCAAGACCGGTAATTAATGAAACTCGTCCTACCTCATGTATAACTTTGGGACTTAAATAAAGCCCAACAATAAAGAGTAAAAAAACAATTCCTACTTTAGAAAAAAGCTCTAGTTCATGTTTTGAGTTGAGAATGTTTAAAAAATATGGACCAGCTAGTATACCGGATAATATATAACCTACTACCAATGGTTGTCTTAAACGTTTGATTAACATTGTAATTACGGTGGTTAAAGCGAGCAGTAGACTGATCTCAACAAAAACTTCCATATATTTTATTTTTTTGTTTTTACTCCTACTTGGTCAATTAGAGGAAAATCTTTTTTTACCACCTGCCAGAATTTTTCTGACAAACCTTGGGAGTATTGAGCAAACTTGCCTCTTTCCATGCCACTACAAAGTTTTCTTTCCCAAAATCTGACGGTGTCTGTAACTTCTAAACCAACTGTGTGAAATTCTTCACTTATTTTTTGAGGATTTTTCCAGACTGTATCGTGAATTAATTTAAATTTCTTAAATAAAGCTTGGTTTTTTTCCACCATTAGCTGGTAATAAAGATGATGTTTGGTCATTGGATATTAAGTTTAACATGAGCAGAGGCTCACTTGCTACTAGTCATTAGTGAACCTTTTTTGCTAATATGAAAAGGTATGAATTATAGTGACATCGTTAAGTTACTCGGTGATCAGGCAGACGAGCTTTTGACTTACAAAAGCAGTAAAATTCCTGCCAGTAGCGTGCTTCAGCCCAGCCCGAGTAGCACTTTGGAGGTTTTTAGACAGTCAGATCGTTCTTCTTTGGTGATTACTCATTTAAACAGGCTTTATCAGCATGGTAGATTGGGAGGAACAGGCTATCTTTCTATTTTTCCAGTAGATCAAGGTTTAGAACACACCGCAGGTTATTCCTTTTATCAAAATCCTTTGTTTTTTGATCCAGATAATGTGGTTAAGCTGGCTTTGGAAGCAGGATGCAGTGGTGTGGCCACTACGCTTGGTATTTTGGGAATGGTAACAAAAAAGTATGTCAATCAAATTCCTTTTATAGCCAAGATTAATCATAGCGAACATCTTACTTATCCACCTATGACCGATCAGCTGATGTTTGGATCAGTGGAAAAAGCTTACAACTTGGGAGCGGTGGGCGTAGGGTTTACAGTTTATTTTGGTTCTGATCAATCTCACCGACAGATAGAGCAAGTAGCTTCTGCCATTGAGCACGCCCACCGCATGGGATTATTTGCCATTATTTGGTGTTATCCGCGTAATCCGCTTTATATCAAGAATGGTCAAGATTACTCTCAAGCTGTGGATATTACCTCTCAAGCTATTCACATTGCTGTTACCATGGGAGCGGATATTGTTAAACAAAAAATGCCTGTAGCTTTACACGGATTTACGGATTTGGACTTTTCCCATTCTGACCCACAAATGTATGAGCGTTTACTTACTGATCATCCTATTGATCTAGTGCGTTACCAAGTGGCTCATGCTTATATGGGTAAGATAGGCTTGATTAACTCTGGTGGTGAGAGCAAGGGTGAAAATGATTTGCGTGAAGCGGTAAGATCAGCAGTGATTAACAAGCGTGCCGGTGGTCAAGGTTTAATCATGGGACGCAAGGTTTTCAAAAAGTCTTGGGAAGAAGGTATCGCGCTACTTCAAGCTGTTCAAGACGTTTACTTAACCCAAGAAATTACCTTGGCCTAGAAGAAACCTAGACGACAAATTGGCCGTTTTGATAAATGACTTTTTGAGTGCCGTCAGTCAAAGTAGCAATTACTGTTCTTTGGCTGGTGCTGACGATATCAGTGTGTTCGGCCGAATCATTGAAACCAAGTTTCTCCCAGTCTTTTGTTTTTAGCTTGGTTCTATCGCCCTTGTAACAATCACGATAAGCCATACCAATGGCCATGTGAGTATTGCCATTTGGACCACCAATGTTTTCATCGTAAAGAGTCTCGGCCATAAAATGAGTAAGATGCGAAAGCCTTTTGTCAGTTAAAGAAAACTCGCCCAGTTTGTTGGCTCCTTTGGTTTTTAACATCTCGGTTAAGATTGCTTGCCCTTTTGTGGCTGTAGCTTTAGTTACTAAGCCGTTTTTAAACTCCATTTTCACTCCGTCTAACACGTGGCCATAACGAAAGAGTGGCTGATTAAAATTGATATAACCTTCAGTGCCTCGCCAATCAGGTGAAGTGAAAAGCTCAAAACTAGGGATGTTTCTGTCGGCGCCACCGGCCCAGCGCCGGTTGGCGCCAAGTTTAATTTTTAAATCTACGCCTTCTCCTTTAACAGTAATCCACTCAATTGACAATTGATTGAGCTTGGTCTTGATTTTTAACTGCAACTGCTTGGTTTTTCTCCAAGCTAAAATTGGGTTATCCTGATCAAGATAACAAGCTTTGATTATTTGTTGCCAGTACTCTTTATAACTTAGGCCAACAATTTTAGCTTTAGCCTCAACACCCCACAAAGCCGCTGTCCAAGTAAACTTACCATTGGTTTCTTTTTCCATTAGCCAATCGCGATATTTTTTTTGAGTGTTTCTAGCTAGAAAGATTTTTTTAGGATCAATACCTTCCAGCTCTTCTGGATCTGGATCGGCAATAATGGCAATATTATGATCTACTAGATCTACCCTAGCTTTAAAATAATCAGCGGGAAAGAACGTTAGTTGTTCTTCCGAAGCCAAATTATAATAATCTCTATCTAAACCAGTGGGAAGCAAGCGCAGTAAGACATGAGCTCCAGCTTTGAGTAAAGTTTTTTGTAAAGATCTAGCTAATGGCTTGGCAATATCTGGTACCATCACTTGGACCACTTCACCACGCTTGATGCCCTCGTCTTTTCCAAGTGCAAAATGAACTAAAACATCAGCGTACTTGGTTAATATTTCTTCTGAAGGTGAGTACTGGGTGCTGTGCATGGCTATTTTTTGTTTTCACCCTTTTTCCGTCACTTCTAGTTTTTGAAACCACTCGCGCCTGTAAAGCGCGCCAATTACCGCGTAAACAGCAATATCAATCCATGTTTCTTCAATACTCTCATTAGTTGGGTTTTGTCCAGACAGAAGCAGATGTTTAGCTCTTTCCACTTTCTCGCTGATTCTCATGGCAATGCCGATTTCTTTGTTAGCTAAGATATTGCCTTTGCCATAGTCCTTGTGTTTTTTCAAAAACATTTCTAGTAATTCTTGATTGATTAGCTTGAAAGCTTGATCAAGCGTGGTGGGTTGGGTTTTTGGCATAAAATTATTTACTTGTTACTACTCTAGCAAAGAAGTTTATCACAAGTGTTTATCAATGTATTGTTTAAGTTGGTTGATACTTTGACTTCTAGCGGAAAGGCTATTTTTTATTGTTGGTCCCAGTTCTGCCAGAGTTTGGTCAAGTCCTTGAGGAATAAATACGGAGTCATAACCGAAACCGTAATTACCCCTCGCTGTGTGGGCGATACTGCCGTTAAGAAAACTTTGAAAAAAAACAGGTTTGGCTTGCTTATCAATTAGAAGACAGATGAGATTAACAAATCGCGCCCGCCTATCTGTTTGGTCCTTCATGTTGCTCAAAAGTTTTAAACATCGATCACGATCGCTTCCTTTATGATAGCGGGCGCTTTTAACTCCGGGCTGTCCGTTTAAAGCTACTACTTCTAATCCAGAGTCTTCGGCTAAAATGGGATAGTTAACAAGCTTAAGCCAAGCTTTGGCTTTGATCAGGGCGTTTTGTTTAAATGTTTTACCACTCTCATTGATTAGTGGCACTTGCTTGAACAGTTGTTTGATTAAAACTAGTTTCCAGCCTGTGGGTTTTAGGATATCTATATACTCTTGAATTTTGCCCGAATTTTGAGTTGCCAAAAAAAATTGCTTTGGCATTTATCTGCCCATTTGTCCCAGCATTCCGCCTAGACCGCCTGTCATACTTTGTAGTTTCTTAGCTGCCAACTCTTGTGATTTTTTGATTGCTTCGTTAAGTATATTGACTGCGTCTTGACTGGTCACGCCTTGAACAGAAAAATGCTTGATCTTTTGGTCGCCAGTGATGGTTACCACAATATCGCCTTTTTCTACTCTAATCTCTTCCTTGCTTAACTCGTCCTGCATTTGTTTGGCCTGTTGGCGTAATCGATTGATATCGCCTAAAGCTTTGAGGGGGTTTTGCATAAAATCCTTTCTTTCTTGGTTTGATTATAACAATAAATCTTTACTATTTATAACTAAATTTACAATTTGTCTTAAGAAATAAGAGCCTGGTTGAGGTCAAGCGAGTGTTTTTGTTGTTCCTCCAATTGAAACTCGAACTCAATAAAACCGCCTCCAATATCACTAGCTATTGTTTGGATTAGGTTGATAACTTGAGGTTGAGTCAACTGCTCTTGATGAAATTTATAAAAAACTCCCATGATCACTTTATTTTTTTCGGCCAAAAAAGGTTTAGTTGTACAAAACAAGGTGGCTAGTTTTGCGTTGATATTGCCCACTTTGTTTACAAACTCGCCCCATTGATCAATCAATTTTTGACCATCACCAGCTGCTTGTTTTTCTTGTGTTTTTGACTGATTGAAGCTGGTACTTTTTGGTATTTTGGGAGGGTTGCCATTCTTTTTTTTGGCGCGTTCAATTAGCTCTAGGGCAATAATTTCTGTGGCAAGCAGAGGTATGTAATTGTTTTGGTTATTCAGTGGTTGGTTAAAACTTTTTAATAAAAACAAAGCCACAGATTGGTCAATTTTTGGTTTCTCTTGAGATTGAAAAATGTTTAGCATTAATTGATGATGCAAAAATCCAAGAAGCTTGGTAGAAAAATAATTTTCATCTATTTTTATCTCTCTTAAGTGCTTAAATATTTGAGAGACCTCTTGAGCATCTTTCTTGATAATATAGTTAACTAGTTTCTCAATTTCTTGGATAATTGGAGGAAAAAACGCGAGGGCAGCATTGGCATTAGACGTTTGATTGTGGGTGGTTACTTGCTCAAGTAACTTAACTGCATCTCTAAAACTACCGTCAGCTAGTTCCAGAATTTTGTTTAATACATCTGGCTGAAGTGTAATTTTTTCTTTTTTGATAATTTGCTCAAGTAGCTGACGTATTTCATCGTTACTGGCTTTGGAAAAACGTAACACTTGACAACGAGAGAGCACTGTTTCTGGAATTTTATCAATTTCTGTAGTGGCCAAGATAAAAATAGCATGAGAAGGTGGCTCTTCCATAATTTTTAAAAGTGCGTTAAAAGCTGGGGTAGTCAACATATGAGCTTCATCAAGAATAAAAACAGAGATATTGCCTTCAATTGGTGGTAGTAAAACGCGTTCTTTAAGATCGCGAATCTCATTAATGCCTCTGTTACTTGCAGCATCTAACTCTTGCACCACATATGATTTACCACTTAATATTTTCACAATAAATGGGTCGCTTACATCAGGCTCTTGAAGAGGCAGAAGAGTGGAGTTATCTTGAGAGTAAGCCAACTTAACCGCTTGGGTGTTTTTTTTGTCATTCAAAACTGCGGCAATGATTCTTGAGGCTGAAGTTTTCCCTATGCCTTTGGGGCCAGCAAAGAGTAAGACCTGCGGTATCTTGCCCTTTTTCAAAAATTCTAGTAGTTGGTCACGCACTACTTTATGGTGCAGCTCTTTAATAGTTTTTGGTCGGTACTCTAAAGTCCATGCTTGCATATTTATTCGTGATGATAACCTAAAAGATGAAGTAATCCATGCTCAACATAAAAACAAAGCTGGTTATCAACGAGCCTACCAAAACGCTTGGCTTGTTCTATTGCCTCTGGAAAACTCAAAACAATGTCGCCTAAGTGCGGTGGAATACCACTAGGAAGAGGAAAATCATCAACCTTCTGCTTTTCGTGGAGAGGAAAGGATAGTACATCTGTAGTGCCGGTATGTTTTAGTTTTGACTCGTTAAGAAATTTTATTTTTCTTTTACCCACAATGGAGATGTCTACTTGAGCGTGTTGAATTTTGTGGGATTGCAAGAAAGCTAAAGCGCAGCTTCTGATTTTTTTCCTATTGACTGGATATCTAGAACAAACAAACAAATTAATTTGCAACATAAGAACTTATTCCAAAGCTAGTAGAGTATAGTCAGCAGTTTCTTTAAGAGTCAGTGTACAGTTTGGAATATGTTTGTCAAGCCATTCGGTAATGGTTTTTTCATTTTGATTATGTTTCGTAAAAAACTGATGAAATTGATCTAAAGATTGAGGATCAAGAAGCGAAGAAATTTTTAAAAGTAAGCTATAGACTACTAGTTCTTTGATGTGTTCTGCAGTTTGTTGACGTTGATCATGTCCTAGCTGGGCGAGAACTTTGGCGATTTTTTGTTGATCGGCATAAAGATTAAAGATGGCGGTTAGTTTTTTATTGTGTGACATAGATTAATTGTTGAGTAAGCCTAGATTGGCTTCTTTTTGGTTTTCTATTAAAAAAAGACAGGCTTTTCCTTGAGAATTGGGAAACCAAAGCTTGATTGTTCTGGAAAGTTCTGGGTTGGCTACTGCTTGAAATCTCTGTGTGTAAATAGGAGAGATAGCCGTAATATTTCCCACGGCCATAAGATTTTTCCAGGGATTAATCACCAAAATCTTTCTGTATTTAAACCAATTAATGGTTTGTTTGTACTTGGTCTGCCACTTTTTCAAGAGAAAAAGTGGCAGACCAATGCCAAATTTTTCTTCTTCTATGAGTTCACCAAACCAACCAAACTCGCTTCTTTTTTCCTCAATTAAGGCTTCTTTAATTTTTGCATGGTTGTTGACTTGATCGCCAAAATTTCTCAATTGATGAGGGCCAGCCTGCATTTTTACTAGAGTGTGAGGTAGGTTATATCCATCTATTTCTGAAGTGATTTGCAAGCCAGTTATATCACTTAGCTGTTGTTCAAGATAGAGTCTCATCTCTAGGTCATTAAGCAAAGTTTTTTGAGTAAAAAGTAGTCGTAATTTTTCAAAAATAGCCGATTTTTCTTCTGCCGTCACTTCATTATATATTTTTTGTTTCTCGTTTCTTTCCACTTTTAGTTTAGGTGATTGAAAGACATCTCTCCATATGGGGAAAGCGGAAACCAAGTTTTGGTAGCTCTGGTTAGCCAATGAGTAAATATTTGAGGATGAAAACGCGTCGTTGGGCATGGCAATGATTAATTTTAGGCGGTGTTTTCATTGATAGCAAGTAAAGCTTGATTAATGCGCTGACAAGTCTCTTGTTTACCAATAAGCTCAATTGTTTCAAACAGTGGAGGAGTGGCTGTTTTGCCGGTGACAGTCAGTCTTAGGAGCATGAAAAATTGTTTTTTTGGCCAGTTATGTTCTATTTGTATATCTCTTACAGTTTGTTCTATTTCTTTTGTTTGCCAGGAGGTGAGCTCTAGCTTTCTTAAGGTTATTGAGAGTTCTTGTTGGACTTCTTGAGTTGTTGAGTTTTTACAGAGTAAGTTTGCACTCAAAGTTGGTTGGCGATAGAAAAAGTCTGTAAGTGGTATTATGTCTGATAACTTTACCATTCTATCTTTGACCAACTCTACTATGGGCAAAAGTTTCTCTTTGGGAAGGTCTTTTGGTAAAAACTGTTTTAATTTTTTCAGTAGTTCTGCTTGAGGGAGATTTCTTAAGTACTTACCGTTCAGCCAGTCAAGTTTTTTGAGATCAAACACCACAGAGTTTGGGTGAAGATCTTTGATCTCAAACTCTCTTATGTACTCGTCAAGCGAAACAATATCGCGTTGGTCGTGAGGTGTCCAGCCTAGTATCATCAAAAAATTAAGCATAGCTTCTTTTAGATAACCTTGATCTAAAAATGACTGTGCGGAGACAGTTCCTTTTCTTTTACTCATTTTTCCTTTACCGTCTGGATTGAGAAAAACTGGCACGTGACAAAAGGTGGGTAATTTCCAGCCAAAAGCTTGATAAAGTAACACGTGTTTTGGAGCCGAGCTAATCCACTCTTCTCCTCTAATGATATGAGTAATTTTCATTAAATGATCATCTACCACTACCGCTAAGTGATAAGTGGGGAAGCCGTCTGATTTGAGTAAAACCTGATCATCTACTTGACTTGAGTTAAAACTAATCTTACCTCTCAAGATATCATCAAAAGTGATAGTAACATTATTGGGTACCTTGAGGCGAATGACGTAAGGCACGCCCGCTTTGATTTTGCTATCAATTTCTTCTTGACCTAGTTTCAAGCAGGCGCGGTCGTAGCGGGTAGGTATTTTTTGGTCTTGTTGAGTCTTTCTTAAGTTTTCTAGTCTTTCTTTGCTACAAAAACAATAGTAGGCCTTTTGCTCCTTCAAGAGTTCTTGAGCGTGTGTTTGATAAATGTGCAATCTTTGTGATTGCAAGTAGGGAGCAAAAGGCCCATCTTTATCTGGTCCTTCATCCCAATCTAAACCGTAATCTCTAATAATGTTCTTGATTGAGTCTACTCCTCCCGTTACCTCTCTGGTTTTATCAGTATCTTCTATTCTTAAGATAAATTGACCATGATTTTTTTTGGCAAAAGCATAGTTTTTGAGTAAAGTAGCCAAACTACCAACATGCATCAATCCCGTAGGACTGGGAGCCATTCTAGTGCGCACTGGTGAAGAGTCAATATGTTTCATTTTCTAAACTGCAAATTATAACCCATACTAAAACTCAAGATTTTCTGACTGCAAGTACTTGGGGTCAACAGCTGGGACGTATCCCAAAAAGTCATTGTCACCAAAAAACACATAAATTGGTTGTAGGTAAGGTTGGCCGTTGATATCGTCGTAATATCCAAGCTTTATTTCTCTGATTACCGCTTGTTTTGTATCTTGATTGTTGGCAATAAATCCTTCACCACTTTGCAAAATATTCCAAGCAGATTTTACAGATCTGATGGGATAAGTGTGAACTTGATCATAATCTACTGGATAATGAGAGTAACGCATGCTTAAAATCCCGCTATTGAGTCCTTTGAGTGAGCCGATGACTGCGTGTACGATTCCCTCCTGACCTTTTTGAGTGTAATTTTCATAGATTTCATCAATGGGTGTTCTTTGTAAATTTACTTCTATAAAATCAGCGTCAGACGGTGTTACTGCCTTTATTAACTCTGTGCCTACGGCTTTAAGATATGTGATTTTACCAGAACTAGTGGCAATGTCTGATGATAATAGACCTGCGGTACTCAAAAATGACTTGGTTTGTTGTACAGCATCAAAACGTGTCAGATTTTGCTTGTTCAGTAATAAATCCGGTCGGTTCATAAAATCAGTTTGATAAGTAAAGACGTGTTCTTGTAGGTCTAGCTCAAGGGTGGTCAGAATGGGCGAAGTTTTTTGCCAGCGATAGGTACGAGTGTCCACGATTTGAGGTTCAAAAATGAAATCATATCTGGAAGCAATATTTAAAGCAGTTTCGTGATCAAACAAACCAACAGCTTTTTTGGGCATTAAAAAAACTTTAGCTCTATCAGAAAAGCTTGGAAGCTTGCCATCTTTTGTTTCCAAAAAATATTGTTTTGGTTTTTCATTTTGTTCTTCTTGAGTGAAATTTGGAGCAGGTAAAACGCCAAAACCCACGGTAGGAGGAGGAGGTGGAGGGGGATGTGTGGCTTTCCAATAAGCTATGAAGGAGTAAAACGCAAAACGAAAAAGCAAAAAGCCAAGAATAGATAGTCCGCCTATTTTTAAGGCTTTACGACTAAACTCAATAGTGCGTGTTAGTGTTAATCCTGTCTCACTTTGCATAAACTTGAAATTTTGTCTTTCTAGTATAATAGTAAATAGGTAGTTAAGTCTAGCGAGTATGATTTTTCATATCTTAAGTATTTTTCCGCAATTTTTTACCACTCCTCTTCAAACTTCTATTTTAAAAAGGGCTAATGAGAAGAAATTGGTTGAGTTTGATTTACTTAATATTAGAGAGTTTGCCCAAGATAAACATAAAACTACAGATGATCGGCCGTTTGGTGGTGATCCAGGTATGGTTATGAAGATTGAGCCAATTGAGCTAGCCTTACGCTCAATTGGCAAGGGTTTAAATCAGCCTCACACACCAAACGGCCGTGTTGTTTTACTTTCTGCTCGTGGTAAGAGATTTGATCAAAACAAAGCTCGTGAGTACTCAAAACTAGAAAGCTTAAGTTTGATTTGTGGTCATTATGCTGATGTGGATCAGCGAGTGGCCAAGTACTTAATTGACGAAGAGTTGAGCATAGGTGAGTTTGTTTTAACCGGTGGAGAACCGGCAGCTTTGGTGATTTTGGATGCAGTGGTACGTTTATTACCCGGTGTTTTGGGTAATGAGTCCAGTTTGCTCGGAGAATCACATGACCAACCGGGAAGGATCAGTCCGCCTCAATATACTAGACCGGCAGATTATTTGGGTCTTAAGGTGCCAGAAGTGTTACTGACAGGTAATCCTAAAAAAATACAACACTGGCAAAAACAGCACTTAGGTTTTTCTCAAGATTAATCAAGAATATTTTCAGCAACGAGTTTGATTGCCCTTTTAATTGACGTAAACTTAAAATCAAGTTTATTCTTCAATTTACTACAGTCCAAGGCTGTATTTGATTGATATGGTCTGTTAATAGTTTTTAGATATTGGTTAAGATCACCTGCTGAAACTATGTTTTTGCTACCAATACTCTCTTGGATTGTTTGAGCAAACTGAAAATCCGTCCAAATTTCACCACTACTAGCGTGAAATATGCCTGTAGCTTTGGTGCGTATTGCCCACTCTATGACTTTGACAAAATCGTCAATAAAGGTAGGTCCAAAATGATGATTGCTAAACTGGGGTGGTAAAGTGTTTTGTTTTAAGTTTTTGACAATTTTATGCAATATATCTAGCTTTGGGTGGTTAAGTGAGCCAAAAGGCTGATCAATGCGCAAGACAGTCCAGTTTTTTGTTGCCATGACTATTTGTTCAGCCTCCCGCTTGGTCTGTCCATACCACTCAATCGGCTTGGGTTGATCAGTTTCTAGGTAGGGTTTATTTTTTTGACCATCAAAAACGTAGGCGGTGGAGATATGAATCAAGTGTTTTTCAAATTCTTGAGAGACTTGAGCGACATTTTTGGTTCCTATTACATTAATTTTATAACTTAGGCTGTTTTTGTCACCAGTTTCTTGCCAAGCTTGAGAGACGTTGGTAAAAGCAGCAAAATGAACAAGATGCTTAGCTTTTGAAGAAAAAACAGCTTTTTTTAATTGAGAAAGATTGGTGATATCTACTGGTTGCAATGTGTCGGATATATCCAACTTATCAAATTCATATTTATCGGAAAAAAAGTTGAGTAAATGAGAAGCAATTAACCCAGACGAGCCAGTAATTAAAATTGGAATTTTAGAGTCTCTCATAAGCTTGAATTATTTTGTTTTGACCAGAGTTTTAAAGTTGTGGAGTTAAGATCGCGTTGGGAAATGATCATTTTTTCTCTGCTAATTGGCCAATCAATATTTAGTTCTTCATCAAATAAAGAAATGGCTATGTCACCAATCTTGTCTCTTTCTTTGTAGAGAGCGTTTACACAGTAGAGGTAATAAAGTGGGCCTTTGGTAACTAAAAAGGAGTTGCCTATGCCGGGAGGAATAAAGATAGATCCGCTCATCTGGCCATTTTTCCCCATCTCAAAAGCTAGAGTTTGTTTAAATGTAGAAGATTGGGGTCTGAAATCAGCTAAAACGCTTAAGCACTCTCCTGAAATAGGAAAAAGCAACTTTCCCCAGTTTTCAGCATGAAATCCTCTAATTACGTTGGTTTTGGAGTAGGAAAGATTGATTTGCTCAATAACAAAAGGATGACCAATGGCCTGCTCTATTTCTTTAAGCTTGCTTAACTCTGAATACCATCCACGTTCATCAACATTGGGGTTTTGTTCAATAAAATACAGTCCCTCCATGGCAGTGCGATAAATACCGTTTCCAAGAGCCAAAGATGATTGTTTTTGAAAATACTGCATTTTTTAAGTCCGATACTGTTTTTGAAAATATGCTTGGTTTTTTTGTTTCAAAGGTTGCCACCATGTTTGATGATCTTCGTACCACTTGATAGTTTTTGTCAATCCTTCTTCCAAATCCACTGAAGGCTTCCAATCTAAATCTTGGTTAATTTTTTTCCAATCCACACTGTATTTTTGATCATGTCCCGGCCTATCTTTTACAAACTCTATCAGCGACTCGTCTTTATGCATGAGTTTGAAGATCAGTTTTATAGCTTCCAAGTTGGTGATATCTTCAGTAAGTCCGCCTACTAAGTAGTTAGCGCTATCAGCAGCCAGTAAACACACCAATTCAATAGCACGACAGTGATCTTGTACGTAAAGCCAGTCTCTTACTTGTTGACCATTGCCGTAAATAGGAACCTTCTTGTTTTCTAGTAAGTTGGTAATAGCCAAGGGGAAGAGTTTCTCTGGAAAGTGGTACTCTCCGTAGTTGTTGGAACAATTAGTGATTGAGTAAGGCAAACCATAAGTTTCGCCGTAAGCTCTAACAAGATGATCAGAGGCGGCTTTACTGGCTGAGTAAGGACTGCGTGGACTGTAAGGAGTATTCTCGTGGAACTTATCATTATCATTTAGCGTCAAACTACCAAAGACCTCATCTGTAGAGATGTGATGAAAACGTCTCACTCCGTGTTTTAAAGCAAGTTTAAGCAGATTGTGAGTCCCAAGTATGTTGGTTTGCAGGAATGAATCCGGATTACCTATAGATCTATCCACATGAGTTTCAGCGGCAAAATGTATTACAAGATCTATATCTGTCATGAGTGAATCAAGTTTTTGAGAATCGTTAATGTTGAGTTTAAAAAAATGAAAGTTGGGTCTATTAAGCAAATCTGAAAAATTTTCCCTGTTACCAGCGTAGGTTAGAGCATCAATATTGAGTAACGCATCATCTGGATAACGTTTTGACCAATAATGTAAAAAGTTTGAACCGATAAAACCAGCTCCGCCGGTCACCAAAATGCGTAATGGAGTATGTGGAATTATTTTTGGCACTGTTTAATTATATAACAAGTTTGGGTTCATTAGGTTTTTGTAGCTCTTGGCACTCAAGGTATTTTTTTTCCAGTTTTAAGACAGCTTTTTTTTGTGCTTTAAAAAGCTCGTGTAAATAACCAGTTAAGATGGCAAAAATAATTACCAAAGCCCACGCAATTCTTAAGAACAACTTTGAATGTTTTTTGTTAGTTTGCTTCATTAGTAAGCCTTCATTTTAACTCCAGTAATTTAGGTACAGCAGTTCTTAATATACCAGGTTCTTTTTCCACGTAGACCCAGAGATTGTGATAAAGATTGGGGTTTGGATGATAAATGTAGCCTGGTTGATTATCCTGCCAGACAGGAATGTGTTGATTGATAAAGGTTGGCTTTTGATGTTTGGTCAGTAGGAGAGTGGCCGCTGACAGCGCGTCTGTCAGCGGCCAGTATTTTTCAAATTTAAGTTCATAGAAATTGAGCAAACCTGCCACATTTTCTGGCGATTTTAAGAATTCCCAAGAAGTGATTTTTTCACTTATAGCCATTAAAACTTGTTGTTGCCGTGTGTTTCTGGACAGATCATTACCTAGTTTGATGTCTTGTGTTTTTCTACTTCTGATATAAATTAAAGCCTGATCTTGATTGAATTTTTGCCAGCCTGATTTAAACTCTACTGTTTTGTAAGGTGAGAGTTCAGTTTGATTGTCATTAATGTTCTCTCTTGGATATTGATTATCTACAAAACCTGATTCAACGTTCAACTCTACGCCACCCAAAGATCCAATTAACTCCCCCAAATCATCAATAGAGAGAACAATGGTTTTATCTATGGTTATACCTAGCATTTGACTCAAGTGTTCACTGACAAATTTTTCTGGTTGATCAGGATAATATTTAGTGCCATAGCTTAATAGAGCGTTTATCTTAGTTTGTAACTCTTGATGCCAAAGATCTCGCGGTATGGGCAAGATAAATATATTTCCAGACTGAAAATCTAGTTTAACTACAAACATTGTGTCGGTGAGAACTGCGGTAGTATCTCTTTTGATGCTTTGATCACTGCCAAGGGCAAGTATAGTCAAGCTTGAACGATTTTCATCTTGAACGGCTTGTTTGACTGTTTGAGCCATTTGCCAAAACTCTCCAACTGTTTTACCACTTAGATTGGCGGTTCTTTGAAAATAAAGGAAACCTAAGCCCAAAAGTCCGAGCAGACTCAAAAAGCAGAAAACAAGGAAAATAGCTAAAGCCACAAGATTAATTTTTAAAAAGAGAGAGAAATAAAACCGGCGCAAACTTTTTTGTTGCATTTACTGTATTCTAACAAAATATCAGGTAAATAGTTTACAATTGTTTTATGCTCAAAAAAGTTGGAGTGGGTTTTTTGCTTTTAGCCTTGTTCTTTGTTTCTAGCAGAGTTTTCTTTTTTCATCCTCTTTTTTTTACTCACGACTTTGTTCATGGGGCAAGAATAGTGGCCATGGCTAGTGGCCTAGCAGAGGGCAACTGGCCGGTTCGTTGGTCAAGTGAGTTTGGTTATGGTTATGGCATGCCTCTGTTTGAGTTTTATGCTCCTTTGCCATTTTTTGTTGGCAGTCTGTTTTACCTTGCAGGTTTCTCTTTAAGTTTTTCGGTAAAAAGTTTGTTTGTTTTGGCCAATCTTATTACATTGCTTGGAGCTTACTGTTTGGGTAAAAGCAGATTTGGCCGGTTGGGCGGTTTGCTTTTGGCTGGCTTTTTTACCCTGGCTCCTTATAGAGCTGTCAATCTCTTTGTAAGAGGAGCTATCAGTGAAGTTTGGGGAATGGCTTTTTTGCCGTGGTTTGTTTACGGTTTTTTTACTTTGGTTAAAAAGAACAAAAATGGTTTCTTGACTTTAACTTTAAGTACTTCCGCGATGATTTTAAGCCACAACTTAACAGCCCTAATTGCCTTACCCACACTGACCGTTTGTAGTTTTGGCTGGTGGTTTTTAGGCTCTAAATTACATATAAGAGAGTTTGTGAAACAGAATATTAAAACTTTTTTATGGTTGGCTATAAGTTTACTTTTAGGTGTCGCTCTTCCTACTTTCTATATCTTACCCGCTTTTCTTGAGAAAAGTTTTACCCAGCTAGATTTGCTAATTAAGACCAACTACTTTGATTTTCATCACCACTTTCTATATTTAAGGCAATTTTTTCAAGAAAATTGGGGTTATGGTGGCTCTGGCTGGGGTCCTGAAGATGGCTTCTCTTTTTTCTTGGGTTACCCGCAGATGCTTGGTTTATTGTTATTACTGATTTTATTTTTAAGAAGTATTATTTTGAAGTTTAACTCAAAAAATACTTTTGCTATTTTTCAAACATGGAAGCTATTGGTTTTTTTGGCGATCATACTTTTAGGTTTAGTTTTATTGACGACCGAAAAAACATTATTCTTTTGGGAAAAAGTGGGCTTTTTAAGTTACTTACAGTTTCCATGGCGTTTTCTTTCACTTGTGAGTTTCATTGTGGCAATAATGGGCGCTTTATTAAGCCTATACCTTAAAGGTTTTTTTCGTTTGGTTTTTCTTTTTTCCTTCTATTTATTACTT